>Ga0181556_1004381_pt1 | contig 11526 bp, 10 predicted proteins | sample 011ome_14_FD_148651 | JGI IMG/M metagenome (GOLD analysis project Ga0181556, IMG submission 148651) | Coastal salt marsh microbial communities from the Groves Creek Marsh, Skidaway Island, Georgia - 011505AT metaG (spades assembly) | ecosystem: Environmental > Aquatic > Marine > Intertidal zone... | reverse complement strand
ATCACGATATTGACCTATGTTTCTTAAGAGGTCTAGCATATAAAATCGACAGGAAAAATGCCCATAACGCGATTGTTCAGATTTTTGCTTATGCGACCGCGCAGACTTCGTCTAGATGCGCGCCTGCTCCTGGCAAAATGGCGGCCAATGCACTGTCACAGGTGATGATTTCAAACGCATCGCGTTGTGAAAACAGGGTGCGCAGCAGCATGTTTGTGATCGCATGACCTGCACGATGACCCACATATCGCCCGATGATCGGTGCACCCGCCAGCGCGATATCACCCAAAGCATCCAACATTTTGTGACGCACAGCTTCGTCCGCGTGACGCAAACCGCCGGGGGACAGAACTTTGTCACCATCGACAACAACAGCGTTTTCAAGCGTCCCGCCCAAGGCCAAGCCGTTGGCGCGCATGATCTCGACATCACTGTTACGACAGAATGTGCGGCTGTCACACAGTTCGCGCACAAAGGATCCGTTCGACAAATTCATTGATTTGCTTTGCACACCAATCGCTTCGTCTGCGAACTCGATATGAAAGCTCATTTCAGGCGCGTCCGCGGGTTCAAAGCGCGCCCACCCCGTATCGGTTCTAAATTCGACCGGCTTTGTGATCCGAATGGCTTGGATCGGTTTGTCCAAAGGCATCACACCTGCGGACAAGATTTCGCGCACGAACGGAACCGCAGAGCCATCCAAAATCGGAAATTCAGGGCCGTCCACTTCGATCAGCACGTTATGTACACCACACCCAGCCAAAGCAGCCATGACATGTTCAATCGTTGACACATCCACCCCATGATCGCCAATCAACTTGGTGCACAAAGGGGATTGTTCCACACGGTCCCACCGCGCAGGGATCAGTGTTTCACCAATTTCAATATCGGTACGCTTGATCCAAATACCATGATCAACCCCGGCAGGGATCATACGCAATGTGACATCTGCACCAGAGTGGAGCCCCACATCATGGAACGTCAGCGTTTTGGAAATTGTGGTCTGCAAAGGACCCCCGCAAGATTGATTTCTATTACCTTAATTATTCGTTACGTGGGTCGCGGCGTAAAGACAATTCACTCTTTGTGACTCATTGTAACAAAGCCATTTGTGATAGGCAAAAACCCGCCAAAGAAAAAGCCACCGTCAAGACGGTGGCTTTGGATCAACCAAGGGGTCGGAAATTAATTGGCTTGGCGGCGCAAAAACGCTGGAATTTCAATACGTTCCTGTTCAGGGCTGCGTTCGCGGTTTTCGTCTGCAGCAACAGAGGATTGTACCTGAGGCTGTTTGCGCTGCGCTGCGGCGTTACGATCGTGATCAGAACCACCACCAGACATACGGTTAATCAGGGATCCGATACCGAAACGGGGGCGTTCGCTTTCTGCTGGTTCTTCTTCGACTTCCAAGGCCTGAGACCGTGGCGAACGATCTACTGCAGCACGCAAACGCTGCATCGCGTCTGGTGTTGGTGTACCCGGAAGCGGCGCTTTTGGCGCAACGAAGCCCTCGAATGCGTCTTCTTCTTTTGCCTGATACGCAGGCTCTGGCAGGTGATCATCAGCCGCAGGTGTAAATGCTGCTGCAGGTGCCATAAAGGGGGCTTCGTCGGTTTCGGCTTTTGCGGCAGGAACATCAAACAAAGATGGGGCTTCTGCGGCAACGGCCGGCTGGGTCTCGACCGGCATTTCTTCGACGACGGGCGCAGCAGCGGCCATTGTGGCGCGACGCGGTGCGGGGATGTCAGACACGCTTTCGCTTGCGTCGATACCGGTTGCGACCACAGACACACGCATCACAGATTTCATTTCTGGATCCAGCGTTGAACCGACGATGATGTTTGCGTCTGGATCAACCTCTTCGCGGATACGGTTTGCGGCTTCGTCCAATTCGAACAAGGTCAGGTCGTAGCCACCTGTGATGTTGATCAACACGCCTTTGGCGCCGCGTAGGCTAATTTCATCAAGCAATGGGTTTGCGATGGCTTTCTCGGCGGCTTGAACGGCGCGATCTTCGCCCTCTGCCTCGCCTGTGCCCATCATTGCTTTGCCCATTTCGTCCATCACGGCGCGTACGTCCGCAAAGTCCAAGTTGATCAGACCAGGACGAACCATCAGGTCCGTCACACCTTTGACACCTTGGTACAGCACGTCGTCTGCCATGCTGAAGGCTTCGGTAAAGGTTGTTTTTTCATTCGCAAGGCGGAACAAGTTTTGGTTCGGGATGATGATCAATGTATCGACCATCTTTTGCAAGGCGGCGACGCCTGCTTCGGCTTGGCGCATACGTTTCGCGCCTTCGAACTGGAACGGCTTTGTAACAACACCGACGGTCAGAACCCCCAATTCACGCGCAGCTTGCGCGATGATCGGTGCGGCCCCTGTACCGGTCCCACCGCCCATACCGGCAGTGATAAAACACATATGCGCACCAGCAAGGTGATCAACGATTTGTTCGATGCTTTCTTCGGCAGCGGCTGCACCAACTTCGGCACGCGCACCTGCGCCAAGACCTTCGGTGACTTTGACACCCAACTGGATGCGCGATCCCGACAAGCTTTGCTGAAGCGCTTGTGCGTCGGTATTTGCGACAACAAACTCGACGCCTTCCAACTGCTTTTCGATCATGTTGTTTACCGCGTTGCCGCCAGCGCCGCCAACACCAAACACAGTGATCCGAGGTTTCAATTCGTTTTGCTCAGGTACTGAAAGATTCAAAGCCATATTGTAAGTCCGCCTGTTTTCCCATTTTTGGGGTTAATTTCCGCCTAATTGTACCGATAGTAACCCTGAAATAGCAAAAGGTCACGCAAAAAAACGCAAAATATAGACGTTTTTTGCGTTTTTCAGCGGAATATTGCGGATAGAGACTAGGGCTAGTGGTTACCAGTTTTCCTTGAACCACCGAAGCGCCCGACGCAGGGATTTCTGCCCATAGCGCTGCGCAGGAACTTCAAAGTCCCACCATTCGTCTTGGGGGCTTGCGGCAAAGAGGCTTAGGCCGACCAATGCAGAACATGTTGGGCCTGAATAGGCCTGTGGCAACCGATGGATCCGCAGGGGACGGCCAAGGCGCACTTGCTGTCCCAAAATGCGGCTTGCCAATGTGTCCATGCCCGGAACCTGGCTCGCGCCGCCCGTCAGAACGATTTGCTGGCTGGGCAGATGGCTAAAGCCTGCAGCATCAAGACGTGCGCGCACCTCTTCCAAAATCTCTTCGACGCGGGGGCGCATGATGCCAATCAATTCTGTGCGGCTGACCGTGCGTCGGTCATGTTCCCAATCGCCTGTTTCCCCGCCCACTTCGATCATATCGCGATCATCCATGCCTGTTGCGTACAAACCGCCGTTGCGGGTTTTGATCTTTTCGGCGGTGGCCACAGGCACCTGCAACCCCATCGAAATATCACGGGTCACATGGTCGCCCCCAAGACAAACCGTGTCCGCGAAAATCATGTGCTTTTTCATGAAAATCGAAATTGACGTAGTTCCGCCGCCCATATCGATACAGGCCGCACCCAGTTCTTGTTCGTCTTCCACCAATGACGCGAGCCCCGCGGCATAGGGCGATGACGCAACGCCTGCCAATTCCAGATCACACCGCTTCACGCAATAGGCCAGATCGCGGATCACCTTTTGATCCACAGTCAACATATGCAGATCCGTGGACAACGAATGCCCAATTTGACCGCGCGGATCAGACAGACCAGAGCGATGATCCAATGCAAAATTCACCGGTTGCGCATGTAATACCTCGCGCCCTGCCCCATAATCTGGAACGTCACAAGACGCCAAAACATGCGCGATATCTTGTTCGGTGACCAATTGGTTTTCAATACCAACCTCACCCGTCAATCCGTATGAACGTGGACTGCCGCCAGAAAAGCTTGCGATCACGTGATCCACACGCACTTTGGCCATGCTTTGCGCCGATTGCAGCGCTGTGCGAATGGCGCGTTCGGCTTCGGCCATGGATGAAATTTCGCCAAATTCGATGCCGCGTGATCGCGTCGTTGCCGCGCCAATCACACGAAAGCCCGACTGCCCCGCAAGCGAGGTGATCCCATCAGCGTCAATCGCGGGCTCCATCCCGTCAAAGCGCAGAACAAGGCATCCGACCTTGGTGCTGCCCAAATCCAAAATTGCAATCACACCGCGCTGCATTGCCGCTTTTCGCATGGCGCGCATGGCGCGCTGGGATTCATATAGCTCGCTCATAGGGGGTCGTTCTCCGTAGAGGTTAGGGATGTGTCAATCACTTGGTCAATTTGATCAGGGGCGATACGAATGGTGGGGCGTTGCGACAGACGCATATCCACCACCGAGACTTTGCGCGCCAAAAGATCTTGGGTCTGGTCCAAAACCAACACCCGTTCAATCGCTTGGACGGGATTGCGTTCGGGCAGCAAAATAGACTGGTCATTTTCCAACAACACATTCCAGCGCCGTTCGCCGACATAGACCAATCCACGCACGCGATCCGCAATCGGGCGCGCCGCAGCCAAGATTGATTTCGCCTGCGGCACCTGCGTATCCGCGCCCTCGCCCGCAATCAGCGGCAAGTTCGGATAATCCATCCGGTTCACCGCAAAGCGCACAAAGGCACCTGAATCATCCAACACCTCAAGCGTATCGCGGTTGCGCCACAAAAATGCAGGTTGGCGTTCTTCGACGTCAATCTGAATGGTGCCACTTTGGGTGATTTGAATACGCGCTTTGGCAATGGGGTCCAATTCGGTCAAAACCGAATGAATTTCCTGCAGATCCAGATCAAATTGGCTCATCGGCAGGTCAACGGGCAAAACATCGCGGATTTCCAGATCAAGCGCAGGGCTTGCCCCATGGATCGCAACCACTTTCACCATGAATTCAGGGCGTTCAATGATCGAACGATAGGCGTCTTGGTAAATCCCTGCAATATGTTCGCGCCGCTCGACATCAGAGGCATAGAGCGCGACAGCCCCCACCACCACCGCAGTGGGAATGCCGAAATAAACCGTGCGCCGCAAAAACGGCGACAGCATGAAGCGCGTCATGCGATAAGCCCAACGGGATGGCGCGGGATCACTGCGCTGCGAACGGGACATCAACGGCAGCATGATGCATCCTCCACCAACCAACGGCACAAGGCGCCGAAACTCATTCCGACATATGCGGCCTGCTCAGGTGCAAGCGACGTTGGCGTCATGCCCGGTTGGGTATTGGTTTCCAACAGGATCAACCCATCCAATCCGCGGGTGTCGTCCCAACGAAAATCTGTGCGGCTCATACCGCGGCAGCCCAAGGCAGCGTGCGCCCGAAGCGCATAGTCCAAACAGGCCTCTGTCACCTCAGACGGCAACTGCGCGGGGATTTCATGGCGCGATCCGCCCACCGAATATTTCGCATGATAATCATACCAGCCCGAAGTGATGATTTCGGTCACGCCCAAGGCACGATCCCCCAACACCGTGGTGGTCAATTCGCGCCCCTTTGCAAAGGCTTCGACCATGACCTCGTCCGGCATGGCATCGTCCAGCTGTGGCGGGGTGTTTGCCCCGTCCATCACCAGATACACACCGACCGATGATCCTTCGGAATTGGGTTTCACAACATAAGGGGGCGCCATCACGTGCCGCGTGCACACGGCATCTTTGGGTGCAAGAATACTCTCGACAATGGGCAAACCTTGGCGACGATACACATCTTTGCTGCGCTGCTTGTCCATCGCAAGGGCCGAGGCCAAAACACCCGAATGCGTGTAAGGAATATGCAACCATTCAAGAATGCCTTGAACACAGCCATCTTCGCCCCAACGGCCATGCAATGCATTGAAAACAACGTCGGGTGCAATCGCTCGCAGACGCTCGGCCAAATCGGCACCCGCGTCCAGTTCAATCACTTCAAACCCTTCATCCCGCAAGGCTGTAGCACATTCGCGCCCCGAAGACAGCGACACTTCACGCTCCCGCGAAGGCCCGCCCATCAACACCACAACCTTGGGATTTGTCCTGCTCGACATACCCAATTGGCCTCATTTTCGGCATTTTGCCGTTATTTATTTTACGTCGCACCCTTAAGGGCGTCTTTATTTCGGATCACCGACCCGCATGATTTCCCATACTAACTCTATTCCGCTGGTTTGGAAAACCCTTTTTCGTACTAATTCGCCTAAACTTTCCAAATCTGCGGCCGTTGCGCCACCCGCGTTGATCAAAAAGTTGGAATGCTTTGGGCTCATCTGTGCGCCACCCAGACATTCACCACGCAAACCCGCATCATCGATCAGCTTCCATGCCTTGAGATCATGCACATCATCTGCCCGCCCCGTTGATGAAAACCCCGCAGGGTTGCGAAACGTGCTGCCGGCGCTGCGCTCTTTCGTGGGTTGCGTTTCATCCCGCTTGGCCAATTGCGCGTCCATCCGCGCATGCAACGCATCCGGATCGGCACGCTCCGCGTGAAAGGTTGCATCCACCAACACCGCCCCCTCGGGCATATCAGATTGGCGATATTGGAAATTCAGATCATCCTTGCCCAGCTCGACAATCTGCCCATCGCGCAACACAACCCGCGCCGATAGAAAATGATCGGCGGTATAGCTGCCGTAACAGCCCGCATTCATCCGCACCGCCCCGCCAATGGATCCGGGGATCGTGCGCAAAAACGTAAGATCAAGCCCCGCATCCGCCGCGCGTTTGGCCACATGCGCATCAAGCGCGGCAGCCCCCGCAGTCACCGTTGTCCCGTCAATCGTGATCTGGTTGAACCCGCGCCCCAATCGGATCACAACAGCCCGCAATCCCCCATCCCGCACAATCAGGTTCGATCCAACCCCCATAGGGAAAACATCAACCTCTCGGGGCAAATCGCGCAGAAAATCCTGTAAATCCTGTAAATCCGCAGGCTGAAACAACCAATCCGCAGGCCCCCCAACGCGCAGCCACGTCAAAGACGATAAATCACGATCAGCTGTCAAAGCCCCACGCGGGGTCGGCATTTGGGTCATCAGAGTGCTCCTTACTTGGTCCTGATGTGCCGTAAAATTTTCCGATACGCAAGGTATGTTGGACTTTAAGACCTAAGCAAAGAAAAAACGCGGCCTAACCGCCCAACAACAGTTTTGCAAATTCAACAAGCCCATTGCCAATTTTTTGCGCAGCTTCCGTTTGTGATGCCAGCAAACTCGCCGCGGCAACACCACCTGCGGCCCCTATCTTTTTCGCAGCTTCGGTTACCATGATATCGGCTTTTTGGCCGCAATACCTTATGACTTCCGCCGTGGCCCTTAATAATACTTCTCCCAATTTTTTGAGCCGCGATGGTTCAGGCTTTTCTTCGCGAAGCTCTTCTTCTGCCTCGTCTATTGTATCCCAAATGATCTGAATTGATTGGGTGACCCGCGCGTCAGCATCAACCAATTCAGGCGGCATATTATGTGACCGCATTTCGGCTGATGCTGTGAACGACGCCAACTGATCCCGTTGCGCTTTCAAGTCCGCAATCTCGCGCAGCAGCCGATGCTTTTCAACAATCCGCGCAATCGCGGCATTCACCTTACGCGGGGTAGCCTCCCAATCAATATCCTGACTGACGGCGATTTCATACAGCATGTCCCAATTCTGCGGATCACCGCGCAGGATTTTATCGTACCACTCAACCCAAAACGACCAATCTGCACCGCGTTCGGGATCAGTGTCATTCAATAACTTTTCGCGCACGACTGGCCAATCTGGAGCAATCCGTATCCCCTCCAAACCAAGTGGCGCTATATCAATCCGACAATACCCATTGGTGATCGAGTTATCCCACCACAATTGGCAATCTTCTCGCACCGCTATCCAAAGAGCCCCACTGATTACATTAAGCGATACACTGACGATCGAGGCCGCCGTATGAGCGGCATTAACCGCATGACTGGCAACAACAGAAGCTTCGGAGGCAGCAACTTCAGCTGCCAGAACAGCTCTAAAAGCCGCAACGGCAGAGTAACCAGATTGGGGGTGAGCTAAACCAAAGGTCGGCGGCGCATCAAAAGTCATTGCAGGGAATGTACGCGTAATCTTTTCGGCAGGTCTACTTGCCATCAATAAGCTTTGCAAAATGACAGTTGTCTTAATATCACTCTGAATCTGGGCATCAGTAAACTGAAACCCATCGACCGCAATAGGTAACACCCGCAGTGCCGACCGCGCGGCGATGAACATGGCGCAATTTTGGCGAACCGCCTCTGGCCGCTCATTCAGCCATGCTGTTAAACTATCTTCATCTTTAATATCATCAATCGAAATCGTCATACTCAACCTTTGCGATAGGCGATGTATTTTGTAAAGAAAAATCAACTCTTCATCTTTGAACAAATACTCATGCCCGATCTCATGCAAAACCGCCCCGTGACACGGCTAACACCGTGATCAAAATATCCGTTTCCCTAAGGAACAGATAAATATGGGGCACACAGGATGAAGTTTGTCTTTCTTGGCGCGGTGATTTTGGCGTTTATTGGCATGATCAGCTATATGATCTGGTCCCGCCCCGTTCCACAAATAATCTCCGTCGACATTGCATTGGACAATGATTGCAATCTGCCTGACCACAGCTTTGTGATCACCGACCTCAAGACGCAGAAATACCATACCTTCAGCCGGGGACACGCGAAATTCAAAGTGTTAGAGGGCACGCCGCTAAAACTTGCCCTGCATCCGCAAAATTCAAAATACGCCTATGACGGGATCCAATTCAGCGCGGTTCCCACGATCACCGTGTCCACCGATTGTTTTGCCGACGACGCGCCAAGCGCGGGGTTTCAGCACCTAAGCCGTGAATTGTCGCAGTGATCAGGCCCCAAGCCGTGCAGGCAGACCATGCGCCCACGCCGAAATCGTCCCTGCGCCAAGGCAGACCACGATATCGCCGTCGCGGGCTTGTTCGCGCACAAGGCGTTCGAGGTCATCTTCGCTGACAATGGCGCGGGCGTGGCGATGGCCGTGACGGATCAGACCCGCGACCAGATCATCGCGGCTGGCACCTTCAATCGGGTCTTCGCCTGCGGCATAGACTTCGGCAATGGCAACGACATCTGCGTCGTTAAAACAGGTGCAGAAATCCTCAAACAGCGATGACAGGCGGGTATAGCGATGCGGTTGATGCACAGCAATCACGCGCCCCTCTGATGCCTGACGCGCGGCTTTTAGCACGGCGGTGATTTCAACGGGGTGATGGCCATAATCGTCAATGATGGTAACGCCCTTGACCTCGCCCACTTTGGTAAAGCGACGATTGACGCCCTTGAACCCTGCCAAAGCGGCGCGAATGTCATCATGGGTCATGCCCAGATGCCGTGCAACCGCAACGGCGGACAGGGCGTTTGACACATTGTGATCGCCCGGCATCGGAAGAATGCAGCCTTCGATCACGCTGTCTTCTTGCTGCAGGGCGATATCGAAATGCGCGACGCCGTTTTTATAGGTAAGGTTCAAAACCCGTACATCCGCTTGGGCGTTAAAGCCATAGGTCACCACACGACGGTCGGTGATTTTGCCAACCAATGCTTGGACCTCGGGATGATCGGTGCAGCAGACGGCGATGCCATAAAAGGGGATGTTTGACACAAAGTCATAGAACCCCTTGCGCAGGTTTTCGATCGATCCCCAATGTTCCATATGTTCGGGGTCAATGTTGGTGACAATCGCGATTGTTGCAGGCAGGCGGTTGAACGTGCCGTCGCTTTCGTCTGCCTCAACCACCATCCATTCGCCCTGCCCCATGCGGGCATTTGATCCATAGGCATGAATGATACCACCGTTGATGACGGTCGGATCCAAATTGCCTGCGTCCAGCAATGTGGCCACCATGGTTGTGGTGGTGGTTTTGCCATGCGTCCCCGCAATCGCCACGTTGGATTTCATCCGCATCAATTCGGCCAGCATTTCCGCACGGCGCACGACGGGCAATCCCGCCATACGCGCCGCGTCCAATTCGGGGTTACCGGTTTTGATGGCCGATGAAATCACGACCACTTCGGCGTTTTCCAAATTTTCGGCCCGCTGCCCAATAAAGATACGCGCACCAAGTGACGCCAAGCGCTCGGTGATCTTGCTGTCTTTCAGGTCCGATCCTTGGACCTGATACCCTAGGTTCAACAGCACCTCGGCGATGCCAGACATGCCAATGCCACCGATGCCCACAAAATGGATCGGTCCGATATCATTTGGTAATTTGGTTACGGCGGCGGCGTTCATTTATGTTTCCTTCGATATCAAAGTTTCGATCAATGCGATCAATCGATGGGTCGCATCTGGGACCCCGACGCTAAGCGCATTACGCGCCATCTGCGACGCAACTTCTGGTTGAGTTAGGATAGACTGGATCTGCGCCGACAGCGTATCAACATGAAACGCCTCCTCTGGCATCAGCACGGCGGCTTGGGCATCGACCAACCCTTTGGCATTGGCGGTTTGTTCGTCACGAATGGCGGCGGCCAAGGGTACCAATATCGACGGCCGCCCGATCACCGACAGATCCGCGATAGAGGACGCCCCCGCGCGGCTGATGACCAATTGCGCCTCAGACATACGTTTGGGGACATCGGTAAAAAACGGTTGAACGTCGGCGTAAATCCCATTTTCTTGGTAAAAGGCGCGCACTCGGTCACCGTCTTCGTCGCGGGCTTGGTGGCTCACGCGAATATGCTGCAACAGGGTCATGGGAAGCGAGGCAATCGCAGGCGGCACAACGTCGGACAGGATCCGCGCACCCTGCGATCCGCCCATCACAAGGATCGACATCGGATAATCGCCAGGTTCAATATATCCCGCACCGGCACGATCCAAAACAGCCGCGCGCACGGGATTGCCCACATGCACGGCGTTCACCCCTCCGGGCATCACCGTGGGCCATGTACCACAGGCCACCGCGTTCACCCGTTTTGCAAAGACTTGGTTCACGCGCCCCAAAACACCGTTTTGTTCATGCACCAAACGCGGGCGGCGCAAAACCCATGCTGCACCAATCGCAGGAATAGAAGGATAGCCACCAAAGCCGATCACAACATCAGGGCGATCCCATAGCATCTGGCCAATCGCTTTGAGAGTGCCTGCCGCAATTTGAAACGGAACCAATGCTTTTGCGATCAGCCCACCACGGGCAAATGTTCCCGAACGCAACACTTCGACCTGAACCGCCTTGGGAAAACCGCCAACATAGCGCGCGCCGCGGGGATCTGTTGATAATTTGACCCGCCAGCCCTGTTCCAATAACGTTTCGGCCAAGGCTTGGGCGGGGAACATATGACCGCCTGTTCCGCCTGCAGCCAAGACCGCCAATGGTGTCTTCGTCATAATTTACGCCCGTTTAAAATGTCTGCGACGTCCTTTTGCGGCCTTGAGCGTGTAAATGCAAGCAGCATCCCCATCGCAATTCCCCCCGCAATAAGCGAAGATCCGCCATAGCTAACAAAGGGCAATGTCATGCCCTTGGCAGGCAGCAGGCGCACCGCGACCCCCATATTGATCACCGCTTGAACACCGAACATGCACGCCAAACCTG
>Ga0181556_1004377_pt1 | contig 11533 bp, 8 predicted proteins | sample 011ome_14_FD_148651 | JGI IMG/M metagenome (GOLD analysis project Ga0181556, IMG submission 148651) | Coastal salt marsh microbial communities from the Groves Creek Marsh, Skidaway Island, Georgia - 011505AT metaG (spades assembly) | ecosystem: Environmental > Aquatic > Marine > Intertidal zone >... | reverse complement strand
CGGCTTACTGGCGCGGTTGGTTCTCCCGTTACACCTGTGGCTACTGTATAGATAAAACAGGGTTACTGGAGCACTTTCCTATTTCAGAATGACTTTGGCCGAGGGGGGTGGGGCCTAAACTGGGTCGGGCCTTGTGCCTTGAAACTCGGAGCTCGATGGGGTGGTAAAGGCAATGAGGTGTTATTTTACCGCAGATTGATTGGTTCTTCGAGGCGGGCGGAACCTGGTTGCATGGGCAAGTCCTGCGGTCCGCGAGCCGCGAAACTCGGTGCTTTGTCACCAGCAAAGGTCAGCTTTGGTAAGGTTATTGTTAAGGCGGCGCGGTCTTTTGCGGGCACCCGCAGAGTGCTACTCAAAGCAACACCGCGCCAGTGGTGTTTGCCCGAAGGTGCACTGTTGCTCCATTCTCGAACCAAGAATGTTCGGGCACGTGACTCTGATCAACGACAATCTCAGCACCTGCAGCGCGCACCAAGTAGCGAATCTGACTACCCAGGAACTCTCGATGCAAGATTTCACCTTGGAATGTGTCTTTGCTCTCGGTTTGTTGAATGGTGATGTTTTGGGGCCTAAGAACGACGTTGGTTCCAGAACCAATAACGCTAGGCAGGCCAAGTGTGTCCCCCGTTTCAGTCACAAACCGCATTTCGTCGCCGTCGATCTCGACTTTTCCTTTCAAGATGTTGGCGGTTCCAAGAAAATTCGCAACAAACAGGTTTGCAGGTCTGTCATAGAGTTCCTGCGGGCTTCCAACCTGTTGGATTACGCCCCCATCGAGTACCGCCATCCGGTCCGATGTCGTGTTAGCTTCTTCTTGGTCGTGGGTGACAAAAATCGTTGTCAAACCCAACTGACGTTGAAGACGTAGCAGCTCTCTGCGCATCTGTACGCGTAAGCCCGCATCGAGGTTGGATAGTGGCTCGTCGAGAAGTAGAACCTCGGGTTCGACGATAATGGTCCGCGCCAGGGCAATCCGCTGTTGCTGTCCGCCAGACAGCTGGTTTGGCATACGCTCGGCCAAGTGCGCTAGGCCAACAAGATCGAGCACTTCGCTAACCCTCCGTTTCGCATCGGCAGTCGGTACTCGGCGTTCCCGCAGACCAAATGCCACATTGTCGCGCACTGACATGTGCGGCCACAAAGCATAGCTCTGGAAGACCATTCCCACATTGCGCGACCAAGGGTTCAATCCAACGACATCGCGCTCGCCAATCAGGATCCGCCCTTTCGGTGTCGGTCCGAAACCTGCGATGGCCCGAAGTAGCGTGGATTTTCCTGAACCCGACGGCCCCAAGAAGGCGAAAAATTCTCCAGGTCGGATCTCAAGGTCGACTCCTTTCAAGACCTTGGTCTTGCCAAAGGACAAATGGACATTTTCGATTTTTATGCCTGCTTTCGCCATGGTTTTCGCTCCACTAGTGTCAATCACCGGATTCTTTAAGTTTCTTGTCGCGCTCAATAATGATCTGGCTTGCGACGGTGCCAATGGCGACCACGATCACGGCGACGATACCCAGCGCCGCCCCAGCGCCACGTCCCGAAGGAGTCTGCATGAAGAGGTAAATGCCATAGGCAAGCGGCGCGTCATTGTTGCTGGAGACCAGCATAATCGTTGCTGAAAGCTCGACTGCTGCCGTGGCAAAGCTGGTAACGAAACCCGCCAGAATACCGCCCGTCATCAAGGGCACCACAATCTTCTGGATGGTCCGCCGTTTGGTTGCGCCCAGGCTTTCCGCTGCCTCCTCCAAGGCAAGACTGACTTGCTGCAGGGCCGCAGTGCAGGCTCGCAGGGCATAGGGCAGACGTCTGATCATAAGAGCCAGGGCGATGATTACCCACCAGCTCGCCAGCGACTCGTCCGTGAACGGCACATCGACGCCATGGAAGGTCCGGAGGTAGCCGATTCCCAGTACAACACCGGGCACAGCCAAAGCCGCCGTCGCCAGGTAGTCCAGCCATTTGCGGCCAACGATACCGGTGCGGATAACGATATAGGCGATTGCGGTACCGATGATCACGTCCAGCGTCGCCGCAATTCCAGCATAAAGGACTGTATTGAAGATGAAGGTCTTGGAGCCTTCCCACATGGTCAAATAGTTCTCGACGGTGTAGCCATCTGGCAATGGAGCGAAGCTCCAGATCGTGCCAAAGGAAAGCAGCAACAAGCCAATGTGTGGGCTCAGAACGACGAGCAGTATGAAGATGACCACGCCGTAGGCCAACGTCTTCTCGGCAGGTTTAAGATCGCGCTTGGCCATGCCGCCACCGCCTTTCTGGACGGTCGCGTAGTCTTTGCCCCGCATAACCAGGAAAGATGCCCAAAGCGAGAGAATGGAGAACACAACAAGGATGCAGGAAATCACATATCCCATGGGATCACTGATCCCGATACTCGAAATTCGCAAGAATGCCTGCGGGGCGAGCATGTTGTTTACGTTCAACAACAGCGGTGTGCCCAGGTCGTCAAAAACCTTGATGAACACCAACGCAGCGCCGGCGATATATCCTGGCATTGCCAGCGGGAAAACGATGCGCTGAAAGAGCCGCAATCCATAACTGCCGAGACTCTGGGCTGCTTCCTCCATTGACCGGTCGATGTTACGGAGCGAAGCAGAAAGGTTGATCAGGATGAATGGGAAGTAATGGATTGACTGAACGAGGATCACGCCATTCAACCCGTCCATAAAGGGAATCGAAATCCCGACGTGGTCTCGCAAAAGCAGGTTGATGGTACCGTTGCGGCCAAATATGAGCTGCATGGCGACAGCACCAACAAACGGCGGCATGATCAGCGGTATGAAACCCAGAGACTGGATCAGGATTGAACCCGAAAAGTTAAATCGAGTTGTTATGTAGGCCAACGGTAGAGCGATAACCGTGGCGACAACCACCGACATGGCCGACACGTAGAAGGAGTTCCAGAAGCTCTCGCGGAATAGAGATGTTGCAAAGAAATCGGCGAAGTTCTGTAGCGTCGCTGCACCTGTGGCTGGGTCTTGGAAAGCCACAAAGATGACTTGTGTAACGGGTACGACCAGCAATCCGAATAGGAGGAGTGCGATCAGAACGGCGACGACGTGCAGATTGCTCAAGCGAGGGATAAAGGTATTCTGCAAGCGCCCCGCCAAGGCGGAGCCAGTCTCATGGGAAGGGGTTGTTGTCATGTTAAGATTTCCGCGAAAAGCGCTGCCGCCCCGTTAGTGATGATTGGGGCGGCAGCAGGAGAGGAACTGGGCGAAGTTTCGCCCGCTGCGGCACTCACATTCCGGCGGCTTCCACCGCCAGAGCCTTGGCCTTCGCGTAGTTTTCAACGACCATAGCGTCCCAACGGGCCTCAACTTCAGCCTGGCGCTCGCCGACCTTGTCGGTAGCCTTTTTGCGCTTCTTGGTGAAGATTGCAGCGAATTCCGCATCCAAACTCTTGGCCTCATCGATCGGATTGGCGTCTACCAGAGCCCGCGCTTCAGCGATCTTCGCCTTTGCCGCTGCGTTGTTACCGTCGGCGTGAATTGCCTCCGCTTTTTGGATGGCCGCAACGGTATCACGTAGGTCATCTAGTCGGTAGGTGATCATCACATCGAACATGGAGTTTACGAGGTTGTAACGTGCGCCCGACTTGGCAACATCGAACTTGACCGTCGCACCTATGGTGCTGTCTTCAAACGGATTGGGGAAGCCTTCAGGCGCGTTCGCATAGGTCGCGGGGTTGATCGGCAGACGCATAATGGCCGGATCCAGAAGAACCTCCTGACCCTCAGGCGTCAGCAGGTACTCAATGAAGGCAATTGCCCCTGCTTCGTTGGGCGCATTCTCGACCACGGCGACATTGGCCGGAACCAGTGCCGTGATGGTCGGATATTGAAAGTCGACCGGGAAACCTGACGCTTTCGATGAGAACCCGAAAAAGTCAATGACGATGCCAAGGCCAAAGTCACCCGTGTTCACGCCATCCGGCACCCCGAATGATCGTTCGGTTACGGTCGAGAAATTGCCCGCAATCCGCTTCCATTTTGCCCAGCCGGCATCCCAACCATCGCCTTGTAAGACGGTTTCGACCGTCAGGTGCGTCGTGCCGGAACGGGATGGCGCCGACATGCCGACATGGCCGTGATATTCGGGTTTCGCTAAATCATCCCACTCGGCGGCTGGCTCAAGACCGTTTGCCTTCAAGTAACGCTCGTTCCACATGATGCCATAACCAGCACCCGCAAAACCGTAATATTTGCCATCCGGGTCGTTCATCGGATACGCGCCAATCTTATCTGGAATGCCCTCGGACTTAATCGTTACATCGGCCAACAATCCGTCACTCTTGAGCACTTCGAAAGCGTCAGGCGCGGAGGCCCAGAAGATATCTGCCGTATTGGCGCCTGCGATTTCCTGAATGAACTTGACGCCCGCAGAGGTTTTTTTGTTGAGAACTTCAAGATCGAACTGCGGGTTAGCCGCCTCGAACCCAGCTTCGATGGGTCCAGTCATACTATCGGGGAACGATGTGATGACCATAATCTTCTCATTTGCGCTCGCCGCGCCCGCGCTTAGCGCGACGACGACCAAGCTTGCCATTAATTTGGTTTTCATGTTTTACCCTCCCGTAAGTTTGTGCGCTCATACATGGCGCTGGGAGAATACAAGCCCATCGTGCGCCCACGCGCAACTCATTAATATTAATAGAAAAAAATGAACTGTTTCAGGTCAATGTTGACCCGTCGATTGGGTCATTCTTGACCCGATTTGAGCAATCCCACAGCCTTCATTCGGAGATACAGTCGCTTTCGCGGAATCGACAATAGGGTCGCAGCATCACCCTTTCGACCGCCAGTTTCGCGGAGCGCCTGATCCAAAAGATTGCGTTCGAACTCAGCCATAGCAGCATCGTATGTCAGACTACCGATGTCGGTTGCGCCGCGCGTTTCCAATCCAGGTGGTAATCCAAGAACCATACGTTCCGCTACAGTACGAAGCTCACGCGCGTTCCCGCGCCAAGGGTGTCGAGAAAAGGGTTTCAACAACTCCTTGGTTACCATCGGCAAGCGTTTGCCAAAACGAGCCGCAGCCTCCCTCACGAAATGCTCGAACAGAATGAAGATATCCTGGCCCCGATCAGCGAGCGGCGGCAACTCGATGACCGCACCTGACGCCATGTAGTAGAGCGCGTCTAGCAACGACTGCTTGTCATTAGCTGACAGAATTGCGCGTGGTCGCCGGTCGCGGTGAAGAAACTCTACGAGTTGCTCTTGTACATCAGGGCGCAACCGATCGACGTTACGGAACAGGACCGTACTGGCAGATTCGAACGCCGTAATCTCTTCAGCAAAACTCTGCGGGTTCGCCGTCAGACAAGAAACCGTCCGAAAATCCCCAGGCCCGGAACCGAACTCATGCATTGTTTCAGCGGCAAGAGACTTCCCCGTACCTGGTTCACCGGTCACAAGGACTGTGATCGGAAGCTGGGCTAGTTCATGCATCAATTTGCGGGCCCGCTTAATAGCGGCCGAGCGACCTAGAAAGCGGCTACGCATACCGCCTCTTCGGCTAACGCGCATTCGAAGTTTTCTGTTTTCCAGTTGCATCCGGCGAGTAACCAGCGCTCGGTCGATGGCGCTCAGAATAAACTCTGGTTGCGCGGTCTTCTCGACAAAGTCAAAAGCCCCAGCCCGGATCGCAGAAACAGCCATCCGAACGTCGCCATAGCCCGTGATCATGATGAACGGCACATCTGGTGCGCTTTCTCGAGCCGCTTCAAGGGCTTGGAATCCGTCCCTGCCGGCCATTCGCACGTCGCAAAGAACGACTCCCGGCCATTCAGGGTCGAGCGCTGCCAACATCAGGTCTGCGTTCGAAAATTTCTCCGCTTTAATTCCAGTCTCCACCAGAAGTTCGTAGGTCGCCTCGCGAAAATCCTCATCATCATCGACAACCATCACGTCAGGTTCAGTTGACATTCGATGAGCCCTCCGGAAGGGACGCAATGACACGAGCGCCGGAGCCTATGCCATGCTCAAGCCTCAGCGAGCCGCCCATGCCCGTCATGATATTGTATGAAATTGAGAGCCCCAGACCGATGCCGTCTCCGACGTCCTTTGAGGTGACGAAAGGATCGAGAGCCGAATCAGGCTCGATAACCGAAAAACCGGCTCCGTTGTCCGTTACGGAAAACACGGTTTTACCAATGCCGTCGGATTCATCGGCAATCGTAACGCGTCCCGGTTTTCCACCCTGAGCGATTGCATCTACTGCGTTGCTCAGCACATTCACCAACACTTGCTCCAATAATACGGGATCGGCGCGGACAATCGACTCGCGGGCTCTCGGTTCGACCTCGAGTTCGACGCTGTTCTCTCGAAAGGCCCCGGTAAGCAGCGCGCTCGCACCATCGATGGAGTCACCCAAGCGGACGTTTTCCCTTAGGTACTTCGATTTCCTTGCGAAACGGCGCAGGTGCTTGATGATCATGTCCATTCGCTCAACAAGCTCGCTGATCTTTCCGACCTGCCTTGAAAACTCCTCTTTGTTATCTCGCTCAAGCGCTTGCTGGACGAGATAGATGCGTTGTTGAATGGCGCCCAGCGGCTGGTTCAGTTCATGCGCCAGTCCTGCCGAGAGGGTTCCCAGTGCAGCCATCTTCCCAGCTTGGATGAGTTCGTTCTGAGTTTCCTTCAGCGTCTCAATAGCGCGCTCTCGCCCGGTCACGGCGTCCTTGAACGTGCTCACGGCATTTGCAAGCGCCATCAACTCGCTCCCTTTCCCGGACATGTCGGGAAGATTGGCAGGTTGACCTGCCGAAATGTCTCGCATAGCCCGGGTCAATTGTCGGAGCGGGAGGATGATTGACGGGCGTATGTAGAAGAACAGAAGCAGCAGTCCAGCCAAGCTGGCGATGACGGTGACCATCACGAGATTGAATGCCGAATTTTGTGCCGACTCGGCAAATGCCGCCCCCTTGCTGATGATCGCTGTACTCTGTTGATCGGTGGCCTCGGCCATGCTCCGCTGCACACCTTTGAGTTGGATGAACAATGCATCTAAACTTGTCTCGAGCTTCCTTCGCTCCGCGAACCAGTTTCGACGGGCGGCAACCAAACTTTCTCGGCCCAGCAAGAGCCCGTTCAACTGCGCGAGACCCTGCAAAACTGACGCGAACTCCGCCGCTTGCGGAAGACCACCACTCGCCACAGCAATCCGAGAAAGCGTGTCGCCAAGGCTGTCTTCAAACTGATCCAGTTCGGTTTCAGTTGCCGACGTGGCGGCCTGAATACCAAGTGCAGCTGCAGCCGACGCCTCGGCGTCGAGTTTGATAAACACTTTCTGCCGCGTCTGTTCGCTTTGGATCCGCTCCGCCAATTGGGCGCGTTCGGTTTGATCAACCGCCCGCACGAGTCGCCCGGTCAGTGTGTCTGCATTGAAAGCGAAATCCGCAACCATGGCGCTCGCCTCGTCTTCGATGTCGACATGAAGCCACCGCAGAGTGTCGATCTTCTGCCTGACACGATCCTCTGCTCGTTCAGCGATTTCTAGACGCGCAATCACCGCATCAATGCGTTCCCGCAAAAGCGCCAGACCATCGCTGCCGATGTCTCGGGCGATGCTGTCACCTGCCATTTTTTCGATCTGCAGCAGCGTTCGGCGAAGATCTTGCTCAACAAGAGTCAAGGCCGTGCTCTCCGTGCGGGCTAGCCGATTACTGAGCAGAACGAGTTCCGATGACAGCACCGACAAACGCGCCGTTTCAACGACACGTGGGACATCGTTCTTTACGAAATCGTCGACGGTTTCCCGAGCATTGCCCAAAAGCAAGATCACCATTCCCGCGATGATCCAACTGACCGCAATCACCGACATAATGAGCAAGAAGAGTCGCATCCACATTCGTGGAAACAGATTTGCCAAAAGGTGCATCACGGCAGATCCTGTTCCAGAAAAAGAATTTGCTTCTCGACGGTTTGAAGCTGTGCCGAAGTTGCGGCTCGCCAAGTATCCATAGCGTTGCGTTTGTCATCGCTTATGCCGGTCAGCCGCGTTGTGCGCAGGCCTGAGGAGATTGCTTCGGACAACGTTGTAATCTCGACCTCACTCGCCACGGGTTTTGTCAGGAGGCTTCTAATCTCTTCGAGTTGCGTTGGATCGGCGACCCCGCGTAAACGATCCAGACGCGCCCACAGCGATTTCCGTTTTGCCAGCGTTTCTGTGATCATGACATCAAACAGCGCGTTGACTGCCCAGTACCGGTGCGCAGACAGCCGTGCATCGTAAAGGATCCACTCCAGCCGCAACGCATCAATAACGTCAATCGGGACACTATCGGCTGATTCACGGACTTTTGAACTAATCGGAATACGGGAAATTTCCGGCGTCAGGAGCAAGCGTTGACCAATCTCGGACAAAACCATCCGCAGGAAGTCGCAAGCATGATCCTGGGCCAATCCGCCAGTCAACAAGCCAACCTGGGCCGCCGTAAGCATAATCGGGCGACCGTATGTAAAATCGAGTTGTTTCGATTTTGACTGCGCCAGGAAGTCGATGGTCAACCCGATGTCGAACCTACCCTGGATCAAGCCATTTGGAACCGCAAAGCTGCGCGCGGTTAGCGTGGATAAATTACCGGCTAAACTCAGAAGATAGGTCCATCCGTCCTGCCATCCGCGGGTCTGAAGGAGCTGTTCAACCATCAGATGACTTGAGCCCGATCGGGCAGGCCGTGCCATAGCGATCTTGCCTCGATACAAGGGCTTTAGCAGATCGTTCCAAGTGCCCGGCATGAAGACGGCGCTATCTTTGCGCCGGGTCCAACCGACAGACGAGAGTGCGAAAGGTTTAACGGCATCCTCCGACTCGAGGCCACATGAAGGCGCCGAGATGAACGAACCATTTTCAGACAACAACTCGAATGCTTCAGGCGACGACGCCATGAAAACGTCGAAGCCTCGACCGTTGCCGCGCGCGATCTCATCGATAGCAGCGACCGTGTTCTTGTTGAGAACCAGAACATCGGTTTCAGGGTTTTGTGACTTCCAAAGCGCAACGTAAGCGTCTGAAACTGAGGGAGGAAACGACGTTATGATGCGCAGTTCATGCGCGTGCGCTTGCGTAGAACACAACCAAAGCAGAAAAATCAAGGTGCGGAACATAGCCTAGTAACGCACACCTTTCTCTAAAGTTCAAATTTCGAACTCTCGGATTAAGTTTATGGGTCATTTTTGACTCAAAAGGCACCGCATGCGCTCGAAATCAAGGATATTAGGTATTCCGAATCGGTGGCGCATTGGTCACCTTCGGGTCATAAACAGACCTAATGACCTCTGTACCGTAATGTCTGCCATGATATGACTAGCAGACCAGCTGATATCACGTATGAGATGTCGGCGCGATTTTGAGCACCAGGGCTTGGTGGCAAGGCCGGACCCACCGAGGTTCGTTCCTTTTACGGAGCGTTACAGGTTCCAGCTCTGAGTGACGGGAACATCCCCTATGAAGGCGAAATGTATGGCGGCGATGTGGCCTGTATCCGGTGTTCCGTAACATCAGGCGCTGACCGGTTTCGACATCAACGGCATGAAACCGGTAATGTCCTCAATTAGAAAATCGGCGCCAATAGTTTCGTAATCTCCAGAAAAATACCCGTTCCGCACAATTACCGAGGGCGCGCCGCTGGCCCGTGCCGTCGCCGCGTCGACATCAGAGTCACCAACCATCACAATTGAACTAACGACACATCCGATCTCTTGAGCCGCCAACTTCAGCATCGCTGGGTCGGGCTTCTTTGAAATGTCCGGCTGCCGCCCAACCGTCACCGTAACATAGGGCTCTATCCCAAGCGCCGTGACGATCTTGCGGGCGATAACCTGATCTTTGTTTGTGCACACTGCCATCGGCAGGCCAAGATCCCGCAGCGCATCAAGGCAATCGGCCACACCAACCATCAGTTTGGAATGGACACAATAATCCCGATCATAATGGTGAAGCATACGTTCAACCATGACATCCTGAAGCGACCCACTCGCTCCCAGACGAGCGATCGCGCGCTCGACCAGCGTTGGGATGCCGTCACCGATCATGCTGATGACGTCCGGCACTGGCAACGGCGTCTGCCCGGTGTCGCGCAGTGCTGCGTTCAATGCCGCTGCTATATCGGGAGACGTGTCGGCAAGTGTGCCGTCGAGATCAAATATCACTCCGCTGATTGAGTTACCCAACATGGTTTCGCCTTTCCCCTGCCGCCTTGCTGAAATCTCCTACCGTAATGCCACACGGAGATGGGCAAAGGGGCAAATAATTCAAGCATCGTAGTTCTCTGTCTACGGTGCACAAAGCAGGGTTCTTTCCATCCATGTGGCCTTTACCTTAAGGCCTTAAGCGCCGCCATTTGTCTGGCCTACGCCCCACCCCTCGAACCAATCCAATCCAGATCCAGCAACCATCCCCAGTAACCCCGGTCCGTGGTCCGCAGCTACTGGATCCTGATCGGTGAAACTAGGAACTTGGGCCTCGAACCACGGACCTTGGTTCAGGCAAGGTTGCAGGTAAGGTTTTGATAGTTGACCATATGCTATGATCTGCTAAGCTATTGATATTGATGGGTTCAGTTACGAGATGCATTATTGGTGATTATTTTTAATGGGTATGTGACAGGAATGACAGAAATGACAAAGAACATGGAAAGTCGTACATGAGAAGAATTGGCAGAGGTTTATAGATCAGCTGTCATTCTTGTCATTTGTTCAGTAAACTTAATTAGATTTGGCAATTATAGATTTTGTTAAGGTAACAAATTAGCGAGAAACTCAAATGGAAAAATTGATAGGAAAAATGGAACAAATTTGGTCCAACTTGTTAAATCAGAAATCGAAGAATTATCTCTTGCGATCAAAGATTGATCAAAGCATTGCCATAGCAAACTCGAATCTATCAGCTAGTTTTCATGGTAATCGGCAGATGGCAAACCACAACACAGACGACATCAAGTACTGCCTGAATGAAATTATTGAAAAGAATTCAAATGAGCCTGATGTATATAAATTGAACGTTAATTTAATATTTTTGAAACACCGACAGAAACTCAACAAAAGGCTATCGGAAAATTCAAAAATACTCATTGCAGCCTTAGAACAATTGCAGCGGGCTCATCAAAGAGTGATGAGAACTAATGAAGAAATTGTGAAATTTAATTCCAGCATGCTCGAAGCAACTAGTGAGATCATTTCAACTGAAAAACTTCCAGTCCAATTAAGATTAGGTGTGAGTGAAATTCAAGCGGAGGTAGAAAAAATCGAAAAAGACTGTCTCTTATCTGACAAAACAACCCAAAAATTGATGAAGCAAATTGATGATATATGTATGGAAAACGACTCGCTTTCAAAAGAACTGGATGAAAAGCGAGAAAAAATAATCAAGAACCGCGACCGAATTTCGGGTGTTAGAGCAGATTTGTCAATTTGGACAAAATGAGTTCATTAAGGGCCGTGTATAGAGGCGGATGAAAGCTTCGCGTCATGGCGGTCTCCAAAGGCAGTGGACGGTAAAACATCCTATGCCG
>Ga0181556_1004367_pt1 | contig 11552 bp, 7 predicted proteins | sample 011ome_14_FD_148651 | JGI IMG/M metagenome (GOLD analysis project Ga0181556, IMG submission 148651) | Coastal salt marsh microbial communities from the Groves Creek Marsh, Skidaway Island, Georgia - 011505AT metaG (spades assembly) | ecosystem: Environmental > Aquatic > Marine > Intertidal zone >... | reverse complement strand
GAAAAAGAAACGATGATTATTTTGACGACCTTTCTCTCTCGTTCTTCTCGTCGTCTGAATCGTCGTTTTTAAAGTCGGGGTTAACGAAGTCTGCATCATCATCATTTCTCTCTCTCTCTCTCTCTCTCGGTTGGTTGGTTTTTCAACAGTCCTTTCGTGCTAAAAATAATGAAGCAAATTGAAAAAAAAAAGGAGAAAAATTCAAAAAAAAATTCTTTTTCTCCACAGTTGTTTGTTTTCGTTTGTTCGTTGTCTCGCACAAATCCAATCAAATCATCGTTTAATCTCTTTCGAGTTCTCTCTCTCTCTCTCTGTGCTCTTCTCTCTCGAACAACAACCCCCGCTTTATTTTCAAAGGCTCTTCTCTCGGTGTTCTGTTCTGTTCCGCAAAGTCTTTTTTTGTTACGGTTTTTACGGCTGTTATTCTCTTTTCACGAGACGACGAGAGAGAGCGAGATATATATCACACACAGAAGACGCTCTACAAATGTCGCAACAACAGACGATGAAAGAACGATTTCAAAAAGCAAAGTGGGAACAGTTTTGCGCGCACTTTAATAACAATCTAAAAGTTTTCCTCAACTTTGATGAAAACCAGTGGACGATTGAAACGAAGCGACGGAAAACGGGGCACTCGGAAGGGAGCTTCGACGCGTATTATTTATTTTGCGCCGAGGAGACACGAGGGAAAACGAAGCGATTTCGGAGCTTGAAAGAGGTGGAGAGGAAGTTAAGAGAAGACGCGCGAGAAACGAAGGAGAAGAAGACATCGACAGAGAAACACTCATCATCATCACCACCACCACCACCACCGCCGTTCGTCGTCGTCGAAGGAGAACAACAAGAAAAACAACAACAACAACGGAAGAGTTGCGGAAGAAGAACTGGTGGTTTAACGAGTAGTTTTCGAGAGGACGAGATGAAGTTTAAGAGCGCGATGGATGACGAGGAGGAAGAAGAGGAGGACGAGGATGACGAGCCGGTGTGTCCGAGCGCGTTCTTAAAAACGACGACAAAAACGATGGGAGGAGGGAGAGGAGGAGGATTAGGACGAGCGAAAGTGCTCGCGAATACGACGCCGAGTGGCGCGCAGCAACAGAGACAGAGACAACAACAACATCATCATCAACGCGCGTTTCATCCGAGTCGGCCACCTTTTCATCACAGCAATAATAATAATAATAACAACATTAGTAATAGTAATAATAATACGAGCGCAAAGACGCACAGCAGATTGCACAACTCCTTCGTCGCGAATTCGTCGAGGTTAGAAGTTGCCGCCGTTCGCGACGATGAAAGAAGAATAACGAAACGGAATCAAAATGGAAAGAGAAAAGAAACGGAGGAAACGAGAGGGCAGGATTGGAGGATATCCAATCCATCCGATGCCGAGGAATTACTCGAGAAGAAAAGAGAGGAGGATCCAGAAGTTGCTCGCGAGCATCGAATGTTGAAAGAGCGCTTTAGCGGAAAGAGTGTTGCTAATACTGCTAATTCTATCAACAACAACAACGACAACAACAACACCCAGAAAGAAAACAACCAAAGACAAAGACGACGAGAAAGGAACGCTTTGCCGTCCAAGTACGAACACTTGGCGCTCGTGTTCAACGGATTGAAAATGTACAGAGAGTTGTTGCGAATGCGGAATAGCGCAGAAACGGTGGAGAATATATGCGCGTGCGCGAAAAACTTAGTCAAAAGAGACGTGCGCTTTGAGCATTTGCGAAAGATAGAGACGGTTAGACCTGGAACGTTTGCGTTTACGAAGAGGAAGAGAGACGCGACGAAGAACGCGGTGGATGAAAAACATCGCCCGGAGGAGGGACGAACGTTTGTCGATCCAAAAAGCGTGCGATTAGAGATTTTAGAAGAGAGAGTAATGAAGAGAGAAAGTGTGGACGGCGAAGACGAAGACTGCAACGGTGACGAGGAAGAGAACGGCAAAAAAGTCGTAAAGAAGAGAGAAAAAAGTTCACTTTTGATGTCGGAGAAAGAGCGCGAACGAGCGAGGGAAGCAGATTTCCACTCGCGCTTGATGCGACTGTGCGACGAGGCGCATGTCGCGTTTTGTCGAAATCACGGCATCGTCATTTCCCCGTCCTCGAACGTATCAGAACAAATGTTATGGCACGAAACGTTCGACGTCGAACGTGAGGCGCCAGATATCGCCGAGTGTGCCGTACGGGACGCGCCTCCTTTGATGCCACCGGCAGGAGGAACCGCCGCTGCCGCTGCGACTACTACTACTACTACGACGACGACGAGCGCACCATCGTTGATGTTGCTTCACACGCCCAAGCCACCATCTTCGACGCCGTCCACCGGGACGTATCCACTCACCCCGTTAATTATGACAACTGCGACGAAAAAGAAAGTCGTCACTGAGCGCGACATCGACGAAGAAGTTCGGCGGATGCAGAAGGAGAATGGCGGCGTTTGCGAAGACGACGACAACCTCGAAAACGACGACTATCTCGCCGGTAATATCAATAATGCATCCGCGAATGACGGTAAGGACTCGACAACCACCATCGGCGTCTCTCGCCAAGCCATCCGCCGCGTCCTCGAACGGAAAATCGAAAAAGATCTCCTCCACTCGCCTTCCGCCGTGGCGCTTCGCGCGGAGAACAAAATCAAACAAAACCTTCCGCGAATCTTCGATCTCGTCCACTCCCTCTTCGCCACCTCGCGCAAACGTGCTTTCGCCTTTGACATCCTCCTCCACAAAACCCACGAGCAGTTAAACGCGAAAGATATTGGCGGCATGTTTTATAGTCGAGACGAAATCGAAGATTGCTTGCGAACGTTGGCGAAAACGTGTTCGGAATGGTGCAAAATCGAACGAGCGCAGGACGGCGAGGAGCTCTTTCGAATCGTCGTCGGATCGTCTTCCAGTCGGTCTCTCTCTGACCCATCCTCATCTCCGTCGTTAACGCCCTTCTTCTCCGGAGGAGCAGCAGCGGCAGCATCTCGAGGACGAGGACGACACTTAATGGTTAGAAAAACAACAACGTTCCTTCCTCCTCCTTCGTCCTCCTCTTCTCCGAGAAGTAGACAAAAGCCGACGTCGACGACGAAAGAGCGAGAAGAAAACGACGACGCCGGTTTCACGCCGACGACGATTCAGACGATAAACCCGAAGAAAAGATCCTCCTTCCCTTCAAACTCCATCTTCGTCGGAAACAACAACAACAAAGAATCGTCGTCGTCCTCGCCCCGCGACGGGGTTGCGAAAAGGGTCAAACAAAAGCTCCTCCTCGAAGCCGCGCCGGCGTTCGTTCTCGGAGGAGGAAAATGAGCAGAGAGAGTCGCAAAGTCTTCTCGATTTTAATAACACTACTACTACTACTACGAAGCGTTACAATACTCATAGCCTTTATCGTCACACTCGCACGTCGTAAAGAGAGAGAGAAGACTCTTTGCGGTACACGTTTTCCTCGTCGTAGGCGTCGTATTTATTAGACTCTCTGGAGTAGTTTCGTCAGAATTCAGGCGCAGAAAAGACTGATCTCTCTCACACATTCGACTACATAATAGAATAAAAATGGACCCTTTACGTCTCCTCCGGGAGTGTTACTCGTCGAACGAAATCCAAAACGTTCTGATCACACCGGATGCGATCGTTTTCCCGTTCGGGTTTCAGTGCGCTTCTCACGATGAACGATTGCGCGTCAGTCGATCGAACAACGCGCTGACGACACGATTCACGTCGAAAGTGAAAAACCAACGTCTAAAACTGGACCAGATTCTTTTCTTCGTCCAAAAGTGCAAAGAATCCAACGCGAGTTTAATCTCGGACCAAAAGGAATACGGGAAATACGTGAAACACGCGATCAAGGAGAAGATTGAACGCGTTCCGAGACCGGATTTTAAGGATTTGTGGGATTTCGCCACCGGGGTGAAAACGCACTCGGAAAGGGTGGACGCGACGTCTGTCGATGGATCGACGGTATTAGTACAAATGGAAAAAGAGGATGGGACTGTTACGGAGATGATGGAGACGACGACGACACTCAAGGCGAATGATATTGATGAAATTCGGGCGACGACGACGGATGCGATGGACGCGACGACGATACGCGAGGAAGCGTTGAAGAAGAAAAAAGAGCGAGACTTTGAGGAGGACGAAGAGGATGCGATTAAAGTCGTACCGTACGCGACTCGGAACGCGAGCTTGAAAAGGAAGAAAGATTTTACGTTAGCGTTAGAGAAAGTGGACCCGAGTTTGGTGTTTCGATCGTCGACGAATGGCACGAATGGTAGACGAGGCGGCAATCATCGTTTGACGACGAGCGAAAAGCCGAAGGAGTTGGTCGAAGCGGAGAAAATTGTCGAACGCGGTCAGCGACGGAACAGGTACCAGGAGAAAGTGGAAGAGCAAACGTTTTGGAAGGAGAGAGTTGGGAGCGACTTTAACGATTTGTTTGGCGGCGATTTCGGGGACGGCTCAGGCGGCGGTTTTGATCCGAACGCGTCGTTTTTGGCGCAGCCGGCGAAGAAGCAACGCACGGCGGCGGAAGAGGCGGCGTTTTTAGCGAGCGAACGGGAAGAGAAATTGAGAGAAGAGAAGATGGCGTTAGCACAACAACAGCTACAGCAACAAAAACATTCGAAATCGACGACGACGACGAGAGGAGCGGCGGGAGCGTCCTCCTCGTTAGCGAAGAAACAACAACAGAAACCAATCAAAAGGCACGGGACGCCTTTGATTCTCGTCCCGGCGGGCTTAAACGCCAAAGTCGTCTTGAACATGTTCAACGCGAAAAACTTCCTGGAGAAGGAGAAATTCGAGCCGTGGCAAGACATTCAAAAAGAAGCCGTCAAGAATAAAACGAAGAAACCGACGCACTCGTCTTTACTTCGAACGTATAAAAGAGACCAACCGGTGAAGTACGAAATCACGGACCAAGTGCCGAAAATAGGAGAGGATTGGAAACGCGTCGTCGCGGTTTTCGTCCACGGCGCCAAGTGGCAGTTCAAAGATTGGCCGAAACACATCTTCCCTGGCGCGGCGACGGGCGATTTAGTCGACACTTTTGCAAAAATCAGAGGCTTTTACGCCAAGTTTGAGCAAGACCAAACGCCAGACGTCGTCAAGACGTGGAACGTGAAGTTATTGACGTTCCGAAGGAATCAAAGACACGGAGATAAAGCCGTTTGCTCGGAGTTTTGGGACGAGTTAGACCGCGCGTTAGCGCTCAAGAGGAGTCACTTGTTGTATTAATAATTACTAATATATCATTTTTAAAAATCTGTGATGAGACTGGATAAAAGTGCGCAAAACTCGGCTTTTAAAAACCGACGTTATGACGACGACGAGCAAAAAGCAAAAAGCGAGCGTGAAAACAAATACACACACACATAATAATACTATTTCCTAAAATCCCTCCTTTTTCTTTGCTTAATCTTAATGAAACGTAAACGGAGGAAGTAAGAACTTCCGATGATTTGTTTTGATTGCTTCGAGTTGTACCCCGAAGACGCGAAAGAAGACAAGCTTCTTAAGCGCGTTCGCCTCTGATGCGTCTCGCCAATTGAACATCCTTCGGCATGATCGTAACTCTCTTGGCGTGGATCGCGCACAAGTTGGTGTCTTCGAACAAGCCAACCAAGTACGCTTCGGACGCTTCTTGCAACGCCAAAACCGCGCTCGATTGGAATCTTAAGTCAGTCTTGAAATCTTGCGCGATTTCTCTCACCAAGCGTTGAAACGGCAACTTTCGGATGAGCAATTCCGTGGACTTTTGGTACTTTCGGATTTCTCTCAACGCGACGGTCCCCGGGCGGTATCTGTGCGGCTTCTTGACGCCACCAGTCGCCGGCGCAGATTTGCGCGCGGCTTTCGTCGCGAGTTGCTTTCTCGGGGCTTTGCCACCTGTTCTCGTTATTATAATTATTATAATTTAAAGAACAAAATATATCGTCAGTATTTCTATAAATGTGACCGTTGATGGATATTTGATGATTTTTCGTAATCATCATATAACTCTCAACAACAACAACAACATATCGACGAGAAAAGAACAACGAATTTTGCATTATTTAAACGAACGAGAATTTGAACGCACCGGTGGATTTACGAGCGGTTTGTTTAGTACGAGCCATTGTGTTTTAAGCGAGTGATTTTTGTGCAGAATGAGAGAAAAATTGAATTGAATTTTTTTTGAAAAAGACTTGAGTGAGATTTTTATTCGTTTCCTCTCTTGGGGCAACAGTTTTGGCTCGCTCGAGGCTGGAGGAGAAAAAAATGAAAGCGACACCTTTGATTCTTGGTGGCCTCGAATCCTCCTCCTCGCCTCGTTTGTTGGCTGTTTTTGCAGAAGAAAATTCGTGGTCTCGCTCGCTCAAAAAGGCGCAAAAAAACGAGTGTGTGGTTGTTTCCTCTTTTGTATAGAACGAGAGAGAGCGGCACAAGAATAAACCACAGAGCGCACTACGCTTCGTGCTACGAATAATTTAATACGAATAATAATAAACGGAGACGAGAGAGAGAGTTTGCACGTCATCAGATAATTTCCGTCGCGCGCGGAAATTCGCGTCGTGTGCGTTTACTCTCCGTTCGATTGGTACATATAGGAGTTCCGCTAAAATTTAACGAGTAAGGTTGAGCACTTTTTCTTCTGTGACGTAGGCGCTTTTCTCACATATAATCTTCTTCTTCTTCTTCTTCTTCAGAGAGAAAGAAAAAGAGAGAAAGAAGAAGAGACGAAAAAAGACCACCAGTTTCAGCGGCGATTGAGGCACAGAAAGAGAGAGAGAGCGCGATACCAGAACAGAAAGAAGAAGACGATGGCATCGAGACCGGGGTTCGCGTACGATTTCCCGTGGAGCAAAATCGGGAAAATGAAATACGCCATCTATCTTCCCATGCTTTATCGCGGCATTGTATCGCCTGAAAACGACGACTCGGACCAATGGCACTTTCACATGACGATGATAGTCTTACTGCGGTACGTCATGGCGCAATTCTTCATATCCTTGTCCAGGATACACGCGATAACGGAGAAGACGAGAATACAAAGCAAAGGGATCGATTTTAAGCAAGTGGATAGGGAGGACCACTGGGACGATTATATTTTATTGCAATACATAGTCATGTCTATGGTGCATTTTTGCCCAGGGCTTGGGTTTAAGAATTTCCCTTTGTTTGAGAAGAAAGGCATGTGGCAGCTGTTGCTGCTACACGTCGGACCGACGGAGTACGTGTATTACTGGTTGCATAGGCTGTTGCACCACCACACGTTGTATAGCGCGTACCACTCGCACCATCACGCGAGTTTCGTCACCGAGCCAATCACTGGGAGCGTGCACCCGTTCATGGAACACATAATGTATACCGCTAATTTTGCGATTCCGTTGTTAGGGACGTGGATGTGCAACGGCGCGTCTATGGCGATGTTTTACGTGTACTTGATGGGTTTCGATTTGTTGAACGCGATCGGGCACTGTAATTTCGAGTTTGTGCCAAAGTTTTTCGCCAAGTTTCCCGGGGTGAAGTATTTGTTGTACACGCCGAGTTATCACTCGTTGCACCACAGTCGCGTGCACACAAACTTTTGTTTGTTCATGCCTATTTACGATTACGCGTACGGAACCATGGATAAGAGCTCGGAGGAGTTGTACGATAAAGCGATCGAAGGGAAAGCGAGTCCGAAAACGACACCGGACGTGGTGTTTATGGCGCACGGAACGGAGTTGTTGAGCATGTTTCACTTACCGTTTGCGTTCAGATCGTTTTCTAGTAGGCCATTCACGACGGATTCGTGGATGCTGAAGATGTTGTGGCCGTTGACGTTGCCGGCAGTTGCGGCTTTGAGATTTTTGCCAGGGGTGAAGGCGTTTGTCAGCGATAAGCACAGATTGAAAAACATGAACATCGAAACGTGGGTCACGCCGGCGTGGGGGTTTCAATTTTTCATCCGAAGCGAGTTTAAACACATCAACGCGAAGATTGAACGGGCTATTTTAGACGCGGACGAGAGAGGCGTGAGAGTTTTGGGATTGGGCGCTTTGAACAAAAACGAAGCTTTGAACGGCGGCGGCGCGTTTTTCGTTCAAAAACACGAGAAGAATTTGAAAAACACGAAAGTAGTCCACGGGAACACGTTAACTGCGGCAGCAATCATCGATAAGATTCCAGAAAACGTCAAGGAGATCTTCTTGACCGGCGCGACGTCCAAGTTAGGAAGGGCGATCGCGTTGTACATGGCGACGAAGAAGAACTGCCGCGTCTTGATGTGCACGACGAGCGAAGAGAGGTTCGAGAAGATTAAAATGGAGTGTCCGGAAAAGTTTCGTCACTTGCTGTTTCGCGTAAATAACGCGAATGAGAAGGTGGAAATTACACAAGAGAGCACTTCGAACGTCTTGAAGAAGAGCGGCAGCTTTTTATTGAGTCGACTCGGATCCTTGAAAAATAACAACAATAACAATAACAGAGAAGTAGAAACAGAAGAAAAGAACGATACGAAAACGAATTATAGCAGCGGAAGAACGTGCAGAAACTGGGTCGTCGGAAGACATTGCGATAAGAACGAGCAAAGTTTGGCGCCCTCGAAAACGACGTTTCACCAGTTCGTCGTGCCTCCTATTCCGGAGACGAGATCGGATTGCGCGTACACGGATTTACCGGCGTTTAGATTGCCGGAAAAGGAAGCGAAGGATTTCAAAACGTGCGAGATGACCATGGAAAGAGGGTGCGTGCACGCGTGTCACGCAGGCGCGCTCATACACGCTTTGGAGGGTTGGCAGCATCACGAAGTAGGCGCCATCGATCCGGAGAAGATTGACGTCACTTGGAAAGCGAGTAAGAAGCACGGGTTTGCTTGCCTGTGAGTTAGTTTTGAACGCTGCGAACACGCCATCGTTACTGCTGCTGCTGCGCGTTATTGCCGTATTTATTAAAAGAGAGAAAGAGAGCACGCATCGGATATACTAATACGAATAGTATTTGACGAAACAAATAGAAGAGAGATAATAAAAGCGAAAACCAAAAACTGAAGACGAAGACGTTGTCGTTGCTGTTGTTGTTGTTGTTGTTGTTTATTTTAAGAATGAGCTACAATAAAACTTAATATATATATATCACAATGTCAAAGCACCGCGTGTTGTCGTCGTTATACGTGTCATATATACGCATGCACGGGCACAACTTGCTAAAAGACTAAACGGAGAATCTCTTCGTATATTTCTTAGTTTGCCAACACCTCCCCAGTCGCTTTCAACACGCGCACTTTTTTGTCGCCCTCCATCTTTTTACCAACTCTCGATCTCTTCTTCTCCGCCGCGGAGTAATGCATCACGTTCGAGTGATGAATTGGAAACTCTCTTTGAATAATACTCCCGCTCTCGCCTTCGTTTCTCGGCTTCACATGTTTCGTCTTGATGTTCACGTCTTTGCACAAAATTTGCCCATTCTTCGTAAACACCTCGACGACTTCGGTCACTTTCCCTTTATCCGCGCCGGCGATGACGATGACCTTATCGTTCGTTTTCACGTGCATCTTCACTCGCAACGGTTTCCCGTTCTGGTTTAACGCTTGTTTTTCCCATTTCTTTTTCTGTTGTTTTAGAGAAGAGAACGCGCACACAAAAAAGAAAGTACTAACGTGAGTTTCTCTTTGAAAAACAGAGGAGAGGAGGGTTTTGCTTCTCTAAAACCTGAAGCAGCCCCTCGGATAAAATTGGAGGAAAAGAGAGGAACAGAAAACATTTTCGGCGACGAAACGACTTTGACGGCTGACGACGAACACGCGCGCCGTTTGCTCTCTCTCTCTTAAAAAATAGCTTAGACATTTCGGTTGCGGTTTCTTTCGCGCGAAGAATCGTTCGCATCTCGTTCGCGAGAGTAGGAAAGCAGCAGCGCTTCGTTACGCGTAAAAAGCGAGAATTTGGACCAATTTTTGCCCAGGAAAAGAGGAGAAAAACAACATACCGCTTCGGTGACGACCGCCGTTCTTTTTCTCATCGGCATCGCCGACGGCGACGCGACTCTCGCATCTCCTCGCAAACTGCGGGAAGATAAGGAGAGGGAAGAGAAGGATTGGATTAACGCGGACATTTTCTTTTTCTAGTAGAGCTATGTATATTTCCGCGCGCGTTTACGTAACACGAGAAAAATGAGGTTTTATCTAAAATTGCGTTGAAAACAAAAAGACAGGTTTTACGAGTGAGAAGTTGTGTATTTTTTCTCTCTTTTGCTCTCATATGCTACAACACTTTAACGAAGGCTTTCACCACCAACATCAACACACCGCGCTGAACATCGAGTGTGTTCAACCTCTTTTTGTCTCTCTCTTTCTCTTTTACTCTCTGATATGAACTACTATTATACTACTATTCGTTTTAACGTCCCGCGTGCTCAGCCGCGAAGGCTTTCACCGCGCTCAAGTTTCTACTACCCCCGCTATTACTAGTTTTGTCACCGCCGCTACTGTTATTAGTGTCACCGTTGTTATCACTACCATCATCACCTTTTTCCTCCGCTTCTTTCTTGAGTTTCCACTCCCGGTCTTCGCCGACGCAAGAGCACGCGCAAAAGAGAAACCGGCCGTGCGTTTTCATCTCGGCGGCTTTGTCGAAGGAAAACTTACCCCACTCGTCTTTCCATCCTAACCCGGTAACCTCTCTCTCGCGTTTCTTTTCAATCTCTTTGGCGCGTTTTTTCGCTTTGCGACTGCCGTCGTCGAATTGCGCGTCTTTAAGCATGACATCGCGCGTGGTTCGTATCATTTCGATTTCGGATTCCAAACGTTTTTTGACGAAGGTTGCCGGCGAACACGCTTCCTTGTCCGTCTTGTTACACGCGATTAAAATCGGAATCCGTTTGCGCCGGACGTTATCGTAATCGATCAAGATTTCGTTGTATAAATGGTCCGCGACGTCTCTTTTATTCGTCGAAAACTCCACGCCGTCCACGAAGAACACGATCCCTTTCGCTCGAGGCAAGAACCGCTCGTAAAAGCGGTTCCGGATTTTCGCGTGGCCGGGTACGTCGACGACGTTCACTTTCACCCTTTTCTCTTTCGCATCACGATCAGAAGAAGAAACGCAAATCTCCACCTCGCTCTCGTTCTCTATCGAGCTCGTCACCGTCCCGAGCCCTAAACTTTTGTTCTTCAAAAGTAAATACGCCGACGTCGACCCGGCGCCGTCTTGGCCGCACAAAACGATCGAATCTCGTTTCTTGCTGTTCTTACTCCCAATCTTTCTTTCTTTTCCTTTGTTGAAGAAGATTCTACCGGCGATAAAATGCGCCAGGACGAGTGAAAAGAGGACGAGAACGAGTAGCTCCGGGTGGTGGTAAACGTCCTCGACTTTTGCTCTCGTTCTTTCCCAGATGAAGTCGACGCGATGTAGAATCGCGTCGAGGACGTTGCCGTCGTCTCCGTCAAAAGCGAATTCTTGTTCGCTGGGAGGATGATGATTTTGAGCGTCCTCGCTCGAAGGAAACGAAGAGGAGGAGGAGAAGGAGGACATTTCCGCTTTTATCACGTATTTCCGAAACACACAGAGAGAGAGAGTTTAGAGAGAGAGAGAGAAAAAGAGCG
>Ga0181556_1004358_pt1 | contig 11565 bp, 8 predicted proteins | sample 011ome_14_FD_148651 | JGI IMG/M metagenome (GOLD analysis project Ga0181556, IMG submission 148651) | Coastal salt marsh microbial communities from the Groves Creek Marsh, Skidaway Island, Georgia - 011505AT metaG (spades assembly) | ecosystem: Environmental > Aquatic > Marine > Intertidal zone >... | reverse complement strand
GTTACGTTGATTGGTGTGAATGTCGATGAACTCACCGCCGGGGACTTCCTCTTCGCATGATCTATCTCGCAATTCTCATCTCAGCAGCCACATATAGGTGCCCTCGGGGCGGTCCTGACGGCGACGCATGGAAACGCTGGATCGGGTTTGCCCCCGGCTCTCGCGTCGGCGCGTCTGTCTGGGCTGCGTGGACGGCTGGTTCCCTCGCCTATCTGACCGGTCTCCCGTGGTGGGTGGCGCTGCTTGCCTTCATCTATCTGACACTGGCAGAGATGCCGGGGTACATGCAGTGGGTGTCTGACGACAGAGTTGACGTGCGGCGACTGACGCTGCGTGGATGTCTCCTGCTTAACCCGCTCATGGGTGTGATCTACGAGGGCTGTCGCCGCTACGCAAAGGGCTGGCCCATCCGCCAGCCGATCATCGATGGATGGACGGCCTATGCTGAGATTTTCTGTGGGCTGGTGACTGCCGTGGGTTGTGCTATTGTTATTGTAATATTAGGGTCTGTCGTATGATTGGCTAAGTAGGAGAAGTTAATGTGGACATATAATGGAAAACGTATCTGTGAGGGTCAGGCGTGGACGGACGATAGTGGCGTTCAACATCCCGGAAACTGGGCTATTTGGTCTGAGGCCGAGAAGGTTGCTCGTGGTCTGGTCTGGATCGCGCCGCAGCCAAAGCCTGATGGGCGGTTCTACTGGTTCTCGCAGAATGCTGACGGGACGTATGTAATTACGCCAAAGAAGCTGGAAGATACCAATCGAACGACTCACGCTGGTGTATCGCTGCTGGATAATAACGGTGTGCAGAGGGTCACGCCGGGTCTAAAGTCGGAGTGGATTGCCCGAACCAAGCAGACACAGGGTTCTCTTCTGGCTCAGACTGACTGGGCGTATGTGCGTAAGCAGGATACCGGCGTCGATGTTCCGGCGGACATTCAGAAGTACCGAGACGAGGTGCGGCTGGCGGCTGGTATCATCGAAGGAGAGATTGCAGCGTGTGCTGATCTGGATGATTTCAAAAAACTTTTTGACATCCCGACAGAAACTGATGGAAACCAGACTGGCAACGCTCCCATTAATAACTGGCCGGAGCCGATCTAATGGCAACTTACACTACCAGAATCAGGCTGAATAAGCAGGGAACCGGCGAGAACGATTCGACGTGGGGCACGGTACTGAACGATGAGGTTATCGACCTCACAGACTTTGCCATTGCCGGATATACAACAATTAGTCTTGTTGCTGGCGATGTCAGTCTGACCACAAACAACGGCGCGGCTGACGAGGCTCGTTCGGCCATGCTCGAACTGACCGGAACTCTGACAGGAGACACCGGAGTATATCTTCCGTCGGCAATTACCAAAAGTTATATCGTCAAGAACAACACATCTGGCTCGTTCGATGCAACCGTCCTGATCAACGGCGGGACCGGTCATGTGGTTCCGCAAGGCGGGACGAGTATTGTCATTACCGATGGTGTTACTGTATCTCCGGCAGTTGACTCTACTGGCCTTGGTATTGGAACCGCATCAACACTAAACTTCGGAACGTCCATCAACGAACTTATCCCGGTGTCGTCTGCTGATGCTCGTTATGTGGCGGTGTCGGTAGACTCGACAATCACCAGTGCCAAGACGTTTACATCGGCTACTACATTCACCGGAAAGGTTGTCGGTGACACCGCACAGGCATACTCAAGTCCTGTTTCTGTGGCCGTGTCTACATCCTCGGTTGCCTACGACTTCGCCGCCGGTAACAACTTTACGACAATCCTGAACGCCAACGTCACGTTCGAAAACCCGACCAGCCCACAGCCCGGACAGTCTGGTATTATCTACATCAGGCAGGACGGCACTGGGAGCAGAACGGCATCATTTGCAGCAAACTGGGAATTTACCGGAGGTACTGCCCCCACACTGTCTACTGATGCGTCCGCAGTTGATGCTCTGATTTACAATGTCCGAGCATCAGCGGCAGTCAGCGGATTTTTCGTAAGTAATATGAGTTAATCAGCATGGCTGGTGTTCTCTCCGAACTCAACTTTGCCCGACCCGGATTCAATCGGGAGAACACCCGGTACGCCGAGAAGGGGCACTGGTACGACGGCGATCATGTCCGATTTCGTGACGGCACACCGCAGAACATTCGTGGGTACGAGCGTCGGTCGAGTGCCTTCGACGGGACGCCCCGAGATACGACGCTGTGGGTAGATTATAACTCGTCACGTCTTATTGGTTTTGGAACAGAGAAGAAGCTGTACATCTCTGAGGGCAATCAGAACTACGACATCACCCCAATTGTATCAGTCGTTACCGCAACCAATGGGTTAAACACCACTTCAGGGTCTACTCGTATTGTCGTATCCGCCACAGGCACCGGCCTTGAAGACGGGAACTATGTCGCCTTCACGTCGCAGACAACGACCGTGGGAGGTAACGTCTTCCTGACTACAATTAGCGACGCGTACGAAGTGTCAGTCATTGACGCCGCGTCGTTTGCCGTTGACATTTCCGTAACCGCAGCAGCAACGTCTGCCTCTGCTGGTGGCGACATTACGCTCCATCGTCTGCTACCGGCTGGTCCATCTGTGTCTCAAGCCGGATTTGGCTGGTCGGCTGGTACGTACGGAATGTTTACTTACGGAACGGCACGGACCACATCTAATATTACCGTGGATGTACGTCAGTGGTCCATGACTAACTGGGGCGAAGACCTTCTGGCAAATCCACGCGGTGGCCGTATCTATCAGTGGGACGCCACAAACGGCGCGACGACTCGTGCCGTTCTTGTCACCGCCTCACCAACAATCAACAACTATATTCTGACGACCCCGGACAGCCTGTTTGCCATCAGTCTGGGATGCACGAACGAGGCCGGTGATTACGACCCACTGCTGGTCCGTTGGTCTAGTCAGGAAAATTACAATGACTGGACTGCCTCTGCGACAAACACCGCCGGGTCTAATCCTATCGGTACCGGATCAAAGATTATCGGTGGAATGCACAGCCGTCAGGCCGTCATGATCTGGACCGATGAAGGCACACACACGATGCAGTATGTTGGAGGTCCGTTCGTCTTCCGTTTCCGCCATGTTGGCGATAACGTCGGACTAATCGCCCCTCACGCAGCAGCAGAGTTTAACGGTATTCCGTTCTGGATGGGCGACACAAATTTTTACGTCTGGCAAGGCGGTGCCGTTCAGACACTGGACTGTACTGTTCGTCGTTATATTTTTGATGATCTTAACTGGGATCAACGCGACAAAGTTTTTGCCGGTACTAACTCTGAGTTTAACGAAATTACGTGGCTGTATCCGTCTAATGATTCTACGGAGTGTAACAAGTACGTCACCTACAACCCGCTGGAAAACTACTGGGTCTATGGAACCGGAAAGTTTACCACATGGGCAGACACTGGCATCTTTGATAACGTCATCACGGGCGGCTCGGACAGTTACATGTACAATAACGAACCGTCTGGTGTCTATACAGCAGATGGTGATCTGTTGTCGTCGTTTATTGAATCAGCTTCTTTTGAAATTGATTCGGGCAATCGCATCATGATGGTCAAGCGGCTTATTCCTGATGTCTCCATCTCTGATCCGGGACAGGTAAAGTTCACTATGAAGACAAGACAGTATCCACAGGCCTCTGAAGAGATAGTCAAAGGCCCGTACGAAATTAAACCGAGTACGGATAAGGTTGACTTCCGTGCCCGTGGTCGTCAGGCCAGAATTAAGATTGACTGTTCTACTGCCGGGGTGGCGTGGAAGTACGGGTCTATGCGGCTACAGATACAGCCGGATGGTGGTCGCTAATGGCTGTTGTATATCCAGAACTGTTCTCTCCATTCAATCAATTTACCGAACAGCAGATCATTGAACTACATCGTATGTTGACCGAATATGTCAGTAGTCTGTCGCTGACCTTGCAGCAACGTGACGACGAAGTTGACTCAACACCGTCAGACACTGTCCTGCCGGTAAACGATACAGCGGACGTGCAGTCGCCTCCGGAGGGAGCAGTCAGATACAACAGAGCCACATCCAAGTTTCAGGGATATATCTCTGGTACTGGTTGGGTAGACTTCCACTAGCGGATATAATCAGATATGTCATATTATCAGGAAAACCGACCGGCCATGGGTGGCCTTGCAGACGCTCTGGCAATGCAGGGACGGCTAGGCGACTCTACTCTGGTCCACATGAACCCGATGGAGGTTCGTATGTTAGAGACTATGTCCCCGGATGGTCGTCTGTCGATCAATCCTGAGACTGGTCTGCCCGAGGCGTTCAAGCTGAAAGACATTGCATCATTTGCACTGCCAATTGCTGCTGGTGCTTTTCTTGGTCCGGCTGCGGCAGGACTTTTAGGGACTTCTGCTCTTACCGGAACAGCCGTTGCTACAGGTTTTGGCGGAGTAGGGGCTGGACTGCTTCGGGGTAAAGGCGTTAAAGATGCACTTGTTGAAGGCGGTCTATCAGGTCTTATGTCGTACGGCCTCGGCTCGTTGTCTGGTGCGTTTGCCCCGTCTGGTGGGGTAACTGCCGGACCTCCCACTCAAGCAACAATGGCAGCGTCTGGTCCGGGACTAATGTCAACTGCTCCTGATACAGTCGGTGCTGTAACTACTGCCGCAGCACCAGAACCTACCGGCTTCTTCGGCGGTCTTGGCGAGACACTGAAACAGACCCCATTCACCGACGTACCGTCTGTAGGTTCCCCGACATATGGAAGTATGCTCGGCTCCGGCGCGTCCGGTCTGTTGTCTTCTTCTCTCCTTGCCCCAGAAGAAATGCCGTACGACATCGCCGGTATGGACGATACGGACGCCTACTATCCCAGTCGTATTCCTGATCTTGAAGCTGGTCGTCGTCGCGGCAGGGCTGCTGCACGTAGCCTTAATTATCCTCCGTCAGGCAGTACCGGTTCTCAGTACTACGGCATGGCAACTTCTCCCAGCGGCTTTGGTACGTTCTACGCTGCCGAAGGCGGTCCTGTTTCTGGTGGGTACACAACAACTAGCGGTCCTCTCTCATCGTCTGACCTGTATCAAGAAGCAACTGGCAGCGGTATTAATCTACGTCTCCCACAGTTTTTACCGCAAGCTGCCCCTCAGACCGCATCGACCTATGTTTCCCCGTACGGCCAGCCGGTTGATCCTTATGGAGGTCTGGTAGTGGATGATGGCGGCAATACGTCACAAGACGGTGGCATGTCTCAAGGTCCGTCAAATAGTGGTGGATCGCTCGGACAAATCGGGCAGTCTATTGATGTAGGTCTTGGAATAGCTAATCCTTCTCCAATAGGCATGGCGGCTAGTCTTGCAGGGCTAGCACTGGGGGTACCCGGTCTTGGCCCTGCTGTGGCAGTGGGTCGTGGACTTGCAAGTATGATGGGAGAGCCCGAGACTAATGCTCTGGGACAGACGCAGTCGTACGGTTTTGGTAATCAAAGTATCGATGCATATGGCAATACGGTGGGGAGTATGTCGAATGTCGCGTCCGAAATGAACATGGACAATCAAGGGTTCGACGCTGCCGATGATGTTGAGGGTATGGATGATGTCAGTGGCAGCGGTCCCGGAAGCAGCGGTGCCGAAGAAAGTGGGTGGGCACAGGGCGGTGTTGTCGAGGCTGGTATCGGCGGACTTCTGAAGTATCTGTCCCCGGCTGCTCTTGCCACCGACACACTCGGCATTGCGGATGTCGATAAGTTAAAGACTAAAGATATGCTTGGGATGTTGTCTCCGGCAGCATTCTTCGCAAAAGACCCGAAACGTCTGAAGTATCTGTCCCCGGCATATATGGCATCGCAGAAGCCGTCGGCGCTGTCTCCTGCCGCAACGATCATGATGAATCGCGGCATGGCTCAGGGCGGTGGTATCTCGTCTCTGGCCTACGGCGGTGAGTCAGCACCGGTCGGTTTTGCCAACAGGGCATTCGAGGGCATGGTCCCCGGACAGGGTACAGGTATGTCGGACGATGTTCCGTTCTCCATCGAGGGCAACCAACCTGCACTCCTGTCGCGTGACGAGTACGTCCTCCCGGCTGATGTCGTATCCCAGCTTGGCGACGGATCGTCCGGTGCCGGGGCAGATATGCTCGACAATTTCATTTCACAAGTTCGTCAGACCAAGTATGGTAATACACAGCAACCGGCCCCGGTCGGTCCGCAGCTTATGACAGGTCTGATGAGGCAAGGTGGAGTTGTTTGATAGTAACTATTGTTGAGGAGAAGTACATCCCGGCGGTGTTCGAACAAGTCCGGGACCTTCTCCAAAAACCAATTGACCGTGGTCTGGGTGAGTACACCATAGACCAGATTCGAGACTTGGTCCTCTCGGGACGACAACAGTTGTGGGTAGGATTAGACCCGGACACCGACAAGTTTGTCGTTGCTGCGGTTACCCAGATAAACCCCCGAGTTTCCGGACAGAAGCATCTGGAAATTATTCTTACAGGGGCTGTCCCGCACACACTGAAAAGTTGGTTTGATCCTAGTGTTGATGCTCTTGAAGAGTTTGGCAGACTGAATGGGGCAAATCATCTGATCTTTTATGGCCGTCGTGGATGGCGTAAACTGTACGAGAAACGCGGCTACCAAGAATACTATGTCGCCATGTCAAAGGAATTGAAGAATGATTGATACCAAGACACTGTCAATCAAGGATAAGATTAGCCTCCTCAACGAACTCTACGAGGAACTCTCCGGACATGGCGTCGGCGGCGACACAGAACTTGCCCACATCAATCCGTGGGAGGCAGACCTTCTCCGCTCCGTCGGTGGTGCCGGGACGGTCAACGAGGTTACCGGTCTTCGTCAGTATCTGGGTGGTTCTTCTTCTCCGGCACCGGCACCGACGCAGACAACAACCCGTCAGGTTCCTGAGTACGCCCCGGAACAGCGCGAATACGTCTCAGACGTCTTCGGTAAGGCGCAGGAACTTTATGAGCAGCGTACTGAGGAAGGCTTCCAGCCGTTCCCCGGTGCCCAACTGGCCCCATACCAGCCGCAGGAAGAGGAAGCCTTTCGTGGTATCGAGTCGCTTGCCCGTGGTCCGGGTGCTGCCCCTGCATTTGATATTGCCCGTTCTGCCTCTCTTGGTGCCGCTGCTCCGGTAACCGCCAGTGAGATTCAGAATCTGATGAACCCGTACCAGCAGAACGTCATGGACATCGCCAAGCGCGAGGCCCGACGTCAGTATCAGCGTGGCCCACAGGCACAACTCAGGACCGGTGCAGTTGAATCTGGTGGTCTTCGCGGTACCCGTCGGTTCGTCGAGGAAGCTGAGGGTGAGCGTAACCTACAGCAGCTGATGAACGACATCCAGATGCGGGGCGGTCAAGAGGCCTACACTCAGGCCATGGCAGAGGCAGCGGCGGGTCGTGGTCGTCTGGCAAACCTTGCCACGCAGATGCCGTCCATCGGTACTGGTGCGTACCAGCAGCAGATGGCGCAGCTTGGTCAGCTGGGCGGTGTCGGTGAGGCGCAACGTGCCCGTGAACAGGCGGCTATTGATCTGGCCGCGAACCAGTATCAGCGTGAACTCATGTTCCCCGAAGAGACACTGGCAACATATCTCCGGTTTATCACCAACGCCCCGTCCCCGTCCGGCTTCCAGCAGACGAGACAGGCTCCGGGTGTTCCGGGTCCATCTACTATCTCGCAGTTGGGCGGACTGGCCGGTGGTCTGGGAACTCTTGCCGGTGGTCTCGGCGGGACGAAAGGATTATTCAACCGTGGTGGTGCTGTGCCTCCGGCCTCCGGTCGTCAGGCCGGATTGTCTGGTGTTGTCCGTCGGGCACGGGGCGGACAGATTGTCCGGATGCAGGATGGTCGTTCTATTGCTCAAAAATATGCAGAAGCATATGGTTATCCAGAACGTAATTCTGCTACTACATATGAACCGATTGAAATACTAACACCTCCTCTCACAATGCGTGATTTTCCAGCAGCTGGTGCTGCAAGTGTCGTAACTACCGAACAGGGCCGAGAAATAGCAGATCGTCGTTTAATGGAAGACATTGTCAAAGGTTCTGTACAGGGTGGCGACATTTATCCAGATATGCCTGATCTTTCAGAAGAAGAAAAGGTGACTCAAAAAGCTACTTCATTAGTTTCGGATGAAGCAGTGGGAACAGAGCCTGAAGTGACCGGAGACAAAGAACAAAGTCTGGCCGAACGCTATGCTGCATATCGGAAGCTGATGGAAGGCGACGACACCGAGTCCGAACTGTCGTGGCCCGAGCGTCTCCAGATTGCCTCTGCTTTCTTCAGTGCTGCTGATGCCCCGTCTACCGGCAGCTTTATGGGAGACCTTGCCCAGTTTGGGGCAAAGGTTGGACCGGGTGCTGCCAAGGGTCTGGCCGCGCGTGATGCGCGTGAACTTGCTGCCAAGAAACGTCGCATTCAGTCGGTCAAGGATTTCCGTGCATTTATCAAGGAAGAGCAGCTACGGCCTCTGGAAATTGCTAAGTTGGCGGCAGACCTTGGCTATACACAAGCACAAACTAACAAACTCGTCAGCGAATACACCAATCCAGAAGTAGCCTCGCCTAGTGAAGTTGATATTGCCGGGGCTATTTCTTATCTGGATCGAATGGGTGTTCCTGTTCTTGAAACATCCAAAGAAAAAGGAAAATATGGAAAGGCCGGATCGGCTTACCAGTTAGCACAAGTAGCAAAGTCTTTGAAAACAAGTGCTGACCATGCTCTTCGTATCGCCAAGGAACGTGGGGCCGTGGCTAAAGACCCCGATGGTCGTCTTCTTATCGACGTAGACAAGGCCATACGTGGTGGGTCACGCAGGGTAGACCAACCTGTACGCGGAGTAACACGCGGCGCTGATGGTAAACTGGTTGCCAAGGCAGAAGGCGGCATGGTCGGTGAGAAACCAGTTCTGAGGTATCCCGAGGACTTCTCCTAATGACGATGGTCGATTGGAAAGGGGTCGGCCTAGTTGAATTTCCTGAAGATGCCACACCAGAAGAAATTCAGCAGGTTCTATCTGATCAAGAATTTGCGATAGACGAGGGATTCGGGCTGTCCTCTGACCCCGGATTCTGGGCAGAAATAATGCCCGACGCTGTCGAGCGTGGCTTTCGCCGTACCGTCATGGGTGTTCAGGCGGCGCGGTCTCTCAATCCTGATCTTCCAATCATAGGTCTGTCGAACGACGAAGCAGCCATTGCTATTCGTGAACAGAAGGCTCGTATCAACGACATCCCGATGTCTGCTGAAACATCTGCTGTCCTGCAAGATGTTATGAATCAGGACTTCTTCGAGGCCGTCGGTACTATGATTAGCAATCCCGGTGCTGCTGCCTCTATTGTCGGTGAAGGGTTGGGCGGCTCCGTCCCTGCTGCTGCGGCAACTATTGCTGCTGTAGCCGTTCCGTCACTTATGGGTCTTGCCCTTAGTCCGCTTGGCGCTATTGCTGCTGGTAGTACTGCTGCCGGTACAACCAGCTTTGCCACAGAGTATGCGAATACGCTCATTGATCATATGATGGATGACGGCAACGTAGACGTTATGGATGTAGATGAAGTAGCTGCCGCATTAGGAAATGAAGAACTCATGGCAGCGGCGAAAGAATCTGCCGTGGCTCGCGGCATTCCGATTGGTTTTGTAGATGCTGCTACATTTGCTCTTGGTGGTGTTTTCAGTAACTTTGTCAAGGCTGGTAGAGGCGGGGCCAAGGTAGGAATCGAGGTAGGTGAGGACAGCATAAAGGTTGCTCCGACTGAACAAAGTACCAATCCGCGATCTCGCGCCTTTGAACTTGCCGGAATGACTTCCATGGAAACTTTCGGTGGTATCGGCGGTGAGGCACTTGCACAGCTGTCGGACGAGGGGGCCGTCAACCGACCGGGGGAATTGGCAATCGAAGGTCTGGCACAGGGTCTCATCGGAGGACCGACAAACCTTGTGTCGTACCTATCGGCTGAGTATGCGGCCCGCAAAAAGGCAGGAGACAAGCTGGAGACTGATGTCTCAAACCTCCCCGCAGAACAAGTTGTAGACACGGAAGCTGTGGCTGTCAATTCTATCAACGAGTCAGTGAAGGCTGAAAAAAATGTTGGTGTAACTTCGTCGAATGAATACCTGAATAAACTTCAGGAAAAGATCACAAAACGCGAAGACAAAATTAGGGCGTTGGAAGAAGAAGCCGCTGCTGGGGACACGACACCTGAAAGAGCCAACACTATTCTGACTAAAAAAATTCCACAGTTGAAGGCAAAACTTGCCCAAGAAAAACCAATGCTTCGCTACTTGGCTGATCTAAACGAAGACTACACGTTTATTGATGAGTCTGCTGACCGTGGTTTTGGATATGGTCGTCTTCCGCATCAGATGGAACTTTCTCGCCGCCCGACAAAGATTGATCCGAATAGTATCTGGGGTTCGTTGTCGTCCCTGTTCAGTCGATCCACCGCTGCTGTTGAACGGGCCGCACAAAACCCGGATAGTCCGAACGCCCCGGTTATTCGAAATATGTTGAACACCACCAAGGGTTTCTTCAACGATGTTAAGATCATCAAGGGCCAGAGAATAAACGAACTGAACAAGATTATCGAGCCTTTTCGCGTAGGGTTCCGCATTCCGGGATTGAGCAGCCTCCGGGAAAGTGGTCGTGGGTCCGGGGCATATGGTGTAAATCGCAAAATATCTAAGGCAATGACGAAGGCACTGAAGGGTGATCTGACACCAGATAATCTACGGGCGGTCATGGACAAAAACAATATTCCTGAAAACCTCAGACCAGCCTTTGTAAATGCAGTTCAACAGGCCAGAGCAATGCTGGACGACATGCAGCAGTCGTCAGAGCAGAGTGGAGTTGGCGTAGGCTACGAGAAGAACTATGTCCAAGTAGACATGAGTCCATTGTTCGGTAATAGTCGGAACGCCCGGAAGCTGCGAGAGAGGGCGATTAAGGCTCTCGTCCAACGTAAAGAAATGTCTGAAAAACAGGCTAAAAATTTATTCGATAGAATGCAGGACGGGTATCGGTCTAATAAGGCAGCATCTTCTGATCTGTCAGAACTGATTAAATACGGAGTTATTCCGGAACCCACTCGTCAGCAAACTTTCCAGAAAGCACGGACGCTTCTCCCCAAAATTCGTGAAGTTTTAATTGAGGAAGACATTGTCCCGACAGATTTTTACGAGGTAATGCGCCGGTACATCGGACAACACGCCATTGCAATTCCGACAGCATCTCGAATTAAACCGGTGCGACAACAAATTGCTGCCATGCAGAAGACAGGCAAACTGTCCAGAGAAGACGACTTTGCCCTGAATAAACTTCTGGAAGTTACCAGAGCAGTTGAAGGAAAGTACGGTACGGGTGCCCGTGGTATGAGTCGTGGTGCAAGAACCGCACTATCAAATCTAATTTCAGCCATGTATATCATTACCCTCGGCATGGCTGGTGTGGCAAGTCTTGGCGAAGTCATGGTCTTGACCGCACACTCAAAACCGGGTGACGTCTTCTACGGGGCAAAGAAAATGCTCCATGTCATGAGCCGAAAATTTGCCCGCTCATTTAAGCCGAACCT
>Ga0181556_1004356_pt1 | contig 11570 bp, 23 predicted proteins | sample 011ome_14_FD_148651 | JGI IMG/M metagenome (GOLD analysis project Ga0181556, IMG submission 148651) | Coastal salt marsh microbial communities from the Groves Creek Marsh, Skidaway Island, Georgia - 011505AT metaG (spades assembly) | ecosystem: Environmental > Aquatic > Marine > Intertidal zone... | reverse complement strand
GAAACCAACAGCATCAAAAACGAACACCTTGTAGTTATCGCAAAGACCTACAAGACAACTGTTGATTGGCTGCTGACTGGGTCTGGCGACATGGATTCAGCGCCCTCTGGGCACGACGAGCCGGCGCCAGGAGCGCCGAGCGAAAAGGATTACGCCTTGATTCCGCAGTACACGGCGAAAGGATCAGCCGGGAATGGCCACCTGAATGAACACGTAGAGATCAAGGGAGGCCTGGCCTTCAAGCGCGACTGGCTTTACCGCCTGGGCGTCAAAGAGCACCGCTGCAGCGTGATCTATGCCCATGGCTCCAGCATGGAGCCAAGCATTTTCGATGGCGAGGTGGTACTGATCGACCACGACGACACCGAGCCGCGCGACGGCAAGGTATACGTCCTGCAACGCCCGGATGGCGAGATCATCATCAAGCGCCTGATCAAGCAGATGGCCGGCTGGGTCATCCGATCGGACAACGAAGACAAGCGACGTTATCCAGATGAGCCCATCAGCGCCGACAGTCTCCAGCAGATTGAGGTGGTTGGCCGCGTTGTCTGGCGCGGCGGCGGTATGTAAACCCCGAGGGAGATACATCGATGAAGGAACTCATTTTCAAGCACTTCAAGACTGGATTGCTTGTAGCACTGACCATCAGCCAAGTATTTACGCTCATCATCCTTAATCGTGTTGACTCTCTTGCTGATGAAGCCTACTGGACCGCAGACGCGGCGCTGACAGGCTCCAATGAAGCGGAAAGCCGCCTCGATGACCTTGGAGGGAGCTCGGCAACAGACCTAAGCAATCTGGAGTCATCAATCACTGAGCTACGAGATAGCCTGGATGACCAAGAAAGAGAGCAATACTCCCTCCAAACAGATATTGATGATCTCGAGTCCAGAGTTGAAGACCTAGAGTCTGAGGTCTCTACCCTTAAATACCGCGCAAGCTTCTAGAGTTCATGTTGCGAACCCTGGCCGCCCTCGCCCTCCTCCCCTCGATCGCCCTGGCCGATCTGTCCTGCCGCGTCACTGAGATCACTGACGGCGATACCCTCGCCTGCTTTGACCAGTCACGCCGCAAGGTCGAGAAGATCCGCCTTCGCGGGATCGATGCCCCTGAGAAAAAACAGCCATTCGGCCAGCGCAGCAAGCAGAACCTGTCGGACCTGGTCTACGGCAAGCCGGTGACCGTGAAGTGGGACAAGCGCGACCGCTGGGGCCGGATCATCGGCACGGTATGGGTAACGCCTGGCGATTGCCCGAGCTGCGGCCACACGCTTGATGCAGGCCGCGCCCAGCTTGCCTCGGGCATGGCCTGGTGGTTCCGCCGCTATGCCAAGGAGCAGCCGCCAGAAGAACGCGGTGCCTACGAATTCGAAGAGCATGAGGCCAAAGCCCGGCGTATCGGGCTCTGGCGGGATAGTGATCCGATGCCGCCTTGGGATTGGCGGCACACAAACAACTGAGAGAATGCCCATGAGCGCAACCTTTCTTGGTCGCATAAAGATGACAGAAGACGGCTCTATGCCTGCGCTTAGAGTTGGCCACCTACTTCACTTTTTGACCGTAGCAGAGCGGTCAACCCAATGCCCCCTGTGCCCATATAAAGGCGGATGGGAAATCAGTATGAATCCAGATCCTCACGAAGAGGACCAGGAGAACCCAGAGCTGGCGATTTTCCAGATACCAAGCTTAGCCGGAATCCCTCACTCGGCAGCCGGCATGACGTGCCCAAACTGCGGGCACCTAAGCTTTATTAGCACGTACAAAATCCGCCAATTCCTTGATGCTCAGGAGCAGCAGCATGGGTGAGATAGTCGAAGTGCACGCTTGGGGCCCTGCTCGCCAAAATAGTGACAATGGAAGTGGTGGTGGCCATACTGGTGGTCATGAGCCACCTGGAGGTAGCGGCGTGGAAGCGCGAGTAGCGAAGCTCGAAAGCGACGTTGAGTACATAAAGCGCGACATCAGCGACATATCCCATTTGATCAAGATGATCCAGGGTGACGTCAATGTGCTGAAAACACAGTCTGCTGTGCTCGTTGAGCGTACTGAGGCAATAAAGTCTGACATGGTGACCAAGGGTCAGCTTGCACTCTATGCTGCCGCTACCTTAACCGCCATCCTGGGTGGAGTCTGGTGGATAGTCCAACAGTACCTTTCCCCTATTTTGGCTGGGCTATCAAAGCTACCGTAAATCTGACTTGTGTCGCCCAACAACAGCCCCGCAATAGCGGGGCTTTTCATTCCCCTACCCGCCGATCTGATCCATCCAGTCATTCAGCTTCTTGCGCAGCACGTCGCGCCTGCCCTCGTCTTCCATAGCCGCCAGCTGATCACGCACCCAAGCCCGCCAGTAGCCTTTGTGCACTGACTTGCCGTTCAGCAGCCGCTGAAACTCGGCCTCGATCTCCAGCTCTGCCCGCTTCTTCGCGTGGTGCCGCTCCAGGGCCTCTGCCCTTTCTGCCGCCAGCCGCTCGCGCTGCGCCTGATCCATATCCGCCAGGTTGTGGCTCATCCCCTGCCTCCCGCTCGCTGTGAATCCCAATCGTGCCTGATCTGGTGGGCCTGATGAAGGCCGCATTTTATGGCTGCGGTTTTGCGCTGAGCCAATCAGGCCGCAACCAATCACCCCAAAAATTCAGAATGCTGAATTTATTTTATTCAGTATGCTTGACTATGGAAATTCAGCTTGCTTAAATTCATTCCAAGCCCGCCGAACACCGGGCAGGCCGAAAGGCCACCGCTCTTTAACAACACAGAATCCTCGCGGCGTGATCCCGGCCCTGCCGGTACAGCGCGAGTAACAAACTTCACGCCCCATGCCAGCTCTGGAACTGGCCGGACCTCCATATCGAGGGACGCGACGCTGTGCAGCCACCCGATGCGACGCCAGTTGCGGCAACGGGCAGTGGTGGGGAAACCCGGCAGACGCACAGCAAGACGCCGAAAGGCAGGCCAGCCCACCGTGCCGATAACGGAGGCAGAAACACCGATCGCATCACTGGAGCACCTTGGAAACAGGGTGCTCTGGGATGCCACCCCTCCCGGCATCACTTGCTAGGCACCTTGCCCCGCTCACACCGGGGCTTTTTTCTCCCCCGCCTCCATACGCCGCGCACTTGCCACCTCACCTTGCGGAAGGTCTGGGGGTGGTAGGTGCGCGACCTATGCACGCACCGCGAGGATCACACCATGAGTCTTGCACTACGCAATGCCCGCGCCTTTGCCTCCGGCCAAGCCGCCTGGGACAACGCTCTGCCGCCGGAAGATGACGGCCGAGAGGATTACATCAACGAGCAGGCGGAATGCCTACTCAAGGGCTGGGACGCTGACCAGATCAGCTTTCTGCCCTACGTCGGCATGACGGACTTCGCCAGCCGCGCCGACGAGGTGCTGGCGGATCAGGACTGCGATTGCCAGATCGTGCAGATCGTCGTCGCCCTGCTGACGCGCGATACCGAAAAGGCCATCCAACTGGCCGACCAATTCCAGCCTGCCCTCGCCGCCCTGGCCGAGGAAATGGTTACCACCCAACTGGAGAACAGAGCATGAAAGCCACGATCAAGCTGTACGTTCACCAACTGCCCGGCAAGGCGCCGACGGTAGAAGTCACCGACATGACCAAATACGGCTGGTACGGCGTATGCCTTGGTGTGCGCGAGGTTGAAGTCGAGATTGAGCCCTTCGACATTGACCCGGTAGCCGCAATGGTCAGCGCCCTGGAGGATCGGATTGAGCAGGAGCGCAACGAGTCGCAGCAGCGCGTCAACCTGCTGCTCGACCAGATCAGCAAATTGCAGTGCCTGGAATACCAGCCGGAGCAGCGGCCATGACCACCTCCCCCGTGAAATCGCTCATCGACGAGCAGATTGAAGCGCTGCCGAGCATGACCCTGGCGTTCAGCCACAAGACCTGGCACGGCGCCCTGTCGCTGGCCTGGGATGCAGGCGTCGAGAACGTGCATGCCTGGAGCCAGCGCTTCTGGGTCGGCGGCATGTGGCAGGTGCAGTACGAGGTGCGCGCATGACCCACGAACAGCGCGCCCGCCGCATCGCCTTCTGGCGCGGCCTGGCCATCGCCCTGCTCTGCATTGCCGGCTACGTCTGGGTGCTGAGCACTGCCGGGCAGATCACCGGATAACCGCTGAACCAACGACAGCGGCCCCGGAAATTGACCCGGCGTCTGGCCAAGTTACGGCCTCCCTTATCCCCTTTATCACGCTGCGCTTGGCGCGGCTGGAGAGAGTCATGTCCACGGACAACATGCGCATCTGGGACCAGGTCGACAAGACAGACCCAAGCGCCACGAAAGAAGCAACCGTCAGCGGCCAGAAGATCACCAGCATCAAAGGCCAGTACATGGTCAAGAAGGCCACCGAACTATTCGGACCGGTCGGCATTGGCTGGGGCTGGTCGGTGGTCGAAGAGCGATTCGACAAAGGCGGAGAAATCCGCAAAGAGTCGGGCGAAATCATCGGTCACGAGGTCGGCCACACCGTCCGCATCCGGCTCTGGTTTGAGCTGGACGGCAAGCGCGGCGAGGTCGAGCAGTACGGCTGCACCCCGTTTACCTACAAGTCCAAGTGGGGCGTGACAACCGACACCGAAGCGCCCAAGAAATCGCTCACCGATGCGGTGAAGAAGGCTCTGGCGATGCTCGGATTCAGCGCCGACATCTTCCTCGGCATGTACGACGACCGAGACTACGTTGCCCAGCGCGCCGAGGAGGCGGCCATCGAGGCGGCCGAGGACAAAGAAGCCGAGGCCGAGCGCCAGAAGCAGGAGCGCCTTGACTGGCTCCGTGACGCCCTGGCCAACATGGCGGTGGCGCCGACCGAGCACGCACTCAGGGCGCTGCACGCCAAGTTTGTGCGCGACGCCTCGCGGCGCAATGAGAGCAACTTCGTGACCCGCCTGGCGCGCGCATTCGATGAGCGCCTGGCCAACCTGCAGGAGGCGGCCGCATGAGCGCACTCTACGAAATCACCGGTCAGTTCAGAGAGCTGGCAGCCCTGGCTGATGGCGCCGACGAAGACCTGGCTATCGCTGTGCGCGACACGATGGGCGCCATCGAGGCTGAGTTCAACGACAAGGCAGTGGCCGTGTCTCACGTGATCCTCAACTTAGATGCCGACATTGCGGCGCTCGATTTGGAGATTGACCGACTGAGCGAACGCAAGCGCCTGATCTCCAACCGGCAAAAGCAGATCAAGGACTACCTGCGCGAGAACATGGAGGCGACAGGCATCAGCAAGATCAGTTGCCCGCTGTTCACCATCACCTGCGCCAAGGGCCGCGAGTCAGTGGTTGTCGACCGAGAGGACGGCATACCGGATGAACTGATGTCGGTGAAAACCGAGGTCAGGCCGGACAAGACGGCAATCGCGGCACGCCTCAAGGCCGGCGAAGAAATCCCAGGGTGCCGCCTAGAGCGCGGCCAATCATCAATCCGTATCAAGTAGGTGGCCGCATGAGCGCCGAGCTTATAGCCCAGCTCGCCAGTTCGGGTATGACCATGCGCGAGGCCGCGGCCAGCGAAGGGCTCACCTATTGGCAGATGCGCAAATTGCGCGACCAGCACAAGGCAATCCCTTGGCAGTCGTCGGCGCGGCCACTGACCGGCGCAATCGCCGCGCAGATTCGCGCAGACGACAGGCCAGCCGCCGAGGTGGCGCAGGCCTACGGCATAAGCCTACCGCACGTCTATCACATCAAGTCTGGCCGATGCTGGCAGACGGAAACCTAACAAGCCCCGCAATCCGGGGCTTTTTAATGGGTGAAATTCCATGATCGACACCCCCGCCGCCCGCGCATCCGACCGGGCCGAACTCGCCGCGCTGATGGAAGGCTGCCCCGTGCAGGTATTGCCGGGGTTCACCGGTATCGTGCCGCGCCCTGTCCGCGCCGCACAGATCGACCCAGAAACGCGACTGCACCGCAAATCTGTCTACGTCAGGCCGCTACATGAGGCCATGCCGCCGAAGTCGCGCAAGCCAAAGGCCGTTCCGCAGTTTGCTGCCGGCCCGCTGACCGATGAAGAGCGGCAACTGCTACGAGAGATGGCAGACCAGCTATGAAGCGCAAAGCCAACAACACGCAGGCCAGGGTAGCCCGCGCACTGGGCGCGGCTCTGCGCACCAATCATGCCGCCGTAGTCCAGATCGACCCGTCGCACCGACAGGGCATGGTCAATTGGAAAACCGGCAGCAGCATCCCGCCAAGCCGCCAAGTATCTGCCGCCCTGCACGATTACCCCTACCGCTGGGCCATCTGCATCGGCGCCTTTTGCGAGGCGCAGGACGGGGAGCGCTATTACAAGTTTTCCAAGGTGGCCACAGCGGGCATCTACCTGGCCGAGCACCTGGACCACTTCATCGAAACCTACTACCGGGAGCTGCTGGACACCTGCAACCCACGGCACCTGGTTGCCTCTGGCTGGATCGCCACACCCTATGACGTGGAACTCAGCGACAAGCAGGCCGAGCTGGTCTTTGACGCGGCTGTGGCTTGGAACCAGCAAGCCGCAGCGTAACCACCCACCCTCTCGCCAGGCTGCAGCATCGCTGCCGGCCGGGCGGTGTTCGATCTGGAGAAAGGTATGGAACAGCTGAGCCCTCAGGCTGTGGCCATCTGCGCCCGGCACTACAACTGGAAATCCCGCACCAGCTGCAACGCCTGCACTCTCCAGCCTGAATGCCACCGGCCATGTCAGCAACTCACAGAGCAGTCGCTGGGAGAGTGGCGGGCCCGAGTAAACCGAAAAGCAGAGGACGCCAGCATGAGCCTCCGAGACCAAGGGTTCCGCTTTTGCCTAAGCCCCGACAACCAGAAGGCGCGCTGGCTTCACCCGACTGAGAAAGCCCTGGTTCATCCCGACTGGCTCGATGTGACGGATATGCCGGCCGAGGAATTGGCGGCGCTCATCACGGGCAATCCGCTGCCGCACGGCCCAGCCGAATGCATGGCCGCCCAGCTCGACATCTTCAACGACTCCAAGGAATCAGCCGCATGATCGACAAGATTGACTACGGATCAGTCTGCAGCGGAATCGAGGCCGCGTCATTGGCCTGGGAGTGCCTGGGCTTCAAACCACGCTGGTTTGCCGAGATAGAGCCCTTCCCTTCCGCTGTGCTGGCTCACCGCTGGCCGGCGACGCCCAATCTGGGAGACATGACCAAGCTGGCCCGTGAGGTGCTGCTGGGCAACATCACTGCGCCGCTGATCCTGGTCGGCGGCACCCCATGCCAGGCGTTCAGCGTGGCCGGCATGCGTGCGGGCCTTGCTGACCCTCGCGGCGCGCTAACCATCAAATATGTGGAGCTTGCAGATGCAGTTGACCATGTTCGACCAGCAGGAGATGAGTGCATCGTCGTTTGGGAAAACGTCCCCGGAGTCCTCTCGGACAAAGGCAATGCGTTCGGGTGCTTCCTTGGTGCCCTGGTGGGCGAATCCGATGCGCTCCAGCCGGCAGGGGGAAGGTGGACGAACGCTGGTTGTGTGTATGGACCCAGGAGAGCAGCGGCATGGCGGGTGCTGGATGCCCAATATTTCGGACTGGCCCAACGACGCCGTCGTGTGTTCGTTGTCGCAAGTGCTCGAGCAGGGTTTGATCCCGCCGCGGTACTTTTTGAGCCAGAAGGCATGCGCCGGGATAATCCGCCGCGCCGAGGCGAGGGGCAAGACGTTGCCGGCCGCGCTCCATTCGGCCCTGCTCTCCAGTGCGGATGCGGATACGTCTACAGCCTGAGCCTCGGCGCCTATGGCTGCCCGGACTGCGAGGGCGATGAAGGGCCAGGCGTCGAGGTGTTGGCCGGTGTGCCAGCCTTCGGCGGCGATAACCAGAGCGGCAGCCTGTTCCAGGCAGGCGCACTGACCGCCCACGGCGTGCGCAACGACTTCGCCACGGAGACGTTCTGCGTCGATGGTGTCGATATCCGGAACGGCTCTTTCACTGGCGACGTAGCTCATACGCTTCAGGCTGGCCACCACGCCCCTGACCCAGGCGGAACTCCGCATGTGCTGTTCGACCCCCACACAGATCACCAGCGCAGCCAATCGCAGCAACCCGCAACCAGGGATCCATGCCACACCCTCGCCAAGGGACAGCAACCGCCGATAATTACTGGGTCGGCCGTCCGCCGTCTCACTCCGCGGGAATGCGAACGCCTGCAGGGCATACCCGACGATCACACCCTGATCCCATGGCGTGGCAAGCCAGCAGCCGACTGCCCGGACGGCCCGCGCTACAAGGCGATCGGCAACAGCAAAGCTGTACCGGTTGTGCGCTGGATCGGCCGGCGGATCAAGCAGCAACTGGATCAACAAGCCTGAACACCACCCCGCCCGGCATCCCTGTCTGATGCACTCGCCGGGCGGGAGGTGAGGCGGCCAGTATCAACCCCTATTCCCATTCACGCCAACCGGCGAGGGAGAGCCATGCCCAACTACTACCCCAAGGCAGGCCGCTGCCGCGCTTGCTTGAAGCAGCACGCCAACTGCAGCCACCTGCCCTTCCACACCATGCCGGTGCACCGCCGAGACGGACAGGACGTTTCTGTCATCTGCACCCAGTTCCAACAGATCAACCACGGGGCCAGCCTGAAAGCTGAGCCATGGAGGCAGCAATGAGAATTCAGCGAACTGGCATCATCCGTTTCGGCGACGCTGCCCTCTACATTTCGGAAGAAGGCATCAGCAAAGCCCGAGACCAGGGCGGATGGGCGGGCGAGAAGGCCTGGTGCCGCGAATACAAGCAGCAGGTCTTTGCTCGCATCATCCAGCAGATGAAGCGCATCGGCTGGACCGTTGGGCCTTGGGCGGACGCCGAGCACTACAAGGCAATCGCCAACAACCACCGTACCTGCAGCAAGGGCGACCACCTGCACGCCGAGCTGAGCGTCAGCGGCCGCTGCATCAATCTGGAGATGTGGCAGTCGGCCAACACGCCAACCAGGCCCGACCATCAAGGCCGCTACGAGTCGAACAAGGAAGCCATCGCCCCCTACCTGCTGCGCCTGGAGATGGAGCGCACGCGGCGACGGATCCGCAATTACCTCTGCAACGTCTTCGCCGGCTACACCTTCGAGGCGGACAAGCCTGGCCGTGGCAGGATGAACAAGCTGAAGAAGCCGACCGCGATGGAATTCCTCGAGGGCTGCTACGCCGAGAGCTGGCATTTCAAAGGTGAATGGCAGGCTTACCGCGATGCCCACAGCAGCCCTGGCCTCATCGGATGCTTCAACAGCAACCGCAAGTCCGCCGACGGCAAGCTGCTCGAGCACGGCCAGCGGGTCTACTTTTTCGACCAAAAAGGCCGAGCCAAGACCGGCATCGCCTACTACAACATCAACAATATGTGGTGGGTGGTCAGCGGCAAGTACGCGGTCAACAACGAAGCCAGCTTCGAGCTCTACGTCGACAACCCGGGCGACCTGCGCACCAAGCGCAACAAGGCCCTGCGGCGTAAGCAGCTCGAGCGCCAGCTCAACAAGGCCATGACAACCATGAACTTCGAGCGAGCGACGTTGCTGCGCGATCTGATCTACCCGCCAAATGAGCAGATTTTCTGCCTCTGGCACCGAGGCCATAAGGCCTACCACTGCGCCAATTTCAGCGGCTATACCACCGAACAGCTGCAGGCTGGCAAGTTCACCAGGGCAGAGCTCAAAGGCTGGGAAAACGATACCAACGAGATCGTTCCCCTCGGAGCGCGCGCTGCATGACCCGCCTGATCTACTGCCGCACCTGGCGCAAGCCGGCCGACCAATGCCGCTGCCTGCGCTGCACGCCGCCCACCCCGGGCGCATAACGCCATAAAACAGCGCGCCCACGGCGCAAGGACACACCATGACCATTGAACCTGAAGGCCATCCGGTCTATCGGGCCGGCCACTCTGCGCGCCTGTCTGGCGCAAGCCGCATGGCCTGCCCTCATGGAATTCACGACATGCAGCTGCACTGCCTCTGGCTTGCGGGCTGGCACGACGCGGACATGGAGATAAGTGCATGAGCGGCGCCATGGAGCTGTCACGCACAGCAGCACACATCAACGAACTCTGCGCCCGGGGCGGCGAGATCTACCTGCACAAGGCCAGCGGTGTGCGGTACCGGATCGCCTACTCACTCGGAGGCGCCAATGAATTGCACCCCATCAGCGGCCCCTGCCGCTACGCCACCGACGACCAACTAGCCGACAGTGAAGTCTGGGAGAAAAAGCCATGACATGGGACCCGCGCAAGCAATTGGAGTCGGAAGACTCACCGCCATCCGCTGACATGCTCGACGGATACCGCTCGATCAACTGGATGCTGGCAGTAGGCGCCCTGTTCATTGGCCTGCTGGCTTTGTGGGGTGGGAAATGAGCAAGGAACTGATTGAGGCGGTTGCCGCTGAAATGAATCGGCTGGGCTACGGCTATCACGAAAGCCATGCAGAAAGCATCGTGCTGGCTATGGCCAAGGCCGCGCCAGTGGGTGAGCGGGAGGCGTTTCAGTGCGAAGAACGCTACACCGTTATCAAACACAAAGACTTGACCTTTGACGAAAGGGCGGAACTAGACCAGCTAATTCATTCTCGGCACATACCAACCCGCGAATGCTTGGTCATTGAAAGTGACTGGCCAGAGTATGAGCCGGCATGGCGCATGATCGAGGCGCGCGTGACTGGAGCCGCCCAGCAGCCGCATAGCGCGGAGGCGGTAGACATGGGCTCTGAGTGGACGCCGTGCGTAAAACTCCCAGTGGTTGTTCATGTTCGCCAGCAGCGCGACGGAGAAAATCACGTAAGCACCCGAGAAGGAATTACGCCAATTAAGCCGGACGACTTGATTATGCGAGGTGTTGCGGGAGAGGAATATCCGATAGGTCGCGAGCTTTTTGAGCGTACGTACACATTTGACACAACCCCGCAGCCGAGCGCAGGCGTGGTGATGCCGGATGATATTGAATCACTCGAAGCGTCTATTGATCTGATAGACCGGTTGCAGCATTCAAATATGAGCGTCAAAGAGCTTGAACTAGCCAACTCCGAAAAGAATGTGCTTGTAAACAAGGTTCGCAAGCTGCTAGCCAGACTGAACGGCAAGGAGGTGGGCCGTGGATGAGTTCTTCTCAGGTGTGCTTGCTGGCGCGTTCCTTGGGCTATTTCTCGGCGTGATTGGCCAAGGTTTTTTCAGCGGCGAGTTTGACGCAATCAACAAGTGCCAAGAGGCGCTTCCACGCAATCAGGTCTGTGTTTTGACCGCTGTTCCAGAGAGGGAGGCCGGAAGCCATGAATGACAACCCAAAGCCGATCAGCGACGCAGAACTGATCGGCATGATGCAGCAAAACCAGAAAGCACTGCGCGAGCAGATCGCCACCCTCGAAGCCGAGCTAGTCCGTATGGCGGCCCAGCGTGACGCCATCCTGCAACAAGCCCGCGCATGGGCAGGCGAAGCTAAGACCCAGCGCAGCACTGTTCTTGAAGTTGGCGAAATACTCGGCGGTATCCCCGACTGGGGGCCGATTTCCGCTGGCGTTGAAGCTATGGCTGCCGAGAACGCCAAGCTCCGCGCAGAGCTGGAGCGGAAGCAGCGCGA
>Ga0181556_1004355_pt1 | contig 11571 bp, 9 predicted proteins | sample 011ome_14_FD_148651 | JGI IMG/M metagenome (GOLD analysis project Ga0181556, IMG submission 148651) | Coastal salt marsh microbial communities from the Groves Creek Marsh, Skidaway Island, Georgia - 011505AT metaG (spades assembly) | ecosystem: Environmental > Aquatic > Marine > Intertidal zone >... | reverse complement strand
TCTGAGCTACATGCGCGGCCATTTCCTCATATTTCCGCCCCTGCGCGCGCGGCGTTTTTTGCCTATACCTCAGCGCAGAATGATTCTGGCCGCGATGAGGCGGCGGATCGGGCCCATTTCTTGCGTCTGCTCGATCATTACAACGTGGCCCATCCCGCCGAAACGGAGTCGCATTTCTTTGGTCAGTTGGGGGAGGTATGGGTCAAATGGGAATGTCATACCGAATTTGTAACCTATACGGCTTTTGTCGATGACCTGGGCGATGCAGCCTTTGATGGCAGTGAATTTGCAATCTTTCCCGCCGCATGGCAGGCCGCTATGCCCGGAACAACGCTCAGCTCGACTTCGATAAGGGTTGAGGAAGATCAGGACACGCAAAGCATTAAGGACAAGCTGGACGGTTGGTTTGTCTCGGAAAGCTTGGCGGCCAGCCGGGTCTTGGACCGTGCGGCCGTTATTGCGGGGGATTACCGCATGGATGGCAATGGGAATATGCGCTTTGCGGTCTTTGTGCCGGCCTCGACCGGCCGGCGTCGTGTGGGGCGGATTGTTCAGCGTCTCAATGAGATTGAGGTCTATAAAACCATGTCGATGCTGGGCCTCATGCGCGCGCGCAGCTTGTCGGTAGAATTAAATGCCGTTGACACGAACCTGTCGGCTTTGGTGGCCGATTTGGCCGATGATCAGGTCTCGGCGGAAGATAACCTCAACGGATTGTTGAAACTCTCAGCAGATCTTGAGGGGCATTCGGCCGCGGTGGCCTATCGATTTTCCGCCAGCAAAGCCTATGCGGCAATTGTGGCGCAACGCATTGAAGTTTTGAGAGAATCCCAATTCGAAGGGCGTCAGAGCTTTCGCGAATTTATGATGCGCCGGTTTGATCCTGCCATGCGCACGGTCCAAGCGCTGGATAACCGACTCCAAGATCTCATTTCTCGGGCCATTCGCACCGGTGATTTGCTGCGGACGCGGGTGGATGTGGAGCGGCAAACACAAAACCAGGAGCTTTTGAGCAGTATGAATCGCCGCGCAGATGTGCAGTTGCAGCTGCAACGAACCGTTGAGGGGCTGTCAGTCGTCGCAATAAGCTATTACGCCACGGGCCTGTCGCTTTATGTTCTGACGCCTTTGTCCGGTGTGATGGGCATGTCAAAAAGTGTTCTGACCGCCGCAGTGGTGCCTTTGGTCGTGGGATCGGTCTATCTCGCCCTGCGCCGAATTCGCAAGCATATCCCGCATTGATTTAAAAGCCTCTTGACCTGTGCAAAAATGCAGGTCCAATTGCAGCCATGACAGATATATTGAGCGCCCGCCAATTGTTGGACCATTTGGTCTCTTTCCCAACGGTCAGTTCAGACACGAACTTGCCTCTCATTCACTTTGTGCGTGATTATTTCGCGCAGCATGGAATTGAAAGCGTGGTCTTTCCCAGTGAGGACGGCAATAAAGCCGGACTGGTGGCGCAGGTTGGGCCGAATGTGGCGGGCGGTGTGGCGCTTTCGGGCCATTCCGATGTTGTGCCGGTGGAAGGGCAGGACTGGAGTACAGATCCTTGGAAGGTGGTTGAAAAAGATGGCCGCCTCTATGGGCGCGGCACCTGCGATATGAAGGGGTTTGTGGCTTTGGCGATGGAAGCCATGGTGAAGGCCAACTCTCTCGACCTCAAACGCCCGCTGCAATTTGCCCTCTCGCGCGATGAGGAGGTCGGGCTGCTTGGTGCGCCGGATGTGGCGCGGGGCTTGCTGGAAAACTACGCGAAGGCTGACGCTGTGATTGTGGGGGAGCCGACTGAAATGCAGGTGGTGACTGGCCATAAGAGCTGCGATGATTTGCAATTTCATGTGCGCGGCAAAGAGGTGCATTCCTCACGCCTGCATGAAGGGGTGTCGGCCGTGATGTGCGCGGCGCGTTTTGTCGACTGGGTTCGGCAGCAAAATATTGAGAGCCAAGCCAAAACCCCGACGGCCACGGCGGCGCTTTATGATCCACCCTTCACGACCTTGCATGTGGGCGTTATCAATGGCGGCACGGCGCATAATATTACAGCGAAAGATTGTTATTTCTCAATCGATTTGCGCTGTGTGGGCGATGATCGCACAGAAGACTGGTTGGAAAAAATTCAAGCGCAAATTGATGTTATAGAAGCGGAGATGAAGGCTATAGATCCGAATAGCTTTTTCGATATGCATGTGATGCGCGGGCCCGCCGTTGTGCCCGAGGTGGAGGGCAAAGCCGAGGCCCTGGCGCGGCGCTTAACCGGTGACAATGGAACCCATACGGTGGCCTATGGCACCGATGGCGGGCATTTTCAGGCCAAAGGCTTTTCGGTCGTGGTCTGTGGTCCAGGCTCCATCGAACAGGCCCATCAACCCGACGAATTTATCGAATTGACTGAATTTCAAGCGGGTGAGGCGATGCTGACGCGCCTATTGGACAGTTTGCAGACCGCTTAACCGCCGGTGTGGCTCATATGGCGGGACATCTTGCCGCCTTCATCGCCGCGGGAGTAATCGAAATCATGGCCCTTAGGTTTTGAGCCAATGGCCGCTCGAATGGCCTGTTCCAAAACAAGATTGCCTTCAGAGGCGCGCAGTGGCCCTCTCAGATCGGCGCTGCCTTCTTGGCCAAGGCAGGTGTAAATCTCACCGGTGCAAGTGACGCGCACACGATTGCAGCTTTCACAGAAATTATGAGTCAAAGGGGTGATCAGCCCGATGCGCTGCCCGGTCTCTTCAAGGCGAATATAACGCGCCGGGCCGCCAGTGCGGTCGGGCAGCTCCGTCAGGGTAAAGCGCCCGGCCAATTGATTTTGCAAGTCACTCAAGGCCCAATATTGCCCCACACGGTCCTCTTCACCCAGATCGCCCATAGGCATCACTTCAATGAATGTAAGATCCATGCCGCGTGCTGCGCAGAAGGCTGTGAGATCAAACAGCTCGTCTTCGTTGAACGCGCGCAGAGCCACCGTATTCAGCTTAACCTTCAAGCCGGCTGCAAGCGCGGCATCAATGCCGCGCAGCACATTTTGCAATTTGCCCCAGCGGGTGATTTTTGCAAATTTATCGGCATCAAGCGTATCGAGCGAGATATTGATCCGCCGCACACCGGCCGCATAAAGTTCGGCCGCGAAGCGGTGCAACTGGCTGCCATTGGTGGTTAAGGTCAGCTCATCCAAAGCGCCGCTTTGCAGATGGCGGGACATGGATTGGAAAAACGACATGATATCGCGCCGCACCAAAGGCTCGCCGCCTGTGATCCGCAATTTGCGCACGCCCAGCCCAATGAAAGTGCTGCAAAGGCGGTCAAGCTCTTCCAGAGTCAAAAGATCTTTTTTGGGCAAAAACGTCATGTTTTCCGACATGCAATAGACGCAGCGAAAATCGCAGCGATCCGTGACGGACAGGCGCAAATAAGTGATGGCGCGGGCAAAGGGATCAATCAAAGGGGCTGTCATGGGCGAACGGTATCCTTGAGCTGCTTCGATCACAAGTGTGATTTTGGTTGAAGCAAAGCAAGCTCAGACCTAAGCTGACGAAATACAGCAGGGCGCGGCGCAAGTGGGCTTGGGAGTGCTGTGGTGTTTGGAGGCACAGCTATGTTTTATTCGCCCAGCCGGTCATTTTGGCGCTCTGCCAGCGCTGGCGGTGGCCTGCGATGAGTGCCCGTGATCGGCGCCACGACTACCGGATCAAAGATGGTCTTTTCCCACGCGATAGCCCTGTGCGCGTGCCTGAGTTTTTCAATATTGCTGAGGCCTGCTTAATGAGCCATGCGCGCGCGTTTCCTCAGGCTGTGGCTTTGATGGATTTGAGCCGCGATGCGCGGATGTGGACCTATGCGGAGATGGCGCAGGCGGCGGAGCGATTGGCGGCGGTTTGGCAAGGCGAGGGGGTGCGGCCAGGCGACCGGGTGGCGATTTTATTGCCGCAATGCGCCGAGGCTTTGATTGCACATTTTGCAGCGCATTTGATCGGCGCGGTGTCCTTGCCGCTTTTTGTTCTGTTTGGCCCGGAGGCTTTGCGCTTTCGTCTGAAGGACAGCGGTGCAAAAATCCTCGTCAGTGATCACGCGCAATACCCAAAAATTTGCGAAATTGCGCCTGATCTTCCTGATTTGGATCAGGTTTACCTGCGTGAGGGGACCAGCGGGCAGGCAGATGGGCTTTGGAGTGCAATTGAAGCGCAGGATGCCGCCTACCGGCCGATACAGACCTTGGCGGAAGACCCTGCCATGATGATCTATACCTCTGGCACGACCGGAAATCCAAAAGGTGTTTTGCATGCACATCGGTTTCTTTTGGGCCACTTGCCCTGTTTGGAGCTGTCATTTGCGGATTTTCCCAATGGAGCAGATGTGGGTTGGACTCCGGCGGATTGGGCTTGGATTGGGGGCTTGATGGATATGGCGATCCCATGCTTCTATTTCCGCGTGCCGCTCGTGGCCAAACGCTTCGAGCGCTTCACCGCCGATGCGGCCTTTGATCTGATCCGTGATGCTCAGATTACCCGGGCGTTTCTGCCGCCCACGGCTTTGAAAATGATGCGCCAAGCCGAAGTGCCCGCCAGCGCGCGGTTGCGATCCATTTCATCGGGGGGCGAGCCGCTCTCTGCCGATCTTATAGAATGGGCGAAGGCGGCATTGGGCGCAGAGGTGAACGAGCTTTATGGTCAAACGGAGTGCAACCTCAGCGCTGGATCGGCCCGCAGCTGGGATGTTGCGCAGGAGGGATGGATCGGCCAGGCCTTCCCGGGGTTCGATATGCGCATTTTAGATGAGCGGGGCCGGGCAGTTGAAGTAGGGCAGATTGGGCAAATCTGCGTGCATCGTGACACGCCGAGCATGTTTTTGCGCTATTGGAACCAACCGGAAAAAACCGCTGAGCGGTTTTTGGGCGCCTATCTGGTGACGGGTGATCTGGGGCGTATGGATGCGCAGGGCTATGTGCAATTCATGGCCCGTGATGATGATGTCATCACGTCAAGCGGGTATCGGATTGGCCCCACAGAGATTGAGGCTGTATTGGCACGCGCGCCGCAAGTGGTCATGGCCGCAGTTGTGGCCGCGCCCGATGCGACACGGGGCCATGTGATTGGTGCCTATGTTACAGTCAATGGGCTGCTGGAGCCGGGTTTCGAAGCGGGTTTGATTGCGCAAGTGGCGGCGCAATTGTCGCCGCATATGGCGCCGAAATGGGTGCGGGTCTTGGAGGAGATGCCCATGACCGCCACCGGCAAAATTCGCCGCCTTGATCTTAGGGAAATGGCCGCCCAAGCGCATGAGACAGCACAAACAGGCGGATAGCGGAGGCCAGGCCGATTTCAACCCCGCGCGCATGGTCAATTTCAACGGCCAAAGCGTTGATCGCCTTGCCCTGTTCTTGGGCAATTCGCAGAAACTCCAACCAAAATTCATCTTCCAGCGAGACGCTGGTGCGGTGACCGTTGAGGGTGAGGGAGCGTTTCTTGGGCCTTTGCATCATGGATCACGCTTGTGTTGATCCAAATGTTGCACCTGTGCTGCGTTTTTAGTTTCTTGCAGGCGTTTTTGGGCTTTGCTGCGGCCAAACTTCACAGAGTTTTCCACCGCGCGGGTCGATTTTTCGGCCCGCGCTTTGGTTTTTCGAAACCTGTTGAGATTGACCGGCGCGCTCATTTTGGTCCGATCATCAACTCAGGGCGCACGACCTTGTCAAAAGTGGCTTCATCTACAAAGCCAAGCGCGATGGCCTCTTGCTTCAAGGTGGTGCCGTTTTTATGGGCAGTTTTGGCCACGGTGGTGGCATTGTCATAGCCAATTTCAGGGGCCAAAGCGGTGACAAGCATCAGGCTTTCGCGCATCAACTTGTCAATTTGATCGCGGTTCGCTGTGATGCCATTGACGCAATTGTCGGTAAAGGCCTGTGCAGCATCGCCGAGCAATTGCATGGATTGCAAGACGTTATAGGCCATCATCGGCTTGTAGACGTTCAGCTCAAAGTGGCCTTGACTGCCGGCAAAACCCACCGCCGCATCATTGCCCAGCACATGGGCGCAGACCTGTGTGAGCGCTTCGCATTGGGTAGGGTTAACCTTGCCAGGCATGATGGAGCTGCCGGGCTCATTCTCTGGCAACATCAATTCACCCAATCCACAGCGCGGGCCGGAGCCGAGCAACCGGATGTCGTTGGCGATCTTAAATAGGCTGACCGCCGCTGTTTTCAGAGCGCCAGACATCTCAACCATCGCATCATGCGCGGCGAGGGCTTCGAATTTATTCGGCGCGGTGACAAAGGGCAAACCAGTGATTTGCGCCATGTTTTGCGCCACCATTTCGCCCCAACCCACGGGGGTGTTGAGCCCTGTACCCACGGCCGTGCCGCCCTGCGCCAGCTCATAAATGCGCGGCAGGGCGCCCTCGACGCGGGCGATGGCCATGGCCACCTGATGGGTGTAGCCAGAAAACTCCTGCGCCAGAGTGAGCGGGGTGGCGTCCATCGTATGGGTGCGGCCAATCTTGATGATCCCGTCAAACTCTTCGGTTTTTGCTTGCAACGCCGCGTGCAAGGCGCGCAGACCGGGCAGGGTCACATCTCTTGCGGTCATGGCTGTGGCAATATGCATGGCTGTGGGGAAGGTGTCATTGGAAGACTGGCCCATATTGCAATGATCATTGGGATGCACCGGATCTTTCGAGCCAATCACCCCGCCCATCATTTCAATCGCGCGGTTGGCAATCACCTCATTGGCGTTCATGTTGGACTGCGTGCCAGAGCCCGTTTGCCACACCACCAGCGGAAAGTGATCATCAAGCAGGCCCTTCGCGACTTCGCTTGCCGCCTCTTGGATGGCTTTGCCCTTGTCTTCAGGCAGTTTGCCAAGGGCCGTATTGGCCATGGCACAGCCCTGTTTAATGACCCCAAGCGCGCGGACGATTGCGATGGGTTGCTTTTCCCAACCGATCGGAAAGTTGATCAGCGATCTTTGGGTTTGTGCACCCCAATATTTGTCAGAAGGAACGTCTAATGGACCGAAGCTGTCGGTCTCTACGCGTGTTGTGGTCATGGGATGCCCTTTCGTTATCTGCTCAAAGGTTTACCCATGCAGCGCTCTAGGCGCAATGCGCTCTGTCGCGCGCGCTATTGTTTTCGAAAGCTGTCTAGGCTGACAACCTGCGCTTCTTCTCTAATCTCGTCATCAGCCTCGGCATTTTCATGCATCGGCGCCTCTGCGGCTTCCGGCGCATCCTCTTCGATCTGCTCAAAGCGCAGGCCGAATTCAACGGAAGGGTCCACAAAGGTGCGCAGCGCCAAAAACGGAATGTAGAGCGGCTCGGGCGAATCGCCGAAATTCAGGGTGATGGAGAACCCTTCATCGGTGACATTGAGATTATCAAACCAATGTTGCACCACGATTGTCATTTCGTCGGGGTAGCGCTCGAGCAGCCAATCAGGGATCAGCACGCCCGGATACATCGTGTTGAAGGTGATGAAAAAATGATGATCTCCGGGCAATTCTCCCGCGTCAGCAATATCTTGCAACAAGCGCTTAATTAAACCGCGCATTGCATCATGCATCATGCTGCCATAGTCGATCATTTTCATGTCCAATCTTCCAAATCTGATTGCGCTGCACTCTAGGGTATTTTGCCAGAAACGAAAGGGCTGTAGCCTGCCTAAAAGGTGGAAACCCCGACGGATAAAAGCGCCATAAGGGGCAAAGTCCACAGAATATCCCACTTCCGCCACAGCAAAAGCAGGGCTGCGAGGGCGGAAAAGCTGAGGGACAGCGGGTCCAACGAGCCCGGATCAGGCAGGGACAGATCTAGCGGGCCAAGGGTCCAACCCCTATGGCTGGCAAACCAGATTTGCCCGGCAAACCATATGGAAAGACTGGCAATCACCCCAACCACCGCAGCCGTGATCCCAGCGAGGGCACGCGCCAACCATGCGATGGACATCAGCCGTTCCAGATGGGGGGCAAAGAGGAAAATCCATAAAAAGCACGGAAGGAAAGTCACCCAAAGCGTCAGCAGGCCGGCCATGAACGCGAGGGCGAGCCCTCCAGCTTGAAACCCAGCCAGAAAGCCCACGAATTGCGTGACGAGGATGAGTGGACCGGGCGTGGTTTCCGCCAGCCCCAAGGCGTCGATCATCTGCGGCGCTGTCAGCCAGTTCAAATCAGTCACGGCGGTTTGCCCAAGATATCCCAAAACCGCATAGGCTCCGCCAAAGGTGACCACCGCCAGGGTTGAAAAAAGCAGGGCGACTTTGGTCAAAAACACCTCTTTCATGCTCCAAAGAATTGCAATCGGCAGCGCCCAGAGCGCGGCAATGAGGCTGGAAGCGGCCAGAGTGCTTTGCTGGAGGGGCGGGGTATGGTTTTTCGGCTCTGCGGCTACGGGCAGGGCTGCCACGCCCCAAAGCGCCGCCCCCAAAACCACCCAAGGATAGGGCAGACCGAACAGCGCAATGGCGCAAAAGCTGCTGGCGGCAATCGCCCAGGCCATGGGCTCGATCAAAGCCCGGGTGCAAATTTTGAGCAAGGCTTGTAGCACGATGACGATGACGCAGGCTTTGATCCCGGTGAATGCGGCCTGGCTCCAGCCCGTATGTCCAAAGTTGACGTAAGCCCAAGCCAAAGCAAAAATCACACAGGCGCCGGGAAGGATGAACAAGGTTCCGCCGATAAATCCGCCCCGCAGCCCATGCAGCCGCCAGCCAAGGTAGGTGGCCAATTGCATCGCCTCCGGGCCGGGCAGCAACATGCAAAATGACAGCGCTCTGAGGAAATCTTGCTGTGACACCCACCCGCGTTTGTCGACCACCTCATCTTGCATCAAGGCGATTTGCGCCGCAGGGCCCCCAAAAGAGAGCAGCCCAATTTTTGCCGCAACGGAAGTGAATTGCGTCAAAGAGACCTGGGATGTGGCCTGATTTTGCACGGATGAATGCTCCTTTTCGGCTTAGGTGAAAATGCCGCAAGAGCGGCTGCGGTACAAGGTGTAAAAGACCTCTGCATACCCGAGCCGCCACGCCAAAACATTATGCCCGGTGGCAACACCGGGCTGCGCCTGACTGCCCCCGGCAGGCGCATTCACCATCTGGGTATATTGGTATATATGGTTATGGCTCAAATCTTGCAGTGATGTCACCACAAGTCAGATGCGCCCGCCCAGGCCGGCGCTCTCCTCATTTCGTGTTGAAATGGCGTTATGCAGAGGCCTTTATAATATTGCACCTTTGGTTTTTGGCCGCTCATGTGTCGCAAAATGGCGTGACCTGGCGCAAAAATGGGTTACACCGAGCCGGAGCCTGCGGGAGATGAGCGGATGACGATATTATTGGGCGTTGATACGGGCGGCACCTATACAGATGCGGTGCTGATCCGTGATGACACCGATGTGATTGCCAGTGCTAAATCTCTGACCACGCGCGCCGATTTGGCGCTGGGCATTGGCTCTGCGGTGCGGGCCGTATTGGCCGAGGCCGATGTTGCGCCTGGTGAGATTGCCTTGGCCTCTTTGTCGACAACTCTGGCCACCAATGCTCTGGTTGAGGGGCAAGGGGGTCGTGTGGGGTTGGTCTATATCGGATTTGATGCGCGGGATTTGGACAGCCATGGGCTGAAAGAGGCGCTGAAGGGTGATCCGGTGATCACGCTGAGTGGCGGACATGATCATGCGGGCGGGCAGGCCGCTCCTCTGGATGAAGCTGCGCTGCGCGCGTGGTTGGAAGAAGATCAAGGCGTATCGGCCTATGCGGTGGCCGCGCAATTTGCCACGCGCAATGCCGCCCATGAGCTGCGGGCCGCTGAGGTCATTAGGCAGGTTACAGGACGCCCCGTCAGCGCGTCGCATCACCTATCCTCAAAGCTCAATGGACCCAAACGGGCGTTGACGGCAGTGTTGAATGCCCGATTGATCGGGATGACCCATAAGCTCATTGGTCGGGCGGAGGATATTTTGCGCGAGATTGGCCTCAGAGCGCCCCTGATGGTCGTGCGCGGCGACGGAGCTTTGATCTCTTCGCAAAAGGCCAAGGAACGGCCTATTGAAACCATTCTGAGCGGTCCTGCCGCTTCCATTGTGGGCGCCCGCTGGATGACGGGGCGGGATCATGCTTTGGTGTCTGATATTGGCGGGACCACGACGGATATCGCCCTGTTGCGCGATGGACAGCCGCAGATTGACCCGGCTGGGGCGCAGGTTGGCCCCTATCGCACGATGGTCGAGGCGGTGGCCATGCGCACAACGGGTTTGGGTGGGGACAGTGAGGTGCATTTTCGCTCTGAGGGTCTTGCGGGCGGGGTCACCTTGGGCCCGCGCCGGGTCTTGCCGATGTCATTGATCGCCCGAGAGGCGCCAGAGGTGGTATTGCCCGCCCTTGATCGGCAGCTGCGCGCGGTCATGCCCGGCGACTATGATGGGCAATTCGTGCGCGCGGTGCCAGGCGGCGACACCGCCGGTCTCAGCGCCCGTGATCAGGCCGTATTTGACCGCATAGGCCCGCAGACCCATCCTCTGGACCGGCTTTTGTCCACGCGGGTCGAATACCTGTCTATTCAACGCCTGGTGGCGCGTGGCTTGGTGCAACTCTCCGGTGTCACCCCCTCCGATGCCAGCCATGTCTTGGGGCTATTAGACGCTTGGGACCGTGAGGCGGCGGCGATTGGTCTGGCTTTGATGGGGCGCAGGCGCACGGGAGCCGGCGAGCCTTTGGCGCGGGCGCCCGAGGATATGGCGAAAATCATTATTGATCAACTCACCGCTCAAACCTCTCAAGCCCTGCTCACGGCGGCCTTTGCGGAGGAGATCGACCCCTATAGCGGCGCGCCGGCGGAATTGGCCGGCCATGAGCTGCTGCGGCGCGGATTGCGGCGCGCGGGGGGATTGGTGAAGATCGAAGCCTGTCTGGATGTGGCTGTGATCGGGCTTGGGGCTTCGGCGGCCACCTATTACCCGGCAGTGGGCGAGGCGCTGAAGTGCGATGTTATTTTGCCCGAGCATGCCGCCGTGGCCAATGCCATTGGCGCCGTCGTTGGACGCATCACGATGCGGCGCTCCGGCACAATCACGGCGCCGTCCGAAGGAGTCTTTCGGGTGCATTTTACCGCGGGACCGCAGGATTTTCACAGCGAGGATGACGCCTTGCTGGCGCTGGAGACTTGGCTATGTGACAGCGCGCGCGCCGAGGTGGAGGAGAGCGGCAGCGACACTGTACAGGTCTCAAGCCATCGTGATATCAAACGTGCGCGCAGCGAGGCGCGTGAGATATTTATTGAGGCCGTGATTTCAGTCGAAGCAACCGGTCGGCCCCGCGTTGCGCGGGAGCAGGGACGCTGAAGCCGACGGGTTCTTGATTTGTTGCTAATATTTTTGTGAGTATGTATTTTATTAATCGATTTCGACGACAGTAATTGAAGGAAATAACATTGAAACCGCGCATTGTTCCGAGTCTCGCTTTGGCGCTTGGCCTGTGGTGTTGTATGCCCATAGCTGGATTGGCCCATGAGGGCGTCAAGTGTTCCGAACGCAATCTGGATCAAGCCATTCGGGCTTTGGGATCCCGCAGGGCCGCTGAAACCTATTTCACCC
>Ga0181556_1004351_pt1 | contig 11575 bp, 7 predicted proteins | sample 011ome_14_FD_148651 | JGI IMG/M metagenome (GOLD analysis project Ga0181556, IMG submission 148651) | Coastal salt marsh microbial communities from the Groves Creek Marsh, Skidaway Island, Georgia - 011505AT metaG (spades assembly) | ecosystem: Environmental > Aquatic > Marine > Intertidal zone >... | reverse complement strand
CACATAGCGGCCCTCGCGGATCATTTCCCAACAAGCCTCTTCCTCGGGCGCGCGTTCAGTCGCCAAGGCGCGCATGACGCTGGTGACGCGCACCTTGCCCATAAGATAGGCCTGCGGACCGGCGGCCAGATGGATGCCGCGCCGTTCAAGCTGGGTGAGAAAGAACGAGCGGTCCACAAGCCGAGAGGCCAGCGCGGTGGAAAGCGAGACGGCCACCATCACGGCAAGGCCTGTCTGCCAGTCTCCGGTCAGCTCGAATATAATCAGTGTCGTCGAGATCGGCGCGCCGAGGACAGCGGCGGCCACCGCGCCCATGCCAGCAAGCGCATACAGGGTCGCGGGACTCGATCCTTCGGGGAAAACGCTGGTCGCCACGAGGCCGAAGGCAAGGCCAGCAAGTGCGCCGACCATCAGCGAGGGGCTGAAGATCCCGCCACCCATGCGCCCGCCCATCGTCACCGCCACGGCGATAATCTTGATGATCACGAAGACCACCGCCTGCCACAGAAGAATCCGCCCCGTGATCGCCTCCGACGTCACGCCCCAGCCAACGCCGATGATATGCGGCCACCAGATGGCAATTCCGCCAAGGATCGCTCCGGCAATCATCGGCCGCAGGGCGCGATGGAGCCCAAGCCGCGCTTGCACCACGTCTCCAAAGCCTTCCGCCCAGAAGATCGACCGCATGAGGGCGGCAGCCACAATACCGGAGAAGAGCCCCAGAACGACAAAGGCCGGCAGCTCGGCATAAAATCCAAGCTCGGTATTGGGAGAGAGGAAGAACTCGGTCACGTCGCCCATGACGAGACGACTCACCACCGTTCCGGCAACGGCGGCGATGGCGATCGGCGCGAAGGCTTTGACCGCGTAGTGGCGTAGCACAACCTCGAGCGCGAAAATTCCCCCCGCGATCGGCGCGTTGAAGCTGGCCGAAACAGCGCCCGCCACGGCGCAGCCCATGAGCGTCCGGCCGTGGATGCCATCGGCGTGGATCCAGCGGCTCACATAGGTCGCCATCACGGCGGCGAGATGCACGACCGGCCCTTCTCGGCCGCTCGAGCCGCCGGTCGAGAGGGTCACGAAACTTGCCAGCGCCGAAGCGACACCCGCCCGCCGCTCGATCCGGCCCTCGTTCAGGGCCGCGCCCTCGATCACGTCGGCGACCGCCCTGACCCGCCCGTCTGGGGTAAAGACGTGAAGGACAATGCCAACAACGAGCCCGCCCACCATCGGTATGGCCAGAAGCCAATACCAAGCGATCCCAGCGGCCTCGCGGTGGATGTGGGCGACGTCATCGGTTCGGTAAACGAGCGATTGCAGATGCGATACGCCGAGGCGAAAAAGAAGCGCAGCAAAGGCGGCGCTGATCCCGATCGCAAGGGCGATGAACCAGAACTGGACCTCACTCGGCCCCTTGTTTCGCATCACACGCAGCGCCTCGGCCAGCCCACGACCCAGGCTCGAAATACTTTCCTTCAGGTATCCGCCCAGCTGCTCTGCCATGCCTCTCGCCGCTTTTCCCGACGGGCAGACTCAACTAACCTGCCCCGGACATTAGAAAAGAGTTCGCCATGACGATTGATGCCGCCATCGACGCCCTCCAATCCCTTCTAGGGGATCGGATCACGCGGTCCAAGTCTGATCGCGACCTGCATGGGCAGTCAGAGAGCCATTTCCCCCTGACCCCGCCCGATGCAGTCGCTTATCCCGAAACGACCGATGAGGTTTCGGCGCTGGTCAAGATCTGCGCGGCGCACGGCTGCCCTGTGATCGGTTGGGGCGCGGGAACCTCGCTTGAGGGGCACGGGCTCGCCATTCGCGGTGGGATTTCGGTCGATTTCTCGCGGATGAGCAGGGTCTTGGAGGTCAGCCCCGAGGATATGGACGCCCGCGTCCAGCCGGGTGTCACGCGAGAGGGGCTGAATGCGGAGCTGCGCGCGACCGGCCTTTTCTTTCCCGTCGATCCTGGCGCGAACGCAAGCCTTGGCGGCATGGCGGCGACGCGCGCAAGCGGCACCACGGCCGTGCGCTATGGCACCATGCGCGACAATGTCCTCGGTCTTGAGGTTGTTTTGTCCGACGGGCGCGTGATCCGCACCGGCACCCGCGCCCGCAAATCTTCGGCGGGATATGACCTCACCGCGCTGTTCGTCGGCTCCGAAGGCACGCTGGGCCTTATCACCGAGCTGACCCTGCGCCTGCGTGGCCAGCCGCAAGCCACCTCTGCCGCCGTCTGTGCCTTCGAGACGATGGACGGGGCGGTTGCCGCTGTGATCGAGACGATCCAGACAGGCGTGCCGATGGCGCGGATCGAGTTTGTCGATGCGGCAACCGCGCTGGCGGTGAATGGCTATTCGGGCGCAAGCTTTCCCGCCCTGCCCCATCTTCTGGTCGAGTTTCACGGCACCGAGGCGGGCGTCGCCGAACAGGCCGAGACCTTTGGCACCATCGCCACCGACCACGGCGGGCGCGGGTTTGATTGGGCGCGTCAGGCCGAAGATCGCAACCGCCTGTGGAAGATGCGGCACGATGCCTATCTGGCGATCCTCGCCTCCCGCCCCGGCGCGCGGGCGATTGTCACCGATGTCTGCGTGCCGATCTCGCGCCTTGCTGAGGCGGTGGCCGAAACGCAGGCCGATATCGAAGCCTCGCCGATCCCCGGTCCGATCCTTGGCCATGTGGGCGACGGCAATTTCCATGCGATCTTGTTGATGGACCCGTCCAATCCGCAGGAGGTCGAAGCCGCCGAGGCTTTATCCGCCCGCATGGCCGAACGCGCTTTGCGGCTTGGCGGGACGGTCACGGGCGAGCATGGCGTCGGCATGGGCAAGCTTGGCTATATGGAGGCCGAGCACGGCGGCGGCTGGGATGTGATGGGGGCGATCAAGGCAGCACTCGATCCCGAAGGGATCATGAACCCCGGCAAGATCGTGCGCGGCAACTAGCCAAGAAGCGCCCGCGCCGCAGCTCGCGCAGCTTCGGTGATCTGGTCGCCCGAGAGCATCCGCGCGATTTCGTCGATCCGGTCGGCGGCATCCAAAGGCACGACGGCGCTCGTGGTCTCGGTTTCGGTCTGCCGCTTTTCGACGCGCCAGTGATGCCCCGCCAGAGCAGCGACCTGCGGCGAATGGGTCACGACCAGCACCTGCCCGCCTTTGGCCAGCGCCGCAAGGCGGCGTCCCACGGCATCGGCGGTCGCGCCGCCCACGCCACGGTCGATCTCGTCAAAAATGAGGGTGAGGCCCGCCTCGGTCTGTGTCAGGCAGACCTTAAGCGCCAACAGGAACCGGCTGAGCTCGCCCCCCGAGGCGATCTTGGCGAGGGGGCCAGCCGGCACACCGGGGTTGGTCGCCACGGTGAAGGCAACCTGATCGGTGCCTTCGGGGCCCGCCTCTCCGGCGAGGATCTCGGTTGAAAAGACCGCGCGTTCCATCTTAAGCGGCGCCAGCTCACCCGCCATCGCTTTATCCAAGCGGCTCGCGGCCTCCTTGCGGGCGGCGCTCAAGGCATCCGCGGCCTTGGCATAGGACTCCTCCGCGCTCTTCAGGCCCGAGCGGAGGACTTTCAGCCCGGCCTCGCTATTGTCGAGCGCCTCGATGCGGGCGCGGAAATCGGCGGTGAGAGAGGGCAGATCGTCCGGCCCGACCCCATGCTTGCGGGCAAGGCCACGGATCGCAAAAAGGCGCTCTTCAAGGCGCTCGAGGTCGGTTGGATCAAAGCTCAGCGCCTCGAGGCACTCCTCGACCCCGCGCTGCGCCTCACCCAGCTCGGTAATGGCCCGCTCCAAAGCTGCCAATGGCTCGTCAAGCCGCCCCTCCGCTTTGTCTGCCGCACCGCCCAGCCAACGCGAAGCGTCCGAGAGCATCCCTTCGGCGCCTTCGTATCCCAACGCCTCATGCGCGCGGTCAATGTCGGCGCGGATCTTCTCGGCGGCCTGCATGAGCCGCCGCTTGGCGTCGAGGTCGGCGTCCTCGCCCGCCTCCGGCGCCAGCGCCTCAAGCTCTGCCGCAGCGTGACGGAGATAGTCTTCCTCGGCCCGAGCCGCTTCAAGCTTGGCCTCGGCCTCGGTCAGCGCCTTCGCCGCCCCGCTCTTGGCGGTCCATGCGGCGCGGGTCGCAGCGACGAGATCTCCCGCCCCTGCAAAGGCATCCAGAAGCTGCCGGTGCCCCCGAGGATCAAGAAGCCCGCGGTCGTCGTGCTGGCCGTGCAGCTCCACAAGGCAATCCGACAGCGCCCGCAAGACGTCGCCCGATACGCGCCGGTCATTGACCCAAGCGGTCTTGCGCCCGTCTGCGGTATTTACCCGCCGCAAGATCAGCTCGCCGTCCTCGGCCTCGATTCCTGCCTCCGCCAGCACGGCCTGCGCCGGATGGCCCCTGGGCAGGTCAAATACCGCGGCAACCTCGCCCTGCTCGGCCCCGGCCCGCACAAGCTCCGCTCGCCCGCGCCAGCCAAGGACGAACCCCAAGGCGTCAAGAAGGATAGATTTGCCTGCGCCTGTCTCGCCGGTCAGCACATTGAGGCCCGGCTGAAACTCGAGAGCCAGCCGATCGATGATCAGCATATCGCGGATGTCGAGACCCCGGAGCATGGATCACCGCCGGGTCGGCGCGGCGCCTGCCTTCATCACAGCCACTCGCCCTTGACCATTTGCCGATAGATTGACGACAGCCAGCTGTTGCCGGCGGCCCGCGCTTCAAGCCCTTGGCCAGTCAAAAGATCGTAGCTGTCCTGATACCATTCGGTCGATTGGAAGTTGTGGCCGAGGATCGCACCCGCGGTCTGTGCCTCGTCGCGAAGGCCGAGGGCAAGATAGGCCTCGACCAGCCGCATGAGCGCCTCCGGCGTGTGGCGCGTGGTCTGGAACTCTTCCACAACAACGCGGAACCGGTTGATCGCCGCCGCATAGTGCCCGCGCTTGAGATAGTAGCGGCCCACTTCCATTTCCTTGGCAGCGAGATGGTCGAAAGCGAAATCAAACTTGAGACGGGCCGAGCTTGCATATTCGCTGTCGGGGTAATTCTCGATGACGCCGCGAAGCGCTTGGAGCGCCTTGATCGTCAGGCCTTGATCGCGGCCGATCTCGTCGATCTGGTCGTAATAGGAAAGCGCCAGCAGATACTGGGCATAGGCGGCATCGCCATCGGCCGGATAGAAATCGAGGAACCTTTGCGCGGCTGCGGCGCTGTTCGCATAATCCTTATCGCGGTGATAGGCGAAAGCCTGCATGATCAGCCCGCGCTTGGCCCATTCAGAATAGGTATAGAGACGTTCGATCTCGCTGAAATAGCGGGCGGCCTGAGGTTCTTTGCCGCGCGAAAGCTCGTATTCACCGCGCTGATAGATTTCCTCGGCGGTGTAGTTCTCAAGCGGAACTTCGTCTTCAAAGCTGAGCGTGCTGCACCCCGACAGGAGCGCGACGGCCAAAAGTGATCCGGTGAGCGTTGCCCGAAGCGTTGCGCCTGATTTACGGCCTGACATTCAGCCCCCCGACATCCGTGCCTGTGATTGGAAGGGGATCACCCCCGTCACCTCTTCGTCTAACACAGAAAGATGGGGCGCAAAATGCCTTTTGGCCCCTCTAGGCGCTTCAGGCGACGACTGCCAGATCGCTGGAGTGAAGGCCAGCGCCCGGAAGGCTCGACGCGGTTGCCTGATCACAATCCACATAGGCCCAAGCCTCGGGATCGGCGAAAAGCGCCCGCAACAGGCGGTTGGTCAGGGCATGGCCCGCGCGAACACCGACATAACGGCCAAGAATCGGCGCACCGGCCGTATAGAGATCTCCAAGCGCGTCGAGCATCTTGTGCCGAACCGCCTCATCCGAATAGCGCAGGCCGCCCGGCGTCAGGACCGCATCGCCATCGACGACCACAGCATTTTCATAGCTGCCACCGAGGGCAAGGCCCGCGGCGTGCATCGCATCCACATCGGATTGACGGCAAAACGTCCGGCTGCTTGACAGCTCGCGCACGAAGGTGCCGTTGGCCATGCTGAGCATCTTGCTCTGCCGACCAATCGCAGCATCTGCAAACTCGATCGAGAAATCGATCTGAAGGCTTGGCGAGGGAAGAAGGCTCGCTTTCGCAGCGCCGTGGCTTACCTCGACAGGTTTCAGAACCTTGATCGCACGCAGCGGGGCGCTCAGGCTCTTGATTCCGGCAGCAATAAAGCCGCGCACGAACTGGGCCGAGCTGCCGTCGAGGATCGGCACTTCGGGGCCGTCGATCTCGATCAGAGCATTGTGGATCCCGCACCCCGCCAGAGCCGCCATCAGATGCTCGATCGTTGCAACGCTGACGCCGCTTTCGTTCTCGATGCGGGTATTGAGCGGCTCTTGCACCACCAGATCCCAGCGGGCCGGAACAAGCGGATCGACCGCAATCACATCCATGCGCCGAAAGACAATCCCATGCCCCGCAGGCGCCGGACGCAGAACGATCTTGGCCGGACGCCCATGGTGAAGCCCATGGCCGGCGAAGGTGACAGATTGTGAAAGCGTATTTTGCAAAGGCGCCTCGTTTCTTGGGCATGGAGGTATGCCTTCACGCGCGCGCGCTCAACTCACAGATTGCAACGATCTGTAACAATCGGAACAAATTGATTCTAAACGCTTAAAACGAAAACCGCCCCGAAACGGGGCGGTCTTGTTGCAAGGTGTGGCGGATCAGTTGGCCTGACGGCGCAGGAACGCGGGGATCTCGATCTTTTCCTGTTCGGGATCAGATTCGGCAGCGTGGTTCTGCGGGCGCGGCTGCGGCTGGAGCCGGTGATCGGCGGCGGGGGCCTGGCCGTGACCGTGGCCGGTCATGCGGCCAATCAGCGAATTGATTCCGAAACGCGGCTTTTCCGGCTCGGCGGCGGGGCGCTGGGCCGACATCGGCTGGCGCTGCGGCTGGCCCGCTTCGGGAACCTTCGACACAGCAGCCTGAAGGCGGCGCATCGCTTCGGGCGAGGGCGTGCCGGGGGCCGGTGCGCGCGGGGCGACGAAGGCATCGGCAGCGCGGTCCATCGGCGGCTCGGAGCGGGGCTTGTAAGCCGGGGGCGGCAGATCGTCCTCGGCCATCTCGGGCGCGAAGTCGTCAAAGATGTTCTCGGCTTGCTCGGAAGCGATCACATCCATCTCGTCTTCGAAAAGCGTCTCTTGAACCGGCGCGGCATGGCCCGACTGAACCATTTGTGCGCGGGCTGCTGCGGTTGCGGCGGGCGCGGGGCGCGCAACTGGCTGAGCCGCCGATTGCGGAGCGGGCTGCGCTGCGACGAGCGGCGCAGCCATCGAACGGCGTGGCAGCGGGGCCTCGGCCTTTCCGACCGCGGCGTCGATACCGGTCGCAACGACCGACACACGCATCCGCCCCTCCATCGAGGTATCGAGGGTCGAGCCGACAATGATATTTGCCTCGGGATCGACCTTTTCGCGGATCTTGTTGGCGGCCTCGTCAAGCTCGAAGAGAGTGAGGTCGTAGCCGCCGGTGATGTTGATGAGAACGCCGCGAGCGCCCTCGAGGCTGATCTCGTCGAGCAGCGGGTTGGCAATCGCCTTCTCGGCCGCCTCGATGGCGCGGCTTTCGCCGGTGGCCTCGCCGGTGCCCATCATCGCCTTGCCCATCTCGTCCATCACGGCGCGAACGTCGGCGAAATCGAGGTTGATCAGGCCCGGACGCACCATCAGGTCTGTCACGCCTTTGACGCCCTGATAGAGAACGTCGTCGGCCAGAGCGAAGGCTTCAGTAAAGGTGGTGTGTTCGTTGGCAAGGCGGAACAGGTTCTGGTTGGGGATGATGATCAGCGTATCGACCACCTTCTGCAGCGCCTCGACGCCATCCTCGGCCTGACGCATCCGCTTGGCGCCTTCAAACTGGAACGGCTTGGTCACAACGCCGACGGTCAGAACACCGAGCTCGCGCGCCGCCTGTGCGATGATCGGCGCGGCCCCGGTGCCGGTGCCGCCGCCCATGCCCGCGGTGATAAAGCACATATGCGCCCCGGCAAGGTGATCGACGATCTGCTCGATGCTCTCTTCGGCAGCCGCAGCGCCAACGGTCGCGCGCGCCCCTGCCCCCAGACCCTCGGTGACCTTGAGGCCCATCTGGATCTTGGATTGTGCTTTCGACTGCTGAAGCGCCTGCGCGTCGGTGTTTGCTACCACGAACTCGACGCCCTCGAGCTCTTTCTCGATCATGTTGTTGACCGCGTTGCCGCCGGCCCCGCCAACGCCAAAAACGGTGATCCGGGGCTTCAGATCTTCCTGCCCGGGCATGGAGAGGTTCAACGTCATACCAAATCCGCCTGTCTGTTACGGGCCCGTCTTAAAGCGGGCACTGCTTGCCTAAATTGCTGTGATCCTATCGGCTTGTGGCCTTAAGGTCACGAGAAAAACATCAAAACCCCACAAAATATGGAGTCAGGCAGCGATTTTTCCGCCGGATTTCGGCGAATGAGCAAAATCTTGCGTATTACCAGTTATCTCTGAACCATTTGACGGCTCTTCTGAGCGATCTGGCGGGGTAACTGGAGGCGGGAATCTCGAAATCCCACCATTCGTCCTGGGGATTCGCGGCAAAGAGCGACAGGCCCACGGCGGCGGAAAAGCCCGGACCAGAGGCGGCTTGCGGCAGACCTTGAACCCGCAACGGGCGACCGAGTCGCACCTGCCGGCCGAGGATTCGGCTCGCAAGGCCGTCGAGGCCGGGGATCTGGCTGCCACCGCCGGTGAGCACGATCTGCTGACTTGGCAGGTGTTCAAAACCTGCTGCATCAAGCCGCGCTTTCACCTCTTCGAGTATCTCTTCGACGCGGGGGCGCATGATACCGATCAGCTCGGCACGGCTAACGGTCCGGCGGTCGTGTTCCCAATCGCCCGTCTCGCCCTGCGTCTCGATCATCTCGCGGTCGTCCATGCCCGTGGCGACAACGCCGCCGTAGAAGGTCTTGATCCGCTCCGCTGTCGCCATCGGCACCTGAAGGCCCATCGAGATGTCAGACGTGACATGATCGCCGCCCATCCGCACAGCATCGGCGTAAATCATGTGCTTTTTCATAAAGATGGAGATCGACGTTGAACCACCGCCCATATCGATACAAGCCGCGCCCAACTCTTGCTCGTCTTCCACAAGGCTCGCCAGACCCGAAACATAGGCGGAGGAGGCAATGCCTGCGAGCTCAAGATCGCAGCGTTTGATCGCATAGAGGATGTTCTGGAGGGCGCTGGCATCGACTGTCAGAAGATGCAGGTCGGTCGTCAGGCGGTTGCCCATCTGCCCGCGCGGATCGGCAAGGCCTGACCGGTGATCAAGGGCAAAGTTCACGGGGTGGGCATGAAGCACCTCGCGGTCCTCGCCATAGTCCGGCATATCGCAAGCCGCGAGAACACGGCCGATGTCGCCCTCGCCCACCGTGCCGTTATCAATCTCGACCTCGCCATCAAGGCCATAAGAGCGCGGCCGCGCGCCGCTCAGAGAGACGATCACATGGTCGACCCGCAGGTTCGCCATCTTCTGCGCAGCCTGAACCGCGGTGCGGATCGCCCGTTCGGTTTCCTGCATCGCGTCGATCTCGCCAAAGCGGACCCCGCGCGAGCGGGTCGTCGCGGCGCCGATGACGCGAAACGAGCTTTGCCCCGCCATCGGCCCAATGCCATCGCTCTCGCGGAAACGGTCAGGGCCGTCGAAGCGTAGAACCAGACAGGCGATCTTGGCGGTGCCGATATCGAGGATCGCAATGACACCGCGCTGAAGCGCCGCCTGCCGGATCGCGCGCATAGCGCGCTGGGTTTCATATAGTTGCCGCATCTAGTTGCCTGTTCCTGAAACTGCCGCATTGATTTGCCGCATCTCTGCGGCAGCCCCCCCGGTCAGCCTTATGGTTGGCCGATCCGGATTTCGCATATCGACCGCAACGATATCGCGATCGAGAAGATCTTGTGTTTGCGCCATGAGCACGACCCGCTGAAGCGCCGCGATCGGCTGGTCCTGAGGCAGCATGATCCGCTGTCCGCGCTCGAGAACCAGATCCCAGCGCCGGTCGCCCATCCGCACAAGGCCGCGCAAGTGCTCGGAGATCGGTCGGGCCGCGGCCATGATCGACATCGCCTCACCCAGCGCCTCTTTGGCGCCATCGCCCGCAACAAGAAGAAGATCGGGCCGGTCGGCGCGGGTCGCGACAACGCCCATATCGGTCCCTTCGCGATCGATCAGATGCAGACCATCGTCTTGCCGCCAGAGAGCCACCGGCACGCGCGGCGTGACGTTAACCTCAAGAATACCGCCAGATTTCACGCGCACTGTTGCATCGGCCACAGCCCCAACCTTGAGCACCGACTCGCGCAGCGCATCGAGATCGAGATCGAAGGACGTCATCGGGAAATCGAGCGGTAGAACCTCGCGGATCGCGACAGCAACCTCGGGGCTGGCACCGTCAATCGCCATGGCGGTCACGGTAAACTCTGGGCGGGTTTCGATCGAGTTGCGGACCTCAGCCACGCCGGCAAAGAACATCTCGCGACGTTGATCGTCGGCGAACCAGACGGTGCCAATCACCCCGATCAAGACAAGCGGCCCGCCAATGCGCAGCGCCTGACGCACACCGGGCGTCAGCATCCACCGCTGCCAACGATAGCTCCAGCGGCTTGGCGAGGGATCGCGATGTGATGAGAAGCCTATCGATGACATGAGGCATCCTCCACCAGCCAGCGGCAGAGCTCGGGAAAGCTGATCCCGACATGGGCCGCCTGTTCGGGCGCGAGCGAGGTCGGGGTCATACCGGGCTGGGTGTTCGTCTCAAGCAGCACGAGACCTTCAAGCCCCTTTGCCTCGTCCCAGCGGAAATCAGTGCGCGAGAGCCCCCGACAGCCCAGCGCCTGATGGGCACGCAGGGCATAGTCGAGGCAGGCATCGGCGATCTCGTCAGGAATCTCGGCGGGGATCACATGGCGCGAGCCGCCCATCGCGTATTTGGCGTGATAGTCATACCAGCCGCTCGTCAGGATATCCGTGACAGCCAAGGCGCGGTCGCCCATCACGGTAACGGTCAACTCACGGCCCGGCGCATAGGCTTCAACCATCACCGTATGGGGCATCGAGTCATCAAGCTGCGGCGGCGTGTTGGCGGCGTCTTGCACAATATAGACGCCGACCGAAGACCCTTCGCTGTTGGGCTTGACCACATAGGGCGGCGGCATGACGTGGCGCTGGCGCACTTCGTCGCGCGGGGCCAGAAGGCTCGGGACGACCGGAAGACCAGCGGCGCGGTACACGGCCTTGGTCCGCTCCTTGTCCATCGCAAGGGCCGAGGCAAGAAGGCCGGAATGGGTATAGGGCAAACCCAGCCACTCAAGGATGCCTTGCACGCAGCCATCCTCGCCCCAACGGCCATGCAGCGCGTTGAACACGACATCGGGTGCCGCGGCCTTGAGTTGGTCGACGATCTCTTTGCCAGCGTCGATGGCGGCGACGGTGAAACCGGCAGCCTCAAGGGCACGAACGCACTCACGCCCCGAGCTGAGGGAAACCTCACGCTCGGCCGATGGTCCACCCATCAACACAGCCACTTTGGGAGCCGTACCGCCCGACATTCC
>Ga0181556_1004345_pt1 | contig 11588 bp, 26 predicted proteins | sample 011ome_14_FD_148651 | JGI IMG/M metagenome (GOLD analysis project Ga0181556, IMG submission 148651) | Coastal salt marsh microbial communities from the Groves Creek Marsh, Skidaway Island, Georgia - 011505AT metaG (spades assembly) | ecosystem: Environmental > Aquatic > Marine > Intertidal zone... | reverse complement strand
CAGTCGAGCGCAGTCATTTTGATACAGAAATCAGAGCTTGCAAGTGGGTTAATGTTTGCAGAATGCTGACAAATGACTTCATCAAAGAATATATGTTCTAGAAAGCTAAACGGGGCTTCGGCCCCATCATCGAGGTACAAGTTATGCCAAACGATCCGCTAGAGTTAGTTATTGCATTGGTTTTGGTGATAATAATCGGAATATTTGAGGAATTGAAATGAGCAACGTGGAACTTTTACAGGTAATGATAATATTCACCGTGCTTTGGTACGTCGGTATGGCACTTGTCGAGGGGACTCGCAGCATGAAAAAGCCAATGGCAACGAGGAATAAAAAATGATTAGCACAACGAAATATGTTGGCGTGATTGATGATTGCGCGGCAGGAACAGTTGGAAATTTTGAGTTGCCAGATTATATCTCAAGCGAAAGCATGATCGGCGCCAGAGTCAAAATCAATTTGCACGACGAAAACGGGATGCCGATTACAAAACATGGCAAATTGATCGAAATACTTGAGGAGTGGAATTAATGAATATCGATAACTTTTATTCAGAAACAGAACAAATGATTGCTAGATCAGTCAGGAATGAAATCGCAGTAGAGACTTACTCAGTTGATGAGATGATTGATTGGGAGGTTTACTGTTCAAACGCTGACAACGGTTTTGGCGGAGACATTACCACCGGAAAGCGATTGCCAACCCTAGCGGAATGGGTCAATCGCAAATAACACAATCATCGTCTTCAATGCACCGTTGCGCGTATGGAGTTAGGTGCGAATCACTAGCAACTTGATCGGCCAGATGATCAATCAAGTCATCGATTGTATCTCTGGCACGCTCAAGATGAGCAACATCACCTCCCATCTGATAGCGAGCAATAGATTTCAAAGCCGCGTCAATTACTAAATCGTTTTCCTGATCATTCATGGTCATCTCCAATGGTGCGATTTCTCGCAAACGCTTCTGCCTTCATCTCCGATTCAATCAGGATGTCAATGTAATGCCGAGCTTTCCTCAAGTCTTCGATACTGCTGCTATGTTTCAATTTATGCCTGCAAACATACTTGACAACGTTTCCAGCAATATAGCCTAAGCCATTGGCGTGTATGAATTCTACCGGCTGTATTTTGAATGACTTGTAATGATTACCGCCAATCTGACTATCAAATGCGCTCATGATTCAATTTCCAAAACGTTGTCATACTGTCTGGCCATTTTGATGCCGCAGACATTCCTGGCTACGATACCGTCTCGCTTGCTCATGATGATCGACTGCATCTCTCGCGCAGCACCATAGCCTGAGTCGCTGTGCCATTGATCAGGTGGCGGCAATATTCCAAACGACTCAAACAAGCACATGCCAATCTCTTCTGCTGTCTTGTGGTGGATGTGGCCGGTCCAGAAGTACACGAATTCCGACTGACCAATTTCCACTCGCTTGTCGCGGGTCATTGCCTCATAGATTCTATTGCGATTGATCCTGTCGCCGTGATGAATGCCGATTAAACTTTTTCCATGCTGGATGTAAACAAATTTTGAAGTATTAGGCGCAACTTGAACCCTTGGCTCATGATGCCATCTGGCTGACACGATCTCATTGAAGTACACGGCAGCGTCTGGGTCATGATTTCCTCTAGCGTTGACAATGATGACTTTCGGGAATTTTTCTAGCATGATCTTGACGATAGCGACGATGAGAGTCTTTGCCGCTGCAAGCACATGCGCCAACCTTCCATCGACATCAAGTGGAGCGCCTGAAGCTGGGGTTCGATTCGTGCTGTCATTTGCATGGAACCAATCGCCCAAATTTATCAGATAACCTGTCTCACATGATGGGGCGGCAGCAATCAAGTGCCTGAAAGCGTTGTGGAGGTCGTTGATTCCGATTCGAGTGTCATGGTCATCATGACCAGTTGCCTTCCCCCATGCTCGCATGCCAACATGAGCGTCACCAACAATAAAAAATGCTGCTAGATCGTCGCTATTTGGCTTAGGCGGCTCTGTAATTGCTGGCGCTGTCATGTTCTTCATGTCTTCGACAAGATCATCGACAAACTCAACAAACATCTGCCGCTGCGATTCTTTATCGGCCTCAGTCTTTGACCACTGTATTTTGACCTTGCCATCAGCGTCGTATAACGTGCTGGTGCCTTTAAGTATCTGTCCGGGGGCTACGGGATGAGTTAAATCATAATTTGGGGCGTACCCTCTAATTGCCGCATTCTTTTTAACTTTAATTAAAATTCTGTCAACTGATCTGCGACCAATCCCCAATTTTGCGGCAGCTTTTTGCGCTGACCCCTCGCTGATTATTGCCAAAATACTTTGTTTTTGGGACTCAGAATCGCAATAATCAAGCAGACCGTCTAACTCGTTATTCATAATCTTCGCCAGTTTGTGATTCAATTGTCGTGCTGCATAAAAAATGTTTTACGATTTCAAGTCGTCCAAGTATTTGAGAAACCGAATCAACATCACTACCAAATTCGCCGGGCATATCGAGAGAATACCCGTCTGATTGTTCGCATATAATTGCAATTCCAGTTATGTAACCATCGTTGACATGTTTTATTTTTTCCCGCAACACCGCAAGAATCTCGGCTTTTACAGGATCAAGATTTACTACGTTAGTCATTTGAGTTCCCGTTTAGCTTTTTGTATTTGTCGTGCAAATTCTTTAGGTCATCTATTGGATATTTTGCAGGATTATGCGGACCTTCCAGCCATTCTACCTTATCAATGCCTATTTTGACGATTAAATGAATTCTATAGCTTGCAATGTTGCCAGATAAATGATTGTTACATGGCGAACACTGCTTGTGACAGTTCAATTCGCTGAATCGCAGTTCAGGACTTGACCCGACAGATTTGTAATGTCCGGCGTGATATTGCCCAGTATGATGACGCTGACATGATATGCAGGGTAACAGTTTGTCACGATTGCGAATCCAACGGTTAAACTCAACCTGAACCTTTTTCGTCCAGTATGATCTGTCGGTATCCCGTGACGCCTTCTTCATTACTCGCGTTTCAGCCCTGTACGCCTTGTCCCTGACCTGTTGGCCCCAAGAGACCATGCAATCAATTGAATTGCAGGTCTTCTGGAACGATGAAAACTTGGCCTCGAATTGTTGCTTGCAGACCTTGCACTTTTTCATTTTGGCCTTGGCTTTTGCCATTTGTCATCTTTGCCCTTTTTCCTATAGAACTCGCGAATCTTGGCTATTGGGATTTCGCGAACTGGATGGCTCATATTCTTCCAGCCAGGATCGCGAGGCGTACTCATTTGGTCAGACCGTATGCTGACGGGTCTGTTAGCTTGATTCCTTGGCTGGTCAGATGTACACAGACGGCATCAAGGTATTCGGCGTGTTGCTTGACGTTCATGGCGCTGGTCACTGGAAACTCAAACGGCTCAACCATCAATTCAAGTTTCTGTTCGTACCCCATTGGCTTGATCAGGCGGTCATATTTCTCCCTGTAGTCGTCGCTGTCACGCCGCAAAATTGGAACGCCAAGGTGTAGCTTGCAGTATGCCCTGACCTCAAAAGCCTTTAGGTCACCCTGCTGTTGGGCCTCAAGAAACCACTTGTACTGCAATCGGTTTTGGTTTGATGATCTGTCCTTGCACATTGGTCGTACAATAACTTCGGTCGGAGAATCAATCTCCCATTTGTCTATAAACCGCATTACGCCTTCGCGCTCTTCTTGCGAGTTTATGACAAAATAAATTTCTTCAACTTTCATTGGTGTCCCCCAGTTTGATTGATTTGTTCCAAGCCTGTCGTGCCAACTCTTTGCCGGGAACGTGAGCATCCCAAAAATCTCGAATTCGATTTGTGGCTGTTGTTTTGCTTTTTGTCAGTTCAGCAGGAGACAATGTTTGTTCAAACAACATTTTCCGAGTTTTTTTCGCCGAAATATCTCCACATTCTCGACTGCAGTTTTTTGAGTTTTTGCTTCGCGCCTTAAATGTTTTTTCGCACGTTGGACACTTTTTAATAATCATTGATTCCCCCTCCCATTTAATTTGCCTGCTATCTGTGCCATCGAGTGTGGTCATAAGACCTGACTTTTGCTATGTCTTCGGTCTTAACCCACAGCACCATCATATGCAGGTTGCCACCCGCTCTAACCTCTGGAACGTGAACTGCTTTGGGTTTTGGCGGGTTGAACGCCAAGTTGTTTACAATCTTGCTAATCTGACATTGTGTGGCATTGTATTTTTCAGCCAACTGCTTCTGTCGAATGGTTGAGTTGTGGTATTCAGCTCTGATCAATTGTGCCGTTTTGAAATTCATTTATTGCCCCCGCAATTATCTTGATGATGTTGTGTGTTTCTCAGTGAATGACAATTTTGGCAAATTGGTGCCATTTCAATCATTTGCCCCGGTTTGACTATTCGTGTTTCTGCCAATATTGCTTTGAACTCGCCAATGGTCGGCGCAAAAGTTGGGTGCTTGTCAATCGAGACATTTAGCGCAGCTTTGATCTGATCGCCGCTGTATTTTTCCAGTTGAACGTACCAAATCCGCTTGGCAGGGATTTCATCCTGATTTGTCAAGAAATTCGGGTACGCTGCCTTCAGGTATCCAAACAAACTGTTGATTATGTTTTTGCGTTCCTCGGTTCGCTCACCAGTTGTTGTTTGTTGCGAGTTTGGTTGCCGTGTGTTGATTATCGCTTCCAGATTTTGCGTAGACAGACTTCCAGCCACTTTCATTTGCTTCCTCCACCAACTGAGTTGGGTTATGGCCCATTTCTGCAAGCCTAATGATTTTGTTGATCAATGTAGTGATCGCTCTTGGTGTTGATGTTGCTTTGACCCGTTTTCGGGTAGCCATGTATTCGTTCCACAACTCAGCATCAATACCTAATTGATATACCTCAGCGGGAACCGCTTGTTTATTTTGTACAGACAGTAATTTGTTAAAGACAGTTATTTGTTGTTGATCATTTAACGAATGCGTTTTTAACGTATTAATAAAACCGTCACACGTTGATGCGCTATCGACGTTAGAATCGCTCAACCCCTTTGTTTCTGCATTGTCTAGCGTGTTACCATTTTGCATAAACGCTGATTTTGGAGCGGGTTCTGACACGGTATACTCGATTTGAGCAAACCCTTTTTTTCCCTTTATCGCTTGACCGGTTTTGACAATCAAACGACAACCGTTATGCTCAACATTCAGCAATTTTTTGATGATTCGATACATTCTGGCATCAGAACAATCAAAACGCTTTGCTAATTGGGATGCTGATACATCCCAATCATCAGGCTTCGATAGCAAATACAAATAAACCCCCAAACACTCAGCAGACATCTGAATATTGAAGGTCTCAGTGTTTAACATCGTGTAATGATTGGCGCGAGGCGCTCGCTTGATCACTTCTCAGCTTCCCAGACTACCCGTTCAGCCTTTCGCACGGTCATCTTTTGGATAACGCCAAGATCATCAGTTTCAACAAAAACCTGGCCTTGCTTGATCCAGTATTCCATGGTCGGCCTGCCAATTCCTGTCATCCAGCTAATTTTGTTCAGGTTCAACGGTGACTTGTCAACGTACTCTTTCAATCCAACTTCCATAATGCTCTCCAATTTGTGAATCATCATTGTATCTTAAAATATTAGACAAATAAATCAATTTATTGTTAAAAAATAGTTTCATTATGAATTTACTTAATATATTATGTGACTTCAATTGATCGGAAAGGGGAATATCAATGGAAATCACGCAACAACAAGCAAATCAATCGCTCCAAGAAATCGATGACGCATCATTTCATCTTCGCAAGTTTGCACAGCAGTCTCATATTCCGCAGGATTTGGCTGCTAGAATTACCGCGATGGCTGACCTAATCAGCATTTTAGCCGATGACATGGAAGAGCATTTTGATGATCACGGCGACCGCCAGATTGAAGAAGATGACTATAACGATGGATTTGACCAGATCATGGAGGCCGACATCAATTCAATGCTTCGAGCAATGAGTATTCGACGATGAGCGCGTTAATGAGCATTTCAGGGTCGATACACGGGTTGTACAGACTGACTGAGTGCAAGGGAAAGGTTCTGACCGCTGAGGAGTTAGCGGAACTGAAGGAAATGGCTCGCCGAGCCGAGAAGATTTATCAACGATTGGAAGGGGAAAAGCGTTGTGAACGGTAAATGGACTCAAGCAAATTTTAATTTGCACGACAAAAAAAACCCAGAGATATATGACCTGTTTGTTAAGTTCGCTTTGCAGGTTGCAAGCCGTAGGTCGTATTACTCAGCCAAAAACATTTTTCACAGGATCAGATGGGAGACTATGCTCGAGGAAAAACAAAGCCAATTTAAGATAGATGATGGCTGGATTTCACACTACGCTAGAAAGTTCGTTAGTGAATACCCCGAGCATATTGCGTTATTTAAGTTTCGCGAAAGAGCTAAATCGTACCACAACGGAGAATAAAATGAGTGCATTTGCAAAATTAAGCAGGATTGACGTATCCAAACACGTCGAGAAGAAAGGCCAGTTGAGTTATCTGTCATGGGCTTGGGCATGGGGAGTTCTGATGGAGCATTACCCTGATGCCAATTACATTTTTGCTGACAATGAAATTCACGCCGATGGTAGCGTCACTGTTCATTGCTCGCTGACCGTTGAGGGTATCACTAGGGATATGTGGTTGCCGGTAATGGATAATCGCAATAACTCGATTCAGAACCCGACTTCCAGAGCTATTAGTGACCAAAAGATGAGATGTCTGGTCAAGGCGATTGCCATGCACGGGTTAGGGCACTACATTTACGCTGGCGAAGACTTGCCAAGGGCTGAGTCAATCAGCGAAGACGAACTGAAAGCATTATCCGACATGATCGAGGCGACTGAAACCGATACGGACAGGCTGCTCAAGCATTTCAAGGTTGAATCACTGCAGGCGATGGATTCCGCGCAATGTCGGCAAGCAATGACTTTGCTGAAGCATAAGGTGAAAGAATGATAAATTTATCGGACAACGTGCGCGTAACTGCTGACGCTATGCAATTCATCTTGCAGCATAAAACTCAGCCCGAGAATGGAAAGGAGGGCAAATGGAAGTCAGTGGCGTATTATCGCACGATTAATCAACTGTCGGCCAGCGTGGCTCACTCTGTTGTTTATGAAGCTGTCAGAGACTGCGACAACGTAAGTCGCCTATACGGCACGATACAGGCGTTTATTGATCAAGCTGAACTGTCGCTCACCGATAAAGCCCTAGAGCGGCTGAAGAATATGGAAACGGCGAAGTGATTATTCACAACGTCGAGCAAGGCACCCCAGAGTGGCTCAGGCTGCGAATGGGAGTGCCTACAGCGTCAAGGTTTGGCGAGGTTTACACGGCAACAGGCAAGCCTAGCGCCAGCGCAGAAAGTTATATGTATTCGCTGTTGGCTGAAATCAGGGCTAATGAACCGGCAGAATCGTTTACGAGTGAAGCGATGGAACGCGGAACAATGCTTGAACCTGAAGCCGTAACGGCTTATGAGATGATGAAAGATCGATCTATGGAAACAATCGGCTTCGTGACCAACGACGCGGGAACTATTGGCTGTTCGCCTGATCGAATGGGCCTTGAGGTCAAATGTCCGGCGCTGAAAACTCACCTGAAGTATCTGATTGACGGAAAGTGTCCGACAAAATACGTTCCGCAGGTGCAAGGCTGCATCTGGCTATGCGAACAAGATCAATGGGACTTCATGAGTTATCACCCTGACGAACGACCATTGATTATTACTGTAAAACGTGATGAAAACTACATTGCTGGATTATCCAAGCATTTGAATGAATTTATTGATAAACTAACTAACGCGAAAGCAAAACTGGAGAGTGGGAAATGGTAAAATTTAATGTGACTCAGGCAAAAACGATTCCTGGCCGAGATAAAGCGGTATGGATTCGACACGGTATAGCGTTCCAAAACGATCAGGGAAAAATTCGAGTAAAATTGGAGTCAATTCCAATTCCTGACGAAAAGGGCGAAATCTGGCTGTCATTGTTTGAGGATAATGGCGAGCGTAGCCAACAAGGCAGTCAATCGTCGCGACCAGCGCGACAGGGACCCGAAGATGATTTTGGCGGTGATATACCATTCTAATAAGGTGGCCAGATGTCTGCGATAGAATTTATCAATGGCGTCTGGCCTGTTGTTATCGGCTTTATTACTTTGGTCATAGTGCTGGCAAAAATGCACTCAGAAATCGAAACGCTAAAAGAAAAGGTGAAAACACTTTTTGACTTATGGAACAGTAAGAAATGATTGAGTTGATCAGATTTGGGTTATTCAAAGACCGAACAATTGGGAGGCTTATTTATGAGGGAGATGTTTTCTACACTGTCGAAAAACCTTGGCTTGATAATCAACAGAACGTCAGTTGCATTCCGACAGGAACTTATCAACTTGGTCGCGTTAATTCGCCCAAGTTTGGCCCAGCTACTTGGGAAGTTAAAAATGTTCCTAACCGCAGTCATATTCTCATTCATGCAGGCAATACTGCTCATGATGTTATCGGTTGCCTCGCTGTTGGTGTGGGTGTTTTTGGTCAGCTTCAAGGCGTATCAAGCAGCCGAAAAGCGATTGAAAACTTGTATTTAATGATGAGCAATAAAATAACCGAAGAAATCACGATCAAAGAAGGCGTATTATTTTAGTGGGAATCCTTGGGCAACTCTTTGGAAGCGAGAAGGTGATGGACGCTGCAATAGGCGGTATCACCAAAGGTTTCGATGCGTTGGTATACACTGACGAAGAAAAGGCCGGTGACGCTGCCAAGGAGCGGTCTGAGGCTCGATTAATGATAGTCGATTGGGTCAAGAACAGTCAGGGCCAGAACATTGCTCGACGATTGATCGCATTGATCATCACTATAGTCTGGTTGCTGATGTACCTTTTATCAACCGGACTTGATGTCGCAGTGGTATGGATGGATGAATCACTACGGGGCCAGGTATCGCAATCAGCTTTGGCGATAGGGCAACGAGCCGATTCAATGACCGGAGCAATGATGTTAATCTTGGCATTCTATTTTGCTGCACCGCACATGGATAAAATTGTGGGAGCCGCATTGGGCAAATTTGGGGGAAAATAATGGCAGATTTAGAAATTCAATATCTGTTGGACACGGACCTAGTGCCGTATGAGAATAACTCGCGCACTCATAGCCAGCAGCAAGTAGATCAGATTAAACGCAGCATGAGAGAGTTTGGATTCACCAATCCGATATTGATAGATGAGCACAATGGTATTATAGCTGGTCATGGAAGGCTTCAGGCTGCACAAGAGCTTGACATTAAGTTAGTGCCTACTATCACGCTTAAAGGATTAACAGAAGCGCAGCGAAAAGCGTACGTTATTGCGGACAATCAATTGGCGTTAAATGCTGGATGGGATTTTGATGCGTTGAACGTTGAAATAAATAATTTGGATTTATTAAATTTTGACCTTAATATTCTTGGATTTAATGACCAAGAATTGGCAAATATTATAGATGGCCTTGAAAAAATACCTCCAGAGTTGAAAGAAGAATCTTATTCGCAAATATTTAATTTGGTAGTGAGTTGTTCAGATGAAACAGAACAAGAAAAAATATACAACGAACTGACAGCAAAGGGATACAAATGCCAAGTGCAAAGTTTGTAATAGAAACTGAAATAAACCCGTCTTTTAGAGTCGAAAAAGTAAAAGGTCAATTTGATTATTCACTTTCAGTGGTTAGAAAAGAATTTGACGTAGATATACCAATAGAAGATATTTCGTGGAATATTGGACTAATAGTCGGCGCGTCAGGATCAGGAAAAACAACAATAGCCAAAGAAGTATTCAAAGATTTTAAATTATTTGATAAATTTGAATGGAGCGCAAAAGCAGTAATAGATGATTTTGCTGAAAATTTGTCAGCTATTCAAATTACAGACGCATTAAATAAAGTTGGCTTTTCATCACCTCCCGATTGGTTAAAGCCATTTGCCGTATTATCAAACGGGCAAAAAATGCGAGCAGAGTTGGCCAGATTGATATTAGAAACAAATGAGCCAATTATTTACGATGAATTTACCTCTGTGGTTGACAGACAAGTGGCTCAGATAGGTAGTGCCGCCATACAAAAATACATCAGAAAAGAAAACAAGCAATTCATTGCGGTAAGTTGTCATTACGATATTGAAGAATGGCTTGAACCTGATTGGGTGTATGATGCAAATGAAAAACAATTCTATCGGAGGTTACTTCGGCGACCAGAAATCAAAATTGACATCAGAAAGGCGCAACAAACCGAATGGGAGTTATTTAAAGAGTTTCACTATTTAGATGCGGCTCACAACAAATCAGCTCATAAATATATAGCAGAAATCAATGGAGAGCCTGTTGCTTGGTGTAGTTTTTTGCATTTTCCGCACCCAACATTGAAAAATTGCAAAAGAGTTCACAGGATAGTTGTAAAACCAGATTATCAAGGTATAGGAGTGGGCGGCAAATTTATGTCAGAATTGGCAAAAGACTACAAAAATTCAGGAATGAGGATTAGATTGGTCACTTCTGCTCCATCATTTATTCACGGATTATCAGCTTCCAAAAATTGGATGATGGTTAGAAAACCGTCTAGATTGCAAAACACCGCAAAAACCGGAATATTGAAAGGCACTACATCAGACGCAAGGTTAACCGCATCGTTTGAATTTATTGGATAAACATAATTTTGTCGCTATATAAAAGAGATTTCAATGACTAACCCTGTGGGTAGGCCAAGAATAGAAATTGACGTTGAAGAATTGAAGCGGTTGTGCCGTTTGAATTGTACGATGGAAGAAATTGCAGCGTTTTTTGGTTGCGATAAAAAGACCATAGAACGTCGATACGCAGATGAAATTGATTTTCAGCAGGCAATTGATCAAGGCAGAGGTCTTGGCAGATTGTCGGTAAGGCGCAAACAAATGCAGATCATGGACGAACAAAACTCAGCAACGATGGCAATCTGGCTTGGCAAGCAATTGCTTGGTCAACGCGATCATCAAGACATTACAACGGACAACAAACCTATCAGCATCAACATAATCAACCCAAATGGCTGATATAGCGCCTACAAGCCCTCAATTTGAGTACATCATGAGTCAAGCTAGATACCCTGCATTGGTAGCAGGCTTCGGCGCAGGCAAGACTGAAGCGGCAATCAAACGCAGTATTATCGGCAAATTAATGAACCCTGAGTGTGATCGAGGTTTTTACGCTCCAACCTATGACCTGATTAGAATGATTGCATTCCCAAGGTTTGAGCAAGCGTTGGAGGAAATGGGCATTCCTTATCGGTTGTACAAGTCGCCACTAAACTACATTGAAATCGGCGGCAAGGGCAAAATATATTTCAGATCAATGGATGCGCCTCACAGAATTATTGGCTACGAACACGCAGATGCTGACGTTGACGAACTGGACACAATGAAGCCTGACGATGCGGCTTATGCTTGGCGACAGATTGTTGCTCGAAATCGACAAAAGAAAGCCAGCGGCAGCTCCAATTCCGTAGGCGTAACAACAACGCCAGAAGGGTTTAAGTTTGTATACGAGA
>Ga0181556_1004342_pt1 | contig 11597 bp, 7 predicted proteins | sample 011ome_14_FD_148651 | JGI IMG/M metagenome (GOLD analysis project Ga0181556, IMG submission 148651) | Coastal salt marsh microbial communities from the Groves Creek Marsh, Skidaway Island, Georgia - 011505AT metaG (spades assembly) | ecosystem: Environmental > Aquatic > Marine > Intertidal zone >... | reverse complement strand
TGCCCTGCCTGTGCCAAAAGGCATGAGCCTTAAGGAAGCGGCCTGTTTGCCAGAGACGTTTTTCACAGTCTGGACCAATGTGTTTCAGCGCGGTGGCCTCAAGGCAGGTGAGCGCTTTTTGGTGCATGGCGGCTCCTCAGGGATTGGCACAACCGCGATCCAGCTTGCCTCCGCCTTTGGTGCGCGGGTTTTCACAACGGTGGGAAATGAAGACAAAGCCAATGCTTGTCGAGCGTTGGGCGCTGAGCGGGTGATGAATTATCGGAACGAAGATTTTGTCGAGGTGCTCAAGGCCGAGGGCGGCGCAAACTTGATCCTTGATATGGTGGGCGGTGAATATATCCCGCGCAACATCCGCGCATTGGCCGATGATGGCCGTTTGGTGCAGATTGCTTTTCTGACGGGGCCTAAAGTCGAGCTGAATTTCGCCCAAATCATGGCGCGGCGCCTGACACTCACGGGCAGCACATTGCGTCCGCAGTCCGAGCTCGCCAAAGCAAAGATCGCGGATGAGCTGCGTGAGCAAGTCTGGCCCTTGCTCGATATGGGGCGCATTGCGCCAGTTATGGATCAGGAATTTGCGCTTGCGGATGCCGCCAAGGCCCATGCCCGTATGGAAGGCAGCACGCATATCGGAAAGATTGTGCTTAAGGTGGCCTAGGGTTTCCTCTTTCTGAAAATATCCTGGGGAGAGCGCGAGAGGGGAAAGCCCCTCTCGCCACCGCGACGCGGCGAAGCCGCGGCGCAATACCTTCTCAGTTCACGGGCTCAAACACCGCATCACTCAATGAACAATCCCGCGAAACATCGCGCCCGCAGGGGACGGGGGACAGGTCTTTGCTCAGGCAAATCCGCGCTTCCTGAATATGGCCTTCGCGACATGTGATGGTGATCATGTCGCGGCTCAGGGATGGGTTTTCCTTGAGGAATGCGTCTTCGACAACGGATGCGGGGAGCGTGATCGTTTTGTTGAGTTTGCGAAAGACAGGTGGGCGCACGACACTCTCGTAGGCTTTGCGCGAGAGGTCGTAATAGGCGCGCGCAGAGAGGCCGGAGCAGACACCGTGCTTTTTCCATTGATACCAAGCGAGTCCAGATGTGCCCATGATATCGGCCATAGTGTTTGTCAGGCTGCGTTGGGGCTGAGGCTCAGGCGTCAGGCAGAAAGAGGGCCAGCCGCGGTGATATTGTGGCCAAAGGCCGTGCAGCACCCAGCCGTGATCCTCATCAGTGTCGCATTGAGGGGAACCCTTGGCCTCGCCTTCAAGGGCGCACCAATTGGGCGACCATGAGAGTGCCATGACATAGTAGTCAAATTCCCCCGCGCGCTCGCCTTTGGCGGCAGCGGCGCTCGCGAGAAGAAGAAAACCAACAAAAGCACGCAACAACATTCACTCTTTCCTTATGTTTCATGGGCCAGTATATAGCGCTCAAGTTCCCCGACAACGGTAACCTGAGCCCCTCCAAAGGCTCGCCCCTTCAAGGGCACGGGAAAGTTGTATGGGACGCGTGTTTTTTTGATGGAGGCGAATATGTCTGACAAACCAATTATGGCGAAAGCCACAGCCGTTTGGCTGGTCGACAACACAACAATCAGCTTTAAGCAGATTGCTGACTTTGTTGGCATGCACGAGCTTGAAGTGCAGGGCATTGCCGACGGTGATGTGGCCACAGGCGTTAAGGGGTTTGACCCGATCACCAACAACCAGCTTACGCAGGAAGAGATCGATAAAGCGCAAGAGAGTGTTACGCACAAGCTCAAGCTGAAGTTTTATGCCTCTGCTGTTGGCGAGGAAAAGCGCCGTGGGCCACGCTATACGCCGCTCTCCAAGCGTCAGGACCGTCCGGCTTCCATTCTCTGGTTGGTAAAGTTCCACCCTGAGCTGACAGACGGTCAGGTTTCCAAGCTCGTGGGTACAACCAAGCCAACTATTCAGGCGATCCGCGAGCGCACGCACTGGAATATCGCCAATATTGACCCGATTGACCCTGTCGCGCTCGGTCTTTGTAAACAGTCTGAGCTTGACGCGGCTGTGCAAAAAGCAGCGGCCAAGAAAGCGGCAAGCGGCGAAGTTATGAACGACGATGAGCGCCGCAAGCTCGTCAGCACCGAGCAGAGCCTTGGTATGGATTCTGAGCCGAGAATGCCCACAGCGATTGAAGGTCTTGAAACATTCACGCTTGGCGGACACGACGATGAGGAAGAAGACAAGCACGATAGCACGCGCGATGCGGACAGCTTCTTTAACCTTCCAGACGATGATGGCGACGACGACGAATAACGCCGCCAAGATTGCCTAAATACCTGAGATGCGCCCGTAGCTTTGCTGCGGGCGTTTTCTTTTGGGCAGGGAGACTGCCAGCTTTTGTTGACACTATCTGGCCTTAATTGACATGCGTAGCCGCTGGGCGGCGAACAGTCTGCTGGATGCGGTAAATGCGGCCATAGGCCCGCCTTTGCTGCGGTTTCCGCCACATGTTTCCATGTTGTAAGCCACGCGGGAGAGGGGCGTCTAACGCTTTACTCTTCATTCGTCATCATCACAAAATTGTACAAATCTGCCCGCAGTCATGACGTCTTCGGCCCTCATAACGGCTCTCAACCATGCGCGAAAACAGCGCTTTTATATGTTTGAGGTTATGTGATGCCTATTGCTACTGAGTTGAATGTCGACACGTCCGCCACGGCGATGGATATGGCGAATGCCATGTTTGGTAACGGTATCAGTATTACCTCGGCGTCCTTTACGGGGGCTGGCGCGGCTTCGGGCACATATACGGGCGGGCTTTCAACGCTGGGTAGCCTCACGCAGTCTGACACAGGGGTTATACTGTCGACAGGCAATGCGACCGACTTTACCAACAGTTCGGGCACAACCGACACCAATACCGCAACAGGCACATCGACCAACCATACGGGTGTTGGCGAAGTGGATGGCGACACGGACCTCAACGCAGTGTCGGGACAGGCCACCGAAGACGGCGCGTTCTTTGATGCGACCTTTGTGGCCACGGGTGACTTGCTCACCATGCAGTTTGTTTTCACCTCAGAGGAATACCTTGAGTATGTGAATGGTGGTGTAAACGATGCGATGGGGATTTGGGTCAATGGGACGTATGTGCCTTTGACGCTGGCGGACAACTCGACCCAGAACGTCACGATTGATACGATCAACGACGGGGTGAACTCGAACCTTTATCTCGATAACCCTGTCACGGCTGACACGTATAACACCGAAATGGACGGAGGCACTGTTGTGCTTTCGATCGTTGCACCTGTGAATGCGGGGCAGTCGAATACCATCCGTATCGGGATCGGAGATGGCGGCGATTCGGCTTATGACTCGAACTTGCTGATTATGGGTAACTCGATCCAGACGATTTCTATCGCTGAAAGTGACCAGCTGGAACAGCTTCCGAATGCGACGCAGATCCACGATATTCTGGCGAACGACATCAATATCGAAGGCAATGCGCTCACCATCACGCACCTCAACAACATTGCGGTGAACGTGAATGATACGATTACGCTGCCCTCTGGCGAACAGCTCACGCTCAATCCAGATATGACCATTACGGTTCTGTCCGATGGGGACATTGGGACCAACTCGTTCACGTATTCGACGATTGATACGGCTGGCAACGTTTCAACAGGGCTGGGTACGATTGAAACCACGCTGTCGCCTCAGAACTATATTGTCGAAGGTACAAGTGGCGCCGACAGCATCGATGGCGCATATCTGGGCGACCCTGAAGGGGATATCGTCGACAATAGCGACTATTATGACGGCTCGAACCGTGACTCTGTTGAGGCGGGCGCTGGCGCTGACACTGTGAACAGCGGCGACGGTGCTGATACCGTGCGCGGCGAGGCGGGCGACGACCTGATCTATGGCGACAACTACACGGCCTTGGATGCGGGTGATTTGCTTGATGGCGGCTCTGGCAACGATACCATTTATGGCGGCGGCGGCCGCGATATGATCCTTGGCGGAGCGGGCGCTGATTCTCTCTTTGGTGAGATTGGCAACGACACCGTGTTTGGCGGTGACGGATCAGATACGATTTCTGGCGGGGCCGGCGACGACGTTCTTGATGGCGACGACGCGACTGCGACGGCTGGTGCCGACAGTATAGACGGCGCGGCAGGCAATGATGAAATCATTGGCGACGAGGGCAACGATACTCTGATCGGCGGCACTGGAAATGACACGATCTATGCTGGCAATGATGATGACATTGCTTATGGCGATGAGGGGCAAGATCAGCTCTTTGGCGGAGCCGGGGATGACTCGCTCTACGGTGGCGACGACGCTGACTCTCTTTACGGCGAGGCAGGCGGCGACTTTCTGAGTGGTGGCGCTGGCGATGACTATATCGATGGTGGCATTGACGGAGATGACATCGACGGTGGCGCTGGGAATGACACTGTTTTGGGCGGCACTGGCAACGACAACATCGATGGCAATGACGGCGCGGACAGCCTGCAAGGCGGCTCGGGTGCCGACAGCATCTGGGGCGATGCGGGCGACGACTATATTGACGGTGGCGACGACGGGGATGCGCTATATGGCGGCGCGGGCGCTGACGAGGTTATTGGCGGCAGCGGCGGCGACTTCATTTCTGTAGACAGCGGCGCGGATACTGTTTCTGGCGGCGCGGATGCTGACAACATTGTTGTTGCGGCGGGTGCATTTGCTGATGGGACAGTCGTCACTGTGGATGGCGGAAGCACGGCCACCACTGGCGCGGACAACGATACGCTCAACCTAAGCAGCTGGGCGAGCTATGCGAACCTGACACAAACGAATGACCCTGATGCCAATAGCACATCGGGAAGCGTGGACGTCACGGATGGCGCTGGCAACACGATCACTGTCAACTTCACCGAGATCGAAGCGCTCATCCTCCCGAGCATCCTCGATTACATCGTTGAAGGCACGGCGGGCAACGATCTGATCGATGGATCGTATCTACTCGATCCAGAGGGCGACCGTGTCGACAACAGCGACCACTCGGATGGCTCCAACGATGATAGAATTGAGGCCGGAGATGGTGACGATACCATCCTTGGCGGCTCTGGCGCTGACAGCATTTATGCTGGAACAGGCAATGATACTGTTTATGACGAAACTGATGTGGCTTCTACCAGTGACACATCGGCTGATTTTGTCGACCTTGGAGATGGAAACGATGTTTTCATCGGCACGGGGCTCGGGCCTTCAGATCAAGATACGATTTTTGGTGGCGCTGGAAATGATACAATTTCGGTGCGTCAATCTTACGACACGGTTTTTGGTGGTGATGGCGACGATCTGATCACGTCGGAAGATGAGCTGTCGGTGTATGGCGACTGGCTGTCTGGCGATGCTGGCAACGATACGATCATTGGCGCCAATACGGATGATACGATCCTTGGCGGCACGGGTGACGACTCGATCCAAGGCGGCGGCAGCGGCGACATAATCGATGGCGGCACGGGCGACGACACGATCCTTGCGGATGACCTCACTGCGACGGGTGCCAACCTTATTGTGAATGGCTCGTTTGAAGACACGACTGGGATGGAGACAAGGACTTGGGGCTTTGTCGCTCCCGGTGGAAGTGTCTCTGGCTGGACCGATGCCAACGGTAGCTCAATCGAATTCGTCAACAACGGGCGCGGAGGCCTTCTGGCGACCGAGGGCAACAATTGGCTTGATACGGAAGGCTTGGCTGGCCAAAATCTTGTTATAAGTCAGGCCGTGGCTGGGGTCAGTGATGGCGAAGTCTATGCCTTGCGCTTTGATGCTGGTGACCTTGTTGACGCACACGATGGAACCGCTCTCGACAACCAGTTTCAAGTGATTTGGAACGGTGAAGTGATCGCTTCGATCGATCCCAGTGATGGCAGCTGGACGAGCTACGAGTTTTATCTGACTGGAGGGTCGGGTGACGGTTCGAATACGCTCACTTTTGTTGGATCTGGCCAAGCGAATGCTCAGGGCGCTTCTATCGACAATGTAGAAATGTATGAGCTGATTCAGGGTGCTGGCGGCGACGATAGTGTTCTTGGCGATCTTGGCGACGATGTGATTGTTGCTGGAGCAGGTGAAGATACTGTTCGCGGTGGGATGGGCAATGACTCCATCTTGGGCAACTCGGGCAACGACAGCATTTATGGGAATGAGGGCGACGATACCATCCTTGGTGGTGCGGGCAACGATAGCATTTATGGCGAGACAGGGAACGATTACGTCTCTGGCGGCGTTGGTGACGATAGTCTTGAAGGCAACGAAGGCGCGGACACTATTATTGGCGGCGCAGGCAATGACTGGGTCCGTGGTAGCTTTGGCAACGACAGTATCGAAGGCAACGAGGGCGATGACTTCCTCTGGGGCGGCTATGGCGACGATACGATCGTTTTTGCTGACAACTTTGGCGACGATACTGTTGAAGGCGAAGAAGCACAGGAAACCGATGGCGACACGATTGATCTGAGCGGCATTACGTCTGATCTGACGATTGACCTTACATCGGCCAACCCTGAAGCGGGCAGCTTTACCGACGGCACGGACACTGTGAGTTTTGTCGAGATCGAGAATATCGTTCTGGGCAGCGGAGCAGACACCCTTGTTCTTGGAACAGGCTCTGGCGACGACCGCGTAGAAGGTTTCACCATTCCGACAGCGGGCGGCGGCGGGACCTATACGGGCGTAGACCTGCTTGATGTGAGCACATTGCTCGACATCAATGGCGCGCCTGTAAACACCGATGATGTCGTGATCACCACTGATGTGAACGGCGACGCTGTGCTGACCTTCCCGAGCGGGGAGAGCCTGACGCTTGTCGGCGTGACAGCCGCGAGTATCAACGATCCCGCCATTCTGGAAGCGATGGGTATTCCGCAGCCTGACTATATTGTTGAAGGAACTGGCGCAGGCGAGTTGATAGACGGCTCCTACATCGGCGACCCCGAGGGCGATATTATCGACGGGCTCGACAATGCGTCTGGGACGAATGCTGACAGTTTGGTTGCAGGTGCGGGCGATGATACTGTGCAGAGCTTTGCAGGGAACGATAGCATTGATGCGGGCACTGGTAACGACAGTGTCGACGCTGGAGATGGCGACGACAACATTGTCGGTGGCGGTGGAAATGACACGCTACAAGGCTGGTTCGGTGACGATAGCCTCACGGGCGATGATGGAGACGACTCTCTCATTGGCTGGACTGGCGATGACACGCTCGCGGGCGGCATCGGCGCTGACAGCATCGAAGGCGGCGATGATCAGGATGTGATCATTTTGGAAGACGCCTTTGGGCAGGACACGATTGATGGCGGCGATGGCGGCGCCACCGACTTTGACACTCTTGATATGAGTGCCCTGACGGTTGACACAACCGTTGATCTCACCAGCGCCAACCCTGAAGCAGGGAGCGTAACGGCGGGGGCTGATATCGCCAGTTTCGTCGACATCGAGAACATCGTCTTGGGCGGCGGCACGGATACGATCGTCTTGGCTGATGGTTCTGGCAGCGACACGGTGAACGGCTTTGAAGCGCCGACCGATCTTGGCGGTGGGAACTTTACTGGCAACGACCAGATTGACGTAAGCGGGATGACGGACGCGAGCGGCAGCCCTGTGAATGTTGCTGATGTGACTGTAACGGATACCAACGGAGACGGCACGGGCGACGCGATCCTGAGCTTCCCCAATGGCGAGAGCATCACTCTTGTCGGTGTTGACCCTGCTGACGTGACCAGCCATGCACAGCTTGCTGCGCTGGGCATCCCAGGGCTGAACTATGTGGTCGAGGGCACAGGCGGTGACGATACCATTGACGCTGGCTACACTGGCGACCCCGAAGGCGATATGGTCGACAACCTCGATGCAGCGGATGGCAGCAACGACGACACAATTAGCGCAGGCGCCGGCAACGACAGCGTAGTTGCGGGCTTTGGCGACGATACGATTTTTGCTGGTGCAGGTATTGATACCGTTGCAGGCGGTGATGGCAATGACAGCATCTTTGGCGAGGCTGGTAATGACGTTCTCAACGGTGGCGCTGGGAATGATACCGTCTCCGGCGGCGGCGGCAACGACAGCATCTTGGGCGATATCGGTGCAGATAGCCTGAGTGGCGGAAGTGGCGATGATACTGTCAACGGTGGCACGGGTGATGACTGGGTCAATGGCAACGATGGTAATGATACGGTCTATGGCGGAGAGGGCAACGACTCTGTCTTTGGGGCCGAAGGCAACGATGTCATGTTCGGTGAGGACGGCGCTGACAGCATGGAAGGCTGGCTCGGCGATGACACAATGTCGGGCGGTACAGGCAACGATTATCTTGATGGTGCTGACGGCGACGACTTGCTTGTCGGCGATGACGGCAACGACACCTTGCTGGGTGGCAACAACGGTGGCGCTGACACGCTCATCGGGGGTGTCGGCAACGATTATCTGAGCGCGGGCGACGGCGACGATTTGCTGCAAGGCGGATCAGGCGACGATCAGATGATCGGCGCAGAAGGACAAGATACCTTTTCGCTCGATGACAGCTTTGGGATGGACACCATTTCGGGCGGTTCTGGCGGCATAGACTTTGACCAGATTGACGCCAGCAATATGACCACAGCGGTTAATCTTACTTTGACCGTGGCAGAGGGTGGCACGTTGGTTTCCGGAGCGGATACTGCCAGCTTTGATGACATCGAACTCTTCTCACTTGGCAGTGGCAATGACACTGTGACGGGGGGTGTTGGCAATGAGAATGTTGTGCTTGGCCTTGGCGATGACTTTGCCGAAGGTGGTGCGGGCAATGACACGCTTGCAGGTTCTGAAGGCGACGACACTCTGAGTGGTGGCGCGGGTGCAGACGAGCTTTCTGGCGGGGATGGCAATGACTCAATCAGCGTCAACGAGAACGACACCGCATCAGGTGGAGATGGTGACGATTACTTTGAAGTCTTGCCGGGCTCCGAGGTTGGCGCTGGGACGATCAATATTGTTGGCGGCGAAGGGGCCGAGACGCTTGGAGATACGCTCGACTTTAACGGGCTGATCGGCTTTGGCGACATCACCTATACCAACACCGACCCTGGCGTTGGCGGCGGAATGTCGGGCTTTGCAACGCTTGGTGACGGCACGGTTGTTAACTTTGACGAGATCGAAAACGTCATCATTTGCTTCACCGAGGGCACAAGAATTGCCACGCCGCGCGGTGTGCGGGAGATCGAGGATTTGGAGATCGGCGATCTGGTTGTAACGCGTGACCACGGTTTGCAGCCCATTCGTTGGGTGGGCAAGCGGACTGTGCCTGCACGGGGTGCTTTGGCTCCTATCCGCTTTGATCCGCATGTGATCGGAAACGAGCGCGCGCTTTATGTTTCGCCGCAGCACAGGATGCTGATGCAGGGGGTCGAAGCCTCGCTGCTCTTTGGTGAGAGTGAAGTGCTGGCGAGCGCCAAACATCTTGTAAACGGGTCGACTGTGACCGAGGTACATGGCGGGACAGTGACCTATGTTCACATCATGTTTGACCAACACGAGATCATCTATGCTGAAGGGGCTGCGAGCGAGAGCTTCTACCCTGGTGGCACGGGCTTGAACGCTGTGGAGGAAGAAGCGCGTGAAGAACTCTTCTCGCTTTTCCCTGAGCTACGCAGCCATGAAGGCGCTTATGGCGATACCGCGCGCCTTTGCCTGAAAGCCCACGAGAGCCGCCTGCTCCGGCTCGGCTGATCTGACTGCCTTATCAGATCAGTGAGAAGGGCCGCCTCCGTACCTTGGGGCGGCCTTTCCATTTGTAGCAGAGCAAAGCGAATTTGAAACGTTGTGACAGAGCTGGCTCTGTCAATCACATCTCTTTGCGTGCGTTGAGGGCCGCAGTGATTGTGCCATCGTCCAAATAGTCTAGCTCACCGCCGATCGGGACGCCTTGGGCGAGAGAGGTGAGTTTAACGCTGCCTTGCAGCTGATCAGCGATGTAATGGGCCGTGGTCTGGCCATCGATTGTTGCGCCGACGGCAAGGATCACCTCGGTGATGTTTTCGCTGTCTAGTCGTGTGACGAGCTGTGGGATGCGCAGATCTTCAGGCCCAACGCTGTCAAGCGCCGAGAGTGTTCCGCCAAGCACATGATAGCGGCCCTTGAAGACGCCAGAGCGCTCCATGGCCCAGAGATCGGCTACGTCTTCAACGACGCAAATCTCACCTGTCGCACGTTTGGGCGAGGTGCATATATCGCAGATATCTGTCGTGCCGATATTGCCACAGCGCAAACACTCGCGGGCTGTGACGGCGACGGCGTGCATCATATCGGCCAATGGCATGAGCAAAAGCGCGCGCTTGCGGATGAGATGCAGCACGGCGCGGCGCGCAGAGCGCGGGCCAAGGCCAGGCAGTTTTGCCATCAGCTCAATGAGCGCGTCGATATCTCTGGTGGAGTTGCTCATGCGGGGCTTTCTTTGGGGGGAAGGCTGGGGGCTCTGCCCCCAGACCCCCAGGATATTTTCAGAAAGAGGAAGCGGGGTAGATTTAGAACGGCAGCTTCATGTCTTTGGGCAGCCCGAGGCTTTCTGTGATGCGGGCCATTTCTGCCTGAGCCTTTTCACTGGCCTTGGCTTGTGCGTCTTTGATTGCGGCGAGGATCAGATCTTCGACGACTTCTTTTTCGTCAGGGTTGAAGATTGACGGGTCGATATCAAGGCCTTTGAGCTCGCCTTTTGCGGAGCAGGTGGCTGTGACAAGGCCTGCACCGCTCTGGCCTGTGACCATGAGATTGTGCAGGTCGTCTTGCAGCTCTTCCATCTGCTTTTGCATCGCTTGCGCTTTTTTCATCATGCCCGCCATATCGCCGAGCTGGCCAAGTCCTTTAAGCATCTCTGTCTCCTTGAGGGTCACTGTTGTCTTTAGATAGGCGGCATTGCGTGGCGGGGCAAGCTACCAGCCGAATTCTGAGTATTGGCGGCCTTCGGCAATGTTGTCGAGGGCGGCGCGAATATATGGAATTGTCGTGTCTGGTAGTGTGGCGCGCGGCTGCCATATAAGGGCTGCACATTTCTCAGGCTCCATATTTTGCGGCTCACCTGATATGGAATCGGATGTGAAGAAGAGGGAGACGCGCTCGCTATCTGATTTGCGATGCATGATATGCGCAAGGCGAAGCTGATCGGGCACGAGCCTGAGCCCTGCCTCCTCGAAGGCCTCACGCGCCATGGCCTCGCGGAAGGTTTCGCCCGCATCGACATGGCCCGCTACGAGCCCCCAGTGACCATCCATATAGCCCGTGTTCTGGCGCAAGAGCATGAGCAGCTGACCTGCGCGCTCAAACACGAGGTGGGCTTCGACGAAGAACTGATCGCGCGTTTCAGACAAGGCGGACGCTTGCGAGGCCGTCGGCCTCTGTTACGTCTCGCAGATCGATATCGTGAACTGTCAGGCCGAAGTCGGGATGAAGCGGAGATGTGTGCATGGATCAGAGCCTTTTTTCGCGCCGCGCGGTGTATATGACGGCGGCGAGGCAGAGCGCAGCTGAGGCGACGAGAAAGAGTGTGGGCTGGGCTTCGCAGCCTTCGGAAATGCGCGCGCCCCGTAGGCCTGTGGGATCAGG
>Ga0181556_1004338_pt1 | contig 11602 bp, 8 predicted proteins | sample 011ome_14_FD_148651 | JGI IMG/M metagenome (GOLD analysis project Ga0181556, IMG submission 148651) | Coastal salt marsh microbial communities from the Groves Creek Marsh, Skidaway Island, Georgia - 011505AT metaG (spades assembly) | ecosystem: Environmental > Aquatic > Marine > Intertidal zone >... | reverse complement strand
AGCCCAAGTCCTTAGCCGTCGCATCGGCGCCGACCACACCGAGTAGTGTCGCCGCACCACCCAGAGCGGCGATATTGAGCGCCACATTGCCCGCGCCACCCGGACGGTCTTCTTGATTATTGACACGTACCACAGGCACTGGCGCTTCAGGCGAGATGCGCGTCGCCGAACCGTGGTAGTAACGGTCGAGCATCACGTCGCCAACGACGAGCACACGGGCGGTTTGAAAAGGGGGCATCGATTGTGCCATGGCTGCCTTCTCCAGAATGTCTGCTTAGTCTCTTCAGGGCCGGCATCACCGCGCGCTGAGAAATTTTTTCAGAGTCTAGCATAGCCGCAATGGGTGGTCGCGCCCTTGGGCTCTGCTACAATCATCATTTATTAATCCCTCGAGGACGCACGCGACCATGCTCGATCATCCGGCACTTAACTGGCTTCGCCAGCATCCGCGCATTTTTGCGCTGATGGGGTCTCTGCTGATCGCAGGCTATGTGTTGTCACTAGGCGAATGGCCCAACGACGACGCCTACACTTATGTTCGTGTTGCAGACATTATGCTGCATGAGGGCCTTGCCGCCGCCTACGCCCATTATCCATGGGCAACCTACCCTGTTTTGTTAGCACACTTTGTTCTTATCGACCTCGATCTGTTTACCGCAGGCCGCGTACTCAATGCGCTACTTTATGCGTTGCTCGCTGTAAGTTTCGTCTCGGTCGCAGGCGAACTCGTTCGCAATGCCGAACCCACGCGTCGAAGCGCGATACTCTTTCTAGCGGCAGTCACCGTACTTCTCTATCCACAGCTCAACGAGTTCCGATCGATGCTCATTCGCGACGTCGGGTATTGGGCGTTTATGCTATTAGGACTTCAGCAGCTTATGGTCGCCGTCCGCATGCCGTCGCGCTCTGGAAAGTTCTGGCGAAGAGTGGTGCTTTTTTTCACTGCCCTAGTCGTTGCGTTTTCCTTTCGCGCCGAAGCGCTTGCTTATCTTCTGCTAACACCGTTGCTGTTCTGCTTTGTTCGCGATAAGGCCAACAATCGCCGAGTAGGTGATGCGCTGCGTGTGACGTTAGCGCTTTTCGCTCTGGGGATTGCTGCACTCGCTGTGGCCCTTGCCGCCGGGGTCGATATTTTCGCGTTGTTAGCGCGCTTTATAGGAACTTATGCGCCGTTTATCGAAGCCACGTTTTCGCCCGACGACACGCAGCGCGCCGCGCTGAGCGCCGTGTTATTTGGCGAGCATGCCGAGGTTTATTCTGGCGACTATTTGCCACTTTTTCTTCTTATCGGTCTACTCAGTATTCTCGCTGTGAGTATGACCTCGGCGATTGGATTACCTTATCTCACCGTAATCGGTCTCACTTTGGTAAAGGCTTGGCGAGATCGACATCAGCGAAGCACTCGTGATTTAGCGAGTACGCTCGGTGTCGAAAAAAACGCGCTAATCGTTGTCGCAGGATTCGCGCTGATTAATCTCGGCATTCTTATTGGTTTTGTGTTGGTAACGCGCTTCGTGTCGGCCCGCTACGGCATGTTATTTAGCCTGCTCGTAGCATTGCTAATTCCACTACTGCTCTACCGCGCACTTGAGGCGGCGCAAGGTCGACGCGTCGCCGTGACAGTCGTTTTGCTCTTCGCTTATTGCTTGATCGATTCGTTTGTAAGCTTTGGCGAGCGCAAAACCTTTCTTAAAGAGTCTATCGAATGGGTTAAGAGCAACGACACAACCGCGCCACTGCTGACCAATAATCACACGCTGGCCTACGCGAGCGAACGCGTTGAGGCCTACGACAAAACACCGAGGTATTTTTCCCTACAAACGTTGCAAGAGGCCACAAAAAATACGCTCATCGTAATCGAGCTTAATGCGCAAATGCGCGAGACCCTGCAGCAGCTTGTGGAGCATGGCGAGGCCGAGAGTGTAATTAATTTTCCCGCGCAGTCACCTCGCATCGGCATCTATCGCCGACTTTGACACGTAGATTTCCCTCGCAGAAACCCCCTACCAATCATCAACCTCTTCTCGCTTACTTACCAACAGATCGCCCAAGATGAGGAAGTTTAGATCTGTTCCATGAAATGCATTCAGCGCGTCTTCGGGCGTGCAAACCAGCGCCTCACCTGGGCGGTTAAGCGCAGTATTGATAAGCAATCGTTGGCCCGTTGCATCAGCAAATTGACTGAGCAAAATATGAAAATCGGCGTTGTTCTCACCACGCACCACTTGCAGGCGCGCTGTGCCGTCTACGTGCACAATGTCGGGATATGTTTCGCGAAACTTAGCGGTCGTTTTCACGCTTAATGCCATCGCCTCGTCATGAGAATGCAAATTGCCGCGATCGATATAGTCATCGGCGGCGCTTTCGAGAAGGCTTGCAGAGAACGGCCGCCAGCTTTCGCGAAATTTAACCAGCTTATTAATACGCTTGGCAATGTTAGGTTGTGAAGGGTCGGCCAGAATGCTGCGATTACCGAGTGCGCGTGCGCCAAATTCCATACGCCCGCGGAACCAGCCAATGACCTCGCCTTGCTTTAGAAGCTCGACTGCTTTTGCATAAGGGTCATCTAGGATTTCCCATACCGGCTTTTCTCGATGTCCTCTGCAAGCCTCGACGCATTGGTTGCGTGTAAATTTCGGTCCAGTAAAAAAGTGAGTAGCTGGCTTGAGCTGAACACTCTGCTGTGAGGCAACAAACGCCGCCGCACCTATGGCTGTTCCCGCATCACCGCTGGCAGGGTTAATGAGTAATTCTTTGACGCCGTCGATCTCACCTAGTTTTTGATTTAACCTAATATTCAACGAACTGGTACCAGCGACCGCAAGTCGACCAGTTTCGTAAATCATGTCGCCGAGATAACTCGTTACTATTTTTATCGCAAGAGATTCGTAAAGTGCCTGAATTGCCGCCGCGTAATGCACATAGGGATCATCGACTAAGTTACCTACGCGTCGTGGTCCGAGCATTTCTACCAGCTGCTTACTAAAGTAGTGACCCTTAGACTGCGCCTTAAAACGCCGAAGCCCAACAGTGCCCACCAAGTGATTGTTGATTTTTAGACGACTGCCATTAAATTTTGCGAGCGAGGTGAGATCGTATTTTTCAGGGTCGCCAAACGGGGCAATACCCATCACTTTAAATTCGCCATCGAGAGCCTCGAAGCCGAGATAATCGGTTAGCGCCGCATACATTCCCGCAAGCGAATCGGGGTTATAGAATTCCTTTACGCGCACAATTTTTCCAGCCTCGGCATAGCCTAAGAAGATCGCCGAATACTCACCTTTCGCATCACTGCAAAATAAAGGTGTGCGACCTTCAAGAGGATTGATCAGTGTCGCGCTGGCTGCGTGCGCAAGCTGATGCTGAACAGGCACGACCTCTGACGTCGCGACGGGGATGTGTAGCTTCTCAAGCAGTTCCGAAAGATCACGTCGATAACGGCGATAACGACGATTGCCGTTAAGCACACTATCGATCGCGCGGTCGGGGGCATACCAGTGGCGGTAAGCGTAGTGCCAACGGGCTTTGGTAAACAGGCTTATTGGCGCATAAGGAATCGCGACCTGCGTTATGTCTTGCCCGCGCACGCCGCCTATCTGCATACAGGCTCTAGCGGCGAGATAGGGCGCTGCGTCGCGTGCGTGTTTACGCCGCACAAAGCGCTCTTCTTCGCAGGCCGCAACGAGCTCACCGTCGATATACAGAGCAGCAGCGGGGTCGTGGCCGATGGCGCCAGCGAGGCCTAGGATGATGTTAGACATGGGGCGACATCCTGTGAATCAGTGAAGCGAGACGCGTTTTTCAGCACTGATTCTAACAGGACGGATGGACTTCAGGCGCTTTTTTAGACTAACTAAAAAAGGTGAACCTTTGATCATCGTTGAATGGGAATGAGCTCACCAGCGTTTTGTTCTCAAGGTCCCGAGGATTAGGTTCGCCTCTGTCGAGATCCTAACAACTGGCCAAATTCCTTTGCCGCTTAACAGGTTAGCTGTTTAGCCAAAGAAGTTGAATTTCTCTGCATTGTTGAAGGGGAATACGGCGGTGGTCGAGGCGTTAGCTAGACCTAAATAGTCACGCAGGGCATCGTGGACGTGACTTGTTAGAATCTTGGTGCCGAACGTTGAAGGTTTTAGGGTTTTGGGGTCAATTGCCAGAGCATTTTGCAGTTCGTCGGTGCCGTCCACCATACGATTGGTATATCTGGCGCCCTTCTCCATAATGATGTAACTACCTATTGGCCAATGATCCTTACCATCGCCTGAGTTGTAGTACGGCGTACGCGAGAAATCACTGCCGACTATGACCACAAGGCGGTCCGCAATGCCGGCCTCCTCGGCTGCGTCCCAAAGGTAATCAATGCCGTCGGTGAGTTCTGCTAGAAGAGGCTCTTGCCGAGAATCATTGTTTTCATGAGTATCGAAACCTCCCATGTTCAGGTCTGCAGCGACGCTAACACCGGCTTTAAAAGCAGTTACTGCAAATTGCGCTTGCTGTTTCAGAAATCCTTCTTCTCCGCGAGGTGCAAGATTCTCTCGCGTTGGCAGGAGCTCACTGAATTCGACAAGGGGGTCCATTGTCTGAATTGATGAAAAATACGCTTCTCTCGATCTTCTGTTTCCAGCAACTATACTTTTATCTGCGAGCAAGGAACGTGAATCATTTGCATGCAGCGTCTTAATTAAAGACCAGAGTTCATCATCGATAATGCGACTATTATAGTTGAAATTAGGCCTTAACAATTCGGCTATTTGATTTACCGACCAACCAATTTGGGTACTTCGTATAAGGTTCTCAGTACGGCTAAATCCCCCAAAGCTGACATACGACATTGGCAGGTTTGGCGCCTTTGCAGCTGAATACATAGCGGTGAGGGTTGGGTAACCTGCCGCCGTACGGCCACTCCAATTTACTGTTTCACCTATGCCGTGAGCATTAGTTTGAGAATCTGCTCCGTTTATTACGAGCATCTTACTTGCGTGTTTTTTAAAGAACGATTCATTATTAGCGAAAGGCGCATATTTAATATTGCCAACACTTTGAGTTTCATTGTCTTGTGACCATTTAGTAATAGCCAACTCGCCGCGCTGATTTTCTTTTGGATCGCAAAAGCACGTCACATCCCATGCGCCCACCGCTTGAACAGTGACCACAAACTTACCCGCAAAGGGCGTCGCAGCCGAAGCCAAAGAAGGATAGCTAAAAAAAACAGGCGATAGTGCAGCTAACCTCAAAAATTCGCGTCTACTTTTCATCAAAGGCTTACTCATGTAGATAATCGTAGTGGCTAAGCATGTACATCATTACTGCAGTCCATGCATATTTTGAGCCGTAGGGATCGGATCTAAAGACATCATCAAAAACACGCCTCGCTTCCCAATCCTCTTGATACCAATCGCCGTTAGAATTTAAAGACCGAAATGTATCTAGTTCAGCTTGGCTGAGATTGTCATCATAAAACATCCCATCGCGACTAATTTGGCATTGATAAAATATACCATTATGTGCCTCTGGCGCCTTAGCCAGTGCTGCCGTAAATATTTCATAAACCTGCGATACAGACTCCGAGTCCATCGCGAAATTAGTACCATGAAGTACTTCAAATAACTTACTTATCTGGTTACGAATCGCATTGGCATTGGGTGTTGTGGCAGTTAACACGTTTTCATTACTTTCAATTGACATCACTATTTCCAAATAGCCTTTTTTACTCGGCGCAAGTTGTCCCGACAGTGATGCTTCGATTTGATAACGCCCGACCTCTTGAGTATTGATATCTAGACTAAGCGTTCCATTGTAGCACTTAGAGTATCCTTGCGATTGGCCATAGCAGTCTTGATATCCATTTGAACTAATCGTCGAGCGGAACCTCGGATCATTGCCTTTAAAACTTTCGACTTTCCCAGATGGTGAGGTAACTGTTAAGGAATCCACGAAGAGTATGCGCTGATCAAGGCATTTAGTGCCGTCATAATCACAATGTGGATTTGTAAACTTAATCGCAATCGTTTTTGCGCCCGCATTTACATCTGCGGCGAATGATTGCTTTTTCCAGTCACCAAATTCTTCGGAAAGCACCGTGAAAGATTGGGCCCCATGCAATAAGGGCAAGGTTGACTCTTCGACAAAACTAAATAGCGTGCGCTCTTCTATCGGTTTTACAAACTGTCTAACCACCGCAGGGCAAGCCGACTCAGTAGCATGCGTCATTAGTATTGAAGTCATAGTGGGTGTTAGTTCTGTCGCTCGGTTCGTCACCGCGTCGGAATCGATGCCACCGAGTAGAACACCGAAAGACTCATAGGCTGAGTACATTTCTCCCGTGGGGCGCATGTTACTTCGCCACGACACACCAGTAACTGCACGTGTTTTTCGTCCAAGCTGTTCTGGAGTAAGAAGTTGTTTGCTGCCAAATTGCGCTTCATATTGCGCCTCATTGAACGCGTAGCTGGTAATGGACTCTCCACTAAACCAAGCAGACATAAGCATTTCAACGAGCATATCTTTTGCGCTCATCCGCTTACCGAGAACAGCTGCGAAGTCATCGATCGAGTCTTGTTGCGCCTGATAGGCAGCGTATTTAGAAGCATAGCCTTGATCCGACTCGACCGCGGGCTTGTCGAGTAAAGGCTTACCAAAAACAGCCGGCCACCAAAATTGAGCCGATGCAGTTAGGAATCCCGGCTCTTCAATAATCAATTCTGCGAGCTCTTTGAGCGTAAAATCCCTTTCCGATATTTGCTTATCAAATAATCCAGGGGCTCGCATATCGCGGTACCAAAGATCACCCTGTTGGTAGGGCGAATCAGAACCGTCTTCAGGATATTTATAGAATCTATCGAGGACGTCTCGTCCGTTATTTCGGTAGAAATTGAATTCCCCCCAATTTTGAAAAGCTCCTGCAACTGGGTCTAGCAACGCGTGACACACGGTGCAGTTAGGGTTATTCATGGTCGGGTTGTTTCTATCTGACAGAGCCGCCTCATCAGTCGGTCGCTGCGAGGATTTTTCGATATCGATACCGAGGAAGTGATAGAAGACCCATCGTGCACGTGCTCTATTCCTGTTAGTGGCAGTAGTTGGGTATCTCGCAAGAAAACTAAAGTCAGTCAGTATTCCAGAGTGCGGATAATCGGCAAGTGGCTTCCCAGTAACCTTGTAGGTGCTATTGTTGTTAGATGGCCTGTAATTAACAACTTCCAGCGCATCCGGGTAGTAATATCCACCAATTCTTGATGGTTTGAATACGGCTCTGCTATCAGATTCAGAGAAAATCGCTGTGCCTTCCATCCAGTAGTTCAGGAAGGGATTCATCATCATGTAATCAGCTGTCAATATTTCGGAGTATGATTTATCGTTTTCAATAATATGGGCAATTAGTTCTCCGGCCGCCCTATTGCTAGCCCATTCCAAGTCGCTGTAAAGCTTATGGACAAGGTGATTTTTGGCTTCGTCTATTTGATATTCGACTCTCTTGTTATGGATATGAACAAAATTTGATAAGGCGATATTAACAGGTGAACCTGTTGCTTCTAAAAGTAAACGGTCATTAACCCCAGTTACCACAAATTCTCGAAACGCAGGCCCCTGCATCAGGTTACGTAGTGCCACCCTGAGCGCCGCGTCCGATATGACCGCCTTGCTTTCTTGCTCGGTGGGAAGTCGGCCCTGCAGAAGAAGCGTCGCGCGGCGTAACGTAGACTCGCGAGGCTCAAGCGTCACTTCAGTCAAGAAGCTGGCCTGCCTTGCGCTAGGACCCTCACTCGGTCCGTTAAAGGCGTAATACGTTGGATTGTCCAACTCGTTGATCGCGGCAATCACCTGCTCAAACGCCTGATACCCCTCGCTGTCTTGGCTAAGCTGCATTCCGCCCGCGTGACCGTCGCCGCCGTTGATTTTAGATAGGAGCAGCTCTGCCCCTTTTTCCTCGATATACGCCGAGAGCGACGCGAAGTTATTTAGCGCCGACGCCGTGTTCGTGCGCTGGAACTGCAGCGATGAATTCCGTGCAAGACCGCCCTCAACATGGCAAAGAATACATTTTGCCTGAACCACGGCGGACTCGAGTTCTGCCTCGAAGGTCTCTGCCGCAACTGATGTCGTGTCGTCTGGCAACACATCAGACTCAGTCACTGTTATCTGTGCTGGATCGGGCGTAAACAATAGGCGCGACTCACCCTCGACCCCGTAGGCGACAAAGTAGAGGTAGCTGCCCGCTTCCGCCATCTTGCCATCTAATAAGGTAAAGCGATTTGCGCTCTCTAGGGTTTGGTTTGTCGCGAAGGGCGTGAGGTCTTCTACCGTACCGTTCCAGGGGACGTAAGAGCCGTCTTCTGTGAGCTTAAAGAACTTACCGCCGGCAACAATGACCGTGTAGACGCTGGCCTTGAGTCCTCGATGGGACGCCTGTGGCGCGAGCGCAAGTGAAAGTTCAATATCGCTTGATGTCGTGAGCGCGTTGGCTAATTGACCAGACGTGACAGACAGTTGGAAGGTGCTGCTAGACGCGCTTCCGTCTGTGGTCGCTGAGCTGATTGTGGCGATTTGAGTTGTGGTCGTTGCGAAGCTTGTCAGTGCGAATGTGATAAGCCCGACTGCCGCTAGGGCGCGAGAAGAAGAGGTGATGGCCAAGGCTTTTATTATTTTCATCGGGTTCACTGAAAATTGACTTAAGTTAGACCGTCATTTTAGGATTAATTGTGGTAATTGCAATAATATACGGCGATAATTCTGTTGCTTGCGGAGTTTCTTGCTAGAATCTCGTTGTAATCAACAAGGTCAATTTGTTGTTAGGCAGAGTCAAGGGCCGGCTAGAGAGTCTTCAGAGAGAAAGTGCAGACTAACGCCCTTTTGATAAAGCCTCTTATCACCACTCAGCCCGCCCGCCCAGCTGGGTTCGTTCTGTTATTTTCGATCTTTTACGGCGCGTCGCACCCTGTTTACTGCGCGTTGCTCGTAGCGCATGAGCTTTCGGTGCGCGTCGATCTTGCGCCTTAAGCGCAGCACCGGGTCGTTATCTTTTTTCACTTCTTTATAGAGCAGCTTCACAATATACCGAAGCTCTCTGGGAGCCACTTTGACCTCGGGCGACATCCACCACTTAAGCAGCTCTTCAATTTTTTCCATGGTCATGTTGGGCATCTTGTCCTCAATCGGCTGCTCAGCGTACGCTGCATGCTTAGCTAGAATGACGGAACGATTGGTATGTAACGCGTCTACTAATGCTGCAGCATCTTCATCGGAATAGCCAAGACGCCTCGCGTCATTAACGAGCTCACCATTTATATTTGAGGGGACGCGTTCTCCGCCAGGTAAGCTTCCGGCGAGTCCGTGCTTGTGCGCATTCTTTGAGGAGGCTTGCTTGCCGACCTTTGACTTGGGTCCCGTGGACTTTTGGGCGTTCGCCCTATTGGCGAGCAACTTCGAGACGCTGGTCATCATCGCTGGCCTTCACCTGGATCTCGAGCTGCTTGACCTCTAACTCTAATTTCTTGTGCAGCTGTGGCGCGAACTTAGCCGAGTCGTGCGCCTGCATGAGTAGCCGGATGTTCTTGAACTGCCGATCGATCAGCCGGTCCAGGGTGTCGATCTGGGGGAGCGCCTGTCTTGTTGCCTCCGCCCGGAGGGAGGCGAGGTTGTGCCCCTTCTCGGTCATCAGCTCATCGAGAGTAGCGCGGGACTCAGTGTCCGAGTCTGAGTCGCGCAATCTGCTTGAGAGCAACTCGAACAGGTTTAGCCTAAGGTGCTGATCCACCTCCACGTAACGTCCTCGGTCAGCGAGGGTGGTGGCCATTTGCGAGAGAATGAGGTTTTCTTTGTCGCGGCGGTAGACCTTGATCCACCAGAACGCGTCGGCCAGCTGCCTCACTAGCTCGCCGAGCAGACCTTTTGGGTATTCGTAGCTCGCCAGTACCGTTTGCACGTGCCGCTGGTACTCGGGGGCCTGCTCGTAGCCCTGACCTGCAACCTCTTTATTGATCGCCAAGGGCGGCCTCCCGCTTGCTCAAATCTAGCGTGACTCCGGGGTTTATCAGGGGGTCGCCGGTGAATTGGATGCCGGCAGCCTCAAAGGACCTTTGTAGCCTCATCAAAACATTTACATTTCCCTGAGGAATTCCGCCAAGCATCTCATAGCGCCTGATTGTGGTCGCACCGACCGTGCTCCGGGTAGCAAGCTCACTGGCACTCCATCCTAGTAATGCCCTCGCAGCCTTGATTTGTTCTGCGCAAATCATTATATTCCTTAAATGGAATAAATTATTCCTTTATTAGATAAATATATATTTAAACGGGAAGATAACATGATTGAAGAACTGTTCGCGAGATTTGATGGCGCCTTTGCAGAGAATACCCTGAGGGCGTACCGTTCAGACTTCCGACACTTCGAGACCTGGTGTAAGGAGAACGGCACCCCACCCCTCTCGGCCCATGGTGAGCTCCTCGCTGAATACATTGATGAGCTTAGTCTCTCTCATAAGAGCGCGACCATCAGGCGACGGATCAATAGCCTGGGGACTGTCTTTAAGCTGTCAAATAATGCTGACCCGACCAAGGATCCGGAGGTGGTGTTGGCACTCAAGCGGATGCACCGGAGGATAGGCCGCCAACAATCGCAGGCCGCCCCACTCACCCGAGACGTACTAGATAAGTTGTTACTTCACTGTGGCGACGATCCCCGAGGGCTACGAGATAAAGTCCTGCTTCTTCTGGGCTATGAGACGATGCGCAGGCGCTCAGAGCTGTGCCAATTTCGCTTTGAAGATCTTATCGAATCACCCACGCGAGGGCCCGTGATCAGATTGGTTAGATCCAAAACAGATCAAGAAGGTGTATCAACTATTATACCGATAAGTCTATATCTTCTCGGCCTAATTCATCGTTGGCAGGACGTTGCTGACCTCTCTGGGCCGATACTGCGCTCGGTTGATCGGCACGGGAAGATCGGCAATCGCCTGAATCCTGGCTCTATAGGGTTGATCATTAATTCCCTCCACAGCAAGTGCGACTGTTACGACTCAACCCTCCTATTTTCCGGCCACTCATTTCGCGTCGGGGCCGCGTTGGATCTATTGGAGGCAGGAGCCTCACTCGAGACCATCATGCTACGAGGCGGCTGGCGTTCAGGGGATAACGCGATGGGGTATTTGCGTAACTGGTGCCTGCCACCGGTGTCGCTGGCTTAATCTTACTCTGCTCATTATGAAGTGACACAGTGGAGGCAAGGCCAGATAAACAGTTTATTTGCGTCGCTTTCTCCCAGGGAGCAAGGTCAGCTCGAGCTAGATTTCTAATCGCACTGCCTCTGAGACGGTGTTGGCTGCCGACAGTAGAGACTCCTGTGAAAGATGAGCATAGCGCTGTGTAGTGCTGATCTGGGCATGACCAAGAATCTTTTGCACCTCATAAAGACTACGACCAGCGTTGACAAGAAAAGACGCAAAACTGTGCCGCAAGTCGTGGACCCTGACATCACTTAACCCGGCCGCTTCACGCGCAGTATTCCAGGCGTGATAGAAACTCACATAAGGCTGTAGGGTTTGAGGGTTGGGAAAGACGAAACCCGTGCCCTCAAATCTAGGCACTTTTTTCAGAAGTTGTTCGG
>Ga0181556_1004335_pt1 | contig 11604 bp, 6 predicted proteins | sample 011ome_14_FD_148651 | JGI IMG/M metagenome (GOLD analysis project Ga0181556, IMG submission 148651) | Coastal salt marsh microbial communities from the Groves Creek Marsh, Skidaway Island, Georgia - 011505AT metaG (spades assembly) | ecosystem: Environmental > Aquatic > Marine > Intertidal zone >... | reverse complement strand
GGATTACTGCGATTCGTCGCTTTCTATCCTATTTCGTCCGAGACGGAGGGTTGGGCAACCTATAAATCCTTCCTGAGATGGGAGCCGAGTTAAAATTTCCGCAAGGCTAGGCCTTCGGGTGGTTTTGGTCTCGGGTTGCTATCACTGGACCCCGAACGCCGATCTAGGTCGGCAAACTTGAGCCGGGGAGAGATCCCCAAAATTGGAGTGAAACTGTGGATAGAGCACAAAAAGAACAAGTGGTCGAAGAACTCGGCCATATCTTTGAAAGCTCTGGCGTTGTGGTCGTAGCCCATTACGCAGGTCTGACAGTTGCAAATATGCAAGATTTGCGCGCCCGTGCCCGTGAGGCCGGTTGTGCAGTTCGCGTTGCCAAAAACAGGCTCGCCAAAATCGCCCTAGAGGGTAAGCCATGCGAAAGCATCACAGGCTTGCTGTCAGGGATGACTGTTCTTACCTATTCAGAAGATCCAGTCGCGGCTGCAAAAGTTGCAATGGATTACGCCAAGGCGAACCAAAAGTTCGAAATTCTTGGCGGTGCAATGGGTGAAAACGCTCTGAATGCTGCCGGTGTTGAAGCCGTGTCTAAAATGCCATCTCGCGAAGAGCTTATTGCGTCTATCGTGGGCTGTATTGCGGCACCTGCTTCGAACATCGCTGGCGCAATTGGCGCACCTGCTTCGAACATCGCAAGCATCCTGTCCACAATCGAGGACAAGGCTGCTGCATAAGCAACTTGACGTCTGCGTTGGGAGTTAACCCTTCGTTGGAACACAAACATTTAGTAACGGAAAGAGTCTAAAATGGCTGATCTGAAAAAACTTGCGGAAGAGATCGTTGGTCTAACTCTGCTAGAAGCACAAGAACTGAAAACAATTCTGAAAGACGAATACGGCATCGAACCAGCAGCTGGTGGTGCGGTAATGATGGCGGCAGCTCCTGCAGATGCAGGCGCAGCAGCTGAAGAAAAAACAGAATTTGACGTCGTATTGAAAAATGCTGGCGCAAACAAAATCAACGTCATCAAAGAAGTACGTGGCATCACTGGTCTTGGCTTGAAAGAAGCAAAAGACTTGGTCGAAGCAGGCGGCAAAGTAAAAGAAGGCGTAGACAAAGCAGAAGCAGAAGACATCAAAGCCAAGCTGACAGCAGCTGGCGCAGAAGTCGAACTCGCGTAAGCTTGTCCTGGGGGTTTCCCCAGAGCATGTTATTGGCTGGGTGTGAAGCATTTCACGCCCAGCTAAACCTGTCTTAGAAAGGACCTTTGCGAAGGTGTTTTGTTAGACAAGGTTCAATGATCGGGCGACCTTCCTTGGGAAGAAGGTCAAGAATTGATCGAAACTTGTTCTCTCAACGAGGGGCACGTCTGATACCCGACAGAACGTGCAACTGGCGAGAAATGAAAGGTGAAATCGACCATGGCTCAATCCTATCTTGGCCAAAAACGTCTGCGTAGATATTACGGTAAAATCCGCGAAGTCATTGAAATGCCGAACCTTATTGAGGTTCAAAAATCTTCATATGATTTATTTTTGAAATCAGGTGATCAGCCTCAGCCATTGGATGGCGAAGGCATCAAAGGCGTATTCCAATCCGTCTTTCCGATCAAAGATTTTAACGAAACCTCCATCTTGGAATTCGTTGGATATGAATTGGAAAAACCAAAATACGACGTCGAAGAATGCCAACAGCGCGACATGACATACAGTGCGCCGCTAAAGGTTACTTTGCGTTTGATCGTATTTGATATCGACGAAGATACAGGTGCGAAATCTGTAAAAGACATCAAAGAACAAGACGTGTTCATGGGCGATATGCCTTTGATGACACCAAACGGCACTTTTGTGGTCAACGGCACCGAGCGTGTGATCGTGTCACAAATGCACCGTTCGCCTGGCGTATTCTTTGATCACGACAAGGGTAAAACACACAGCTCGGGTAAGTTGTTGTTTGCCTGCCGCATTATCCCATATCGCGGTTCGTGGTTGGATTTTGAATTCGACGCCAAGGACATGGTATTCGCGCGTATCGACCGTCGCCGCAAATTGCCTGTGACCACATTGCTGTATGCTTTGGGCATGGATCAAGACGCGATCATGAATGCGTATTACGACACAGTCACATACAAGCATTCCAAAAACAAAGGCTGGGTGACCAAGTTCTTCCCAGAGCGCGTTCGTGGCACACGTCCGACCTATGATTTGGTTGACGCCGACACCGGTGAAATCATTGCAGAAGCCGGTAAAAAAGTGACGCCGCGCGCGGTCAAGAAATTGATCGACGAAGGCAAAGTAAAAGAGCTTTTGGTTCCGTTCGATCATATCGTCGGTAAATACGTCGCCCAAGATATCATCAACGAAGACACAGGCGCGATCTATGTCGAAGCCGGTGATGAGCTGACATTGGAATACAACCGTGACGGAGAAGTCTCGGGCGGGTCTTTGAAAGACTTGATGGATGCGGGCTTTACCGAGATCCCAGTTCTGGACATCGACAATATCAACGTTGGACCATACATCCGTAACACGATGGCGGCAGATAAAAACATGGGTCGCGAAACCGCGCTTATGGATATTTACCGCGTTATGCGTCCGGGCGAGCCACCAACCTTGGAAGCGGCGTCTTCGCTCTTTGACACATTGTTCTTTGATCGCGAACGCTATGACCTGTCCGCAGTGGGTCGCGTAAAAATGAACATGCGTCTTGCATTAGACGCAGAAGACACAGTGCGCACCCTTCGCAAAGAAGACATCGTTTCGTGTATTAAGGCGCTTGTTGAATTGCGCGATGGTAAAGGCGAAATTGACGATATCGACCATTTGGGCAACCGTCGCGTTCGTTCTGTTGGCGAATTGATGGAAAACCAGTATCGTGTTGGTCTGTTGCGCATGGAGCGCGCGATCAAAGAACGTATGTCATCCGTCGAAATCGATACAGTGATGCCACAGGATTTGATCAACGCAAAACCTGCAGCGGCAGCGGTTCGGGAATTCTTTGGCTCAAGCCAATTGTCCCAGTTCATGGACCAAACCAACCCATTGTCCGAAGTCACGCACAAGCGCCGCTTGTCAGCCTTGGGCCCAGGTGGTTTGACACGTGAACGTGCCGGCTTTGAGGTGCGCGACGTTCACGCAACCCATTACGGCCGTATGTGTCCAATTGAAACGCCAGAAGGTCCAAACATTGGTTTGATCAACTCTTTGGCGACATTTGCACGTGTGAACAAATACGGTTTCATCGAAACACCCTATCGCAAAGTTGTGAACGGCAAAGTGACCGACGAAGTGTCCTATATGTCCGCAACCGAAGAAATGCGTCACACTGTGGCGCAGGCCAACGCGACATTGGATGAAGATGGTAACTTTATCAATGACTTGGTGTCCACACGCCAAAACGGTGACTATACGCTTGCGCCTCGTGAAAACGTGAATTTGATTGACGTTAGCCCGAAACAGTTGGTGTCTGTTGCTGCATCCTTGATCCCATTCTTGGAAAACGACGACGCTAACCGCGCGTTGATGGGATCGAACATGCAACGTCAGGCGGTTCCACTGCTGCGTGCCGAAGCACCTTTGGTCGGTACCGGCATCGAGGGCGTTGTTGCCCGCGATTCAGGGGCGGCGATTATGGCGAAACGCGCAGGTGTGATCGACCAAATCGATGCTCAGCGTATCGTTATTCGTGCAACCGAAGATTTGGAACTGGGCGATGCGGGTGTTGATATTTACCGCATGCGCAAATTCCAACGCTCCAACCAAAACACCTGTATCAACCAACGTCCGTTGGTGAAAGTGGGCCAAACCGTTGAAAAAGGCGAAGTGATTGCCGACGGTCCATCCACAGATATGGGCGAATTGGCCTTGGGTAAAAACGTCGTTGTGGCGTTTATGCCTTGGAACGGCTACAACTACGAAGACTCGATCTTGATCTCAGAGCGTATTGCACGTGACGACGTATTCACTTCGATCCATATCGAAGAATTCGAAGTTGCCGCGCGCGACACGAAATTGGGTCCAGAGGAAATCACACGCGACATTCCAAACGTCGGCGAAGAAGCGCTGCGCAATTTGGACGAAGCGGGTATCGTTTACATCGGTGCAGATGTTCAACCAGGTGACATTTTGGTGGGTAAAATCACACCAAAAGGCGAAAGCCCGATGACACCAGAAGAAAAACTGCTTCGTGCGATTTTTGGCGAAAAAGCGTCTGATGTGCGTGACACATCGCTGCGCGTAAAGCCAGGTGATTACGGTACAGTGGTTGAGGTTCGCGTCTTTAACCGTCATGGCGTCGACAAAGACGAACGCGCGTTGCAAATCGAACGTGAAGAAGTTGAACGTTTGGCACGTGACCGTGATGACGAATTGGCCATCTTGGACCGCAACATCTATGCCCGTTTGAAAACATTGATCATGGGTAAAACCGCGGTCAAAGGTCCAAAAGGGGTCGCTGCCAATTCTGTTGTGACTGAAGATCTGCTGGACAGCCTAACACGCGGTCAGTGGTGGCAATTGGCAATGGCCGAAGAAGCCGACGCCCAAATCGTCGAAGCGCTGCATGAGCAATATGAAGCGCAAAAACGGACTTTGGATGCACGGTTCGAGGACAAAGTTGAAAAAGTCCGCCGCGGCGATGATCTGCCTCCGGGCGTGATGAAAATGGTCAAAGTCTTTATTGCCGTGAAGCGTAAGCTGCAACCTGGCGATAAAATGGCGGGTCGCCACGGGAACAAAGGTGTTATTTCACGCGTTGTTCCAATGGAAGACATGCCGTTCTTGGCCGATGGGACACCTGTGGATTTCTGTTTGAACCCATTGGGCGTGCCGTCACGTATGAACGTTGGTCAGATTTTGGAAACACATATGGGCTGGGCTGCACGCGGTCTTGGTCTGCAAGTGGACGAAGCTTTGGGTGAATATCGCCGGTCTGGTGATTTGACCCCAGTTCGTGAAGCGATGCGTATCGTTTATGGTGATGACGTCTATGAAGAAGGCATCACACATATGGACGAGGATCATCTGATCGAAGCGGCAAGCAATGTCACACGCGGTGTTCCAATCGCAACGCCAGTCTTTGACGGTGCAAAAGAGGCCGATGTGAACGACTCGCTGCGTCGTGCAGGCTTTGACACATCTGGTCAGTCGATTTTGTTTGATGGTCGTACGGGTGAACAATTCAGCCGCAAGGTCACAGTCGGTATCAAGTACCTGTTGAAACTGCACCACTTGGTTGATGACAAAATCCACGCACGTTCGACAGGCCCATACAGCTTGGTCACACAACAGCCGTTGGGTGGTAAAGCACAGTTTGGTGGTCAGCGTTTCGGTGAAATGGAAGTTTGGGCATTGGAAGCATATGGCGCGGCATACACGCTGCAAGAGATGCTGACAGTGAAGTCAGATGACGTTGCTGGACGTACCAAAGTGTATGAATCGATTGTTAAGGGTGAAGACAACTTTGAAGCAGGGATCCCAGAATCCTTTAACGTGCTTGTCAAAGAGGTCCGCGGCCTTGGCCTGAACATGGAACTCCTGGACTCAGAGGGGGATGAATAAGGGGCGTCCCTTATTCACCCTTTCGGCCCTAATTTGAGGAATTCAAAATGAACCAGGAAATCACAAATAACCCATTCAACCCTTTGGCCAACCCAAAGATGTTTGATGAAATCAAGGTGTCTTTGGCATCACCCGAACGGATCCTATCTTGGTCCTATGGTGAAATCAAAAAGCCAGAGACAATCAACTATCGTACGTTCAAACCAGAACGCGACGGTCTGTTCTGTGCGCGTATCTTTGGCCCGACCAAAGACTACGAATGTTTGTGCGGTAAATATAAGCGTATGAAATATCGCGGCGTTGTCTGCGAAAAATGTGGTGTAGAAGTCACATTGCAAAAAGTACGCCGTGAACGCATGGGCCACATCGAATTGGCATCCCCCGTTGCGCATATTTGGTTCTTGAAATCGTTGCCATCGCGCATCGGTTTGATGCTGGATATGACATTGCGTGATTTGGAACGCGTGTTGTATTTCGAAAACTATGTGGTGATTGAACCCGGTCTGACAGATCTGTCTTATGGTCAAATGATGACCGAAGAAGAATTCTTGGACGCGCAAGATACATATGGCATGGACGCATTCACCGCGAATATCGGTGCAGAAGCGATCCGTGAAATGTTGGCCGCTATCGATTTGGATGCCGAAGCAGAGCGTCTTCGTGCCGAATTGAAAGAAGCCACAGGCGAATTGAAGCCAAAGAAAATCATCAAGCGTTTGAAAGTTGTCGAAAGCTTTTTGGAATCTGGCAACCGTCCTGAATGGATGATTTTGACCGTTGTTCCCGTGATCCCGCCAGAACTGCGCCCCTTGGTGCCGTTGGATGGGGGTCGTTTTGCGACATCAGATTTGAACGATCTGTATCGTCGTGTGATCAACCGGAACAACCGTTTGAAACGTCTGATCGAATTGCGTGCGCCTGATATCATCGTGCGCAACGAAAAGCGTATGTTGCAAGAATCTGTTGACGCCTTGTTCGACAACGGTCGCCGTGGTCGCGTGATCACAGGGTCAAACAAACGTCCGTTGAAATCACTGTCTGACATGCTGAAAGGCAAGCAGGGTCGTTTCCGTCAAAACCTTTTGGGGAAACGCGTTGACTTCTCTGGTCGTTCGGTGATTGTGACCGGCCCAGAATTGAAACTGCATCAATGTGGTCTGCCAAAGAAAATGGCCTTGGAATTGTTCAAGCCGTTTATCTACAGCCGTCTTGAGGCAAAAGGCCTGTCGTCAACCGTGAAACAAGCCAAGAAATTGGTTGAAAAAGAGCGTCCAGAAGTCTGGGACATCTTGGATGAGGTTATTCGCGAACATCCTGTTATGCTGAACCGTGCGCCTACATTGCACCGTTTGGGTATTCAGGCGTTTGAACCCGTTTTGATCGAAGGCAAAGCAATCCAGCTTCACCCATTGGTCTGTTCTGCGTTTAACGCGGACTTTGACGGTGACCAAATGGCGGTTCACGTTCCACTGAGCCTTGAGGCCCAATTGGAAGCCCGCGTTCTGATGATGTCTACAAACAACGTTCTGTCACCTGCAAACGGTGCGCCGATCATTGTTCCGTCACAAGACATGATCTTGGGTCTGTATTACACAACCATCATGCGTGAAGGCATGAAGGGCGAAGGCATGTCGTTCGCTTCCATCGAAGAAGTGCAATACGCATTGGATTCAGGCGCAGTTCACCTGCACGCCAAAATCACAGCGCGTGTTCCACAAATTGATGAGCACGGAAACGAAGTCACAAAACGCTATGAAACCACACCAGGCCGCGTGCGTTTGGGTGCGTTGTTGCCAAAGAACGTCAAAGCGCCGTTCGAATTGGTCAACACATTGCTGCGTAAGAAAGACGTTCAAAAGGTCATTGACACCGTTTACCGGTATTGTGGCCAAAAAGAGAGCGTGATCTTCTGTGACCAAATCATGTCTATGGGCTTTAAAGAAGCGTTCCGCGCCGGTATTTCGTTCGGCAAAGACGACATGGTTGTTCCTGATAACAAATGGTCAATCGTTGACGAAACACGCGACCAAGTGAAAGATTTCGAACAGCAGTACATGGACGGTCTGATCACTCAGGGCGAAAAGTACAACAAAGTTGTTGATGCTTGGTCAAAATGTAACGACAAAGTCACCGAAGCGATGATGAATACAATTTCATCGGCAGATCGCGACGAGAATGGCGCAGAAATGGAACCGAATTCGGTATACATGATGGCCCACTCTGGTGCGCGTGGTTCTGTGACACAGATGAAACAGCTGGGCGGTATGCGCGGTCTGATGGCAAAGCCGAACGGCGACATCATCGAAACACCGATCATTTCAAACTTTAAAGAAGGTTTGACCGTTCTTGAATACTTCAACTCTACCCACGGTGCTCGTAAGGGTCTGTCGGATACGGCGTTGAAGACTGCGAACTCTGGATATCTGACACGTCGTCTGGTTGACGTTGCACAGGATTGTATCGTTCGCATGAACGATTGCGGTACTGAAAACGCGATCACTGCGGTCCCTGCGGTCAATGATGGCGAAGTGATTTCGTCATTGGCAGAGCGCGTTTTGGGTCGTGTCGCAGCCGATGACGTCCTGCGTCCAGGTACAGACGAAGTCATCGTGGCCAAAGGGTCATTGATCGACGAATTGATGTCTGATGCCATCGACGAAGCAGGCGTTCAATCGATGCGTATCCGCAGCCCATTGACCTGTGAAGCCGAAGAAGGCGTTTGTGCGCAATGTTACGGTCGTGACCTTGCACGTGGTACAATCGTCAACACTGGCGAAGCCGTCGGTATTATCGCGGCGCAGTCCATCGGTGAACCTGGTACACAGCTGACAATGCGGACCTTCCACATTGGTGGTGTTGCGCAAGGTGGCCAACAATCATTCTTGGAAGCAAGCCAAGAGGGTAAAATCGTCTTTGAAAACCCGATGACCTTGTTGAACTCGAATGGTGAAACGCTTGTCATGGGCCGTAACATGAAGTTGCGGATCGTTGATGAACATGGTGCAGAACGCGCAAGCCACAAGCTGGGCTATGGTACCAAAGTGTTCGTCAAAGAGGGCGAAACAATCAGCCGTGGTCAAAAGCTGTTTGAATGGGATCCATACACATTGCCAATTATCGCGGAAAAAGACGGTATTGCGAAACATGTGGATCTGGTCAACGGTATTGCTGTACGCGAAGAAACCGACGATGCGACGGGCATGACCCAAAAGATCGTTGTCGACTGGCGTGCGGCCCCCAAAGGGAACGACCTGAAACCAGAAATTATTCTGGTTGCTCAAGACGGCGAACCTGTTCGCAACGAAGCGGGTGCTCCGATCACCTATCCAATGTCTGTTGATGCGATTTTGTCTGTCGAAGACGGTTCAGAAATTCGTGCGGGTGACGTCGTTGCACGTATCCCACGCGAAGGCGCAAAAACCAAAGACATTACAGGTGGTTTGCCACGTGTTGCCGAACTGTTCGAAGCACGTCGTCCAAAAGATCACGCAATCATCGCGGAAATCGATGGTTATGTCCGCTTTGGTCGTGACTATAAAAACAAGCGTCGCATTTCGATTGAGCCGGTGGATGAGTCACTGGAACCCGTGGAATACATGGTTCCAAAAGGCAAACACATCCCTGTGGCCGAAGGCGATTTCGTCCAAAAAGGCGATTACATCATGGACGGCAACCCAGCGCCGCATGATATTTTGGCCATCATGGGTATCGAAGCGCTTGCGAACTATATGATCGACGAAGTCCAAGACGTGTACCGTCTGCAAGGCGTTAAGATCAACGACAAGCACGTCGAAGTGATCGTGCGTCAAATGCTTCAGAAATGGGAAATCTCTGAAAGCGGCGACACAACCCTGTTGAAGGGTGAGCACGTTGACAAGGCCGAGTTTGACGCAGCGAACGAAAAAGCGATTTCAAAAGGTGGCCGCCCAGCACAGGGTGAACCAATTCTTTTGGGTATCACCAAAGCGTCGTTGCAAACACGTTCGTTCATCTCAGCCGCGTCGTTCCAAGAAACAACGCGTGTTCTGACCGAAGCGTCTGTCCAAGGCAAACGCGACAAATTGATCGGTCTGAAAGAGAATGTCATCGTGGGTCGTCTGATCCCAGCGGGTACAGGGGGCGCAACACAACGCGTTCGCCGTATCGCGCATGATCGTGACCACGTCGTGATCGAAGCCCGTCAAGAAGAAGCACGCGCCGCATTGGCCGCGCCATCTGATGATGTGTTTAAATAAACCATTCTAAGACATTTAAAAAAGGGCGCGATTTTCGCGCCCTTTTTTCTTTTAAGTTTCCGAATTTCATGTAACGGTTCCGCAGCTTCTTTTTGGATTTTCCCATGACAGACAACCAGCGCGGCGCGATGTTGATGATGGGCAGCATGGCTGCCTTTACGGTGAACGACACGTTTATCAAACTATTGGGTGGTGTTTTGCCGCTTGGACAAATTCTGTTTCTTCGGGGTGGATTTGTGTTGATCGTTTTGGCCATTTTGGCATGGCGGTTTGGGGCAGTACGGTGGCGGTTTTCGCGTTCTGATTGGGGAATGATTATCCTGCGCGGGCTGTCGGAAATGGCGGCGGCGTATTTCTTTATCGAAGCGCTGTTCAACATGCCTTTGGCGAACGTGACTGCTTTGCTTCAATTGTTGCCATTGACGGTTGCTCTTGGGGCTGCCTTGTTCTTGCGTGAACCTATTGGGTGGCGGCGGATCGCGGCGATCTGTGTCGGGTTTGTCGGGATGTTGTTCATTGTGCGCCCCGATAGCGCAGGGTTTGGACTTTATACGATTTATGGGCTGATTGCTGTTGTGGCGGTCACCACCCGTGATTTGGCAACCCGCCGCATTTCGAAATCGGTCCCGTCGCTGATGGTGACCTTTATCGGCGCCTTTTGCGTGTGGCTGATGGCCTGTGCGATGATCGTGGTGACGCCTATGGTGCCCATGGGACTGCATGAATGGAAACTGATCGCGGGGGCCGTGATTTTTGTTTCTGTGGCCTACACGCTGAGCGTGATGGTTATGCGGGTTGGTGACATATCATTCGTGGCGCTGTTTCGGTACTCGGGGCTGATTTGGGCGCTGTTATTGGGCTGGATCGTGTTTGGTGATTGGCCTCAGGTTTTGACATTCGTTGGCGCGATCTTGATCGTGGGATCAGGGATATACACTATGCTTCGGGAACGATGGAATAAGCGTCAGACCAAATCTGCTTGATCCGATCATGATCAATTCCAAAGGTGTCTTTCATCACTGATGCCATGTCATCGTCGAGTGCCGCCGTCGTGACGATATTACGAGTGTCACGAACGGAATCGTTGTCGGTATGAAAAGACCGGATAAACATGGTTCTGTTGCAATAGGATACTACAGGCATAGATTTAAAAAGCTTGTGATGACCAAAATTCATGATTGTGCGATCGCCGGAACGTTTAAAAACTGCGGCGAGCGCAGGCGTCCAGAGCGTTTGCGTGACGGGTTCAATATGCAGGCCGTCCGAATGGATTGTCGCTGAAAATCCCGCACAATAGTCGATTGCAAAACTTGGGACCTCAGACATCGCAGGCGCGAGAGCTGCGGCATTCGCTTTTGCAAGCTCCACGAATTCAACATTCACCGCATCATCGTCATCCAAGCGGAATTGAAGCGCGGGCTGACCCTTTTGTGTGATCGCCTCATTTATGACCTCGGCTGTGATGTCACGATGCCGCTGTGTTGGCTTTGCCACGATCTGAATCCAAGGGTAGGGGCGTGTTAGGGTATGTAACCGCTCTTTTGCCCACAGGGGCAGGTCTGTGCCGATCAGAATAATAGAGGTGAAATCGGTATCGGTTTGGTTGGCAATCGACGGCAAACAGAATGATTCAAACTGGCGAAACCGAAGCGTTAGGCGCGCATCCGCGTACAAATAGGCGCGGCGCTACTCGTTTGTTTCATGAATGCGTTGGAATCCACCTGCAGCAGGATAGGAAAACCGACAGAGCCCAATAACTTGCATCACATATCCTTTGTTTTTCTCGATTTATCACTTTGACAAATCAAAGCCAA
>Ga0181556_1004333_pt1 | contig 11607 bp, 10 predicted proteins | sample 011ome_14_FD_148651 | JGI IMG/M metagenome (GOLD analysis project Ga0181556, IMG submission 148651) | Coastal salt marsh microbial communities from the Groves Creek Marsh, Skidaway Island, Georgia - 011505AT metaG (spades assembly) | ecosystem: Environmental > Aquatic > Marine > Intertidal zone... | reverse complement strand
CTTCGAAATAGATACTGCAATTTTTGCTCTGTTCATTGGAAGTACATATTTCAAGATTACAGGCCAGCCAATGTCCGTCGACCGGGCTTGGTAGAGCGCCCATGGCGTTGCTGTATCAAAAGGAGTTGGCAGAAGACTTGGATGTCGATCTTACTGGGGCATTAAACATGAAGGTGACAAATTTATTTTGGCCCTTTTCAATCATCATTAAGAAGAGTAACCAGTGTGTGCCCGGTTAACCTGAATCAACATCGATGCTTATCTCAGGATTAGGGTCGTCCCCCGGGTCGTGGAAAAGTCCTGGTGCAGCGGTAACGGAAACAGCTGCGGTTGCTACGTCCAAACAGACCAGTACATGATTATCCGGGTCATCATCCGCTAGCGCGATAGGGGTAATGGTCTGGCCGTCTTGAAGGAGCACGGATATACCAAGGCGCTGAGGCTCCCCCAGTGCAGACTCTGTTTTAAAGGAAGTCAAACTCTATCCCATCTTCCTAGCGCGCACTTTCATATTGGAAATATCCAGCAGTTGATCCCAGACTTTTTCGAGATCTTCCGCAGTGCCTGTCTCACCAAGCGTAACGCCAGCATTCTGACAGTACCTTATCAATTTATATTGAGGGCCATTGGACAAAACAATATCGCCGTTCTTCGTGCCTTCTGTACAGAGATTCAATACAGCTGCCGTAACCCACTCCGGCGCAAGTTTTGCTTTAACGCTGCCGTCAATCTGTGGCATCAAGCTTCTAGTCATTCTGGTCAAGGCGACCGGTGCAATGGCATTACAAAACACATTTTTTTTCTGGCCTTCAATGGCAAGCGTATTCATCAGGCCCACAATACCGAGTTTGGCTGCACCGTAGTTCGTCTGACCGAAATTGCCGAACAGACCCGATGGCGATGTGGTCATAACGACGCGGCCGTATTGCTGATCGCACATGATTTGCCAGGCTGCCTTGGTCGTGTAAACCGAGCCCATTAAATGCACGTCCAGAATCAGCTTCATGTCGTCCATGCTGGCTTTCTTGAAACTCTGGTCACGCAGAATCCCGGCATTATTAATGAGTATATGAATGCCGCCAAAGTGATTGATCGCATCATCAATCATTGATTGTGCACCGGCGGGATCCGATACAGATGCCGTGTTTGCTATCGCTTCACCACCTGCTGTCACAATTTCATCAACAACTTTCTGCGCGTGATCCACGGACTGCCCTTCACCGGACACACTACCGCCCAAATCATTGACTACAACCTTTGCGCCTCTCTCGGCCAACGCCAGGGCATGGCTGCGTCCCAGCCCCCCACCTGCGCCTGTCACAACTGCTACTTTTCCGGTGAAATCCAATGCCATCTGCTTTACCTTATTTCGATGATCTAAAAGTTTTTCTAGTTCTGTGCCTGCTAATGGATGCCAAGGTGCTCCATCGCGGTCTGCCTAGTTCGCCTGAAATCCGCTTTACCCGAGGGTGAGCGATAGACTTTCTCGACCTGAACCACATGTTTGGGCGCCTTATATCCCGCAAGGTGTTCTTTCACATGCGCAATCAAAGCGGCCACGTCCAGATCAATCCCCTGTTCATCAGCGTGCCTTGACACAACAGCAGTAATGGCTTCGCCCCAGCGCTCATCCGGCACACCGACACAGACGGCATCGGCAACACCTTCAAAACGCTTGATCACTTCCTCTACTTCCTCCGGGAACACCTTTTCCCCACCGGTGTTGATACAAACCGAACCTCTTCCAAGAAGGCTTAGTGTGACTCCATCATCGTTTACAACAGCCCAATCACCGGGAATTGAAAAACGACCTGCTTCACACTCCACGAAGGTCCTCGCACTTTTATCTGGATCTTTGTAATAACCCACGGGTTGACTGCCACTTACGCCAACCAAACCCTTCACCCCGGGCTTGCTATCCAGCAATTCAAGGCGGTCGCTAAACAGCCTTGTGGTCTTTGAGAGCTGAAACTTGCCTGTCTGCACAGACCCTTCTGCGGTCGTGATACTCATACCCATACCCAGCGCTTCTGAGGAACTAAAAGAATCAATCAACATCATCCCCTTGTTGTATGACAACAGCCCCTGCTTAGTTTCCTCGCTCCACATCACACCAGAAGAACCAATAATTTCCAGGCTACTAAGGTCATATTCAGATTTATCGCGTTGCAATTCACGCAACATAGGCTTGGCAAAAGAATCACCAACAATTGTGATGCTGGTGATTTTTTCGGCGGCAACAGTGCGCCATAGCTCGGCAGGATCAAATTTTTTTGTGCCGCCCATCATCACGATAGCACCACCGCCAAACCAGGTGACCATAGAGGAAATCCACCCGGTGCCATGCATCAGGGGTGGGCATACAAGCGTTCTGGTTCTCGCCGGGGCCTGAAGAGCTTCACGATAAACAGCCTCCGTCACAGAAGGCCCGCCTATGCGCGTCAAGAAAAGGCCAAACATATCTTCCTGGCGCCACATAACACCCTTGGGCATACCGGTGGTTCCACCCGTATAGAGGAGCAACAAATCATCGAGAGAGTGTTCAACCTCAACAGGTTCACGGTCAGTTTCAGCTACTGTTTCGTAATCTGCCGCGCAGGAGATTGAGGCCATATCAAAGTACCCCCTCTCTTTAACTACGAGAACACCAACGACCTTTGGCAACCGGGGCAAGACTTCAGCGAGCAATGAAGCAAAATCTTCGTGCACCACGACGATTTCGGTATCCGAATTCTCCAGCAAATAACCTAATTCTTCAGCCCTATAACGATAGTTAACGTTGACGGGCACCAGAGCCGACTTGAAAGCAGCATAGAGGCCTTCCATATAAGCTGGATGATTGTAGGTATAGAGAGAAACCTTACCCTGCGGACTGACACCACGTTGTTGCATCCAGCTCGCAAGATTACCGGCACGCCTCCGGGCATTTCGCCAAGAGATGCGCCGGCCTCCCTGAATCAGACAATCTTCATCGCCTCGTATTTCACTGACGATATCAAGTGCATAGGCACAGTTTCCGTATGGCATGTATGCTTTCCTCTTCGTCTAGTTTTTCGCCGCAGTCAATGCCGGCTTTTAACAGGTAGCTCCTGACACGACCGGCGTCTCTCTAGTCTGATCCGCGGTCATGGCAACTGGGCGCAGTTAGGTGCTCGTAAACCGCGGCACGCTATCGCAAGGCATCCGCTGCCATCGGTCAGAGTCAGGCCCAACAAGGAAGGGTCGGCGATAGGATTCAATGGGGTGATGTCCGCGAGTCCTAATTCCTGCTCAAGACATCTCCTATGCATCCACCTGAGATAAGCATTTCCCTCGTTTTACAAACAGAAATGCAAATGCTGCAAACAGCAATCCATGCCCTACGACACCGGGAGCCATGGATATGACGAAACAGGCGACAAACATCGAAGCATGAAACGTCAAGAGGAGGCCCAATCCCATGGATAAACTGGACTCAGTATCGCTGAATTTTAGGAACCAGAGAATGCTAGCCGCCGCTGCAAACGCTGCGAACCCGTATAGCACAAATCCCCCATGAGTCATCGCATCGAAGTCCTCCCGCCGGAAAGGCAGCATCATTAATCTGGCTGATGTCAGCCCTTCCAAAAGCAGGTTCAATCCCAACACTGTAAACAGAACTTTTCTCATACTTATCATCCTCTTTTGATGCTTCACATTGCTTTCATTTGTGCCTCACGTAGCGGCTCGTTTGTCTGCGCGGGCTTATTCGGCGAGTAATGAATTGGCGATGACCAGGCTCTTTCCTGGATCGTTGTAGGTAGATCGGGACGCGGCGCTACACCAGCACGAGCCGCGTCCCAAGTGGACCAGCGACAAGTCGGGTTCTCAATGACCCGCGCATAATAAAAAGCTGCCTGGTCAGGCCGAAACTCGGGGTCATGCCACAGTACCGAGAGTTGACTGGCGCCTGATTCAGCGTTGATGGAGCAATCAGTGATATCCACGATTGCATCATTATCGGGGCAACGTTTGGTAACTGAATTCACGCTTGCACCGCCGGCGCAAGCTACGTCGATGACTTCCTCGTGAGTTCCACCCGCATCGACCCAGCCTTTGACGATCTGCAGCCGCTGTAACGGAGCACTTTCTGGGTCGGCTGAGGCCATAACGATAAACGCCGGCAGGGATGAATCACTGGTCGGCTGCCCATTATTAGATGTGTCCAGTGAGAGAGTGCCTCCCATCGGAACGCCTTGAGCATACGCCCGGTCTATACCGTCAACATCAGTCAGCATGCTCTCGTCAAAGTCAAAACCTCCAAATAGGCGTATTTGAATCCGTGGCCCTGAGGTCGCAAACACTTCTTTTCTTCGGAAGGCGCTGTAGAGTGATGTTCTGGTATTTTCTTCAGCCCACGCACCTGCCAAGCCTGAAGCACCCCAAGTCGGGTTTGAGCCATCGGCATAAATGCTGCCGCTAATTTTAATTTGGGCAGTGCCGCGGCCCATTAACTTCATGGCTTGATAGCCAAGTTCAGACGTGAGACCAGTGCGTGGGACCGATCCTCTTGCTTCTGCAGTGCTGGATAGCAAACCCAGTTTCGACTTGTAGTTTGCTTCGTTGATTTCACTCGCGCCTGTATGCGTATCGCTCGAGCCAATAAATCCAAACTGATAAGGATTTGTCATGCCTTCTTGATCTAGGGCAATTCCCTCTAACAGCGCGTCACGTGCATAGGACCCCTTAAATTTACTCAAGGCATTGGTCCCTACTCGATAAGGCATAATCTCAAAATCTGCCCACTCATCTCTTGTCGATAAAGTCGGGTGAGTTTCGGAGGTGCCTTTTATTTGAGTGATCTCAATGATCGGTTCGTTGCGCATGCGCTGCTTCGCGTAATCGTCATCAAGAGGATCTCCCGCCCAATCTGCGAGCTTGAACATTTGGCCGTTAGAACCGTTAGGGTTGTGGGGTATTGCCAGACTTTCTACCCCTTTCTCTCTGAGCTCATCCATCCACTGCCAGAGGTCCTCGGGATTAGGGGAATGGAAGCGAGAAAAGGGCTCACGGGGCAGTTGCTCTGTTCCCTCAAAAACAACATTTCTATGCAGATTACCCATGTCGTCCGTTGACGAACTGTATTCAAATGCAGCAAAGGTCGTGAAATTACCTGGGTCATAAAACTGGTCTGCCGCATTAATGATGTCGCCCCATGCTGTGCGGATGACATCAATGGTGTGGTTAAGATTAGACTCGCCAGAAGTAGCGTGTCTAATGGCGGCAGGTACAAATGAAATAACCGCCCTTCCTCTCCTAATCAGACTGAATAGGCCCGTCCCCATATTTTCAGGCGAATTGAGATCGTGATAGGGCTGCGAGAAGTCATTTTTTGAAAATTCTGTGGCCGTGTCTGCAGCGGCACTGAGCACTCCCAAAAACATGGCGTGATCCGTCACAGCGTAGAAATCCATCGGGCGTGATAACTGCATGCCAAAGCCAGCAGGGTGAGAAATTACCTCGCCCCTCGCATAGCGATAGGCGTCATAGGGGGACGCTAGCGTGCCAACAACATAACCATCGAAGGAGTAGGCGGTATGCACATGCAAGTCGCCAAAATAAGCTTTGCGCTCACCCGGAATCTCAGAGAGTTCGTCGCTAGGGGCCGTGGGTGTATGCTGCTCGCGCAGAAGCAATTGGGTTTCTTTTTGGAAGGCTCTCGTGCCCCACGGTTGCGCATTGTTCTGGCTATCAAATTCGGCAGTGGCCGCAATCGCTCGTTCATCAGTATGTCTTTCGTCAGGAAAGATCACAGCGTCGCTAGACGATTCGTCTGAACAAGAGACGAGCGTTAGCAGCATGATTACGATGGCGAGAGACAGCAACATCTTGGCTAGCCAGGGTGAGCGTGTGCCATTCATGAGCGATCTTCTGCAGAGCCCTGAATCTGATCAACCACTCGCAGCAGGGCAGTGGCGATTTCAACGGGAACCTCCTCTTGTAAAAAATGGCCCCCTTGGGTCTCAGTGACAGGCGCTTTTGGAAAGAATCGCTTCATCGCCGGCAGGCCTAAAGCCAAAATCGGGTCTCGCATGCCCCAGACAATTTCGGCCGGGATATTCAGGGTCTGGACGTAGTCCGCAATCATTCTCATTGCTGGAGTGCTTGGGTGGTGGGGCCCATCGGGCACCATGCGCATCATCGCCAATGGCGCTTTTTCGTTGCCGCTCTCTACTACAGGCCTGCCATAAAGATCCGCTACGTCGGCTGGGAATTGGTCGGGGTCACCCTGCAAGCGGTGCATGCCATTAAATATGGGGAACAGACCCTCTAGTAGCAGCTCGCCTAGGAGCGGATTTTTTACTACGGCGTGGGGGATGGAGAGGTTGATATCTTTGGTTGGCGCACCGAATCCGGTATTGAGCAAAACGGCTCCCTTGATTAAGTCTGGCGAGAGCGCAAGTGCGCCCATTCCTACGGGTCCACCCCAATCCTGCCCCGAGTAGACGAGTTCGGTAAGCTTCAACTGGGTTAGCACGCCGTTTATCCAACGCATGTGGTTGTCTACCGTGTGTTGGCTAGCAGGCACCTTGCTTGAAAAGCCGAGGCCGACCATGGTCGGCATGATTAGGCGAAGCCGATCCTTAGGTAGTTCCTTTGCAATCTTACGGTAAAGAAATCCAGAGGTCGGATTACCGTGTTGCATAAAGACAGGGAACCCGGTCCCAACTTCAAGGACATGTACTTTGATCCCCGGCTCAACCTCGACGAAGTAGCTCTTGTAGCCCTCGGTAAGATGTTTCGCTGCATACTGCGGCAACGGGAACGCCTCAAAGGTTCCTGCATCTAACGTGACGGTCCCCGTGCCGACGGGAGTAACCAGCTGCCCATCTCGGGTGATCAAGACAGCGAATGTGATGGAAAACACCACAAAAATACTCAGCGAGATCAAAAAAAACTTTTTCATTGCTATGCCTTTCCATCTAGGGACCTAGAGACAACGCGTTGCAGCATCCCGTGGCGCTTCACTCGATCAATACATTGCCCTGCGCACCAAAGCGCACAGCCTTTATTTATTCTTTACTGGGTAGTAAAGCGACGGTGTCTCGTCTTAAAAAGACGCATCACTAGCGCGCGGCGCGCATTCTCTTCCGCATCTCGTTTCTTCGTTCATTTTGCATGCTCTGGTACTCACGCATTTGTTCGTCGGTGAGGATGTCCTCCAATGCGTCGTTCGTATCGGCGCGAACTGCCTCGAGGTCTCGGCCCATTGCCCGCGCCTTCTGGTAACCCAGTTTTTTAGCGGGCGGCTTCCCGCTTTCGATATCAATACCGTATTCAAGCAGTACGGCACGCTGTGACTCAAAATTCGACTGGAGAATTGGTGCGACTTTCTCTGCCTGCTCGTCGGACAGGTCTAGGCGAGCATTCGTCTCTGCCCAAAGCGCCTCCAAGGCTGCTGGCGTGTCCTCGGCCGGGAAAGACCTATCGACCTCCGAGGTCGAGTCAGCGACCGTCAGGCAGGAGAAGGTCAGCGAGAATGCCGTTGCCAATAATTTTTTCTTCATACTTTTCCTTAAAAGACTGCTTCTGCGGCTGAACTATCAAGGGCTGCATCCCCAGCAGTTAGCAACGGCGCTTCGTTCAGTAACTCAATGCAAATCAATTCTGAGACGCCGCCCTCAAGCGCAGCAATCGGCAAGGGATTGTTAGACGTGCACGCTCTTCCGTCCTCGGTAAAACTGAAGTCACGTGTATAGGTTCCCGATAGTGGTACTGGATAGACCACAAATCGCTCTTCTTCCGATATGAAGCGGTAGATACGGTCCGTCATATTTTCGTTAACCCAGACATCGCCGGTTTGGGGGTGCACACCGAGAGCGTAGGGCGCTGGAGGGTAGCCCTCTGCGAATTCTGGTAGTGCATATACTTCGCTCTCGAAGCCGTCTGTACTGACGGTGATCCGCGCTAGTTGCCCTTCGGAATAGCCCGTCAGCCACAGAGTGCCGTTCTGCTGATCAAAGCGCATCCGGCGAGGGCCTCTCACCGGCGAGTCGAACTCGTTTACCTCGAGCGTATTCGGGTCAATTCTGCCGATCTTGTCGCCAAAAAGGCGGCTATACCAAATTGACCCGTCAACTGGATTGATATCGATGCCGTAGGGCATGGAGCCTCCGGCGAGACCGCCTGATTCTGCGTCTGGCAGCTTAATCAGAGTGCTTTCTTTGCTTACCGGATCGACGCGCCCAACCCTCTCGCCTCCCGCGATGGTGAACCAAACGATCCCGTTTTTATCGATACGCGTCGTATGAGGGTAGATCGCCATAACCCCTGCAAAGATAGACGGTTCCCACTCCCGCGTGGTGGGGTTAAACACGCCGATGCTGTTAGCAAAGGCGTTGGTTGTGTAATACTTTCCGTCCAGCCCCATAGCCAACGAGTGCGGGCCGAATCGATCGAAGGGCCAACTCACTGCTTTAGTCTTCCAAAACGGCAACCAGAAGGTGCCGCCTTTTTGGCTTATGTATTCAGTGTGGCCGGTGGCGGGGTCGGTTATCGCCATGTGATCAGCGCCTTGATCAACCGTGTAGATCAAGCCGTCGTTAGGATTAACGATCGCATCATGAGGGATGATGCCTTTCTCCACACGATACTCGTAGATTTTTGCGCGACTGAGTGACTCATCCAACGGGAATCGCGGACGCACAGTTATCGGCTCGCCATCAAAACCCTGTGACAAAATATGCGACCGTCTCTCTCGCAACTCCTCATCAAAATCGCTACGGACATAGTTATGCATGCGCTCTATGGTGACTTCCCATTGCTCGGGCGAGCGCGGAAATCGGCTGAGCGGGTTGCCCATCTGATGACATGACAAACAGTCACGTTGAAATTGGTAGCGACTGAATACGGCGTCTTCTCCGGTTTCAAAGTCCAAACTGCCGAAGTGATAGGCCGCCGGCAAGCTGTCGGAAATCTCTGACGCGTCGGTCATGGCCTCCATTGTAAATTCGCTATGAAGGTTGGCCTCCTCGGCCAGTTCAACGGTCGTATTAACATCTCTGTGATAGGGCATCCGTAGGCGGACAGTCAGCTCACCCCGCAGCGCAGTGGTTAAAACAAACTCGCCTCGGGCATTCGAAAAAACAGATTCAGAGATGCCCGAGGTAGCATCGGACAACCTGATCATGGCTCCCTCGAGAATCTGTCCACTGTCGTCCTTTACAGAGCCGCGAAAGGTGGCGCCAGTCGCCCCATGCGCAGTCAGTAGAAGCAGCGTTGTGACACCCACTGCCGTCATCAGTTTGTTCATTGTCTCTCCGTTAAAAATTTCGCTCATTACCGTTTGAGGTGCGGCGATGCTCGTATCGAATCGATAGAAAACGAACTACTAGGACTTCCACTACAACAGAAAAGTTATCGGCCTACTTGTCAGGTAAGTGACAGCTGATAGGAAAGGTTAGATAGCCGCCTTGCAGCCTCGCTCAGCGTCGATCCTATTTTTCGGTTCATGCTTGTGCCGCAGTTACGCTCGTTGAGCACGAGTAGCCCAAGAAGATAGATTTTCTTTGAGGGGTTAAGGCGCCATTCTGCTGGAGAGGCGTTATGGTTCTTGTTGATTAGGGTTCTGTTGACTCGGCTTCCATCGAAAGCTTTTTGACAGACGGCACATGGTATTGACCGTCTACAAGGGACACCAGTCCTTCGTTTTTCCACTGACGAAAAATGCGGTTTACCTGCTGTCTTGAGCCATTGACCAGCTTGGCAAAATCGCCCTGAGACATGTTTGCCTCCAAGTATGCAGACTCCCCGGCTTGGTGACCATGAATCTCTATCAGCACCAGTAGCCGGAAAGCCAGCCGGGACTTTAGCGGATGAAAGATCATGTGGGCCATCAGCCTCTGCGTCATGCGCGTGTATAAGGCCTGATCGGCGAAAAGATATTTGTATATTTCGGGAAAATTGTCGGCCACTTTGGTTACCGCTGACCGAGGGATTTCAATAATTTCTGAATCGATCAAGGCCCGTGCATCAAAAGTCGCTGGGGCCTTGTCGATCAGAGTGGTAGAACCGAACCAGTACCCTTTCCAAAGATCCCACAAGATGAATTCGTCACCGCTACTCGATGGAATGGAAAGGCGTACTTGTCCGGAGAGCAGGCCAAAAAAATTGTGGCCGCGGTCACGATGACGCAGGACAAAACTTTTGCGAGGGTATGACCTGACTGTGGCTTGCTCCAGCATCTCATCTAAAGCTTCATCGGTGACATATTTCGCCCACCGCTCTCTACGAAGCGAATCCCTTAATCTCTTTTGCTGAGCCATGGGCGACAGACTAAGTGGCTCGGATTTAAACGACAAGTCAGTTGGGTGCATTGGTGATTTCGCAAACCTCCGGTTTGCTGCGGTTCGGCCTGCCCTAAAGGGATAAGGACGGCGTCTCCGCTAGGGCGCTGCGCGTTGCGAGTCACCAGATACCTATAGGCGGTGTCACCTCGATAAAGGGCTGACACATCAATGATCTAGCTAGCGTAGTGCTCACCCAACACGTTGTTTACAAACACTGTTGCCTGATATTGACCACGAGAACGCTCACGAATTCCTGCGCTGATATTCAAAAAAATGACGCGCTTTGCGCTTGGCGTCATGCTCGACATCGGCGAAGCTCAGTTGATCAACAATGCTAATGAAATCAAAACGAAGCACGCATACGATAAACGACATCACCCGCGCAGCGGGACTTGTTGAGAGCGTCCCTACTCGTTCAATGCAGTGCAGGAAGCAACATCAATTCTGCTATACCGATTTGGGTCTTGGTTTGGGTCTTCGACCGTGTTGGCCAGCATTGAGATTTTGACAATCTCATCGCTAGTAGCAAAACATAGTTGGTGAACGTTGTCTTGGTCATCAATATCTCTAATCGAAATAGGAATATGCGGAATTAGCACTCCAGAATTGTCGGAATAGCCAACGTAGTACTGAAATAAGTCAGATTCGGGATCACCATCTATATACGGTGTAACGCCACCATTCCAAGCCACTTGAATCGTTTGTGCTCCTGAATCACATTCATTCAGGTCGCCAAATATTTCTTGGGCAAAGAATAAACTTGGCCCATCATCAAGCGGAATAACATTCGTGGTCGTGATTCCCTTTAGGTTTATGATTTCTGAACAAGCGGACTCTCCGGGTACCGTATCCGTTGTAAATAGATCCCCTACAACTCTAACTTCAACAGGTGGATTGGTAACAGCGGTACCTAATTCACCCAGCAGAAGCACAGTTCGATTTTCTCCGTCTTCATCAGCTGGGGCCAAAGAAACACAATCAGGGGTATGTATATTTCCAATGCTGTCTAAAACTTCAAAATCAGTTTCCGATAAACTGGATACATCTATCGGGAATTTAAAATTAACAGGCATACCATCTATCAGGCGCCCTGGTTGATTGCACAATAGACCCGATAGTTCATTATCAAGTCCAAAAAAAGCGGACACGAGAATATCTTGTTCGGCAGAATTCGTGACATTGGGAGTGACCTGCCGAATTTCAAACCCCTGACTGGCAGTCAGCCACCCCAGAGTTACCGCATAGTCTTCTCCATCTTGCAATATGACATCGTTGATCACGACCGAATCGCCGTCGAGAC
>Ga0181556_1004329_pt1 | contig 11616 bp, 12 predicted proteins | sample 011ome_14_FD_148651 | JGI IMG/M metagenome (GOLD analysis project Ga0181556, IMG submission 148651) | Coastal salt marsh microbial communities from the Groves Creek Marsh, Skidaway Island, Georgia - 011505AT metaG (spades assembly) | ecosystem: Environmental > Aquatic > Marine > Intertidal zone... | reverse complement strand
CCCGCCGGATCAAACCTAGCCTTAATTCCGGCCATCAGATCAACCGCATCCCCCATTTCCTCGACCAACGAGTCGCGCTTGCCTTGGCCAATGCCATGCTCGCCCGTGCAGGTACCACCAAAAGCCAACGCCCGCGTCGTCAGCCGTTTGGCAAAGGCGCTCACCTTGTCATTCATCGCATCATCATCCGGCATCGCCAGCGGCAGGACATGAAAATTACCATCGCCAACATGGCCCACAATCGGTGCGGTCAGACCATTTTCTTTGATGTCCTTGATGGTTTCCTCGACACATGAGGCAAGGTTTGAAATCGGCACACAAACATCAGTTGCATAGGCCTTTGCCCCCGGGATAAGCGCCAGCGCCGCCCAATAGGCATCATGCCTTGCCTTCCATAATTTGCTGCGTTGTTCTGGCTCATTCGACCATTGAAAATCTGAGCTTGTAAGTTCGGCACAAATTTCGGCAAACCTCTTTACATCATCATCCACAGAAACTGCCGAGCCGTGGAACTCAACCAGCAATAGCGGCTCTTCGGGCAGATCCAGCTTTGAATAGGTATTACAGGCGCGAACTTGCAGCGGATCCAATAGCTCTATCCGTGCCATTGGAATGCCCATCTGAACTGTCATAATCACCGCATCACAGGCCGCGTGAATGGTGGGAAAAGAACAAATGCCACCAGCGATGACCTCAGGAATACCATGCAGCCGCAAAGTCAGCTCGGTGATAATGCCAAGCGTGCCCTCAGATCCGATGAATAGCCGCGTTAAATCATAACCGGCTGATGATTTACGCGCACGCCCGCCAACCCGGACGATGCGCCCATCGGCCATTACCACCTGCATCCCCAAGATATTGTCGCGCATGGTGCCATAACGAACCGCATTCGTTCCCGAAGCACCCGTTGCCGCCATGCCGCCAATACTGGCATTCGCGCCCGGGTCAATCGGGAAAAACAACCCACTATCACGCAGATAATCATTCAGCGCCTCTCGGGTAATGCCGGGCTGTACCACCACATCCAAATCTTCATTATTCACCGCTAGCACCTGATCAAGCTGGTTCATATCAATCGAGATGCCGCCATATGGCGCGTTGACATGCCCCTCAAGTGACGAGCCAGCACCAAACGCAATCACCGGACAGCCAAGCTTGTGACAGGTTTGCATGATGCTGGAAATTTCTTCGGCACTCTTGGCAAAAATAACTGCATCAGGTGGCTGGTTGGGCATTCTAGTGGTGGTGTGACCATGCTGCTCACGCACCGTTTGCGCAACGCTTAACCGGTCGCCAAACTGCTGTTTTAATACAGCAATTGCCTGATCTATCGAGTCCTGATTAAACGTCATTTTCCCTCGCCTGACACAGTCTTTCTACCGCGAAAAATCTAGCATAGAATTGCCCTAACGTACAAATTCCTAACAAACAATAAGGCTTGACGCAGTGGTCTTTTGATTGAAAAGTTTTTGGATGAAAAATGTGTCGTGGATGCCGCTTTTATGCCAAGCAGTAATAGGGGAAAAAGATGGGATTACTTACACAAGCGCAAAAAGACAGTTTTTGGCAAGATGGTGTTCTACTCGTCGATAATGCGGTCTCGGCGCGCCAGCTGACCGCCCTTCGCACAGAATTTCAAAGCTGGGTAGATGAAAGCCGAAACCATAATTGCGACTATGGTGAGACAATGGATGGGCGAGCAAGATTCGACCTACAGCCCGGCCATAGCGCAACAACTCCAGCGCTTCGGCGCGTCCAATCACCCGAAGAGGTCTCGCCCCTTTATGAAGATGTAATGCGCAACGCCCGCACCGTTGATTATTGCGCTGAATTGCTTGGCCCCAATATTCGCTTTCATCACGGCAAGGTAAATTCAAAACTGCCCGGCTCGGCAACTGCGGTGAAATGGCATCAGGATTTTTTATTCCAGCCAATGACCAATGACGACATGATCACCTGCTTGCTGTTTGTTGATGACGTAACATTTGAGAATGGGCCGCTTGAGATTATCCCGGGCAGTCATAAAGGCCCGCTTTATCCGCACTGGCATAATGGCGTATTTACCGGTGCCATTGATGACAGCATTATCGAACCGCAGCATGACAAGATTGTTAAATGCACTGGCAAAGCCGGTACGGTCTGTTTGATGCACGTCAATCTGTTGCACGGGTCAGCGCCTAATTTATCTACCACACCACGGACACTTTATATCACCACCTATTATGCCGAAGATGCGATTGAATTAAGCCCAAACCATTTACCAAGCCGGTTCACGCATGAACTGGTGCGGGGCACAGAAACAGGCAGTGTCCGCTGTTCTCAATATGCGATGCAATTGCCAGCTATTCCCAAAGGCACATCCTTTTTTGCCCAGCAAGAAGGCACCGATATTTAAGGCGGCAAAGGGGCGTCTCATTCGGCCGCAAGACCAAAACAGCCCACTGGCTACACCCCCCCTTGTTACTTTGCGGTAAAGACCCGTATGTTTGGTAACGGTTCAAGGTAACACATAATTTCTCGGTAGCGCATATTTGAAGGATTTTTCTGATGCCAGCACCTTTTCCAAAACAGGCACAGGTTGTTGTCATCGGCGGCGGCATCCATGGCTGTTCGGTTGCTTATCACCTTGCCAAGAATGGCTGGAAGGATGTGGTTCTTGTCGAGCGGAAGAAGCTTACCAGCGGCACCACATGGCATGCTGCCGGTTTAGTTGGCCAGCTTCAAGGCAGCCATGCCACCACAGCCTTTGCCAGCTATGGGGTCGAGCTACTGCAAGAGATTGAAGCCGAAACAGGCCTTAATCCGGGGTTCCGGCAAAATGGTTCAATCTCGATAGCCCTGAACCCAGATCGCCTTGCCGAGCTAAAGCGCAAAGCCGATTTCGCCAAGCTATTCGGTGTCGAAGCATCATTTATTGAAACAGATGCAATCAAGGAACGATGGCCATTAATGAACGCTGACGGTGTAATTGGCGGTATCTATATGCCCAGCGACGGGTCGGCAAATCCGACCGACCTGACGCAGGCATTGGCCCGTGGGGCGCGAATGAATGGTGCCAGAATTTTTGAAAATATTAAGGTTGAGACAGTCTTGACGTCAGACGGGAAAGTAACTGGTGTTGATACTGATGCTGGATTTATCACGGCCGAGTTTGTGGTTAACTGCGCCGGAATGTGGGCCCGCGATCTGGGCCGGAAAAATGGCGTTGGTGTTCCGCTTCATGCTTGCGAGCATTATTATCTTGTTACCGAACCGATTGCCGGCCTTCCATCTGATCTTCCTGTTCTTCGGTCATATTGTGATGGTACCTATTGGAAAGAGGATGCTGGCAAACTGTTATTCGGCTTTGCCCATTTCCATGCAAAAGCCTGGTCAAAAGACGGCATCCCAGACCATTTCGAATTTGACAGTCTGCCATTCGTCGAGGATGACGTTATGGAAGTTCTGGAATTGGCGATGGCGCGCGTGCCATGCCTTACCGAGGTCGGTATTCGTACCTTTTTCAATGGCCCTGAGAGCTATTCACATGACGGGCGGTTTACCTTGGGTGAGGCTCCTGATGTAAAAAATTACTTTGTTCTTGCAGGGGTTAACTCTACTGGTATCCAGTCTGGATCTGGGGCTGGAAAGGCCGTTGCCGACTGGATAATGGCTGGCCATCCAACGATGGATCTGTCGGAAATGGACCCTGCACGTATAGAAGAATTTCAGGCACAGGATCAGTATCTTCAGGAACGCTGTCCAGAAACCCTTGTGCTGACTTATGCAATGCACTGGCCGTCTCGCCAGCGCGAAACCGCGCGCGGGCTAAGACGAACACCATTTTACCAAGCCTTAAAATCCAAGGGAGCGGTTTATTCGGAAATGCAAGGATGGGAGCGGCCAAGCTGGTTCGCCCCGAAAGGCGTTGCACCGGTTCATGATTATGCCTTTGGCAAACCAAGCTGGTTTGACCATGCGCAGAGCGAGCAGACATTCGCGCGTAACGGCGTTGTGATGATTGATTACTCGATGCTTGGCAAACATATGGTTGAAGGACCCGATGCCGAAAATTTTCTTCAACGCGTTCTTACCAATGATGTCTCATTGCCCGATGGGCGTGTAACATACAGCCTCATGCTGAATGAACGCGGTGGTATCGAGGGCGATGTTACGATTGCCCGACATAACAAAACACGCTTTATGGTCATGAGTGCAATCTCACATACCCGGCGCAACCGAGACCATCTGCAAAATGCGATCTTAGCCGATGAAGATGTTGTCATCCGTGATGTGACCAGCGCCTATGCCGTGCTTGCGCTAAGCGGGCCGTTATCACGCGCCGTGTTAGAGACGCTTATTGATATTTCCCTGTCAGATAAGGATTTCCCGCCATATAGCTTGCAGCAATTCTACATTGGCCACGCACCTGTCTTTGCCCAACGCCTGTCCTTTACCGGCGAGATGGGCTGGGAAATTTTTATCACCCCTGACTTTGCCGAATATGTATTTGAAGTGCTTTATCAGGCAGGACAGGGTTATGATTTGCGGCTTGCGGGCGGTGAGGCTTTAAACGCTTTGCGCATTGAAAAAGGCTTTGTGCATTGGGGGTCTGACATGGCCTATACTGAATCGCCCCATCAAATTGGGTTAGATTTTGCTTGTCGGCCTAGCAAAAACATCCCTTTCACCGGCAAGCAGGCCTATCTTGCCCGAAAGGCCGAGGGGAAGGGTCCCTTCCTATGTTCGGTCAAATTGCATCAGCCCGATGCAATGCTGCATCATAATGAACCGGTGTTGCGTGATGGTGAGGCTGTTGGCTTTGTTACAAGTGGCGCATTCTCGGCCAAGCTAGGGACAGCGATAGGGCTTTGTTTGATTGAGGCGCCGGCTGGAACATCTGGCTATGAGGCGCTGGAAAAAGGCGATTATACCGTGCTCGTTGAAGGGCGTGCCATTCCGGCAACCCTTCAGCGCAAAGCCCTCATAAGATAGATTAGGTCAGCTCGATTAGAAAAATTAGATAAATCGAGAAACAATCTCGCGGCTATCAATGCTATCGCCAGACAGAAAGCCCGTAGCGACAAAAAATAACAGTGCTAAAAAAATAGCAGTGCCAGAGGGGCGCTGCTATTTTTTGCATAAAGCTGGCAAGACCAACCTAAAGGCATGAGGGCTTAACACTTGTCCTTTGGCGGTTTGATGATGGCCTTACACTCAATTTTAATGCTGTAGCATTATGGCTTTATATAGGTGTAACCCTGCATCTGCAGATGACTTAACTCGGCAACGCCGCTTGGCACAATATCCTCTTCAAAGACATCATAGAGATCTTTTTCAGGGCTTAGTTTTTTGCCCTTCAATGTATTCGCGCATACGTTAAACGAGACATTCTGCGCCTTTAAATTGGCCACGTTGCTTTGCAGCTTGTCATTTGCTTTTGCACTTTGCAGCAACCCGATGCCATTACCATGGATTACCACCTTAATTTCCATATTTTCTGCGCCGACAGCATTGATATGATTTTGGATGTTCCGAAGCGCACCAAGATACGCTTTATCGTCCTTGCCGCCCGGATAATTGATATGGTACGCAACCTTCTGCTTGCTATAGCGTTCACCAGCTTCGGCCATCAGGCCACTTGCCATAAGCCCAATACAGGCAACCATAATTGTTAAAAGTTTTCTAAACATTACTGACCCCCAGTAGATTATTTTTCCAATTAGCGCATCATAAACGCCATTATGAGTATCTTTTCGCGTTCTTGCGCATAGGTCAATATCCGAAACCCGTTAAGAAAAAATAGATTACAGACGCGTCCAAAACGGCAATCTATTCATCTTTTTACGCGAAATAACGCATTGCGTTCCGATGCCATCATCCAGCTTGGTCATGCCAATGATTAAAAAAAACCGGCGATGCGCGTCGTGAGGGGGATTACGCGCGCCATCAGCACAGGATCTTTATTTCCATTCCAGAAATAGGCCATTGTCTCTTTTCCTATTGACCTTCCCCTTAGGGGAATATCTATTTTCGCGTCACAGGAGGCCGCTATGGCAATTGCAATTCAAGCGCTGAATATCCATTGGAAATGTAAACATACATGGCGAACCGCCAGCTATAACACCAGCTGGTGTTTGCTTGGTTGTTCGATCGGCGATATGGGAACAATATTATATTTCCAGATTACCGGTATTCAATGGCCGGTATTATGGATTATGTCATTGGCGATTATGAACGGCCTTGTGACCTCCATTATCCTAGAGACGATTATCCTATCGCGGCAAATGGCCTTTAAATTGGCATTGAAGACGGCTTTGGGCATGTCATTGATCTCGATGATATCAATGGAAGCCGCGATGAACCTCACCGACTTTTTCCTAACCGGTGGTGCGATGCTGACATGGTGGGCGGTTCCGTTAATGCTGGTGGCCGGTTTTGTAACGCCGCTGCCTTATAATTACTGGCGTCTGAAAGCATTGGGGAAAGCCTGCCATTAAAGCCATAATGCCAAAGACAGCCGCTGCCAGCCAACGGCGAATAGCGTTAGCACGCATATGATCAACCGGCATATGATGACCAATAAATGACAAAAGGGACATCGCATAACATGGCGTTTAAAAAAACTAGCTTTGCAACAGCTCTTATCCTGTCATTCGGTCTTTGTGCACTGGCCTTTGCGCATAGTGGTGCAACCGGCATTGTCAAAGATCGCATGGATCGCTTTAGCCAGAGCAAGGATAATTTGAAAGCGATTAAAACATATCTCGCCGCGGGTGATCTGGCGGCTATCATTCCACCAGCAAAAGAGATTAGCGATTGGGCACAACAAATGCCTGATTATTTTCCAGCTGGCAGCAACGCCAAACCATCTGAAGCATCTCCTGAAATCTGGGCAGATTTTTCCGGGTTTGAGCGCGCCGCCGCGACCCATTATCAAGCCGCAAATGAACTGGTTCTTGCCGCCCAGTCTGGTGATGCCGCCGCCACGCGAAACGCGTTTAAAGCCACTGCGGCCACCTGCAAAAGCTGTCATAAATCATACCGATTGGATTAAGATCATGCGCATTTTTACCGGTGCTAGTTTATGTTTAATGCTTGGCCTTGCTGGATTGTTGTCAAGCGTCGCCACTGCGCCAGCAATGGCAAACGAGGCGGCAATGGCAACCGGAATTATCGAGTTGCGTCCGGATGATGCAGATCACGTAAAGCTAGGTCAAAAGATATATCTTGAACAGTGCGCAAGCTGTCATGGTGTCAATCTGGAAGGGCAGGCTGGCTGGCGCGATATGATGGTCGACGGGATGCGGCTTGCCCCGCCGCATGATAAATCAGGGCACACATGGCATCACCCTGACGAATTGCTTTACCAGCTGACCAAATATGGTTTTGCGGCGATGATTGGCAGTGACTATAAGGTCAGTATGCCCGTTTATGATGGTATCATTACCGATCAGGAAATTATTGCAGCCTTGTCTTATATCAAATCGACATGGCCGGCCGATGTCAGACAAATCCACGATAGAATCAATGCTGATTACCGTCTCAATAAAGCAATGGAAAATCACAAATCCGGATCATAATGCCATTGGACAGGCGTTAAGCGCTGGCGCTAGCCATCTTGATTTTTGACCAGCAGGACACCGATTTTCGCATCAGCCACCCCATGATAATTGTGGTAATCCATTTTTCGTAAAGCGCGGGTGACAATCGTGTCACCGGTTCGTAATCGAGCTTATTGTAATAGGCAAAGATCTCAACTTGCAGATCATGAATTTGCCGTTCTGCGAGCAAGTCATTTATCTCGTAACTCGTTCTGTTGCGGAACCAGCGTTCAAACCGCTTGTTTAATTTACGCTCGATCCAATACATATGATTAGACCGGTAATCAGCCTCGATGGTCGTAAGTAATGAATGATCATTCGCGGTCATAGATTGATGGCTCCAATTCATGTAAAATATTGCGACCTGCCTTTTTTTGAAACCAGCCTATCAGATCGAAACCTAGCAAAGCCAAATGCGAAACCGCGCCTTAACAGCCCAAAACCTAAAGGTCAAAACCGGTGACTGAAGCTGGTGCTCTTTTCGGCCTGTTTCTATCGGCATTTCTGGCCGCCACCATTTTGCCGGCGCAATCTGAACTTGGCCTAGGTTATTTGGTGATGAGTTCGAATTATTCAATGGCAGTGCTCATCCTGATTGCCAGCCTTGGCAATACGCTTGGCGCGATGGTCAATTGGATCGTTGGACGCGGTATTGGCAAATCGGTTATGCGGCTGGAGAAAATTCAGGCATCACCGCGATATCAAGCAATCACCAGATGGTATCAAAAATATGGTCGCTGGACGCTGCTTTTAAGCTGGGTGCCGATCATTGGTGATCCGATCACGGTTGTTGCTGGCGTGTTAAGAGAACCGTTCAAAAGTTTTATTTTGATTGTCGCGTTGGCAAAAACCTCGCGTTACGTCGTGATTGCATTATTTGCTGAAAAATTTGCTTCCGGATAGCCGCTATCGGCAGGTATGATTGCCCATGTCGCCCCTTACCACAGTGAAAACCACCCAAAGGTAAAACCCGCGACAACCCTATGATGAGAAAAGGAATGCCCGCATGATTGATTTTTACACTTGGACGACGCCGAACGGGCGTAAAGTTTCGATCCTGCTCGAAGAGCTTGGCATTGATTATGTAACACATTCGATCAACATCACTCAGGGCGATCAGAACAGTCCCGAATTTTTGAAAATCAGTCCGAATAATAAAATCCCGGCAATTGTTGATCGGGATAATGGCCTGACCCTAATGGAGTCGGGTGCTATCATGCACTATCTTGCGGAAAAGCATGGACGGTTTCTGCCAACAGATCCGGCAGAGCGTGCCCGTGTCAATGAATGGCTGATGTGGCAAATGGGCGGGTTTGGCCCAATCCTTGGTCAGGCGCATCATTTCCTGCATTTCAATCCGGGCAAATCAGACTATGCCGAAGAGCGGTTCCGTAATGAAGTTGCACGACTTTACGGCGTTCTCGACCGGCGGCTTGTGGGGCGTGACTATATTTGTGATGATTATTCGATTGCCGATATGGCGATCTGGCCGTGGGTTTCACGCTATGAATGGCAGCAGGTCAATCTGGCCGATTATCCGAATGTCCGCGCATGGTATCAACGCCTGCTTTCGCGTGACGCCGTGCAAAAAGGCTATCATGTGCCAAAGCATATGGGCGAAATTCCAGCCGGATAATCAGCTCTACCGACAAAATTTCCAGCGGAACAGCAATGGTGATCTGCATCCAATGATTGTGCCAATTGCTGCCATCACCGGCCAGCTCTCCGCTGCCAGCCTTTGACGAAAATCTATAGTTTGGCTCGTTGAAATTCTGCGCGACGTCATGCTAGCCTTTACCATCGCAACCTTAATAAAGCCGGTCGGCGTTGGGAGGACGGGATGAAACTTACAATTATTGCGCGAAGCCACGATGATTTTGGTGTGATCGTCAATAGCGAGAAGATGCACCAAACCAAGCAATCAATTTTTAAGGTAAATATATCAGACGCCGACCTTCATGAACTGACCGAGAGCCGAGTTGATAAGGAACATCTTATCGAATTTGCCTTTAATTTTCTGCTCGAACGCGAGACGGTTGAGGAGATTCAATCATCCTTCACCATCAAGACCATCACCCACTATTTCCCTGAATTCCCCGAGCAGGTTCAAGCATGGGTTGACGAAAACGCCGAATAAAGCACCGCCATATCAAGTTTCGGCTGGCGTTTTTCGGCTGGCGTTGAGTTTAGCGCGGCAAAATAACCGACTTTCGCCTGCAGTAAGTCGGCACGAAAACGGCATTACACAGCATTACATGGCATGACAATTGCAAGGGCCTCATCAAGGTCAGTCCTCTAATCAGTCCAAAGCTTACGTAAACGAGCATTTGATCCTGATTAGCCTTGGACTAGACCTCCGATGAGAACCCTCATCAGTTTGAACGACTGGTGGGGGTTTTTCTTTAATGAAAAGTCACAATAATCATCATCAGAAATCGACAGACCTATTATGCTTGATGCTGCAAAGATATCGGTCAAGCCAAAGGCCCCGTTCCAATTATCCACCCCCCCGTGACAAGATCTGCAAAAACCAGCTAACCTGATATTTGAAATACCCGCTTACCAAAATTTCATATGAGGCAAAAATGGATAACCTAGCTGACTTTCTGCTCTATGGCGGCATTGCTATTCTGTGTCTTGCGCTTATCGGCAAAGCGCTTACTGGCAAAGCGCTTACTGGCCGTAAACGGGATCATGATAGGAATTAATCACGATGATGGTGACGATCTGGTGTCAAACTGGCGACAAACCGGCACCAGACCAGCGTTAAAGCCCAAATTTAACGCCCCTGCCAAGCCCGCATTTGACAGAATAGGTTAGTCGTCACAAACTTGGCGTAGATATTGCGGTGCTTGGTAAAACATAACACCGCCAGAACAAACGGAGATGATCACACAAATACCGAGACAAATCATGACACCATTTATTGCAAAATTAATCAAACGGGGCTGCGTTACGACGCATAGAGACTGCCCAATTGATGATCTGATACAGGTGCTTGCACAACGGCGCATCGGTACGATTGTGGTGATTGACGGCGATAATCAGGTGATTGGAATCGTTTCAGAACGTGACATCATCCGGCATTTATCAACCGGCGCCCAAACCGCCGGCACCAAGACCAAAGACATTATGACAAGCAAGGTTATCACGGTCGAAACCAACGTCACCTCATCTCAGCTTATGCAGCTTATGACCGAAAACCGCATTCGCCATGTGCCCATCACCCGTGATGGTCATCTTGTTGGCATTGTGTCGATTGGCGATGTGGTCAAACGGCTTTTGGAAAAATATGAGCAAGAGGCCGAACAGCTCAGACAATTCATCAATTCCTAGTGATGCCAAAACCTAGCTAACGAGTATAATCGCACCAACAAGGATCAGAACGCCGCCCGTTATTCGATTTATCCGGCGGCGCAAAGATGATGAATTCAGCGTTTTTGAGACATGATCAACCAGCACCCCCATGCCAAGATTCCCCAAAAACGGCACCAGTGCCGATAGCCCGCCAATGACTGCTATATCAATCGGCTGTAATCTATCGACGTTAAAAAATCCGGGCAAAATACCGATATAGAACAAAATCGCCTTTGGGTTGCCAAGGATAACCAAAAAGCCAGCAAGAAACCCGGCTAAGATGCCGGGGCGGGTCAATTGAATTGGTGCGCTAATCGCGTCGCCTGCTGACCGTAGCAGGCTAAACCCCATCGCAAAAAACACCAGCACCGCAACATATTTCAGCCAGATCATCAGATCAGCATGAATGCCAGCGACCTGATTTAGCGTAAGCAGCGCCGCAACTGACCACGCCGTATCACCAACCGCAACCCCAAGCGCAAGCGGCCAGACACCGGCAAAACCGCCTTTCAGACCACGCGCCAGCATCGCAACCCAGACCGGCCCGGGCGTCAAAAACAGCAAAAAAAGCGCGGCGCTATAAAGCCAAATTTCACTACCGGTTATCGTCATCACATTAGCCGTTTTGTTATGATGGGTTGATGTAAAGATTAAAAAAGAAGGAAAGATCATACCC
>Ga0181556_1004326_pt1 | contig 11622 bp, 17 predicted proteins | sample 011ome_14_FD_148651 | JGI IMG/M metagenome (GOLD analysis project Ga0181556, IMG submission 148651) | Coastal salt marsh microbial communities from the Groves Creek Marsh, Skidaway Island, Georgia - 011505AT metaG (spades assembly) | ecosystem: Environmental > Aquatic > Marine > Intertidal zone... | reverse complement strand
GAGCTGGATGGAAAGCTCAGACGCGTTTTAAGAGATCCCAGTGCAGGGGTGCTGCACATCAAACCAAGGAGGTTGCACAATGCAACACATGTTAACCAACGTCACAGCACGTTACCCACGCCTTAATGCAACATATCGCTTTGACCAGACCGAGATGCGCACAGTAAAATGTGATCCATTCGCGGATGGTGCGGCATATGAGATGCAGTTCGTTTTGACTGAGGAGCAGGCAAAGGAATTGCACCAGATCTGCATGCAGGCATATTCAAATGCTGCGGCGATGGATCAAAAGCGCAAGTGGCCTGAGAAGCCAACAAACTTGCCATACAAGCGCAATGACGATGGCACAATCGTCGGCAAGGCAAAGCTGAAAGGCGCATATGGCGATGACAAGACACAGCCACCAAAGCAGGTTGACGCCCAGCGCAATAAGCTGCCGGCAGACTTTGAGCTGACCACGGGCAGCAAGGTGAACGTCGCAGTGGTTGTCGTGCCGTATAACTCAGGCTCAATCAATGGCATTTCGCTGCGCCTACGCGCCGTGCAGGTGCTAGAGCTGGCGGAATACGAAGGGGCTGACGATCCATTCTCATCAGTTGATGGTGGGTTCGTTGCCGGATCTGCGCCAGCACAGGGTGATCCATTTGGTCTGCCACCGGTTCAGGCAGCGCCAAGCCCAGCGCCAGTCGCTGCGGCAACACTGGATGATGAAATCCCATTCTAAATAAAAAGGGGACGCCGGCGGGAGAAACCGGCGTCCCCAGTTTGAGGAGGACACTCCATAAATGAACCAAAAAGGAGCAAGAACATGATAGCCAAAAACATGTCAGATAACAAGTACCCGACAGCACACTGGTCAGAATATGCGGATCGCATTATAAACGCGCTAGACCTGAAGAAAACCGCGCACGACGAATACCATGGGCCATGCCCAAACTGCGCAGGCGTTGACCGTTTCTGGATCAAGCAGTTTAGCGGTGAGGTTGTGGTCAACTGCCGCAAGTGCAATGACTTTGGCGCGATCAAGGATAAACTCAAAGACCAAGGATTGTGGCCTGCAATGAAAACCGAATATAACCTATCACGCCCGGATGTCTCACTGCGGGACATCGAGTGGCCGAGCGAAGCGGAGGCCAGCGATGTGACGCACCCATACTTGCAACGCAAAAAGATTAAATTGCATAACGCCAAGATTGACGGGCCTGACCTGAGTGTCCCGATCATTGACCCGACAGGCCGACGCGTTGGCATGCAATACATTGACGAAAACGGCGGAAAGAAATTCACATACCAAATGCCGGTCGTGGGTAATTTCTCGGTTATCGGCGGGCCAATAAAAGATTTTGCATATATTGCCGAGGGCTGGGCAACTGCGGCAAGCGTATATGAGGCAACGGGCAAGCCCGCGGTGTTCGCGCTAAACGCCGGCAATATTCCAGCCGTCTGCGAGGCATTGCAAAAGGCAAAGCCAAGCGCCGAGCTGATCATCGCCGCAGACAATGACGATGCCGGCAAGAAGGCATGCGAGAAAGCATTTGAGCTGTACGGCGTCGAACACATCATGCCTGAGCATGAGGGCAACGACTGGAACGACGTCTGGATCGCCAGAGGGCCGGAGGCAACGCGCAAGCTACTGTCGCCATACAATGTGATGGACGAAGTGTTTTTCCCGGGCGACGCAATCGCGCAGCTGCAAAACAATTACCTGATTAAGGGCTGGCTAGGGCAGGGCCAGATGTCTGTCCTATACGGCGGATCAAACGGCGGCAAATCATTCTGCATGCTGGACATGGCATATCATGTCGCGGCAAATAAACCATGGAACGGCCACAAGGTTGAGGGTGGGCCTGTCTTATATCTTGCCACAGAGGGCGGCATGGCATTCCACAACCGCGTCGTGGCGCTGCGCAATAAGTACCCTGAGCATGGCGACAGCATCCCGCTGGCGGTGCGTCCAAGCCCGGTCAACTTGCTTGACCCAGAGGCTGATCTAGGCAAGATCGTCAAGCTGTGCGATGCGATCACGAAACGCTATGGCCCGATCAAGCTGATCGTCGTTGATACATTATCGCGCTCGATGGCCGGCGGTAATGAAAATGCGCCAGAGGACATGACGAAGCTGATCGGGAATTGCGACGCGCTGCGTGGCATGACGGGTGCGCATGTGAATATCGTGCATCACTCCGGCAAGGATAAGGCTGCGGGTGCGCGTGGTCACAGCTCATTGCGTGCCGCGACAGACACAGAGATTGAGCTTGAGCATGATGAGGAAAGCGGTATCCGCACCGCCACAGCAACAAAGCAGCGTGACATGGAGACAGGCGCGCAGTTTCCCTTTGTGCTGACTGTGGAGGATCTGGGTGTTGATCAGGATGGCGACAGCGTGACAACATGTACTGTCAGCAAGGCATCAGACAGCGACTTAGAGGAGGCTCAGCGTCCTAAGATTAGCGGAAAGAACCAGCGGGTCATACAGAAGGCATTTGACCAGTTGCGTGGGGAGGGCGTTGGCGCACCTAATCCGGCTGGTGTGGGGTGGCCGGAGCCAAGGCAGTTCTGGGTGATTGACGTTGAGACAGTCAGGGAGCATTTCGAGGGCAAGATGACGGGCGTGGCCAATCCAAGGTCAGCTTGGAAACAGGCTTTGGAAAAGCTGGAGGACAATGGGCATGTGTGCGTCAATGATGGATTTATGTGGTTCACAAGCCGGGCTGGTAAGGTGCGAAATGACACATGATTTTGGGTTAAGTTATTGTTTTGCAATGGTTAATCGGGGTTTTCATATTTTGGCAGGATTTTGGGGTGCCGAGATGGGTCAAAATGGGCTTGTGTATGAAAAATGTATGAAAATTATGTTATTGTTTTTATTGGGAAAATCGGAAGATTTATACGGCAGCGGTGTGAAATGTACTAAAATTCATACGGGTGCCTGCGGGTGTATGAATGTATGAATATATCTTAAGATATTCATACAGTCATACGCCGTCACGCAGAGGGAAAGATATGGATAAGAAAGTTTGGGAAAGATGTTTAGCTTTGGAGGCAGAAGGTAGGGCGAGGATATTTCCTGCTGGTCATCATGAGGTGAGGCTGTGCCGGACGTTTGAGGAAAAGCTGATGTCGATTGTTGATCTGGAGGTGCTAGAGGGATTTGCGAATAGGCGGCGTGTGCTGGGTGTGGATCTGCCCAAGTGGACGCAGGACGAGGTTGATGCGATTAAGCATCGCAAGGCAGAATTGGAGGCTGCGAGTGGAAGACGTAAGAAAAGATGATAAGCTGGCTTGGTGCGAGCATGGCCGGATGCTGGAGGATGAGTTTGTGCTGCGCCAGCGGTTCGACGATGTCCTGATTGGGATTAACCCGGACAAGGATGACAATCCATTCACATACGACATGCGGATTGACATGCCGTGCGATTTGAAAAGCGCAAAGACGCCTTGGAGAAAATCGCAGGAGATGTTTGGGATTAATCCGAGGTATGCCGTGAGCATCAATCAAAAGGATCTGCGGCGTTACGCGCGGCTGTATCCAAACATCGTGATATTGTTCGATGTGGATTACCCGGAATACAAGGCAACGCATTGGGCAACGCTGGACATGATGCGCATGATGCGCGAGGGTGGTGACATGGCGCTGCATCAGTATGGCGCGAGGATTGACGATACGCAGGGAAATGCAAAGGCAAGCTATGTGTTCGACGTGACGCTGCTGCCGAGATTGAGAGGGCAAGATGAAAAAGCATGAAGTGTTAGAGGAGGCTGGGCGATTGATTAGCGAAGATCGGCAATTGCAGTACGGCAAGGCAACCGACAACTTTGGCAGGATCGCCGAGATGTGGTCGGCATATGCTGGGGTAAACTTTACCAAGGCAGATGTCGCGGCAATGATGGCGCTGATGAAACTTGCGAGGCTTGCCAATCAACATAAGGATGACAGTTGGATCGACTTGGCGGGCTATGCTGCGCTTGGTGCCGAGCTGGCGGAGGAAGATGATGTCTGAGAAGCAATACATCAAGCTGAACGTTATGGTGCCGTTTGAGGAGGGCGAGGAGGCTGACGTGGAGATCGAGGCGCTGCACGATTACATTCAGGATCGGCTTGATTGGGGTGCAGATCCAATCAGGATCGTACAGAGCTTGTCAGAGGCGTTAGCGGTGCTTTGCATAGGTGATGACGAGGAAAGCGGAACGCTGCACTGAGCGAGGCTGTGTGTGGCTGTGAGGGATCATTGCGCGCTGTGACAGACACGCCGATGCTCAGGCGCGCGTGCGCGTAGCATAAGTCCAGTTTGAAGGCAAGTATAAGTCCAGTTGCATTGCAGGGTGACACAAGATGTAGTGCCAGTGCGTTACATAATACGCTGTAAAATACTAAGTCATTGATAGTATTGCATAATAAATTTAACATAATTGACATTATACGCGCAATGCGCAGATCTGGTAGGTGATCGCGCTAGACCCCCCCCCGCACCGGGCGCGACACGGGGGGAGTGTGTGTAGAAAAACGCACACACGCGATACCCCCGCAAATCACACGCATGACCCCCCCTCCCCCGCCCCCCTTGATTTATCACCCCGTCCAGCATAAAATTTTCCTATATTTTGTTGGAGGTGACATAAATGGCAGGCAAGGCGTTACGCAGACGCATCCTAAGCGATGTAGAGGCGAATGGAGGGGCTGACTGGTTGTTTGACCAGATAGCCTCCGGAATGACAGTTGCGAAGCTGGCGGAGCAGTATGGGTGTACTAGGTCGTACATCAGCAGGACACTGAATGCCGATCCGGAATACAAGCGCGCGTTAGAGCAGGCCCGTGTTGAGGCTGCGGATGCGCTTGTGGAGGAAGGTTTGACCATGGTGGACAAACTCGATGGTAATAGTTCATCAAATGAGATTGCGGCCACGCGCGAGAAAATCAATTGGCGTAAATTCATGGCGGGCAGTCTGAACCAGAATAAGTATGGGTCACGTCCGCAGACGAATGTCACGCTGTCCATTGGCGAGCTGCACCTAGACGCGCTGCGCAAGATTAATGCCGAGCGCAAGGCGATTGATGAGGAAGATCGCGCACGCGAGCAGGCCATTGAGGGTGATTTCGAGGTGCGTGATGAGTGATCAGGAGCCGCATAATCCGCTGGAGGATTTCGGTCGGCGCTATATCGATGATCCTGTGCTGTTTGTCAGGGAGGTGCTGGGCGCAACGCCACTGCCGTATCAGGCAGAGTTTTTGCAGGCCATTGCAGATGGCGAGCGCAAGATCAGCATCAGGTCTGGCCACGGCACAGGTAAGTCAACATCCGCGTCTTGGGCCATGCTGTGGTACTTGATGCTGCGCTTTCCGAATAAGGTGGTGGTCACGGCACCGACATCCGGTCAGCTTTTTGACGCGCTGTTTGCTGAGCTTAAGCGCTGGGTCAACGAGCTGCCCAAGGATTTGCAGACGATGCTGACGGTCAAGTCCGATAGGATTGAATTGTCGGATGCGGCTGCTGAGGCGTTTATCTCGGCTAGGACGTCACGCGCGGAAACGCCAGAGGCGCTCGCCGGTGTTCACAGCGATAATGTTTTGCTGGTGGTGGACGAGGCGTCGGGTGTGCCTGAGAAAGTGTTTGAAGCTGCCGCAGGGTCAATGTCTGGCCACAATGCCACGACGATCCTGCTGTCGAACCCAACCCGATCCAGTGGGACGTTCTATGAGACCCAGACGCGTATGGCCGACACTTGGTGGACGCGTCGCTGGTCGTGCGTTGAAAGCCCGCTGGTGTCGGATGAGTTTGTTGATGAGATGCGCGAGCGTTACGGCGAGCAGAGCAACGCGTTTCGCATCCGGGTGCTTGGTGAGTTTCCATTGGCGGATGATGACACGATCATCCCGTTTCACTTGGTTGAAAGCGCGATGCACCGGCACATCGAGGTTGATCCTGATCGCCAGCCCGTGTGGTCACTAGATCCAGCGCGGTTTGGCTCGGACAGGACGGCGTTTTGCAAGAGGCAGGGCAATGTCGTGACCGAGATCAAGTCGTGGCGTGGTTTGGATCTGATGCAGACCGTCGGTCGTGTGATGGCGGAATATGAGGCGCTAAACCCCAGCCAAAGGCCAAGCGAAATCTTGGTGGATAGCATCGGCATTGGGGCTGGCGTGGTTGATCGGATGCGTGAGCTTGGTGCGCCTGTGCGCGGCGTGAATGTGTCGGAAAGCCCATCAATGGGTGAAACGTATAATAATCTTAGAACAGAATTGTGGTTCAAAACAAAGGCTTGGCTGGAGGATCGGTCGTGCAAGCTGCCCGACAATGATGAGCTGCTGTCGGATCTGACCGGGATTAAATATAGCTTCACATCGTCGGGTAAGATGGCGGCAGAGGGTAAGGATCAGATGCGCAAGCGCGGGCTGCGGTCGCCTGACCTTGCAGATGCCCTGTGCCTGACGATGGCGTCCGACGCCGCGATGGCATTGTCGGGGCCAATGTCATCTTGGCGGGGCGCGTTGCGTAGAGGTTTGAAAGGTATCGCATAGTGTGGTATGGTTCAGCAAAAGGAGATCACCATGAAGACGCCTAATTTTAAGCCACCTGCGAAATGCCCCACCCCTGCGGCATGCAAGCGCGCTGGTAAGTGCCAAGCCGGGAAGTACAAGTGATGGATCAGAAGCGTTATATTGACTTTTACGACATGATTGACGGCGGCGGAGCTGGTCAGACCGGTGATAAGTTTGAAGGCGGCGGATTGCTTTCCGCGCTGGCAAATCTTGTTGCTGATCCATATGGCTCGCAAGATCCTGAGCGCATGCAGAAATTACAGCAAATGCGTGGCCTGCTGGACACCGGGATGGACATGGGCGGGTCTGCGCCAACACCTCCGCAGGTGATTAATCGTCAGATCGTTCCGACATACGGCGCGGATGCGGGCATCGCCGCGACTGAGCGCGCAATGGATATGCCTTACAATCAGCCAACCAGTATTCCAGCTATGGGTGGCGAAGATTTACTGATGAGCATGCCGGTAACGCCAAGCGCAGAAACAAATAAGATGGGCGCTATGCTGAACGTTCCACCTGCGTATGATTATGCAAGCATGGTTCCGCAAGGCAGCACAGCCATACAGGAAGTTCCATCCACGGATGTATATAAGGCAGCATCCGATCAGCTCGTTCAGGAGCTGGGTAATGCGTTTGTAATGATGCCAATGCAGGAAAGAATGATCCGCATCCAGCAGCGCGTTGACATGATGCGAGGCATGTAATGGCAATAGCAAACTACACAGACTTGCAGTCGGCAATCGCGGACTTTCTGAACCGCGATGATTTGACTGCGGTCATCCCGACATTCATCTCGCTTGCGGAAGCTGACATGAACCGCCGCGTGCGTCACTGGCGCATGGAAAATCGCAGTACAGCAGGGGTTGATGCGCAGTACAGCGCGTTGCCAAGTGATTTTCTTGAGCCAATCCGCCTGCATGTTGAGAGTGGTGACTTGCGCGAGCTTGAGTTGATCAGCCAAAGTCAGATATTGGATCGCCGCCAGCAAAACTATGACACGGCAGGTAAGCCTGCGTTTTACGCAATCACGCAAGGCGAGTTAGAGTTATACCCCACGCCAGACGGAACGTATGACGTTGGGATGTATTACTACGCGCGTATCCCATCGTTGAGCGCAAGTGTGCCAGAAAATTGGATGCTGACATATTTCCCTGACGCATATTTATACACCTCATTACAGCATTCTGCTGTATACTTGGGGGAAGATCAGCGTCTAACAGTTTGGGCGTCTTTGGCGTCCGCCGCGATTGATGCTATAAACTTAGAAGGCGAAAAAGCTAAATTTGGTGGCTCAGGTCGCCGCATGAAAATACGGAGTTTCTAATGTCGTTCACGGATTACCTTGAGAATGAGGTGCTAAACCATATCTTTGGTGGCACACCATACACAGCGCCAACGACATTGTACGTTGGCTTGCACACATCTGCATCTAGCGATGCTGCGGCAGGCACTGAGGTGTCGGGCGGTGGTTATGCGCGTGAGGTTGCAGCATTTACCGTGACAGGCACAAGCCCAACTGAGGCGGCGACAACAGCCGCGATTGAGTTTCCAGTGGCAACTGCAAGCTGGGGTACGGTGACATATGCTGGCGTTTACGATTCGGCAACTGGCGGCAATCTGCTGGCATACGCTGAATTGACAGACCCATCCGACTTTACAACACCACTACCCAAGACGATCAGCGTTGGCGACGTATTCCGAATTTCCGCAGGCAACCTGAAAATCAGATTGGATTAATGAATGGCAACTATCGTCACACGCGCTGGCAAAGGCTCACCGCTAACCCACGCGGAGGTCGATGCCAACTTTAACAATCTAAATGCAGACAAGGCGGAAACATCCGCTTTGGGTACTGCGGCATTTACGGCTGCGACAGACTACGCCACAGCGGCGCAAGGCACTAACGCCGACACAGCATTTGGCTGGGGCGATCACGCTGCGGCGGGCTACCTGACAGGCTACACGGAAACAGACCCGATTTACACGGCGTCAACTTGGTACACCACAACCAATAACTCTGCCAACTGGGATGCTGCATATGCTTGGGGCGATCATGCTGCGGCGGGCTACACAGACGAGGCGTTAGCCTTGGCAATCGCACTAGGATAAGACAATGGCAAACACATTTAAGAACTATACATCCGCAAGCGTAGGCACATCACCTGTCACGACATACACGGTTCCCGCAAGCACAACCTCAGTTATGATTGGTTGCAACATTGCGAACACCACAGGCTCACAGATCACAGTAGATGTACAAGCTGCTGGGGTTTACCTTGTTAAAGGCGTCCCTGTCCCCGCTGGGGCTGCTTTGTCTGTCCTAGATGGTAAGATCATCCTAGAGACAACAGATACCATTGTCGTAACCAGTGATACGGCAACTAGCTGTGACGTTATCGCATCAGTGCTGGAGCAAACATAATGAGTAAGCAAAGTGATCTGGTAAATGTATCACAAGGTGCTGACGGTGATCCGCTTTATGTAGATACGACGAATAATGCTGTCGGTATTGGGACGTCTTCTATTGACTACACCGCAGCCAATCGAACAGTTGTTCACATTGAAGGTTCTTCTGGTGCTTTGCTTGCAATGGAAGATACTGGCGCAAAAAGTTATCTGTTCCAAGCTGGCGATGATTTGCTAATTGAAAATGATACCGCTTCAGGCAGCATGATATTTGGAACAAACAGTTCCACAGAACGTATGCGCATCGACAGTGCTGGGCGTGTGACTATGCCGTATCAACCAGCGTTTGTGGCGTATAACGCACCTGCTACTCTCACTAACAACGCAGTAATTGTGTGGGATAGTACCGCACTTAATAGGGGGTCTGTATACAACACATCCAATGGCAGATTTACTGCACCAGTAGCTGGTCTGTATCAGTTCTTTGCAAGTGTTCGTATAGAAAACAGTGTAGGGACTGCCACTTACCATCGTGTAAGCTTTCGATATAATGGGTCTGATATATATTGGTCTAAATCTAGGCTAAACCCTAGAACGGTTACAGGCTACTACACACATGCAGCTAGCGATCAAATCATAGATATGTCGGCAGGTGACTATGTGGATGTTAAGTTTGAGGCAAGCTTTAGCTCCTGCTCTACTTCTTCTAGAACTGAACATGTCTTTTATGGCTACCTAATCGGCTAACCCCTCAACACAGGATAAATTCCATGCCTACCATCACTATCGAACTAACTGACACACAATACGCTGGATTAGCTTATGCAGCAGCATCCCCAGAGGAATGGGCTGAGAATGCAGTGACAGAGCGTTGCCGAATTGCTAATGACGAGATCATTCAGCTTACAGTGCAGTATTGCTTGGACAATGGCATCCAAGTCCCAACCACCCGTGAGGCTGTCGTAGCATACGCATTCGACAACGGCTTGGTTAAGACTGCCGCCCAGCGCAATGAAGAAGCTGCACAAGAGCTACCAGCACAAGGGGTATAGAGTATGGCGGGATATATTGGTAGCAAAGCTGTAGTTGCCTCTAACGGTGCTGAACGCAAAAAGACCTTTAGCATCACAGGCACAACCACTAGCTTGACTGGCTTGAGTTACACAGTGAACCAAGTGCATGTGTTCCACAACGGTGTACGCCTAGTGGATGGCACGGATTTTACTGCAACGAATGGCAGTAGCATTACACTAACCAATGCAGCACAAGCTGGTGATGAAGTTGTCGTTATCTCCTATGCTGGGTATCAGGTGAGTGATACTGTGAGTGCATCACAGGGCGGTACATTTAACGATGACGTTGCGATCAATGGCGATCTTACTGTGAACGATGGGTCTGCCTATAGCTCTGGCGTGAATGGTGGGTCAATTACATTAAATGGTTTAGATGCAAGTTCAGTAAACAAAGACTTTGCACAGATCAGCGGATTGAGTGTTGGCAACAACACTGGTGATTTGTCATTGCAGACATTAAACGCTGGCACAATGACGGAAGCAATTCGTGTTTCGTATAATGGCAATGTAGGTATCGGGACGACAAGTCCTAATGATATTCTTCACGTTGTAACGCCTTCATTTGGTGGTTTTACTCTCGAATGCACAGGTGCAACGGCTGATCCTACCTTTAAGTTTTTAGGTGACAGTGGCAACTACTGGTCTTTGCAGCAAGATGCAAGTCAAGCTGATAGCTTTCAGTTTCGTTATAATAACAGCGAAAAGATACGCATCGACTCGTCAGGAAACTTGCTGGTATCTGGCACATCAACGACAGCAGCAACGGACACATCTGGCAGTCAAATCGCCCTTATGAATAACGCTGGCGACAATTATGTGGCGATCAGTCGTTCAAACACTGCGACATCTGCAACGTGTTTAATATTAAACAGAACAGCAACAAGCGATGGGACTATTCAGACCTTCAGGAAACAAGGCACCACTGTGGGGAGTATTGGGACTACCAGTGGTACACTTCATATTTCAGGCAACAGTGTTCAGAACACAGGGATTAGATTTTACAACGTAGGTGTTGCTCCTTGTAGTGGTACTGGTGCTTATGTTGATAACTCAAGGGATTTGGGTTCTGGCAGTGTCCGCTGGGATGACATCTACGCCACCAACGGCAGCATCCAAACATCTGATGAACGTGAAAAGCAAGACATCCGTGACATTGCGGAAGCAGAGGCCCGTGTAGCACAGGCTTGCAAAGGTTTACTGAAGGCATACCGCTGGAAAGATGCTGTCGCTGAAAAGGGTGACGATGCTCGTATCCACTTTGGTATCATTGCACAAGACCTACAAGCTGCATTTGCGGCAGAAGGTTTAGACGCTGGTGACTATGCTATGTTTATCCACACCACATGGTGGGAAAGCACAGAGATTATCCCTGCGGTTGCTGAAGAACTAGACGATGAAGGCAACGTAATCACAGAAGCCCAGCCAGAGCGCACAGTGACCCACACACACGAAACGCAGGAAGAAGCCCCAGAGGGTGCAGTGCAGCGTGACCGCATGGGTGTGCGTTACCCTGAACTGTTGGCGTTCATCATAGGAGCAATGTAATATGAGTGGTTACATCGGTAACATACCAGTCCCACAGGCCACGCAGACACGGCAATCCTT
>Ga0181556_1004324_pt1 | contig 11625 bp, 9 predicted proteins | sample 011ome_14_FD_148651 | JGI IMG/M metagenome (GOLD analysis project Ga0181556, IMG submission 148651) | Coastal salt marsh microbial communities from the Groves Creek Marsh, Skidaway Island, Georgia - 011505AT metaG (spades assembly) | ecosystem: Environmental > Aquatic > Marine > Intertidal zone >... | reverse complement strand
GTGTAATAGTTGAGTAAGAGTTTCAGCACAGTTTAGTCCTCTGGCGTTTTTTAAAGGTTTTCTTCGAAGTACTTTTGACATCCATCCAAAAGGGGTAACCAAAGCAAAAAAAGATAACAAAAAACCGAGAACCGCAACCACTTTACGGGAAAGAAGAAGAAAATCCTGTGCTCCGCGCTTTCTCTCTCGGAAACGGGACGAAAGGTTTCACGCGCGAAAAAGAATGTACCTTCTCGCCACGCTCGCGCTATCCGAGCTGGAATTTTGGCTCTTATCTGATTTTGCCGTCGGCGAACCGACGGCGTGTTGCCGTTGCGTCGCGCTCGACATCTTCGATGATGAGGATGATTCTCGTTACGATTTTTTCTCCGTCGTTCTCGTTAGAAGGTCAACTTTCACGCGCGAATTGATGAAATGATTTCTCGTGATGCGCGCGCTCTTGCGAAAGATACGTGCTCAAAACCAATCGAAAATTCAAATCTGCGTTCACGGTACGGCGCACAAATTGAATACTTATTCGAAGAGAGAGAGTTTATCTTGGTCTCGTCGTCTGCTTCTCGCTAAGAAACGCGCTAAAATGTGAGGACAAATTTGTGGTGGTTTTTTCATGGACGAATTTTTCGCAAAAGATTACAAAATGAAAGAGGAGACAAAATTTATCATCACAACGAACAAAAACACTTTTCGCGTACTCCTTTCGCCGCCGAAAAAAAACCACCGCTGCGAATACTACTGCCGAAAATATGCTTTAAGAACTATCTCTCGCTCACACAGTGCGCAAACAAGAGACCTCGCAATCAGAGGTACCGGTCAACCCGCCAAAGGCGAGCAAGTATTCTCCGGATTGACACGGGATCGTGGTTAACGTCATGCCTTCTTTACCGGTTAACGCAGAGGATTCGACGAGGAGAGACCAGGAGAGTTTTGGCGGAGAAGAGGAGGAGTTGATGTTGTTGTTGTTGTCGTCGTGGTCGTCGTCGTTCTTCTTCGTTTTCTTCTTCTTCTTCTCGGAGAACTCGGAGAAGAGCTCGGAGCAATCCAGCGAAAGCGTTTCGAGCAACGCGGATTGATTATCGCCGCCGCCGCAGATGAACATTTTGGTGCCGTCTTCGGACATAGTCGCGCAGTGACCAGCTCGTGGGGCTATTTTAATGAGCTTTTTATCGTCTTCGTCGGAGATTTCAGAGGCGACTTTTATCCATTGGTACGCGCGCGTATCGAAACAGTGCACGTCCGTATCGCTCAAGACGTTCCCGGCTGCGCCGCCGAATACGAGAAGGAAACGGCCGCATCTTCCCGCGACGTGAGATCCTCTCGCCGTAGGTGGTGCGCAAGGAACGTATGATTTTGAACGAGACGATTTTTCGCTCTCCTCTCCTTCCGTTTTAGTAGTAGTAGTAGTGAGTATCTGTCGCCACGTTTTCGTAATCAACGAAAACTCCCACAAATCGTTCAAAGGAACAGATTTCACGTTCTTCTTCGCGTCTCCAACGGACATGCCTCCGAAGACGTACACCACGTCGTCAGTTTCAAACAACGTAGCCGTGTGTCCCGTTCTCGCGCACGGTAAATCGGAAGATCCGCCAGATCCAACCGCCGCGACGTGTTGCCATTTTAACTCGTTCAGCTTTCCTCCGATGTCCGATAAATCCAACTTGGAAACCGTCATCATCATCTTCTTCTCGAAGATATTAGTACTGTTGTTACTGTTGTTGCTATCACTATTCGTATTCGTCGTCACCAACAGCGCGTCTTCGTCGCTCTTCGTGCCGATGCCTCGAAACAAGTAAATCTCTCCATCCGCGGTGGCGATCGAAGCCGCGTCCGCGCACGGCGACCCCGGCCACTTCAACTCTTTCCTCTTCCACCTTAACTCCATCAAATCCAGCGCCCAACAATCGCTCAACAATCGTCCGTCTTTATTTCCGTGCGAAATAATCAACTCTTCGCCTACTTTATGCGCTATGTGTCCGAATCTTTTCTGCGGGAATCGTTGGCGCGTGGTCGTTTCTAACTTCTTTTCTCTGCTGCTATTATTATTACTACTCTCGTTCTCGTTCGCCACCGTTGTTGTTTTCTTCATCGGTTGCGCGACAATCGTCCTCCACTCGTTCTTTTCCGGCATCTTACTCTCCAACGCGAACCTACTCTTCCCTCCTCTTCCTTTCCGCGGACTACTACTACTCCTCTCGCCGCCGCTAAATATCACCGATCCGAACGTCCGTATTCCCTCCCTCTCCGAAGACGACGACGACGTCGTCGTCCCCGTCCCCGTCGGAGGTACGAGCAACCGCATCCCAACCTGTAAATAATACTCCTCCGAGGATTCGTCCGCCATCGATAACATCTTCGCCTTCTCTTCGTACGTGCAGTTTTCAGTCATCAACTGCCACCAGTTTTGGTTGAAGTTTTCAACCTCTTCGCAATACTTCTCCATGGCGACGATTGCGGGCATGTTTGAGACCATTTTCCACGCCTCGTATCGTAAAACGCTTTCCGGGTCGTATATTCTTTGCCAAAACGTGGGTTTGAGTAGTTCCTCCTTCTCTCTCACGCCTCCAGATCGGGTCGCTTGTTCGTGCAACGCGTAGAGTAAAAGTCTGGAATCTTCGGTGATGCCTTTGGCGTTTGGAGGCGGGTGGTCAGAAAACGCCGAGCAGAGGTAGAATTTTTCCGGGCAGTGGAGGAACAGATCTTGATTTCTTCGTTCTCGATCGTTTTGACGACCATTTGGTTCCATCTTGTTCCTCTTTATGATGCTGCTAAACAACGCGTAAAAATGAAGCAATTTGCTCCATTTTTACGCGCAAAATTCACATCTCAAAACAAAGATTACGATGATGATTTCGACGATTCCAACGGTCAAAAGCTTCACAGCGAGCGCATCGAAGTCGAAATCAAAAGCATCGTCGAAATGTGCGTCGTTTACGTCGAAGAAAATGTCGCAGTGCTGTCCTTGTTTCCGAGTACGAAATCATCATTTTCTCATCGCGGAACGACGGGGAAGGAATACAGTTACGCGGAACAGGAGTACGATTCTTCTTTGTGCACAAAGCGCGACGACGAGAACCCCTCAAAGTGACGATAAAAGCGAGAGTAATGATACGAATAATGATAACATCGTATCTTTCCGCCCGTGCATCGACATCCACCTCGGAAAGGTGAAACAAATCGTCGGCTCGAGCTTACGAGACGAAAAGTCCGTCGACGAGGAGAAACCTGAGACGAACTTTGAAACGGACGTGAAATCGAGCGAATTCGCGGAGATGTACAAACGGGATAACATCTACGGCGGACACGCGATATTGTTAAGCAAAGATTTGGAGACGAAAGAAGCGGCTTTAGAAGCCACGAGAGCGTTTCCCGGCGGATTACAGATTGGCGGCGGCGTCACCGCGGAGACGGCGTTGGAGTATCTCGAGAACGGTGCGAGTCACGTGATCGTGACGAGTTACGTGTTTCACGACGGCAAGTTAGACGAGGAGAGATTGGAGAAATTAATAAGAGTAATTGGGAAGAAACGGTTGGTGTTAGATTTGAGCTGTCGTAGAGACGAAAAAGATGGGAACAAGTATAAAGTTGTCACCGATCGATGGCAAAAATGGACCGACGTGTGCGTCGACGAGAAAACTTTAGAACGTTTAAGCGAGAAGTGCGACGAGTTTCTCGTCCACGGCGTGGACGTGGAAGGGAAAAAAATGGGTTTGGATTTAGATTTAGTGGAGTTGTTGGGGAAATATTGCCAAATTCCAGTCACTTACGCCGGAGGGGCGAGATCGATCGAGGATTTAGAGCTCGTGAAAACGTACGGACAGAATCGAGTGGACGTGACCATCGGTTCCGCCTTGGATTGTTTCGGAGGGAGTTTGAAGTACGCGGACGTGATTGATTGGCACAATAAGCAAAGAGGTCTTCTTTTAAAGTAGTAGTTGTAGCAGCATAGTAGCGTATATAATGCGTGAGTACCAGTATCATGTGTCCGTAAATGTAGTAGTAGGTACTTAAAAAATCTTCCTCTTCTTGATATCATTAGTGCAAACGAAACGTCGGCTTCGTCAACGCCTCCATGCTCGCTCCGGGTGAAAACTCCGGCGCGCCGTGCAACAACTCCAACGCGACGAGTCTGTGATACACGTCCGTCAACGCTTCTGGGTCCAAAAACAAACTCCCGCAGTGCGCTAAAATCATCCGCATGTCTTTCTCAATCGGCGCGAACCGCTTCGAACGCAAGCGCATTAAAAAGTCGTTCACGAGGAGTTGACAGTAATGCACTCTTTGGAAGTGTGGGGATTCGACCGAGGCGCCGCCGCCCCATTCGATTTTCCACGGTGGTTTTCCGACCCACGAGCCGACGCCTTCTTTTAAAGAGAAACGTATCACATCGGCTTCTCGTTTCGCCAAAACGGCTATTTTTTTACCGCCTTTTATTTGTACGGCGCGTTCGAGGTATTGCATCGCTTGGCCCCAGTAGTGGTTATTTCCTCCGTCGTCGTCGTCGTCGCTGTCGCTGTCGTCGTCGGTGGTGTAGGATGTTTGTGTCGCGAGTGCACCACCAATTTCTTCTGTGTTTTTCTCCTTTACTTTATTATGAGCTCCATCGACGTCGGCGTCGGCGTCGGCGATTGAAGAAGAAACTCCTTCGTACTCCTTCGCCCTTGGATTTCTCGCGAGCTTCTCGCGTACTCTTCGTAAACTCTCCTCCATCACTTTCTTTGTCTTCTTCCCGTCTAAATCTCGCATTAACTTTGCCTCGTCTTGGACTCTTCCACCTTTTCCAATTCCTTTTGGTGCAGTCGTGATCGTTTCTTCTTCGTCCATGTGCAAATCGAACCAAAAGACGACGGCGTTCAAGTAGCCGCTGGCGACGGTTTCTAACTTGATCACGGTTTCGCGACCTTTCTGTTTCATCGAGTTATCGAAGAAGAATTCGAACACTTTTTTCGGTTTCGTCAATCTTCGGTGTTTCACGTTTTCCATTTCAACCGGTTCGTATTTCGAATCCCAGCGGTATTTGTTTTGCGCGGACATGTCGAACCCGTCGATTTCAGTCGTGTACGCCTCGACGCCCATGGCGTATATCGTCGCCGCGGCAGGCACGACGACGGATCCGACGTTCGCGACTTTACGTCGCGCTTCTTCGATCATGTACAACACGTGTTCGCCGGTTAAGCCGCAATCGAACAAGTCGACGACGATCATGTTGCACCCTTCGTGTGGACCGTGAATGCCGCGTTCGAGTAAAGCGGCGTCTTTGCAAATCACGTTGACGTTTCGCGAGAGGTTGTTTTGGGCCACGTTTCGGCGAGTGCACGTGGCGAGGGATGGAAGCATTTCGCAGGAGATCACCGTGTCCGCGTTTGCACGAGCAGCCATCATCGTTAATAAACCAGATCCGGAACCGATATCGAGAACGTTCGCGTATCCTTCGCGATTTTTTAAGAATTTTATCTGTCGTTGAATCGCCGCGTCGTACGCCTTGGCTCGCCTTTCGTCCGCTAAAATCGAAAACTGATACTTTGGAAAACTCGCATCTTTCTTCATCATGTGCATGTAATCCGCGTCTTCGACGGTAAATTGCATGGCGACCGTGTTGTGCGAACATTTGATCGGAACGACGTGGTTCGCGTACGATTTGATCTCGCCGTCGAGGTAGAAAAGTGAAGGCGTTAAACTCGATACGACGATGTTCTCATCATCATCATCATCGGCGTCGCCAAACTCCTCCTCATTCGTAACGCCTCTGGTCGATATTTTCACGTCCTCGATCAAGTGTAGTTCGTACCAGAACAAAACGGCGTTAAACGTCCCGTCTTTCGTAAACTCGAAATCGACAAACTTTTGATCGCTCGCCTCGGGCGGATTTCCGAGATCAAAGTGCCAAATTTCCTTCGGTTTCGAAAGCGCTCTGTAAGAGTCCGGATCAATCGGGACACCGGCGGAGTACGTCGGGTGCGAACGGTATAAGTCCATCGCGGAAACGTCTAACCCGCAAATATTTCTCGATTTAATCTCAATCGCTTGCGCGAACACGGTCGCGGACGACGGTAAGACGATACAGTCCGGCAAGAGTAAATTTTGCAAACAGTGCTTCGTGGACGGGATTAAACCGGAGGAGAGTAATCCGTCGTCGATGATATCGTTCAAAAACAAGTTGCAATACACCGGAACGTCCGCGAGTAAAGATAAATCCGTGGGCCTTTTATAAATCACTTTCACTTGATCGTCGCAGAATCCGTTGTTCAACAAGTTTTCTTTACACGCCATGGCTTGGTACAACCATCTCTCGCACGCGGTGACGTGGTGCGCGCCTTTGTCGAGTAAGTGCATGGTCATCAACCCGGCACCACATCCGAGATGTAACGCTCGAACGTCTTTATTTTCATTTTGGAGTTTTTTGATTGCAATCTCGATGGCTTTAGTATATTGTTTGCGTCTCACCGTATCTTCCAAGTATTTGAAATGTCTCTTCGGTATCGCGATATCGGCTTGAACCGTCATGTAATTATACGTATCTTTCAAATGGTAATCATTTTCCGCTTGGAACGGCGTTAAAAGCTGCGTCGGGAGCATATCTTTCGGATGCACTCTGTGTAACGGACTCGCGTACGGTAAATTCGTCAGTCGTTCTTGTTGATGTTTCTTTTCTGGCGCTGGTAAGCACTGGAACGTCTCTCGATTTTTGACGAAACCTTTCCCGTTGTGCAAATCCGCCAAGACGGCGACGACGGCTTCTTCCAAACCTCTTTTCAACTCCTCGTCTTTAGGGGAAAATTCCAGCCCGGTTTCGAAGACTGATTTTGCTAATCGGTGCATGCGCAAACCCATCAACGCGAACCCTTTTCTCGCGTACCCTTTGACGAACACGTTCAAGACTTGACCGCCGGCGGATTGCGTTCGATAGTATCTCTCGTTCGCTAAATCTTGCGATTTATTCGCGTCCCACAACGCCTCTTCGAACAAACCCAAGTTCAAATACGCCACCGCACGATTTGAGTGACACACGTGCATTAACTCGTGCGTTAAGTTATTCTCGTGCGCTTTTCGAAACACTTTCGCGTACTTTGCAATCGCTTCGATGTCGTCGCCTTTTTTCAACGCTTCCACCGCTTCGTTGTTCAATTTGACGATGGATTTCGATTTAAACTTTTGATCAAGTTTAAACTCCTTATCGCGTTGGCGAATAATCATCAAGCGGAGTTTTGTTTGACGTTCGTGTTCGTCTTTTGTTTTCGGACCGGCGTTTGGGTAGTACTCTTTGTCGTGTTCTTCGTTCGGTCCATCGGATGAAGATGATGATCTCACAAAATCACCACTTTGACCACCAGCACCTTTTGAATCGGTGTTCAAGGTGTCGTCCAACTTCTCGTACTCTTCCAATTCCTCCTCTGAAACCGAAGAATCGTCCTCTGAATCGTCCTCTTCGCTCTTTTCATCTTCTTTGTCTTCTTCTTCCTTTGAAACTCTCGTCTTCATCACGCGCGTCTTCTCGCCTTCTTCTTTTTCCTCGTCCAAATTTTCCTCGTCCGAATCTCGCTCTGGAAACGCAAACGCATCGTCTCCGTCTTTCTTCGAGGAAGAAGAAGAAGACAAAGAAGACGCAAAGAACTCTTCTCCTCCACCCATGATGAAACTTATAATAAACGCTTTCTACACTGTGTGTATAATAATAAACGCGCTCTTCTCTTCCGTTCAGAGCTACTACGCGAATGAATGAATTTCTAACGCATTTCACATCCTTTTTTTTCACACAGAAGAAGCAGAAAAAAAAGAGAAAAAAAATCGGAGCGTTTTTTAAAAACCCTAAACCGTGATCCCACTAAAACGCTCAGTCGAAGAGAATAAAGTGTCGCTTTTTTTATTCAAACGACCGCTTTATTTTATCCCCATTTTTATACGTACTACTGCTCTACTCCTTCTCTCTGATAAAGACGATCGAAAGACTGCGAGAGTACATCTCATCATCACAAAAGAGAGAGCTGCTTTTTAGTGTTTGAACGTGATGTCGTTTTCGAAATCGTCGTCGTCTCTTTTGAGCGTTTTCGTGTGCGCGAGAACATCGAGACAAAGGCAACGTTATTATACCCCTAAAAACGGGGCTCATCAGAGCGCACACGTTAAATATCAAAAACATCATCAGAAACAACGCGCGACTGCGACTCACAGAGCGATTCGACGACCAGATCGAGAAGAAAACAGAACGTTCGACGACGAGGACGAAGATTTTGAGGATGAAATCTCTTACAAAGGTGGATTCTGGTGCGATATTTCCGGCTCGTACGACGAGCAAAATGGTCCAGAGGACAACTCCTCGATGCGATCGAACCGCGACGGCTCCTTAGTGGCGAAGAAACACGTGTTGGACAATTGTCGAACAACCTTGGATTTTAAGACGAAAATTATATGCACGTTAGGCCCTTCGTCGAGGACGGTGGAGCAGTTGGAGAATTTGTTACAAACCGGGATGTCGGTCGCCAGATTTAACTTTTCGCACGGCACGCACGAGTACCATCAGGAAACGTTGGACAATTTGAAGAAAGCGACGGAGAATACCGGGTTGATGTGCGCGGTTTTTTTGGACACGAAAGGACCGGAGATAAGGACGGGGATGTTAGAAAACGGAGAACCGGTGCAGTTGCATCAAGGGGAGGAGTTAATTCTAACCACCGATTACGAGGTGAAAGGAAACGCGAAGAAGATCGCGGTGAGTTACCCGGATCTCGCCAAGGACGTGAAACGAGGGAGTAAGATTTTGTGCGCGGACGGGTCGATTACTTTGAAAGTTCTCGACACGGACGTTCGAAAAGGAGAGGTTGTGTGCAGGTGCGAAAACTCAGCCATGCTTGGCGAACGGAAAAACATGAATTTACCGAGAGTGAACGTAAACTTACCGACGATAACGGAAAAAGATAAAGACGACATTTTGAATTGGGGGGTGAAGAATAACGTAGATTTCATCGCCGCTTCCTTCGTTAGAAAAGGATCGGACATCGACGTCATACGTGACGTGGTTGGAGAAACGCCGGGGAGGAAAATCGGAATTATCGCGAAAGTGGAAAACATGGAAGGTTTAGATAATTTTGAGGACATCGTGAACAAATCGGACGGCGTGATGGTCGCTCGAGGGGATTTAGGGATGGAGATTCGCATGGAGCAAATTTTCTTGGCGCAAAAAAGAATGATTCGAAGGTGTAACGAAGCCGGGAAACCAGTCATTACCGCGACGCAAATGTTAGAGTCCATGACGGGCGCGCCGAGACCGACGAGAGCGGAAGCGACGGATGTCGCCAACGCCGTCATCGACGGCACCGATTGCGTCATGCTGTCCGGGGAAACTGCGGCGGGGAAGTACCCGTTGGACGCGGTATCTGCCATGGCAGATATTTGTGGCGAAGCGGAAGCGTTCGAGGCGAACGGGGCGGCTGATGGGAGTCGTTCACCGCAACCGTTGGGTTTCGGCATGCACACGTCCTCGAAACCTTTTCTGCGATTCTCGTGGCACGTGCCTTCGTTGGAATCCGTCGCCGCGGCGAGCGCGCAAACTGCGGATGAAATCGGCGCGAAAGTCATCATCACGTTATCGAAATCCGGGAACACCTCGCGATTAATCGCGAAATACCGACCAAACTGTCCAATCGTGGCCGTGGCGATTAATCGACCGAACCACGATCACGGCAACAGCGCTCGGCGTTTGTTGCTTTCCCGCGGCGTCGTTCCGATCATGGAGAAGATGGAATGGAGAGGCGAGACGGCGTTACCGCAAGAGGTGTTATCGAATGCGATTTTGTACGCCAGAGATCACATGAGGATTGTAAAAACTGGAGATTTAGTCGTCGGCGTCCATCGATTACACGGCGATCCGTTGATGAAAGTCGTCGAGGTTCCGTAGTCATTATTAATACTTTTGAGTTTGAGTCGTCACGAAAAGAGAGAGAGAGAGAGAGAGAGAGAGAGAGAGAGAGAGAGAGAGAAGGGTTATTTATTATCATCGTATGTATGAGAGAGTAAGAGTCATCGTCAAAAGAAAGAGCAAAGAGAAGAGAAAAAAAGCGAAAGAAACATGTATTGCTGCAAAATATTTCACAACGGGCACAGAAGAGTACAACAAACAAAAGGAGAGGAAAACAACAACAACAACAAATACAAAAATGTATGCAAAAGCGCGCGCTGTAAGAAGAAACGCCAGGCTGCCCGATGTTGTGAAAAGATAATTGAAATATTTTAATACCGTAGTATTTTAACTAATAATATAAAAATACAAAGAAGCGTTACGGAAACTTCGTCAATACTGGTTCTGCGTACTCGCTCGAATCGATCGGATGCGCGTCTCTTCGTTGGAAAATGGTGAACGAGTTCTGAAACAGTTTGTGCGGTTCTAAAAATGACATGGTTTCGAAGACGCCGTATTCAGATACGCTTCCGTCTGCATTTTTACCTCCGTTTCGAGCCAACATGCGCATTTTTTCCAACCACTCTCGGGATAAACTATTCGTCAGCGTCGAGTGCACCGCGACGTACCCGCCCGGTTTCACGCGAAACCAAAAGTTCTTCAAAAACGTCTCTATTCTATTCGCCGCGCCTAAATCTATCCATAAGAAATCAAACTGAACACCCGGGGCTAACGTGGCGGATAAGTCTGGATTGAATGCGTCGGCTTCGTGTACGACTAAAAAGTTGTTTTCTTCATCGTCGTCGTTCAACTCTTCCGAGCACTCTTTGACCAAGTGCGCTGTCGTATGAGCGTGCGCCATGTTGTCCACGACGTGTAACTGCGGCTCGTACGTCTCTCTGGTTTTCCTTTTTTCACTCTTTCTGCTAAAATATGCCTCGTTCGACCACGGCGTGTCCTTACCGTTCGGGTTTTCGTTTCTCACGACGCACGAGTGTTCCTCCCGCATGCGCTCGTACACCTCGATCTCCTTTTTGTTATCTCGCAACGCTTGCATCAAATATACGGACGTGTACCCCGCGCCAATCTCTAACACGTTTTCTGGTTTCGTAAACCTACACAACTGGTACAAAAACGGGCCCATATTCTCCGCGCCCATGTGCATGTCGTATAAACTTGTCGTTTTTGCGAGGAATGTCTTTGAATACATCCGGCCGAATGTCATCGTTCTCGTGTCTTTTTCTTTCTTTTCCTCGTTAAAGTTCCGTTTTCTCGTCATCAGTTCTTTCTTCGTTTCCTCGAGTATCTTTTCCGCGTATTTCATCTCTCCGAAGCAGAATTCCTCCGCGATGAACTCGATGACTTCTTTTTTCACATATTCTTCTTCGATGTCTTTGTCTTCTTCTCTGTCGTCTTCTTCTTTTACTTCCGACGAAGACACCAGTAACTTATCCATCAACACATTTTCCAAATCCAAAACAGTTCTCACGTCTCGTTCTTCGAACGCATCCAGCAGGTATAAACAGTCCAGTTTTTTGAGCGCGTCAGAAATTTTCATCGTCGTCGTTTCTCCTGGCAAAGACGAGGACGAGTTCTGTTGGTTTTGATTCGAAACCGTCGCCTCATCTCTCTTCATCTCTGATAGAAACTCTCTTTGTGAGGAATTGACTCTTGAGTTTTTTCCCCTAAAATTCAAAAATCGAACCTCAGAATAAAACACAGACTAGAGTAGTATTCGT
>Ga0181556_1004322_pt1 | contig 11628 bp, 7 predicted proteins | sample 011ome_14_FD_148651 | JGI IMG/M metagenome (GOLD analysis project Ga0181556, IMG submission 148651) | Coastal salt marsh microbial communities from the Groves Creek Marsh, Skidaway Island, Georgia - 011505AT metaG (spades assembly) | ecosystem: Environmental > Aquatic > Marine > Intertidal zone >... | reverse complement strand
GGGAAAGCCCTCTTCAGGATCGGAAATCCATCGATGTAGACCTGCCTCGCAGCGGTCGCCTGGTGCCCCCGATTGGCCATGGATGGATCGAGATTGCGAAGAACAAACAAGGACGGCAGAGCCATTCTCTTGTTCGCTCGATGCCGTAATTTCGGCATGCGGAACGGCATCATTTTCTGCCATGACATTCCGACCGATCAAATAGGCGTCGTCTCGCAGCAAGCTTCGCTGAATATCGGCTAAAGCGGATGCGCTCTCGGGAAGCTCGGCGGGAAGAATCTCACGTTTTGCGGCAATCGCCGCAGCCGTTCCGACTCCCTGGCCCACCGTTGCACAGGTGGCCATGACTCTGGTTGTAGAAAATGCGACATGGCTTGCCGAGATATTGCGTCCTGCAAAAAGGAGATTGCTGACGTCGCGGGCTATACAGCATCGCAGGGGAATGTCGTAGAGTTTGGGAACGGGAGTTTGCACGCAGGGTTCGATATCAGGAGCATCTATCCCCTCAGGTGGGTGCAAATCGAGCGACCAGCCTCCGTAGGCAATGGCATCAGGGAATGGCTGGCTCGTCAGGACATCCTGTTCTGTCAGGATGTGTTGCCCGATGAAACGTCGACTTTCCCGTTTCCCGGGAAGAAAACCAATCCAGTCGAGTGCCCAGTTCTGGGCCTGAAAGTCGTCGGCAGCTGGGCCGTTCTTGATATGATTCCAGATACCGAGAGTGACGGCGAGAAGCTCGTCGCGAATAATTTCATTGTCTTTGATGGTGTCGAGCGTTCCGCCCCACTCGGCCCACCAATAGCCGTATTCGTGAGTGGGTTCTTCTTCGCCTGGTGTCGCGTAGAGACGCAAGCGGAGTTCCTCGCGGGAGAATTTGCGAGCCCATGACGGTGCCTCGAATGGCATTTCCCGGTCGTGCTTTCGCGCCTGCAAAAGGATCGTCGAGCCGAGTCGCTGATTGTCTGCTTCGGGCTGGGCGAGTTTCTCTCCGAATGTCCCGACCGCCTCGCGCCCCTCCATGAAGGCAGCACCGGCCTCAGCACCGAGTCGTCCATCTCCCGTGCAATCGATAAAGCTTGCGGCCTCGATTCGAAATCGATCTTCTGTCGACTGCCGCACTGCGATTGCTGCGGTGATCTTGGAATCTTCCGTTTCGGCACGGACGACGGAAGTGTTCAGCATTAAATCCAGATTCGGCTCTGAACGGCAGAGGTCGTAGAGAATAAGGTCAAAAACCGAGGCGGAGCGTTGCGGGTTTTTCACAGCATTTTCGAGTCGAATTTCTTCGATGATTCCGCCTTCCCTTGCTTCGGTGATAAGCTCCTCGCCGCGGTCAAATTTTCCCGTTCCGTTCGCGCCGACAATATGCATTCGAACCTCGCTCGATGCATTGCCGCCGAGAACGGGCCGGTCCTGACAAAGGATCACGCGTGCTCCGTTTCGAGCTGCGGCGAGGGCGCATGGAACGCCAGCGGGACCGCCTCCGGCTACGAGGACATCGCAGCGAAGTGTTTGGGGTTCTGTTGGCATGATCAACTCAACTCGACAGGATTGGTCGTGTTGCGTCAAGAGGTCGAACTGACGCGGACACGCCTTTACGTAGATAGAGTTCGCTCTATTTTAGTTACTGTAGAGGCCTCATGGAGAAATTATCGACAGCGCTGATCGTGATGGTCCTTCCCGTCGTCATTGCGACGGCTGAGGATACTGTTGATTTCAATCGTCAGATTCGTCCGATTCTGGCTGACAAGTGTTTCCAGTGCCATGGACCAGATGAAGAAACGCTGAAGGCAAAGCTGCGTCTCGATCAGAGAGAGTCGGCGACAGGCGACGGGGCGATTGTTCCTGGGAAGTCGGCCGAGAGCGAAGTGATCGCCCGCATTTTCGCTTCAGATCCGGACGAAGTCATGCCCCCACCAAAGGTGAAAAAGCCAGTCACGAAAGAGGAGGCGGAGCTGCTGCAAAAATGGATCGATGAGGGCGCCGAGTATTCCGGTCATTGGGCTTTTGAACCTGTTACGCCGAGAGAAATTCCGAAGGTGAAAGATCAAGCGGGTGCCAAAAATGAGATCGATCGTTTTATTCTAGCTCGATTGGAGCAGGAAGGTCTTTCCCTTTCACCGGAGGCGGCTCCCGCCACTCTTGCGCGCCGCATATCTCTCGACCTAACAGGGTTGCTCCCGGCACCTGATGGGGTTGGGTCCTTCATTCAACAGTATCAAGTTGATGCCGACGCGGCGGTAACTTCGTTTGTTGACGAGATGCTGGCTTCGCCGCACTACGGAGAGCGTTGGGGGCGGCATTGGCTGGATCAAGCGCGCTACGCGGACTCTAACGGATACACCATCGATGGAGAGCGTGTCATGTGGCCGTATCGGGATTGGGTGATTCGTTCGCTCAATGAGGACCTTCCTTTTGACCAGTTTACGATCAAACAAATCGCGGGTGACCTGTTGCCGGACCCTGACAAAGCAACTCTCGTCGCAACCGGATTTCATCGAAATACGCTCATCAACCAGGAAGGTGGCACCGACGATGAACAGTTTCGAAACGAGGGAATGGTCGATCGGATCAATACGACCGGTGCTGTCTGGCTTGGGCTGACTTTGGGATGTGCGCAGTGTCACACCCACAAGTTTGACCCGATCACGCACAAGGAATACTTCGAGATGTTCGCTTTCTTCAATCAGGGGACGGACATCAACAACACCGGAGCAACGGTGGAGGTCGGGGAAGGGGAGTTGTTCCTCAAGGATCCGGACCCGAAGTTGATTGCCAAGGTGGACGCTGCCAAAGCAAGGCTGGCGACGCTCGACGCGACGAAGGTGGAGCGGCAGAGCAAGTGGGAGAAAGCGTTGCTTGAGTTGACGATTTCCGAAGTGATTGCGGATTGGAAACGGGTCAAGCCCGCTACCTTTCTCGCGGAAGGGGGAGGACGAATGAAAATGCTTGAGGATCATTCTCTCATTGTTTCCGATGCTGGACCGAATGAAGTCTATCGAGTGACGGTGCCAACGAAAGGGAAGCCGGTAGGGGCATTGCGACTCAAGCTACTTCCTCACGAATCCTTGCCCAAAAATGGTCCGGGCCTCGCCGCGAACGGGAATATTGTTCTAACTCGTGTCGAATTTCTACAGGGGGGCAATCCGCTAGTGGTTAAACATGCCGAGCACGATCACGCGCAGCCTGGTTTTTCCGGAGCGTTTACGATCGATGGAAATCCGGACACCGGTTGGGCGATTAATGTTGGCAAGGGTACGGAACCCGGAGTGAAAATGAATGCCGAGCACGAGATCCAATTCACTTTTGCCGAGCCAATTGGTTCCGGAGAACCCGTCGAGGTAATTCTGCGGCACGAAAAGAATTCGAATTACAACATCGGTCGTTTTGCCTTGGATATTTCAGCTACTGCACCTGCCCCGATGAAGGATGAAAAGATCCTGACAAGGCTGCGCATCGATCCAGCAAAGCGGAGCGACGAAGATAAAAAATTTCTTGTCGCCGAATTTGCGAAAGAAGATGTCGAGCGTCGAATGGCAGTCGCAGATCTGGAGAAAGCGCGCAACGATCTCGGGATCGGGCCTCAGGTGAGAACAATGGTGATGAGTGATCTCGATGACAAGAGGGAGACTTTCATTCACACCCGAGGGGATTTTCTCCGCCACGATAAGGAGGTCGGCGCACTTGCTCCCGGGGTGCCAGCAGTTCTTCCGGACTTGCTGGAGCAAAAGGGTGCCGCGAAACCTCGCAACCGTCTCGACCTCGCTCGGTGGTTGGTTCGGCCCGACCATCCGCTGACTCCGCGAGTGACAGTGAATCGGGTATGGATGCGCTACTTCGGTCGCGGTATTGTCGAGACAGAAAACGATTTCGGAACGCAGGGGACATTTCCCACGCACCCTGAGTTACTCGATTGGCTGGCGCAACGGTTCGTAAACGAAGGCTGGTCGATGAAGAAACTTCATCGCTTGATCGTCAATTCGGCGACCTACCGGCAGTCCTCCTATCGTGAAAACGGTGTGAAGCAGGACCCGCTCAATCACTTGCTCGCCCGACAGGCACGAATCCGTTTTGACGCCGAGATCGTGCGCGACGCCGCGCTGTCGGCGAGTGGCTTGCTTCATCCGAAACTTGGAGGCCCGAGTGTAATGCCGCCCCAGCCGGAAGGGGTTTACGCGTTTACCCAGAGAAAAGTCAATTGGGTCGCGGCCAAAGACGAAAACCGCTATCGGCGCGCTCTCTACACGAAGTTTTATCGGAGTGCTCCCTATCCGCTTTTGACGACATTCGATTCTCCTGATTTTCAGAGTGTCTGCACAGCACGGGTGCGATCGAATACCCCTTTGCAGTCACTGACCATGGCAAACGATGAAGGGATGTTCGAGCTCGCTCGCGGGCTCGGTGGACGATTGTTGCGAGAGGTCGAGGGCGCGGATAGCTCCGCCAATCGCGACCGGATCAGCCGCGCGTTTGAACTGTGTTATTCCAGGAAGCCTTCGGAGAACGAACTCGAATTGCTTGCCGGATTCCAGAAGAAGCAGGAAGCTGCTTTTGCGAAGGATGACAAAGGGGCAGGGGAAGTGGCTCCAATGGAATACCCAAAGACGTTCTCGGTCGCAACGGCCGCGTCGTGGTCTGCTTTGGCGCGGGCATTGATGAACACGGATGAATTTATTACGAGGGAGTAGAGATTCGAATATCAATACGATGACTGATTTTTCTCAATACGAAACCCGCCGCCATTTCTTCGAGAAGTGCGGGGTTGGGTTGGGTGCCATTGCACTCAGCGACATGCTTCATCAGGAGGCAGGGGCTGCGACGGTTTCCGATCCCATGGCGGTGCGGAAATCTCATCACCCGGCCAAAGCCAAAAACGTGATCTTCATGTTCATGGCGGGTGGGCCAAGTCATCTCGAGCTTTTCGAGGACAAGCCGACTTTGCGTGAGTATCACGGCCAGAAACCGCCGGAATCTCTGGTCAAAGGCAAGCGTTTTGCCTTCCTGGGACAGGATGCCAAAATCCTCGGCTCGGAACGCAAGTTCGAGCACTACGGCGAGTCGCGCATGACTTTGAGCGAGCTCTTCCCACATCATCGAAAGATTGTTGATGAAGTGACATGGCTTCGCGGGATGAAGACAGAGGTCTTCAATCATGGTCCGGCCAAGCTTTTTATGAATACAGGTTTCCAGGTGCCGGGGCGTCCGAGTATGGGATCGTGGGTAACTTACGGAATTGGCAGCGAGTCGCGAGATCTTCCCGGCTTTGTCGTGCTTCAGTCGGGGCCGCGCGGACCTCGTGCCGGCAATGCGCTCTGGTCGGCTGGATTTTTGCCATCGAGCTACCAGGGAGTTCCGTTTCGTGGAAGCGGGGATCCAATTCTCAATCTGGCGAATCCCGAGGGGATTTCAAAAGAGCGGCAGAGAGATTTTGTCGACGCAGTCAGCGCGCTGAACCGGGAGCGTCTCGGTGTGACAAGCGATCCGGAAATTGCGACGCGGATCAATGCCTACGAAATGGCATATCGCATGCAGACAAGTGCGCCGGAGTTGATGGATTTAAAAGGGGAATCACAGGCGACGCTCGATCTTTATGGAGCAACTCCGGGAGGAAATTCTTACGCGAACAACTGTCTTCTAGCCCGTCGTCTCGTGGAGCGAGGAGTGCGTTTTGTGCAATTGTATCATACCGATTGGGACCACCACGGTGGGCCAGGGCAGACGTTGGGCAAGGATCTGGAGAAAGTGACAAAGCAAGTCGACCAGGCGTCAGCAGCATTGGTTCTCGACCTCAAGCAACGAGGGTTGCTGGAAGATACCATCGTTGTCTGGGGGGGCGAATTCGGCCGCACGCCGATGGGGGAAACGCGAAATAATAAGGTTGGCGGGCGTGATCACCATATTGATGCGTTTACGATGTGGGCTGCCGGAGGCGGGTTTCGACCGGGCGCAGTCTACGGAAAAACGGACGATTTTGGCTACGAAGTGGTCGATGAGAAAGTTCACGTTCACGATCTGCATGCGACAATACTGCATCAGCTAGGCTTTGATCACGAAAGACTGACTCACCGCTTCCAGGGGCGCGATTTCCGACTTACCGATGTGCATGGGCATGTTGTCAAGGATGTGCTGTTGTAATTTGGTGACCCGTTCGAAATTTGTGCCCGGATTGTAATTGGTATTCCATTCAATTCGCGGCAAGTATTCCTCATGAGAGAACCCACTCACAGCAAAACTGTCGGATACATCCTTTGGATTTTCGGATTTACGGGATCGCATCGATTCTATTTCGGAAAGCCTCTCACGGGAATTCTTTGGCTTTGCACAGGCGGGCTTTTTCTCGTCGGCTGGATTGTCGACCTTTTCCTGATTCCGGGGATGGAGAAAAAAGCCGAGCTTCGCTACAAAGAGGGACCGATCAATTACACGGTAGCCTGGGTTCTCCAGACCTTTCTGGGGCCTCTCGGAATCCATCGAATGTATATGGAGAAATGGATCACGGGAATTCTCTATCTGTGCACCGCAGGACTGGCAGGAATTGGCTGGGCCTACGACTACTGCACTCTGAATACCCAGATCAGCGAGCGAAATGCCGCGAGGACTCCGGTGTTCAGACCAGCGGATTCGAACCTGATCGAAGAGTGATTAGGGGCTCTTTTTGAGAATTCCCGTCCTTCGCGACTGCGCGAAGAAAGGGAAATTTCCGCTTTCGTTTCGGTCGAAACGGGGTGATCGAATGCGCCACCCCAATAAGACCTATGGCTAAAAATTTCGAATTGGAAGGAACCCTTAAGATAATTAACGAAATTCAGACGTTCGCGAGCGGATTCTCGAAGCGAGAATTCGTCGTGGAAGTAGCGGATGGAAACTACCCGCAGATGATCAAATTTGAGTGCGTCAAAGAAAAGACTGCTCTCACAGATGGACTCAATACGGACGAGCAGGTCAAAGTGACTTTTGATATCCGTGGAAATGAATACAACGGTCGTTACTACGTGAACCTCAATGCCTGGAAGCTGGAAAAAGTTGGCGGAGGTAGTGCTGCTCCCGCAGACGGAGGATTCAGTGATACGGAGGCTCCTCCTTCGCATTTGAACGAGCCTCCAGGTGGTCATGGTCAGGAAGCTGACGATGATATCCCGTTTTAAAAATTTGGAAGAATCACGACCGAGGGTCGGATCGCAAAGAAAGAACAAGTATGTCTGAATCATCGTCAGGAAATAATCGTAATCGTGGAGGCTCGCGGAGCGGCGGCCCCCGAAGAAGAAGTTCGGGAAATCGCAGTTCCCAAGGTGACGGCTCTCAAAATCGAAACCAGGGTAGTCGTCAGGGTGGCGGCAATCGAGGCGGTCGCCGGAGACCTCGTCAGCCGCAATTGACTGGTTTTCAAAAATTTCTCAAAGCAATCAGTTTTGGTCTGATCGATCCGAGAAAGAAGCCCAAATCTGGCTCGCGGAAACCGTCGTCGAGAAAGTCCGCTCCTTCCAAAAAGGGCGGAGCAAGACGAAAGCCAGAGATCGTCGAGCCAACGACTCCTCGTCTTTATGTGGGAAACCTCAGTTACGATGTAACAGATGAGGAATTGAATGAAGTTTTCTCGGGAAGCGGAACTGTGAAGGAAGCTTCTGTTGTTCGTCACGGAGGTTCCGGTCGTTCCAAGGGATTTGCGTTCGTGGAAATGAGTTCGCTGGAGGAAGCTAAGGCTGCGGCCTCCAAGTTGAATGACAAGGAAATCCAGGGGCGCAGTATTTTTGTCACAGGAGCAAAGGCGCAGAAGCCACGATCAGGCGATGATCGGCGTGGTGATTCAAGATCGCGGAGCGATCGTGATGGCGGTCGCCGCGAGGGCGGTCGCAGAGAATTATCCTCTTCAGATCGCGGTGATAGAAGTCGGCGGGATCGCAAGCCTCGTGACCGACGTGGTGCTGATGAGGAAAAGAAACAAAGCCGCCAGGTTCGCCAGATCGAAATCGAAAAAGTGGAGTCTCCGATTCTGCTTGTCGGCAATGTGAATGCTGATGCATCGGATCAGGATATTCAGGATCTTTTCGACGGAATTGGGGCTGTCGCCAGCAAAGAGGCTGTTGGAGAAGGTGCTGATAAGCTGACCCAGGATCTCAAAGTGGAATTTTCCGAAGTTGAAGGTGCGCAAACTGCCGTCGAACTTTTGCAAGGGAAGTCCTTCATGGGCCACCAGTTGAAAGTTACCGCGTTTAACGGAGAAGCCGCCGACAAGGGCGGGGCAGCCGAGGCTGAACCGCAGGTAGGGGGAGCTCCCGAGACTTCCGAAGCTGAAACTGAAGCCGTTGAAGCCGTTGAAGCCGTTGAAGCCGTTGAAGCCGTTGAAGCTGTTGAAGCTGTTGAAGCTGTTGAAGCTGTTGAAGCTGAAACCAGCGCCGAGGAGGCTCCCTCTGAAGAGCCGGCTCCGGTGGAAGAAGCTGCGGAAGCCGAGATCAGGGTGGAAGAGGTCCCTTCCGATGATCAAGCCTCGGAAGGCTCCACTCCAGAAGAGGAAGAGTGGTCTCCCTCAGCAGGGGACAAGCAGTAGAGGCGGTGATTTCGTGGGAAGGAGCAAGCTCCTTCCCTTCATTCATAACCGTCGAAGCTACTGCTTCTTCAACTCCTCCAGCATTTCCAGGAGGTGCTTTGTCAGAATGACAGAAGCCTGCTTCTCCATTTTGCTTGTTCCGAGCCATGTCTCGTATCCGCCAAGCTCGTGCTGGTGGGGTGGTGGTAGATAGCCAAAGCCTCCGTTAGCGAGTTCAACGATCATGGTTCGCTCAAACGGGCTTTTCTCTTTCAGCTCCATTCCGATTTCGACGAGCACTTCAAACGGCAGGGAAACGATTGCCTGGTCTCCGAGGCGTATTGCTTGTATCGCCACGTCGGTTTCATCAGGTCCCTCGTTGAGACGCAGGGCACGCATCGCATAGTGGATCGCGAGACGCGGCTCTTTCTTCAGTTCCTCTCCCGTCATTTCGAGAATCTTTTTCGATTTCTCGATGAGGGCGGGGTCTGGCTTTCGATTTTTCAAGGTGACCCGCCGCTCCACGATGCTGACTGGGAGATTCGATTGGAATTCGACGTCCTTCACGGCCATGTGAGCAGCATCCGAAACTTTCGTGGCAACCTGCTGAATCTGCTCGAAAGGAGCCCGGGGTGGGCGCTTTCCGCGAAAATCGATATTGTTGATGTCGCCGCTGGTGCCGTTTGAGAGTATCGCGACGTAGTCGTCCGGTGCATTTCGGCCGCCAACCTTGTACTTGGCGAGTTCCGCAAACTGCCCGAAATAGTCAGCTGATACATTGCGGTTCGGAACGGCGCCGACATAGTGCAGAGCATAATTGGCAAATAGTCCCATCGGTTTGTTTCGACCGTTTTTCACTGCGATCACGGCGACCTCGGGATCGATTGGACCGGCAGGTTTTACGATGAGGTCGCGGGGCGGATTCATCTTTACCTTGTCAATTCCTCCGAATGGGTTGGGTGGCATGGTTCCTTCCTTCAGATACCAGCGTCGATTGAAGACCTCCGAAGCCTCTTCGGCAGAGCCGAAAGCCATTTTGGCCGGCTCAAGTCGATCAATTGCGGAGGTGATCGCTTTGACGATCCCATCGAAGGCGTGCTGGCGAAACGCAACTTCTGCAGGCTCTTCGCTGGAGCCATCGGCAGAGGGAGCCGAGTGGGTGTGGGTTCCGGAGATCAACATTTCCGTCGTTCTCCAGCCGCTGCGCCTGGCTGCTTCTGCCTTAATCTCATCGATCTTGTCCTGTGAAATATAGAGGATATCGACGACGGTCATCACGACTCGCCCTTCGCCATTTCGAAATGCAAACGACCTCGCATGTAGAGGATCATGGGCTGCGTCTGTTGGCTTCGGATTGAAAGATCCACGCAGAGTGACTGGCCATTTCGGAGGCGTGATATCCATCATGGAGAAACCCGCCTCAAGCTGGGCTGTGGCCGACATAGTTCCCACTACAAAAGAGAAAGCGAAGAGACATAGCCATTTTAGATAAGGGATTTTCATAACACAGTTTTGCGGATGCCTCATAATGCGGTAAAGAAGTTTTGCGGTCGCATTGCCGTCTCCTCTGTTACCGATCTTTTATGAAAATATGAAATCGACAATAGTCTTACTCGCACATCTTGGCCTCGATCGATCTCGCGCTAATGCTGCGATGCTTGCAGAAATCTCCGATCTGGAAGGCGTCACGATCCATGATTCTTGCTTCCATCTGGCGAATGTCTGTATCGACTCGATAGGGGAGATCACTCTTCGCCGGGGACGAAGTTCTGGGCGGCCAGAGCAGCGGCTCCATGAGCGCCGGCGAATTCAGCGCGTTTCACATATCGAATTTCCGGCGGTGGAAAATAATGATCTGTCAGGAATCTGCGACACTTGCTCTGTAGTTTTTCGAGGTAGAGATCGCCAAGTTCGTTAAAGGCACCGGCAATTACGACAAGCTCGGGGTCGGACAGTTGAACGAGCCGCGTCACCGTATCGGCGTGCAGGGAGATGAACCGATCAAGAGCACCGAGCGATTTTGCATCGCTTGCGAGACAGCCTTCGATAAAAGCTTCCCATTCGCCGGGCGCGGTTTTCGATTTTTTACCAATGCTGCGGACAGTGGCTTCGTCTTCGAGCCACGCACGTTTGCCGCTGGTGGCCCCGAGGACATTCCATCCCCGGATTTCTCCGGCGGTTTCGTGATGACCTCGAAAGAGTTTTCCGTCGGAAATCACGGCAGCGGAAATTCCTGTTCGTATGCTTAGACAGACGAGATTTTCAATCGAGTTGGGTTTGCCAAGCCAGTATTCCCCGAGGGCAATGGTCCGGGTGTTGTTCTCGATGCAGAGTTGTTCCGCAGTCAGTTGAAGTTCCGCGCAGAGATCGACACTCTCCCAGTCGCTGATGTAAGGGTATCCCAGCGCGATGCGTTCGCTCTGCTGCACTCGTCCCGGCACGCCGATCCCGTGCCCAATGATGGGAGCAGGAGCTTGTTGGTGATGAACCTCGAGAGTGTCGCGAAGTATGCCGAGGACCTTTTTCCGAGTTGGGTTTCTGCCCAGCGAGATTTGTTTTTCCGAAATCGTTTTTTGAGCGAAATCAACGAGGACCACATAGAGGAAGCGCGCGTCAAAGTCAATCCCGAGAAAGCAGCCGTGGCCTCCGACTAGATCGAGAAAGCGCTTGGGTCTCCCAGCACCGGATCGCTCCTCGAGTCCTTTCTCGCGAAGCAGGCCTCGCTCGATCAGGCTGTCGACCCGGCGACCAGCGGTAGATCGCGCTACGCCTAGCCGGTCAGCCAGGTCGCGGCGCGAGATCTCACTAGACTTTCGAATCTCCCGAAGCAGGAGGCTCTCCAGCGTGGCCGGGTCCATGAGGAAATTTCCGGACCTACATTATTCGGGAAGTTCCTGGCCTTTGGTCTCGGGAAGGAAAAGAATGATGATCGCACCGAGTAAGAAGAATCCACCGAGATAACTAACGGCAGTAGTGAGTTCCATCGAAGCTTTCATGCTTCCAGATAGACCCAGAATTGTGAAGGCTGCGATTATCCGGCCGCCATTGAATCCGACGCTCATCCCTGTGGCGCGGAGGCGGTTGGGGAATAGTTCGGGGAAGTA
>Ga0181556_1004321_pt1 | contig 11628 bp, 8 predicted proteins | sample 011ome_14_FD_148651 | JGI IMG/M metagenome (GOLD analysis project Ga0181556, IMG submission 148651) | Coastal salt marsh microbial communities from the Groves Creek Marsh, Skidaway Island, Georgia - 011505AT metaG (spades assembly) | ecosystem: Environmental > Aquatic > Marine > Intertidal zone >... | reverse complement strand
ATTATTTATCACATAACACGCAGGCAAATTTTGTTTCCTCTCGTCTCTCTCTTCTTCCTTCCTTTTTGTTTGTCTTACGTGGTAGAAGAACTCAAAGAAGAACTCAAAGACGACGACGACGACGACAAAGAAGAAGAAGAAGAGAAGGAAGATAAACGCCTCTAAAAAAGATGAGCATCGTTGAGGAAAAAGAAAGTTCATCTCCTTTTTCTCGAAAGACGAATTCATCGATTTTCGTTTTAGTCGTCGCGATTGTCAGCGCGTCCACGGCTGGAGTGATATTCAAAATACTCGAAGGGGAACCTTTATATAATAATAATACTACTACTAATAATAAAGGAGTTTTAGAAAAAGGAGAAAAAGAAGAAAAAGTGGCGGCGTTGTTAGCTTCTTCTCGCGTAACCGCGACGGCGTTGGTGCAGTTGCCGATATTTTTGTGTTCGCTTCTCTTTCGCTCTTCTTCTTCGTCTTCTTCGTCTTCTTTGAGAGGAGAAGAGAGGAAACGAACGAGGACGACGATACGTGATGAAAACAACGAGGAAGACGCTCGATATCTCCGCGAGAACTTGCACGTGTTCGTTCTGAGCGGTTTCTTCTTGAGCTTACACTTTTACTTTTGGATGAACGGCTTGGTGAGAACGAGTTTGTCGCACTCGCTTTTATTCGTCACGAGCTCACCAATCGCGTACGTATGTTTAACGGCGATGACGTTTCGAAGCGAGAAAGTGCAAAAAGTTATCGTTTGGGTGGTCTCGAAGAAGAATAGGCAGCAACAGCAACAGAAAAAGAATACTGTTGGCGACGAAGACAATAACGAGACGCGCGAGACCGGCGCGAATGGAGGCGAGATTGAGTTGCACGAATACAACGTAGAAGAAGGTAAAAAAGAAGAAGAAGAAGAAGAGAATGAAAACGTTAACGACGACGACGACGACGACGATGAGTTTACAGAATTGTATACTGTTCCTCCTTCCTCTTCTGTTTCTTCTTCTTCGATTCTTCGATTCAAAGACGTTTCAAGTTTTGAAGTCATCGGCGCAATTATAGGTTTCGTAGGTTCGTGCATCATCGCTTTTGACGCAACAAATAAGAATGGTAGTAGTAATAGTAGTAGTAGTAGTAGTAGTAGTAGTAGTCAGCGTAACGACAGGCCTTCTTTGAAAGGAGACGTTCTCAGTCTGTTGTCTGCGATTTTGGTGTGCGGATACATCGCCATCGGGGCAAAAATAAGAGGCGATAGACCGTCGATGCCGATATTTGTGTATTCGTTTCCTATCGTCGCCTCGGCGGCGATATTTTTACAAATTGTGGTGGTTCTCACGTGCGCGTTTGATGATGACGGCGGCTTTAAGCCGACGGTCTTTTTAGAAAGTTATCGATGGATGAGATTTTGGGATCCCGCGGTTGGCCAAAAGACGTGCTTCCTCGTCTTTTTCCTGGCCGTCGTCCCTGGCACGTTAGGTCACTCGGGCTTTTTCGTCGCCATGAAGCACTTATCCTCTCTGACGGTCACATTCGCGTTATCTTTCGAACCAATCATCGGGTCTGCGATTGGATATCTGTTGTCCGTTTCTTCAATTCCTGGACCGGCCACATTTGTCGGAGGATTCGTTTTGTTAGTCGGCGTGTACTGTTGCAACTTGTAGTAGTTAATCTCTATCTAAAAGTAGTACCCTGTACGTACACGTATATACATTTCTCTACTACTCGCTACTCCGGATTCGACTCAATCCGACTTTCTTCAACGATTGGTCCGAGGAACTCATAATCATATCGAACGGGTCCACCGAATCAGCCTCGATCGCTTTCTGTCGGATTTCATTCGCGAGCGCGATCCGCACCCGTTCGTGCACTAAATCTTTATGCCTTTGACTGTTTCTTTTTAGTAGTTGTTTCGACCTAGTAGCGTTATTCGTTTTGTTATTATTATTAGTAGTAGTAGTATTGTTTAAATTATTCTCGACAGCCTCTTCCTCCTCCTCACCATCATCATCCTCGTCATCATCATCATCATCATCATCACTGCCGTAAATCAAATCCAACTCCGCGTACAATCTCAACTGCACCTCGTCCTCTTGCGCCATGCACTGTTTCGTCTTTCTCCACAACTCTTTCGCCTCTTCTTCGGTTAAATCCGAGGCTTCTTTTCGAAACTTTTCGTACGCGTTGGACCAATTCTTATTTTCTCCTCCTCCCCCTTTATTCGTATTCGTAGTATTCATGTCGTCGTTGTTGTTGTTCATTTTCCCTTCTCTGGTTGTGCTTCCGCACATGGTCGTTTTTGGCACCGCGCACAATATTCGCTTCATTTCTTTACGTTTTAGAGAAGAAGAAGTCAAGAAGAAGTCAAGAAGAAGTCACAAGAAGAGGATGATTTGTGATTTTTGATGTGTTGTGTGATTTGAGGTTGTGTCCTCTAGGCCCCCAAAACTCCCCCATTCATGAAAAAAAGCAAAAAAAAAGAACCACCCAAAAAAACTTTTTTCTTCTCTTTTGTCTCTTTTGGTTTTTACGACGTAAAACACACGTCAGCCGCACGCTTTCTTCTTGACTTGTGTGGCTACAAAAACAACGCATCACCAAAAAACAACCACACAAAACACACACGCTTCACTACTACTCTATATACTAAAAATGGCTCTCACTATCATGGCATCTCTGGCTAAGGTGCGACGACTCTTTCTTCTTCTTCTTCTTCTTACTCTTCTTCTTACTCTTCTTCTTCTTTCACGTCGCGTTTTAAAGCGCACTCATCACGGAAGAAGAAGAAGAAGAAATGGAAGAAGAAAAAAGATTACTCGCGTCGTCGTCGTCTGAATCGTCGTCGTCTCGTTTAATCTTTTTTCTTTTCCATCTCTTCTTCTTCTTCTTTCTTTCCAAACTTTGCGCGCGTCTTTCTCCTCTCTCTCTCTCTTTCGTTCTCTTTTACTCTCTTTTGTCTTCTGATGCAATCGAGAAGAAGAAGAAGACAAAGAAGAAGAAGAAGAAGAAGAAGGCTTCTCTCTCTCTCTCTCTCTTCTCTTCTTTTGAGTCCCTCGTGGTTGAAAGAATATCACACAAGAAGAAGAAGAGAGAATAAATACGTCACGTCATCAAAAAAGAGAAAAAGTACCACTTTTGACGAAAAAAGTTTTCACTCTCTGGCTGACGTGTGGCTCAAAAAAAAAGAAAAATTTTTAACTGACACCTTTGACATTTTTCTTTCTTCAAACCACCACCACCACAAACATACTAACTAATACTAATAAAACATTACAGCCGACGGTTCGCGCGTCTGGATCTGGCGTTTTCGACAAATCCAAACAATACGCGGACATCAAGGAAGCGACTGCGGCTGGCTTGGACGGCGCGTGCGCGCCGTTCCCGGAAGGCTTGGACATCCTCGGCTTCTGCAAAGGCATCAACGGCGGCGACTTGCAACGCTTCCGCGAAGCCGAGATCACGCACGGTCGCGTCTCTATGATTGCCACCGTCGGTTTCTTGGTCGGCGAACAAGTCGAAGGCTCTTCGTTCTTGTTTGACGCGCAAGTCACCGGTCCGGCCATCGACCACTTCCAACAAACCCCGGGGTTGGTTTGGGGCTTGGTTGGCGCCACCATCTTCTTGTTGGAATCCACTCGCGTCCAAAAAGGCTGGTCTGATCCGTTCACCAGCGAGTTGTTCTCCTTGAACGACGACTACGTCCCGGGCCAATGGGGCTTTGACCCGCTCGGCTTGTCCAACAACAAGACCGCTGAAGACATGGCCGAAGCGAGATTGAAGGAAATCAACAACGGCCGCTTGGCGATGATCTCCATCTCCGGCATGGTCGCCCAAGAGTTGGTTAACGGCTTGAACCTCATCCCGGCCGATGAAGTCCTCGAAGAAGGCAGAGGCGCCGCGTTGCTTCAAATGGGTAAGCAATGCGCTGGTGCCGTCGACGAAGCCGCGTGCGCCAAGGCGTTCGAAGCCGCGGAAAGAGTCGCGGTTGCCGCCGGTAAGTAAATGTTTTTGTCGTCAAAACTTTTTCTTTTCTTCGCAGAGAAGAGGGAACGAGGATGTGAACACAAAAATATTTGGTTTTAGAATTTATATAATGTATCAGAGAGAGGGAGAGAGAAGAGTAAGAGTTTAACGGAAAGAGAGAGAAAGAGGAAGAGAACGCGCGCATATACACTCGAGCAGAGAGGTTATGGTTTTATTACGACGTGAAAGAAAAGGAGTTTGATTAACACAACGCTAAGTTTTTATTATGTCGAAAACGTATTTTACTCATACGAGTATTTATTTCCTCTTCTTCACCTTCTTCACCTTGCGTAGTAATAGAACTTCTTATTCAGAAGTTAATCTTCACTTCGACGGCTGCTGCAACCAGAATACAAGGCGCTGCATACCGCTCCCCTTGTTCTTTTCCTTGGTAATTTCTCGCTCAAGCCTTTCTCGAATCTCGACTTCTTTCTTCTTCTTCAACAACGTTGCCACGCGTTGCTTACACTGTTTCACCGATCTTCCCGGGAGAACCTCGGTCGATTCAAAGACGGACCAGTCTTTCCGCCTCTCCTTCTTATCGATAAAATTCGCGTGCAAAACTAACAACATCGCGTCTTCTTTCGGAGTGAATTTTCTCTTCATCCCAGTCGCGGTTCCGAACTGTTCGTTCAAAAGAGAAGGTTGTAAAATGTTCGTCCATCGTTCTCGACATTGCTTGTCTCTTCTGTTCGTGCTCATTTTCTTCGCGACGAGAGACCACGGAATCGCATTACTCTCAGCATTATTATTGTTTTTCTCTTTCTCTCTCTCCTCCTCCTGATCCTCCTCATCTTCTTCTTCTCCGTCTTTTTGTTCCCCCAAAACAATCGCCTTCAACTCTTCGTCTTCCTCTTTCGTCCACTTACCTTTTTTGTACTCCTTCTCTGAATTGTTTTGCATCAACTTTAAAAAGCGATGCTTGCACTGCGTGGCAGTGTGACCATATTCTGGTAAGAATCTCGCGCACTCGTTCCATCTGGCTTGGCCGCACTCTTGGACAAAAGTCTGGAGAGCGCAATCGTCTTCGCTCGTCCATTTGGAGCGGGTTATATTTTTGTTCAAGATAGTCTGGTATCGATGGAGACACTGAAACGGCGATCGTAGCAACAATTCTCGCCGTAAATTCTCCTCTTTCTTCTCCTCCCCCGCGTCGTCGTCAACATCGTCGCCCTGTTTTGTTGTTCCACTCCTCGAGCGTTGTTTCATGTGCACGTTCAAATTGTTCGCTACTCGAAACCACTTGCGTTTTTCTATTAAACCACCAGTTTCTTCTTCTAATGCATCTTCCTCGACGAGAGAAGCGAGAAACGTGTCTTCCTCTTCGCTCCACAGCGCCGCGTTCGAGGAGGAAGTCGCCGTCTTTTTTTCCGAAGAAGAATCTATCGTCGATGCTATCCTCGGATCAACCGCGTGTATCCATCGTAAACGCAAATCGTCAGGCGTTCTCGACAGCGCCAGCTTATTGTGATCCACATCGTCGTCATCGTCTTCTTCTCTTTCTTTATTATTACCATCATCGGCGCCAGTTTTCTTCTTAAAAACGCACAGGTTTCGAACCGCGGACCAGTCATCGATCGATGTTGGCGTCGTTGTCGATGAAGAACGGCGAGAAGAACAGTTCTCCCAAACGCTTTGCCATCCTCTCGAAACGTCTGTTAAAATGTCTTCAACTGGGATTATTTTCTCCCCAGCCAACTCTTCCAAGTCGACTTGTTTCCTCAGACGTCTCTTCTCGAGCAGATACAAGCGAACGCCTTCTGTTAAAGCCAAATCGTCTTTCTCCGACCAAGGTTTGAAACCGTTACTAGAGGCATCGTTGAAGTGCAAGGGAATCTTACGCTCGACGTTTCTCGCGAAAGCCGAATCGTTGTTACCGTTGTTTATATCGTTTGGAAGAAGAGCTTTTGGAGATAATTTATCGTCGTCATCGTTTTCAAGCTCGCTTGCGATTCCAACCACCTGAAAATACGCCGACGCCGACGGGGACGACCAATGATTATTGATTTCGTCGTTGTCGGTGGCGCTAATGTTATCTTTATTACTCTTCTTCGACGGAGGACGGCCCATTTTTCTTCGAAGAATTTTCCCGACGTTATTCGCGATTGCTTCCAACTCTTCGTCGCAGTCGTCATTTCTCCTTCTTGGTCTTTGTCTCGAAAAAGCGTTCTTTCCATCACTATCACCACCACCTCCATCACCATCTGCGAGAGAAGAAGAGGCGTCGGCAGCGGCAAAATTATTTTTCTGCTCCTCTTTCGCTTTTTCTTCTTCTTCTTCTTCTTCTTCTTCATCTTCTGATTGCGTCTGTTGGTGTTTGCGACTTTGCCAAAGTTCCTTGATTTCTTCAATTTTCAAAGCGTCTCGTTCAATCAACGCATCTATGCTTTCCAACATTTCCTTCGCGCGCGCTTGCGTCGCTCTGTTTGCTCTCAACGCCTGTTCAAATGATGATGCTTTCGATGCTCCTCCTCCTCCTGTTGCTGCTGATGGTGGTACTGGGGACGCTTCTTCGCGTTGGTCTTTCTCGTCATCACTCGTACTAATAATAGTTTCTCTTTTAAACGCTTTGGAAACCGCGCTCTGCGCGAGCGCTGATTTTTGCGCCCAAAGCGGTACTCGCAGCAAAAACCGCTTGTTCTTGTGAGTACCGTCGTTAATAGCATTTTCACCGCCGCCACCACTTTTGTCAGTATTATCAGCAATAGCTAGCTCAGCTCTGGTGGTGTCACTTCGAGCACTAGTACCACCCAAAGCGCCGTCGTCGTCGTCGTCGTTTTTCCTTCTCCGCGTCGTCGTTTGTCTGCTGCTTCTTTTGTGCTTGGCGATTTCTTCTTTCCACGCCGTAATGTCGTACGTTTTCGTCAATACTGGTTTCTCCTCCTCATTTCCCTCCTTTTCCTTTTCCTCTTCCTCTTCTTCTTCTTCTTCTTCTTCTTCTTCTTCTTCTTCTTCTTCTAATTCTACTTCTAACGCCTCCTCAACATCAGAAACGTCAATTCTCTTCCTCTTCGCCCCGCCGACCACGACGGGCAAAGACGACCCTTTTCGGTGGCGGTGGTGGTGGTGGTGGTCGTAGCGTCTCCGTTTCTGTTGTCGGTGGTGTTTCTCTTCTTCTTCTTCTTCTTCTTCTTCTTCTTCTTCTTCCTCAGCGGTGGTCTTCTTCTTCTGAATCGTCGTCGTTTTCTTTTCTCTTTTCTTCATCTCTTTCTTCTTCCTCTTCTCTTCCTTCTTCATCTCTTTCTTCTTCTTCTTCTTCTTCTCTCTTCTTCTTTGTTTTCTTCTTCTTTTCTCGTCGTCGTCGTCGTCGTCGTCGTCGTCGTCGTCGTTGTCATTATTTTTCGACAGAAGAGGCTGCATTTTCGTGTGAAATGTGCGTGCGTGTGAGTGCGATCGTTCTCTCGCCTATGGCATAGCTGTCCTATGTTGTCACAAATGCTCTGCTTGTTGTGAGTTGGCGTTCTTTGAGAGGAGGATAAAATACAAAAAAAATAAAAATGGACAGGACAGACAGATGGACCCACAGTCCTTTTTTATTTTTTTCTCCGGATGCAAAAGGCAGAAAGGCCGAGTAGCCCAGTCCCCTTTGCCCCTAAATGCCCCATGGTTGTGGATTTGATGGACAAGAAACTTTTTCTTCTTTTCGATTGGGCGAGCATAGTTAGAACCTTATACTAGGTTCAGGGCATTACAACTGAGGAGTTGCTCGATACACTCTTAAAAGCGCGGCTGTGTGTGAGTGCGAATGTTCCGTCAACTACACTTTGTTTGACATACTTGCAAATAGATCTGACCAAATCCCAGAGACGAAGAATTCTTAGTCTGGCGGCTTGACAGAATGGACTTTAAACACTCAACGGCAGGATATTTTTCAAAGAGGGAAGGAATCCTTTCTCCTGATGATAAGCTACTACTACTTCTATGTGATAAAGTAGTGAAAGTTTATAACAGAGAAAGTGGGAAATATATCGAGAGTATTACCGGACATACGAAAGAAATTACATCCTGTATTTTCCACCCACAAGATAGTAATTTTTTAATAACTTCTTCTCTTGACAGTAGAATTGGGTTCTGGGATTTTCAACACGGAGTCTACACATTTATTGAAGTGCCGGGCCCTATTGAGTCTATGTCTTGTCCCGAAGGCTCTACAAGAAACGATTTGATATTCTTTTCAACGCAAAAGCAAGGTGGAGGAGGCAGAGTTTGGGCACTCTCAATCACAAAGAGGAAGATAATAGAAAAGGTATTGAAGGCTGCACGAGCGCCAAAGTTAGTATGTAGCCCTAATGGTGCATTACAATGTGCATTTGAGCGTAGCTCTTTAATTCTATGGTATGTTTTTAAAGGGAAGCAAAACAGCAGAGTTTCGGATTTTATTCGTATAAGTCATTCCAAAACTGTAACCTCTGTTGCAATATGTCCAAATGAGAAAATTGTTGCAGTTGGGGATACTACAGGACGAATTACTTGCTACTATGGATTGACGATAAGAAAAGATGGGGGTTTTGTTCCCCATAAAAATTTAAGAAAAACTGGAAGTGGAGAAATTAGAGAAGACTTTCCTCACAATACACTTCACTGGCATTCTACGGCTATCGTTGCTTTAAAATTTACACTGGATGGGGTGAGCTTATTGTCATGCGCAAGTGAAGAAGTTTTTGTCGTTTGGTCCATCTCAGAAGGTCGAAAATCCTTTTTACCTCGAATAGGTACATCAATATCTACTATAATTCGTCTGAACACGGATGTATCCCAGTTTGTTCTTTGTGGTGTAGATAACTCAGCATATCTTCTGAGTTTGCCAAATTTGAGTCTAGAAGAAATACTAAGAGGTATAACAAACGATACTTATAATAGGAGCTGTCGCAGTGTTCGCTCTATAAATGCTATGTATGCTATCCCTTTTCAGCAGGAAAATTTATTGATGGTAAATACAGGCTCTGTAATTCAAGTTTTTGACTATAAAGCTGATAAGCACATAACTTGTTTAGAAATAACTGGCGAAGTATTCAAAGGTGCAGATGATAGCCCTGCAACAACTTTTAAATACAGAGTTACCATCGCGAGTTTTTCTGAAGATGGCATGATATTATTCACAGTGGATAGTAAAAACAAGATTGGTACTAGTATCAATAGCATCGAGACACTCAAAGTATGGGAGCAAATTACAATGAAAAGACATGTATGTTATCAGTTAGTTGGCTGCTGTGAATCTCCACACCAGCCTGCGATACGTACTATAGGCATTAGTAAATATCGTGGTTCCTACCGAGCATTTACTGCTGGTAAGGACAGTATCAAATTGTGGTCAAAAAAAAGTGGAACTTCCAGTTCATGGAGCTGTGAAACAACAAGTAAATATTTCAATGAGCAAGTAGTAGAAGTTGGAGCATTTAGTCAAGATAGCTCAATGCTTTTGACTTCCTCATCAAATATCTGCATATGGTGTGCCGAAAAACTTGACAAGATTACCGTATTTTCGGACTCGACTTTTTCTGGGAAGATTAATTCCCTTGCCACTGTTGGAAGCTTTTTTTTATGTGCATCACTTACTAGTATTACAGGTTGGGACATTCTAACTTTCAAACAGAGTTTTGTTTTTAGCGTCAAGTGTGAAGAGCTAAAGATTGATAGACATAGTAAACTTTTTTTAGCACAAATACATATTGAAAGTATTGAAAGAGTGCTAAATAAGGAGAAGCGAAGTGCAGGGATAGTTATGATATGTGATTACAATCGAATTTCTCCTGATCACTTAACAGTGATGGAGCCGAGTTCAGAATTAATTATGCTTCCGACGTCATCAAAAATCGACAAAAGAAATGTTCCTAACACGATAATTGCAACAGCAGACTCCAGAATTCTCGAGCGAGAGGCTCCACTAGTGCGCGTTAAAGGGATAATGAGTTCTGTTCATAATCATATGGATTCACTTCAAAATGACAAAGCTGAGATCGTTCTAAACAGTACTTTATTGATTCGTGGTTCTTCAAGTTGCTTTACGCACATAGCATCCTTTCAATTGCCACGAATATCTCTCATGTGTGGTGCTTTCATCGATGGATTGGTTAAGTCATAAAATAATAAAACTAGGCCGCCACGCGAGTACATTTTCATTCCTACTTTATGCAATACAAATACGAGTACTCACACAAGTGCATTTTGTAACCATGCAAATACCATGGGTTCATTTTTTTATTATCTGTTTCTGCAACTCTGTTGACCAAGCTTCAGCAGACACAAGAGTACGAGAAGAATAAGGAAAATCTTTTCAAAAAAATATATGTACGCGACTCGTAGTCATAAGGCACTCATTTTGGGTTCTTCAAAACTAAAATGATCGAATCTCCCCGAAGAAAGAGTTTGCTAATGAAACGATCTTTATTGCTTGGAGGCGTTTTAGATTCTTTCTGGCTATTTCGATCTGTCCAAACTTCTTTCACATTTTCGAGCAATAAGTTCAAATGGCGATCGAAAGCTTTAACTCTACCTAATAATTTTCTATTATTTCTGCAATTAATAAGGACTTGCGAATTTGTTTTTATTGCGCTAACCAAAACGGAGAGCGGACCATGCTCAGAATCCTCGGTAAAATCCTTAGGCATGCTTTAATTTACTTCTTCTATGTTAGCGCGTGGTGCGTGAATATTATTGAGGTTCGATCTGTTTTTTTTGTTTCTTACTATTTCGTATTCGTTCGTCAAGCGAATAAGGTTTTTTGGATGCATTTCAATTGGTCGTCGTCGACTCCGGGGATCACCAAATTTTTTTTGCGTTTTGGCGTATATCCAACATTTTTTTCCAGCATGTTTTCCATGATGGCTATTTCTTGCATTCTTGTTTTCACCCTTTCATGATTTTCTTTGACTTTCACGCATCTTACTTTTGATCAATTCGAACGCTCTTTCTCGCACGATTCAATAAGCACAAAAGTATTCATGTTCCGTAACCAGTATGACCAGGTAATATACATTTTTTAGCAGCTATAGGGAACATTAATCTTCGTTTTGAAGGATGTGCTGACGTGGAGTCCGCAGGGGCGTCTGCACCAGATCGAGTGTGCGTCTAAATTAAAAAGCATCCTTTTTGTTTTACTTTCTCCTTATCAGATGCTCTGGAAGCTGTGAAACAGGGCGGTGCCGTGGTTGGATGTAAGGTAAGTCAGTTAAAGGCATGTGTGAACGAAGAAATCTAATTTTCGTTGAAGAACGCGACAACCGTAGTGCTGGTGACCTTAAATCGAGAACTTCCGAACCAATCGAAACAACAGAAAAAGATATTCAAAATAGATAATAATATTGGTATTGCAGTTTCAGGGCTCGCATCCGACGCAGTTCTCTTGACTGAACAGTTACGTGCTGAATGCACAAAATCGAAGTTTATATATGGATCTTCTCCTCCACTTTCCCAGCTTGCAGATACTATTTCAAGAAAACTGCAGGTGAGAACTTATATATCATATGTATATAACAAGAAAGAACTTTACAAAATTTAATAGGGTCAAACACAAAGATCATCTCGACGACCATATGGTGTTGGTTTGATATTGGCCGGCTTAGATAATTCTGGGACATCTATATTTCACGTGTGTCCCTCTGGTAACTTGTACGAATATGATTG
>Ga0181556_1004313_pt1 | contig 11639 bp, 10 predicted proteins | sample 011ome_14_FD_148651 | JGI IMG/M metagenome (GOLD analysis project Ga0181556, IMG submission 148651) | Coastal salt marsh microbial communities from the Groves Creek Marsh, Skidaway Island, Georgia - 011505AT metaG (spades assembly) | ecosystem: Environmental > Aquatic > Marine > Intertidal zone... | reverse complement strand
GGACGTGGCAGCCTCACGAAGAGCCTGACGATGCAACTCTCGCTTTGCAATGGGCAAGCAATATAAGTGCGGGCGGATGCCGCCTTTAAAAATATCCGATCTATTAATCACCAGATGATGCGCTGTAATTGTAGCCCCCATCCGGCCGCTATCGTCAGCAAGTACATAATCAACGGCGTTCTTGGTCGTTGCATGTTCAAAAACGATTTTAAGGGCGGGCAAATGCTGACACATGGGGGTTAGGACCTGATCGATAAATACGGCTTCGCGATCAAAAATATCAATATCGGGGCTTGTGACTTCGCCATGGACCAATAACGGCATCCCAATATCTTGCATCACTTCCAGCACGTGCATGATATTGGCGACGTCACTGACGCCCGCATCCGAGTTTGTGGTTGCCCCTGCGGGATAGAGCTTGGCAGCGGAGAACACACCTGCCTCAAAACCCATGCGCAATTCTTCTGCGTCAATGTTGTCTGTCAGATAGGCAGTCATCAACGGTTCGAATTGCACCCCATCCGGGACAGCAGCCATGATGCGGTCACGATAGTCAGATGCCTGCGCCATGGTTGTGACTGGCGGCACCAAGTTCGGCATGACAATTGCGCGCCCAAAAACAGAAGCGGTCGCCGGGACAACGGCACTCAGCATGTCCCCATCACGAAAATGAACATGCCAGTCATCGGGGCGCGTGATGGTGATTTCTTTTATATCGGTCATATAAATACTGTCTGCACCCCAAGAAATTTCGTCTTCTAGAAAAACTTCGCGAATTCAGAGTTTATGGTAGCATGGTCACCCACGTCCATGCGGAGTTGAGCATATGAAGCGGTTTTTGTTGTTTTTTTTGGTGTCCCTGGCTTTGCCCGCTGTCGCGTTGGCACAAACATCTAAATATTCTACGTGGTCGGATCCGTCCAACCCAAGCGCGCAAACATCAAGCAATGCCGACGTAAAAGGCTTTGCGGACAAGTTGAATAAACTTATCGATGAAGCTGAACAAGCGCGCGCCGCAGATCCCACATTCCTAAAAGACCTTCGCGCTTTGGCGAACAGCTATTCCTTACCAACGCTTCGTCCTGTTTTCAGCGATACTTTTGAAGACGGAAACTACACCCAAGGCCCGGCATGGAACGTGGTGTCGGGCGCCTATTTCATCGAGAGTGGTTGGGGACTTCGCAATAAGATTCTAGAAGCCGGACAAACTGCACAGGCCACGAATAAAGTGGATAGCGGGGAAGACCTGGCCGTTGCGATCTTGGGGTCGATCCTAAAACAGGCCACGGGCACTCAGCAGCAACAGTCAACCAATTCAAGTCAGGCTTCCGCTCAAGAAAACCTGATCACGTCATCTGTCAGAATTAGCAACGCTTTCGATATGTCGATGGAAGTCTCGTCTTGGATTGCCAATGGCCACTTCGAAGCAGGCGTTTTTCAGGGCAACAATGCCAGTGCGGGATACCGGATACTTTACCAATCGGGCCAACCCCTACAATTGCTGAAAGTTGGCAGCAAAGGCCGATCCACGATCGCCCAATCCAACACCCTCCTCACGATAGAGGACAAAAAATTCCATATCATCAGATGGTCGCGCGAGGCCTCAGGTGAAATGAATGTAAGTGTAGATGGAAAGGAAATGATCCGGGCGACTGACAGATCATTCTCGGATGCATTTGACGGGGTTCGCCTTTCAGATCAAGGCGGCGACTTTATTGTTAAGCGTATTTCCGTGGATGGCGTTTAGGCGTCCGCAAGCACGTCGAATACACTTCCCGACACGTCAGCACCCAGAATATGGGATTGATGCCAAAGTGCATAAAACAGCAACGTCCACTGGGCTTTGCTAAACTCACTTCCAGAGTTAAATAATTTTTCAACTGCCGGCGTATCGCAGACTTCGAATACACCTTGCTGGGCAGCCACCAATGGGCCGAGTTTATTACCCTTTGATGCAATCCATTCGCCGACAGGTACGGTAAAACCGCGTTTCTTCGTGAACGGTTTGCTCTCAGGTAACGCAGTGGATAACCATTCGCGCAACACCCACTTGCCATTCCGGTTTCGAATTTTAATGTTGTTTGGCAACGTAAAAGCAAAATCAGCAACGTATGGATCCAAGAACGGCACACGCCCTTCGACGCCGTGGGCCATCAAACACCGATCGAGTTTGATCAATAGATCATTCGCCAGCCACCCTGCGCTATCCGTCGCCTGGGCCATCTGCAGTCGATTACGGCCATGCGCTTTGGCCTTGGTCTCGTCGGCTGCAATGCCATCACGCCAATGCGGCGAGGGTTCGCGCAATACATCCAGACCATCCAATATGGGGGCATGCCGCATTTGCCGCCCCCCAAACAACGCGGGTCGAAGCGCACGCCGGTATCGACCGTATCCCGCAAAAAGCTCGTCACCCCCCTCGCCCGAGAGCACAACCTTGAGTCCCATTTCGCGGGCTTTTCGGGCCAGAAAATACGTGGGGACAATGGCGTAATCCGCCGCTGGGTCATCCATCGCATGGGCGATAGCGGGCAATTCGCGCCAGAAATCATCATCGGTCACATCGATTTCATGATGATCAGCGCCTGCGGCCCCAGCGACAGCACGAGCATGTTCGCGTTCATCATTGACGCTGGTATCGCCAAAGCCCGCAGTCAGGGCCTGCACCGGCGTCGGGTTAAGGCGACGCATAGCCGCCAAAACAACCGACGAATCCGTTCCACCTGACAAGAACATGCCATAGGGCACATCGGCGCGCTGGTGGACGTCGACCGAGTTCATAATGACATCATCAAATTTCTGAACGGCGTCACTTCGGCTGATGGACTTAGGACCACCGGGTGGCAAGGCATCAATGATCTTACGTTCGGCAACTCGGCCCCCGCGAATCACGATGGTTTCGCCCGGCAGCAATCGATACACACCCGCTATCGGTGTTTCCGCACCTGTGGTAAATTGTAACGCTAACAACTCATCGCGCTTGGCTGTCTCAACAATTGGCTTCGCCAGTTTTGCCGCCAACAATGCCTGCAATTCCGACGCAAAAGCAAAACCGTCAGCCGTCTGGCCGTAATATAGCGGCTTAATACCGAATGGGTCCCGAGCCAGGATCAGCGCTTCATCCGCAGGATCATGCAGGGCAATAGCGTACATACCGCGCAGGTGTCAGCGAAATCGATCCCATGCTCCATATATAAATGCAGGATAGGCTCGCAGTCGGATTTCGTTTTGAAACCCACGTCCGTCATCTGCTCACGAAGTTCGACGAAGTTGTATATCTCGCCGTTAGCAATAAGGCAGATATCTTGGTCATCGTCCGGTCGGGAGGCATATAGCGGCTGATCACCGGTTTCTAAGTCGATGATGGCAAGGCGCGTTTGAACCAAGGCCACGTCATTCGTGTGATAATGGCCGATTCCATCAGGGCCACGATGTTCAACGGCATCGGCCATCGCGTTCAGCATCTGAATGGCGGGGGACGTTCCGTCGCCGCTCATGAGTCCGGCAATGCCGCACATACTTAGCCTGTGACCTTCTCAAAAAAATTCACGTAACTTGCAACCACCCGATCTTCTGTGAAGTTATCATGATAGGATTGATGCCCTTTTCGGGCTATCCGATCTGCCAGATCAGGATCTTTTAAGACAGCTCGAATGGCCTTGCTCATAGCGATCTCGTCGTCAATCGGCACCAACAAACCCGTTCCCATATTGTCAATTAATGTCCCCGGCCCCATTGAGTCCGCTGCAACCACAGGCAATCCCTGCGCCCAGGCTTCAATCACCACGTTGCCCAACGGCTCGTGCCTTGATGGGCAGACAAACAAATCAGCCGACGCCATTAATGCTGCCGTATCATCACGCCAACCCAAAAAGCGAACCCGTGGCTTAATCGCGAGTTCCTCCGCCAACTTTTGCAGTTCTTCTTTGAGGGGACCATCGCCAGCCAACCAGAGATAAACATCAGGGACGCGCGCAATCGCCCGCAACAGAGTATCAAAAGCCTTGTTTTCATGGAGCCGGCCCAACGCCACGATCAAGGGCACACCTTTTGGTGTATAGTACTCAGATCGATCAAGTGGGTCTGCTTGCTCGCCGGAGACAAAGTTTGGCAAGTAATGTGCCTTCTCTTTTGGCCAGCCTTGCTCGGCCAGATATTCGACGATGTCCTCGGTATTTCCAACCAAATGATTGCACGAGCTATAATATTTCAAATCGTAGTATCCACCCAGCCGCGCCACGTGAACAAAGTCGCCATCGGGACACATGCGCGTTGCCCGGTTCATCCAGGTTAGAACAACATCGGGTTTGAACTCTTCGATCTCGCGCTTCAATGCCCGCGGAGTCGAGAAATCAAATCGACCACCAAATTTCATTTCAATCGGTTCAACCCCACCTGCGCGCAACAAATTTGCACGATTTGGGTTTTCCCGAATGACCACGCGCTGTTCTAGACTATTCAGCCGATTAAATGCGATGGCCAGACGAACAAAGAAAGCCTCTGCGCCGCCGAATTCCGCCCCTGCCATGGCCTGTAAAATCTTCATGTTACTTTGATCAACTTTTCAAACTCGGTGGCCGCATCAGTCCACCTCCAGCTTCGTTGAATGTCTAATGCCCTCTGATGTTGCGCTTTCCATAAATCATCATCGGCCAAAATTTTGCACGCGGCTTCACCAAATGCTGAATCACTCGCAGCAATAAAACCTGTTTCGCCGTCCACAATACGTTCTGGCATCGATCCGATCGGCTGCAAAACAGCTGGGACACCCATGGCCTGCGCCTCTGCCACAGACGCACAATATGTCTCATTGATATCGCCACGATACAGCATGACGCGAGACATGCGTAGCTCATCCATCAACTGCGCTTTCTGCACAGGTTCCCGCAATCGTACACCTTTGTCAGCCAAGCGAGTGGCACGGTCGAGAATTTGCGACATCTCGCTCGACTTTCTGGCACCCGCTTCGCCATACGTCGCGGCCCCTGAAAACACATGAAGTTCGGCCCCTGGCACATGAGGTTCAATATCATTCACCCATCGGTCTAATAGCCAATCCAATCCCCGCAATGGATTTGATGTGAAAATCGCACGCGGCCCCGGCGGTGCATCAGCAGGTTCTGCATGGATGAATGCTTCGGGTGTACCGTACGGAATCGTTCTCCGACCCCCATCGGGCACCCACTTCGGCAATGTTTCGGCATGATACGTCCCAATAAAAACAATCACCGGACGACGCATGAAAAACTTGCTCAGATATCGCATCTTCAACAAATAACGGCATGGATTATGGGTCCAGAAAACAGTGTTCTTAGCCCTTCTGCACAAGTTCAAAACCCTGTCGCCACGATTGGCGATAAACAGATCAGCCGTTTCAGGAACGCCTTTATCGATCTGTCGCCATTTGACGCCACGGATATCAGATTCAGCATCGCATTTATTATAGACCGTGATGTCGTGTCCACGCGCCGCCAATGTTTCAACCAGTTGAATCAGTGCTGACTCAGCCCCACCCAACGGGCGTTGCTCAGGCGTTCGTCCATCAAAAGAAATTCCATCGTCTGCTAGAATGATCGTGGCCATTATGTAGGCTCATCCGTCTCGCTCGCCGCCTTGATATGTGACAGCAACGGAAACAATCCTGCACAAAGAGCGATCAGCAATCCGTAACCGCGCTCGCGGTATCCTTTGCGAAAGAAATAACACTTAATGAACCTGGAAAAGAACCGACGCACGTTGTTCGAAAGCGTGCCGATCTGGCCCGCCTCTCGTAAGTCCTTGGCACGGGCAGTCGAATAATTATCAAGACGCTTAATCATATCGGAGATATCACGATCCACATAGTGCAACATGCGATGGTTGAGCATGGGGCCCTTTTGACCTGACCATTCCAGGCTGGGATGCACACGCTGCATCCCCCATTTTTTGACCCCTTTTTTGAACAATCCCGGGTACGCAGCCTTGCCGAATGATGCCCCCCAGCCCCATCGCACAAGTCGATCACCGATATAGTTATCGACTAAAATTTCGTGCCAATCGAACGTCGTTTGATTGATTGTCCGTCGAATTTCTTCGGCTAGGCGATTGGGCACACGTTCGTCCGCATCGATTTCGAATATCCACTCACCGTTGCACGCAGCAATACCAGCGTTCCGGCGCTCGCCTTCAATCTTCCAAGCGCCCTCGACAACACGATCTGTAAAGGTTAGTGCGATTTCTTTTGAATTGTCCGTGCACTTATCCAGCAACACGACAAGTTCGTCTGCAAAGTCCAAGGTTTCCAAACAAGCCGCCAATTGATGGGCTTCATTATGAACGCTGATGACAGCGCTGAGTTTTATGGCATCGGTCATGCGGCGGCATCCCGTGTGCGTTCCCATAACTCACAGGCCGCCTTTTCCGCATGATCAACAGACAAGCTGTCCATCAAAGAATCAGTACTTCGATGATCAAACCCTTCAGGGAAAATATCGTCAAAGCCAACACTCGCCTGAACATAATCGCACAATGGTCCCCAAGGGGCATACTGCTCAACCGGGGACGGCCCAAACAATCCAAGCGTGGGCACACCGCTGGCAGCGGCCAGATGCATCAAACCTGAATCATTCCCGACGTATAATGATGACTGTTTCAAACACGCATAAACCGTTAACAAATCCAAATGCCCGACCAAATCGAGTAAGCGATCTTTTGGGACGGAATCGATCACTGGCAACGCCATTGGTCGCTCATCGTCTCGGCCAAAAATAGCGACACGTGCACCGGGCAATGGTCCTTCTGGTGAAGTTAATCGGCCAATGAGTTCTGCAAAATAGCTGGCCCGCCACTGTTTGCCACGCCAGTTCGCGGTGGGCCCAATGGCCAATACGGGGCCACCCTCTGGGATCAATCTGCGTGCTTCAGCGCTACGTCTTTCGTCCACCCAGATACGTGGTGAGGGTGGCTCATCGCAGCCAATGACTTTGCCAAGTTGGAAAATCCGGTGTCCCGGCTCTCGTGTCCGGTACATCCGATATCGCTTTTTCGCACCGATGATATAGGTAATGGGGGCATTTCGAATATCAACCAGGATATCCCAGCGACGGGTAACCGTTTGCGACCACAGATACAACCAGTGGAGCGATCCAATCATCTTATCCAGAACGATTACACGTTCGATGCCTGGCACGGCCTCAAACAAAGATGCGGCAGCGGGCCCACATGCGATTGTCACTTTGATTCCGGGGTTTTCGTCGAGCAAACGCGCAAGCACACCCGTCGAGAGGATGGCGTCACCAACGCGTGTAGACGTTACGAATAATAGTCGCATTTCTTCACCCCAGATATTCCCCTCTTATAGGGTGACAGGGCATTGTTGCAAGCTTTGAACCCTTGCATTGCATGGATACGCAGCCCAAATCTAGTCCAATACCAATGTAAGGGCGACAATCGATGAAACGAACCGATTTTGATAACAGGGGCCTTTTGCTGCTATCCGGAACCGAAGTAGATACATTCTTACAGGGGCTGGTTTCAAACGACGTCACGCATGCGGACGGCACGAAAGCGGTCTACTCGGCGCTCCTTACACCCCAGGGTAAATTCCTCTACGACTTCTTTATGATCCGGACCGACAAAGGCGTTATCCTGGATTGTCGGGCTGACGACATCCCTGCATTAAGCAAGAAGTTAAAGATGTACAAGCTACGGTCCGACGTGACGCTTGAGGACGTGTCCGACGACTATCAAGTTTGCGCCCTGTTTGGTGATGGTGTGGATTCTGTGTTGCCCGCTGACGCTGATCAGCGCGTTATGGAAGATGGTTCGATTATTTATCGCGATCCCCGACTAGCAACCGCTGGTCTGCGCCTATTAGCACTGAAATCATTGGATATTACATCACTAGGCGCCGAGGCTGCGTCGGATGCCGATTATCAACATCACCGGATCAGCCTTGGCTTACCGGAAGCCCCTTACGACCTGATCACCGATAAATCCATTCTGCTTGAAAGCGGTTTCGATGAATTACATGGGGTCGATTGGAAAAAAGGCTGCTACATGGGTCAAGAATTGACAGCACGGACCAAATATCGCGGCTTAATTAAGAAACGCCTTGTTCCCATTCAAATCGACGGCGAGGTGTCATCCGGTGACGATGTGATGGCAGATGGCAAAGTCGTCGGTGATGTTCGGTCCGTGCAGCAAGGCATTGGGATTGCCATGATCAAGCTGGATGCGTTGCGCAAACACACGTCCTTCGACGCAGGCCAGGCCAAGCTCTCGCTTAATCTCCCAGATTGGATGCATTTGCCGGACCCGGCGGAGTAAGGGTATCTTTCCCGGCACTCTCGTTGAACATCATAAAGGTGCCGCGACGTGGTTTTTAGTATTCTCAGGCGCGCCCCCAGGCTGCTGGCACCGGTCGCACGCATTTATGGCCGCCGGCTTGATCAGTGTGGCGCCACGGCGAAGGGCGTGTTTTGGCGCGGTGAAGAATGGCAGGAACTTCGCTTCGAGCGGCTTGCTTGCATTTTTGAGCCATCTGACGCCGCCAAAGGCGGGATCACCATCAATGATTTTGGATGTGGCTATGGCGCGTTTTTTGACTTCTTAGCCGACCAACCTGTGATGTCCGACAGTAGTTACTATGGATACGATATTGTTCAGGAAATGATTGCCGCATGTCGTGATCGAATCACGGATCCACGCGCTAAATTCATTCGCAAAATGTGGGCAACAAAAACAGCAGACTATAGCTTTGCCTGCGGCACATATAATATGAACGGCAACGCAAACGAAGATGATTGGCGAGGATACGTAGAAGATAGCTTGAAGCAGTTATGGAGCAAAACCAACAAAGCCATGGCGTTCAATATGTTGAGATGCGATTCCGACGATCAGTATCCAGGCCTATATTACATCGACCCAGAAGACATGCGCCAATTTCTGTTAAGCAATTTCTCGGAAAACGTGGAAGTGTTCGATGAGACGCCGCTGCCCGACGTCACATTCTTTGTACGAAAAAGTTAGGCTTTGTACGAATAGGTTAGATTACTCGGCCGCCAATGGTTGGCGAGAAAGGCTGATTTCCCGCAACGCCGACATATCGTCAATCAATTCATTGATCCGGGGACGCAACCATTGAATTTCTTCCCATACATGGCGATGGGAACCACCGGCCAAGTCCTTACTTTTGGATCCTGCCCATGTTCGATAATCTGGTTTACCTGGGAACTCTCGTGGCAGATTTAGATCCGCAGTTAAATCCAACATCACCACGACATCGATAATCGGTTGTTGGATTCTACAGAAACCTTCCCAAGCCTTTGGCCAAAGTCCGGTGTTGTCCAGGCCAGCCAACGCTAGTGTCGACATCGCCCGCATATCAGCGTGGTCGGCCGCATGAATCCCCGCGCTAAAACCACGAATCCAAGATGCGCTACGATCTCTCAATAAAGCTTCAGCAATCAAGGAGCGTCGGGCATTGTTCTCGCAAACGAACAATACTCCTAGTCGACTGACTTCGCTGGGACTCGATATAGACATCACCACTCCTACTGGTCTCAGTAGAGAATGACGTCTTACCCTGACCGTAATATGACAGGAATGTCCGAAAACTATAACTTTAGGTAGAGTTTGCGATAGCCTGCTATGATTTTTCCATCAATGCCGCTTGTGCCGCCGCCAAGCGGGCAATTGGCACCCGATAGGGCGAGCAAGAAACATAATCTAATCCCACTGTCTGACAGAACCGCACCGAAGCCGGATCCCCTCCGTGTTCGCCACATATGCCGAGCTTGATCCCTGGTCTGGTTTTTCGGCCATTTTCGACAGCCATTCTCACCAATGCACCAACACCATCGACATCAATGGTCATGAAGGGGTCTGTCTCCATGACACCTTTGCGGTGATAGACATCCATGAATGGTGCCGCATCGTCACGCGAAAACCCAAATGTTGTTTGCGTCAGATCATTGGTCCCAAAGCTAAAGAATTCAGCACTGTTCGCGATGTCTTCGGCCTGCAAACAGGCGCGTGGCAATTCGATCATGGTCCCAACGAGGAACTCGAAAGTCTTACCTGACTCTTCCATTACCGCTTTGGCAGCAGTGCGAACCACCTCGGCCATCGCATCCAATTCGCTGCGCATACCAACCAACGGGATCATCACCTCTGGCTTCACATCGATACCATCAGCCATCACTTTGACTGCAGCTTCGAAAATCGCGCGAGCCTGCATTTCATAGACTTCCGGGTACGTGATACCCAATCGACAGCCACGATGCCCCAACATGGGGTTTGCTTCATCGAGTTGGCTTTTACGGGCCTTGATTTCTTTCAGCGTCACGCCTGCAGATGCCGCAACGTCTTCGAGTTCCGCATCCGAATGCGGTAGGAACTCATTCAACGGTGGGTCCAACAAGCGAATGGTGATTGGCTGGCCTTCCATAATTCGAAACAAACCTTCGAAATCATCGCGCTGGTAGGGCAATAAATTCTCTAGCGCCACGCGCCGAGCTTTTTCGTCCGCAGACAAAATCATCTGACGCATATGGATGATACGCTCGGTCTCAAAGAACATATGCTCTGTCCGGCAAAGACCGATGCCTTCGGCACCGAATTTTTTGGCGGTTTCAGTATCTGCCGGGGTTTCCGCATTGGCGCGCACGCCCATGGTGCGGTATTCGTCGACCCATTCCATCAACTTGCCAAAATCACCTGTGAGTTCCGGCAAAATCATTTCGACAGCACCCTCCATGATTTGGCCCGTGGTCCCATCGATGGTGAGGATGTCTCCCTCGCCAAATGTACGACCCATGCACGTCAATGATTTGTTGGCTGCATCGACGCGGAGATCACCAGCGCCTGATACACACGGCGTTCCCATGCCGCGCGCAACAACAGCAGCATGACTGGTCATACCCCCGCGGGTGGTCAAGATACCTTCTGATACGTGCATGCCGCCAATGTCTTCGGGGCTGGTTTCGGTGCGAACCAAAATACATTTACCGCCATTCGCAACCCAGGCTTCGGCATCTTCTGCCGTGAACACAACGGCGCCGGTTGCCGCACCAGGCGACGCTGGCAGACCACGCCCGACAATATCCATCGCAGCGTCAGGGTCGAGCATGGGATGAAGCAACTGATCTAATTGAGACGGGTCCAAACGCATGACCGCTTCTTCCGTTGTCAGCAATCCTTCGTCGACCATATCGCATGCAATTTTTAGCGCAGCCTTGGCCGTCCGTTTCCCATTGCGTGTTTGCAGCATCCACAAACGACCCTGCTGGATGGTGAATTCCATATCCTGCATATCTGTGTAGTGCGCTTCTAAACGATCACGAATGACGCATAATTCCTGGAATGTTTCAGGCATGGTCTCTTCCATGGATGGAAGGTCCGAACCGGCTTCTTCGCGTTCTTTAATCGTCAACGTTTGCGGCGTGCGAATACCGGCAACAACATCCTCACCCTGCGCATTGATCAGATATTCGCCGTAAAATGCATTTTCACCAGTCGAGGGATTCCGAGAGAAACATACGCCCGTCGCGCAGTCTTCACCCATGTTACCAAAGACCATGGCTTGAATGTTCACAGCGGTTCCCCAACTGGCGGGGATGTCATGCAGGCGGCGATACGTGTTCGCGCGCGCGTTCATC
>Ga0181556_1004309_pt1 | contig 11648 bp, 11 predicted proteins | sample 011ome_14_FD_148651 | JGI IMG/M metagenome (GOLD analysis project Ga0181556, IMG submission 148651) | Coastal salt marsh microbial communities from the Groves Creek Marsh, Skidaway Island, Georgia - 011505AT metaG (spades assembly) | ecosystem: Environmental > Aquatic > Marine > Intertidal zone... | reverse complement strand
CGACGCCCAAGGTCGTGTCGTGGACTTCAAGAACACCGTCATCATCATGACGACCAACCTCGGTAGCCGCGACGTGTCCAAGGGCGTCATGCTGGGCTTCGCGCCAGAGAACGACGACCTGTCGGCCTACGAGCGCATGAAGACCAAGGTGCAGCAGGAGCTCAAGCAGCATTTCCGACCCGAGTTCCTCAACCGCATCGATGACGTGATCGTCTTCCACCAGCTCAGCAGGACGGAGATCATCCAGATCGTCGACCTGATGATCAATCTCCTCGACGAGCGCCTCAAGGATCGCGACATCTCCCTTGACCTCACGCAGGCCGCACGGGAGCTGCTCGCGGAGCGCGGCTACGACGCCTCGATGGGTGCCCGTCCGCTGCGCCGCACGATCCAGCGCGAGATCGAGGATCCGCTGAGCGAGAAGATGCTCTTCGGCGAGATCACGCCGGGGTCCATCGTGCTCGTCGATGTGGCTGACGGCGAGGACGGCAGGGAGTTCACCTTCGCCTCCACGCCCAAGGCCGACGTGCCCGACACCCCTCCGATCGAGACTGCCGGTACGGACTGATGCTCAGGGAGGGGTGAGTCGTGGCACGTGGCCCGCTCATCCCCGGCCTGCGCGAGTACGACGCTCCGCGACGTCGGCGCTCACCCGTCTTCTGGATGTGGACGGTGGGCGCCGTCGTTGCTGTCGCGGCCCTGGTGGTCCTCGGTGGCCTAGTCGCCGGCATCGGTCCCCTGCGCGCGCTCGGCACCGACGAGACACCGCTCAACCCCGTGTCATGGCGACCCACGACGGATCCGCAGATGATCCAGGTGGCCGTAGCGCTGCCCGATGCGGGCCTGTGCACCGGGGATGAGGTGGTCGTCCGCGCCATCGAGCGGCCGACGGTCATCGAGGTGTCCGCGGTGCGTGCCACCCCCCGAGGATCTGGCGAGTGCGCGGGCATCGGCATTGCCGGCGACCGCACGTGGGTGGACCTGAGCCTGGACCTCCCCATGGGCACCCGGATGGCCGTCCGCCAGTCCGATCGGGTGCCGCTGGAGGCAGAGGCCGCCGTTCCCTAGGAGGGAAGGGCCCAGCCGAGTCGGCCCACGGGAGCGATGAGTCCGTCGGCGACGAGGCCGTCCAAGGCCCGAGCGCGCTGGGCGGCGTCCGGCCAGGCGCGGTCGAGATCTGCCTGGCGGACCGGTCCCCCCGCCTCGCGGAGCACCGCGAGGAGTGCCCCCCGCGCCTGCCGATCGGATCCGGCGTACTTCGCCTGCCGCCGGGGAGGCGCCCCGGGGGGTCGGCCCAGGGCCAGCCATCGGCAGGAACTGGCCACGGGGCAGCGCTCGCAGGCGGGCTGGCGCGCCGTGCAGACCAGCGCCCCCAGCTCCATGACGGCCGACATCCATGCCGCGCCATCGCGCTGTGGCTGGATCGCATCGGCGTATTCCCGCTCCTTGCGAGTGATCGAATCGGCGGGGAACTCCTCCCCGTGATCGTGGCGCGCGATGACCCGGCGGACGTTGGTGTCCAGGGCCAGGGCTCGTTGGCCGTAGGCGAAGGCGCGCACGGCGCCGGCCGTGTAGTCGCCGATGCCGGGCAGCGCGCGCAGCGCGCCTTCGTCGGCAGGGACGAGATCGGCATGGTCACGCGCGATGTGGGTGGCGGCTTCGTGCAGGCGCAGTGCCCGACGCGGATAGCCCAGACGTCCCCAGGCGCGGATGGCCTCACCCGGTGCCTCGGCGGCGAGGGCCGACGGGGCGGGCCACCGCCCCAGCCAGGCGATCCACTCGGGAAGCACCCGATCCACGGGGGTCTGCTGGAGCATGATCTCGGACACCAGGACCCCCCAGCCGCCCGGATGGGGACCGGGAGCGGGGGGTTGTCGCCACGGCAGGTCCCGGCCGTAGTGGGTGAACCATCGCGCGATACGACCCTTCTGGGAGCCTAGGTGGGTCATGTCAGGCTCAATCAGGGGTGATGTGGGGGTCGAAGTGGGGGATCGCCGAGATCGCGCTACCGTCTCCCGCCGGTCCATATGCCGATGCTGCCATGCCCTCCCGGGAGAAGGGGTACGGTGCTGACCCGTGAGTGGGCTGATGTCGCCGATCGGGCCGGAGCCGCCGGGCGTCTACTGGCGCCGGCGCGTCGTGGTCCTCGTCGTGCTGCTCGCGATCCTCCTGCTCCTGTGGTGGCTCGTCTTCGGCCGTGGTGGTGGCGGCGACGCCGCACCGGAGCCCGCGCCGACCGATGTCCCGACCGCCTCGCCGAGCCCGGCGCCCTCGAGCCAGTCGGCGAGCCCGAGCCCGGAGCCCGAGCCGACGGAGATCACCGACTGCACGGAGGCCGACGTCCTCGTCGAGGCCTTCGCCGAGGAGGCGATCTACCCGGTGGGGTCCACACCGACCCTTACCCTCTCGGTGACCAACATCGGCACACGTCCCTGCAAGCGCGACGTCGGCCCCGGGGCCAACGAGCTCCAGATCACCCAGGGCGAAGTGACCGTCTGGTCAAGTGATGACTGCAATCCCAACGAGGACAAGGACGTCGTCACGCTGGACCGTGGCGATGCCTTCGAGACTCAGCTCGTGTGGGATGGCTACCTCAGCTCCGCCGGGTGCCCCCCGGATCAGCCCATGGCCCAGGCCGGGGAGTACACCGTCGTGGGGCGCAACGGGGCGATCGTGAGCGCCCCCACGGCCCTGCGCCTGGAGTAGTCCTAGGTGTAGCGCTCGAGCAGGGAGCCATCGGACAGGCGCGAGAGGCCCTCGCGCACCGATCGGGCGCGCTGCTCGCCGACCCCGTCGACCGCCTGGAGCGATTCGGTGGAGGCCTCGAGGATCTTGGGGAGCGCGCCGAAGCGTGCCACGAGACGATCGATGATCGCGTCGGGCAGACGCGGGATGCGGGCGAGCTGGCGGTAGCCCCGCGCGCTCACCTGCTGCTCAAGGCCCTCCTCGCCCCCCTCGAATCCGAGTGCGCGCGCGACGGCGACGAGATCGAGCAGATGTGCCCCGTCAAGCTCGTCCAGGGCGGCGGCGGCGCGCTCCACGCGCCGTCCGCGGCCGCTGGCGTAGTCGCGTAGCACCAGGGCGCGCTCCTCCCCGACCCCGGCGAGCAGCTCGGCGAGTTGGAGGGAGAGGAGCCGGCCGTCCGTGCCGAGCTCGACGACGTACCCCTGGATCTCCAACGCGATGCGCAGGACCATCTCTCCGCGCTGGGCCACGCCTGCGACATCGCGCACCGTCACGAGATCGTCGATCTCCAGCGAGGAGAGGTTGGCGCTCACCTCGTCGAGGCGCATGCGGTAGCGCTCGAGCGTGGCAATCGCCTGGTTGGCGCGGGCGAGTATGGCACTGGAGTCCTCGAGCACATGCCGCCGACCGTCGAGGTAGATCGTCACCGTCGACATCGACTTGCTCACGCTGATGACCGGGTGGCGGGTCTGCCGCGCCACGCGATCGGCCGCGCTGTGCCGGGTGCCGGTCTCATCCGTCGGCAAGCCGGGATCGGGATGCAGGTGGACGGCGGCGCGGAGGATCCGGCTCGCATCGTCGTCGACGATGATGGCGCCATCCATCTTGGCCAGCTCGCGCAGGCGCGTCGACGTGAAGTCGATGTCAAGGTCGAAGCCACCGCGTGCCACGGACTCCACCGAACGATCGAGCCCGAGGACTACCAGCGCACCCGTGCGTCCGCGCAGGATCCGCTCCAGGCCATCGCGCAGGGGGGTGCCGGGCGCGACCATGGCGAGCACGTCGCGCAGCCTCACCCTGGTCTCGGTTGCCATGCTCCCCCTCGCGTGCGCCTGATGTTGGGCCGTCAGCCTAGTGCGCCGCCGCGGGGACTAGCGGAAGCCGGGAGGACGCGCAGCGCTGGCGTGGCCCTGGATGGCACGCAGACCTGCTTCGAGATGGCGGATCTCCGTCACGCCTTCGAGGCGATCGCGCGATCCGGCCGGCACCAGGATGCGTCGGTAGCCGAGCCGGCGGGCCTCGGCGACGCGCTGGGCGAGGAAGGGCACCGGGCGCACATCTCCGGAGAGGGCGATCTCGCCGATCGCGAGCACGTCGGAGGGGATCGCGGTGTCGAGGTGCGCGGAGGCGATGGCCAGGCAGACGGCGAGGTCCGCACCCGGGTCGGAGATCTGCGCGCCGCCCACGGTGGCGACGAAGATGTCTCGCTGGGACAGGACCTTGGCGCCCGCCTGGGCGGCGACCGCGGCGAGCGTGATGACCCGGGTCGTGTCGAGACCGGTGACCGTGCGCCGGGCGACAGGGCCGCCGTCGGGTGACACCAGCGCCTGGATCTCGGCGAGGAGAGGGCGCCGCCCCTCCATGGTCACCGTGACGCAGGTCCCGGGGACGGGCTCATCGCGCTGACCGCGGAAGAGCTCGGAGGGGTCCACCACCTCGGCTAGACCGGAGTCGGTCTGCTCGAAGGCGACGATCTCATCGGCGGGGCCGTAGCGATTCTTGGCCGCGCGCAGCAGGCGCAGCGCGGTGGTGCGCTCGCCCTCGAAGGTGAGCACGGTGTCGACGAGGTGCTCGAGCGCGCGAGGGCCGGCGACGGAGTTGTCCTTGGTGGACTGGCCGACGAGGAGGAGGGGGATGCCCCGCTGCTTGGCGGTGCGGGTGAGCGCCTGGGTGACCTCGAGCACCTGGGCGACACCCCCTGCCCGTCCGTCGAGCTCGGCCGAGGCGATGGTCTGGACGGAGTCGACGATGACGAGCGCGGGCCGATGGTGATCGATCTGGCCCAGGATCGTGAAGAGGTCATTGTCGTCCGCGATGAGCAGCCGCTCCGAGACGGCGCCGATGCGACGAGCGCGCAATGCGATCTGGTCGGCCGACTCCTCGCCGGAGGCGTAGAGCACCGAGCCCGAGTGGTGCTGCGCGAAGGCATGGGCCACCGCGAGGAGCAGGGTCGACTTGCCCACGCCGGGCTCGCCGGCGACGAGCACGACCTGACCGGCCACGAGCCCCCCGCCCACGACGCGGTCGAACTCTCCGGCACCGGTGAGGATGCGGCGGACGCGCTCCTCGCCGATGTCACCGACCGGGGTGGCGGGGCGCACCTGCGTGCTGCGCCCGGGCTTCGCGCCCTTGGCGACCGGTGTGGTGGCGATCTCCACGACCGTGCCGAACTCCTGGCACTTGGGGCAGCGACCCACCCAGCGCAGGGACGTGGCGCCGCAGCCGTTGCACTGGTAAGTCACGCTCGGCTTGGCCATGCCGAGAGGTTACGGCGTACCCCTGACGCAGTCAGGAGGGATCGGCGGGATGCGGGGCGAGTGCCTCGCGTGCCTTGCCGCGTGCCTTGAGCAGGGCCTCCTCGTGTGCCTGGCAGTACTCGACCAGGACGGCGTAGGCCTTCTTGCCCATGAGCTCCACCAGCTCGTCGCGATTGGTGATGTAGACGGGCTCGCTGGCGATGTGGGCCTCGGTGTTGCCGCTGCAGTACCAGTCGAGGTCGTGGCCGCCGGGCCCCCAGCCGCGGCGATCGAACTCCGTGATGCTCACCACCTGGATCTTGGTGTCGTCGGGCCGCTCGACCTCGGTGAACTCGCGACGGATCGGCAGCTGCCAGCACACGTCGGGCTTGGTCTTGACGAAGGAGATGCCCTCGCGCAGCGCTAGGCCGTGGAGGGCGCAGCCCTCACCGCCGGCGAATCCGGGCCGATTGAGGAAGATGCACCCGCCGTCGACGACACGAGTCTTGCGCTCGCCGTCACCGGCCTTGACGGTGGTGCCCTTGCGCTGGCCCACGTCGTAGAACTGCCAGTGCTCGGGATCGAGCTTGGCCGCCCACTTGAGGGTGCGCTTCTCGTCGTCCTTGTCCGTGAAGTGCGCCCCCTGGGTGCAGCAGCCGGAATCGGGGTGCGTGGCGTAGATCCCCTTGCAGCCGCGCCCGAAGATGCACGTCCATCGCGACGTGAGCCAGGTCAGGTCGATCCGGTAGCGCCGGGACTTCTTGCCGGGATCGTCGAACTCGACCCAGGCGCGAGGGAAATCGAGGGGGACTTCAGCCACCCGATGACCCTAGCGTGCGCGGGCGGGTCCGAAGGGCGATGTCACGGGATGAGCCGGTAGCGTGCGCACCGTGCGCCTGGGTGTGCTGGACATCGGCTCCAACACCGTGCATCTGCTCGTCGTCGATGCCCACCAGGGCGCGGCCCCCCTCCCGGCATGGAAGTCCAAGATCTCGCTCCGGCTCGCCGAGCACCTTGGCGAAGACGGACGCATCGACGACGAGGCCCTCGCGGAGCTCATCGCCTTCGCGGGCGAGGCGCGTCAGACGGCCGAGGACCTGGGTGTCACGGAGTTCCTCGCCTTCGCCACCTCCGCGGTGCGTGATGCCCCCAACGGACTCGAGGTCCTCGCGGCCGTGCGCGAACGCACGGGCATCGAGGTCGAGGTGCTCAGTGGTGAGGACGAGGCGCGCCTCACCTTCCTCGCGGTGCGGCGCTGGTTCGGCTGGTCGGCCGGGCGCATCCTCGTCCTCGATATCGGCGGGGGCTCCCTCGAGCTCGCCTCCGGGGCCGACGAGGAGCCCGATGTCGCCCTGTCGCTGCCCTTGGGCGCGGGGCGTCTCACGCGCGACCTCCTGCGAGGCGATCCCCCCGGGGAGGACGCGGTGCGTGCCGCCCGCAAGGTCGTGCGCGCCAGCCTCGGCGAGGTGATTGGCCGCCTCCTGCGCGCGGGGGAGCCGCGCATCTGCGTCGCCACGTCCAAGACCTTCCGTCAGCTCGCCCGCATCGCGGGAGCAGCGCCATCCAGCGACGGGTTCTTCGTCCGCCGCACGCTCGCGCGCGACGACGTGCGCCTGTGGGTCCCGAAGCTCGCGGCCATGTCCGCAGCTGAGCGCACGCGCCTGCCGGGTGTCTCGGACTCCCGCGCCGCGCAGCTCCTCGCGGGTGCCATCGTCGCCGAGTCCGCGATGGATCTGCTGGGCATCACCGAACTCGAGATCGGTCCCTGGGCGCTCCGCGAGGGCGTCATCCTCCGGCGCATCGACGGGCTCGACGCGTGAATGGACCTGCCGGAACGACGGAGCAGACCGGGCTCACCGACGCGCAGGTCGCCGAGCGCGTGGCCCGCGGGCAGGCCAATGACGCGCCCGATCCGCGCAGTCGCAGCCTCGCGAGCATCATCCGGGCCAACACCCTCACCTGGTTCAACGCGCTCATCGGCTCGATGTGGGTCGTCATGTGGTTCGTGGCGCCGTTCCAGGACTCGCTCTTCGGCTTCGTGATCGTCGCCAACTCCCTCATCGGGATCGTCCAGGAGTATCGCGCCAGCCGGGCCCTGGCCAGGCTCTCCGTCATCGGCGAGGCCAAGCCCGTCGTCCGCCGCGCGGGACAGGACGTCGAGGTGCGCCCCTCCGAGGTGGTGCTCGACGACCTCGTCGTCCTGAGACCGGGCGATCAACTCGTGGTCGACGGCGAGATCGTCGTGGCCGAGGGCCTCGAGATCGACGAGAGCCTGCTCACCGGCGAGGCCGACCCGGTGGACAAGACCGTGGGCGACCAAGCGATGTCGGGCTCCTTTGTCGTCGCAGGCAGCGGGATGTACGTCGCGACGCGCGTCGGGCGCGACTCCTTCGCCGCAGGGCTGACGGAGCAGGCGAAGAAGTTCACTCAGACCAAGTCCGAGCTGCGCGACGACATCGCGAAGTTCGTGCGGCTCGCGTCCTTGCTCATCCCGCCGGTGGGGATCCTCCTGCTCGTCTCGCAACTGCGTGCCAACCAGTCTGTCGACGATGCGATCCGTGGCACCATCGCCGGTGTCGTCACCATGGTCCCCGAAGGATTGGTGCTGCTCACGAGCATCGCGATGGCGGTGGCCGTCGTACGCCTGGCGCAGCGCAAGGTGCTCGTGCAGGACCTGCCCGCTGTCGAGGTACTCGCGCGCGTGGACACCGTGTGCGTAGACAAGACGGGCACGCTCACCGAGCCGGGCATGGCCGTCACCGATGTCGAGGTGCTCGATCGCGAGGTCGATGTCGATGCTGCCCTCGCGGCGATGGGCGCCTCCGAGGAGAGCCCCAATCCCACCCTCGCGGCGGTCGCCGCGGCCTACGCCGATCCGACCTGGTCGATGGTCGAGGGCATCGCCTTCTCGAGTGCGCGCAAGTGGTCGGCGGCGACCTTCCGGGATCACGGCACGTGGCTCCTCGGGGCACCGGAGGTGATCCTCGGCGACGCCGAGCCCGCGGTGCAGAGCCGTGCGCAGGAGATCGCCGCACGTGGTTCGCGCGTCCTGCTCCTCGCCCGCGCCACCGGCGCGGGACCCGATGCCGAGCGCGGCCCCGGACAGGTGGCCCCGGCGGCACTCGTCGTGATCGACCAGCGCCTGCGCCCCGATGCGGCGGAGACCGTGGGCTACTTCCTCCAGCAGGAGGTCGCGGTCAAGGTCATCTCCGGTGACAACCCCGCCACGGTGGGAGCGATCGCCGCCCAGGCGGGCATCCCCGGTGCGTCCGATCCCCTCGACGCGCGCGACCTCACCGAGGATCCGGCGCAACTCGAGGAGCCCATCGACACGCACTCTGTCTTCGGCCGGGTGACCCCGGGCCAGAAGCAGGCGATGGTCGGCGCACTCCACCTGCGCGGCCGCACCGTCGCGATGACGGGCGATGGCGTCAATGACGTCCTCGCGCTCAAGCAGGCCGATCTGGGCATCGCGATGGGCTCGGGGTCGGCGGCGACGCGGGCCGTCGCCCAGCTCGTGCTCCTCGACAACCGCTTCTCGGTCATGCCCGATGTGGTCGCTGAGGGACGTCGCGTACTCGGCAACATCGAGCGCGTCGCCGATGTCTTCCTCACCAAGACCTTCTACGCGACGATCATCTCGGCGTTCATCGGCCTCACCGTGCTCTTCTCCTTCTCGGCGACGGGCGAGCCGCTGGAGTTCCCCTTCCTGCCGCGACACTTCACACTGATCAGCTCGCTCACGATCGGCATCCCCGGCTTCTTCCTCGCGCTGATGCCCAACACGGAGCGCTTCCGTCCGGGATTCCTACGTCGCGTGCTCGTCTTCGCCATCCCTGCGGGCATCATCTGCGCGGCAGCGGGACTGGGCACCTATCTCGTGGTCCTGTCGATCGGCGAACCCCTGGCCGATGCGCGCTCGGCCGCAGCGATCGCGCTCTTCATCGTCGCCTTCGCCGTGCTCGTCCAGTCGGCACGCCCCCTCAACGGGGTGCGCCTGGGTGTCTGCGCGGCGATGCTCCTCGCCTTCATCGTCGTGCTGCTGGTGCCGTGGCTCAGCAACTTCTTCGCCATCTACCTCCACCCCGAGCGCGACAGCGCGATCGCCCTCGCCTTCGGACTCGGCGGCGCCCTCCTCGTCGCGATCGCCACGCGGTTCACCGATCGCGTGCGCCGCGCATGACCCCCTCGGCTTTGCGAAACTGATCACGTGACCCGCGTGCCCGTCGCCCTGTCGACCTCGTCGGTCTTCCCCGACGGCACCGCGGCGGCCTTCGAGGTGGCCTCGCGCCTGGGGTACGACGGTGTCGAGGTCATGGTGATGACCGATGCGGTGAGCCAGGATCCGGTGGCGCTGCGCCGACTGTCCGACCATTACGCCGTCCCCATCCTCGCCGTGCACGCCCCGTGCCTGCTCGTGACCCAGCGCGTCTGGGGCACCGATCCGTGGGCCAAGCTGGTCCGCGCGCGCGAGACGGCCGAGGAGCTCGGGGCCAGCACCGTCGTCGTCCATCCGCCGTTCCGCTGGCAGCGCGACTACGCGCGTGACTTCGTCGACGGGCTCGCACGGATGGCGGGAGAGACCCCGATCCGCTTCGCCGTGGAGAACATGTATCCCTGGCGCGCCGGATCCCGCGAGGTCAAGGCCTACAGCCCCGGCTGGGACGTCCGCGACGAGGACTACCCGCACACGACCCTCGACCTGTCGCACACCTCGGTCTCCGGGAGCGACGCCCTCGAGGTGGCGCGCGACCTGGGCGATCGACTCGCCCACATCCACCTGGCCGACGGCTCGGGATCCGCGCGGGATGAGCACCTCATCCCCGGGCGCGGCACCCAGCCCTGCGGCGAACTGCTCACCGCCCTGACGGATAGGGGCTTCGACGGCACCGTCGTGGTCGAGGTGTCGACGCGACGTGCGGCCGATCGCGCCGCACGCGAGGCGGACCTGGCGGAGGCGCTCGCCTTCGCCCGCGGTCATCTCGATCGACCGCCGGCCTAGAGTGAGGGCAATGGCAGACGATTCGCCGGGGGAGCCGGCGCGCGGGAGCAGCGATCAGGTCCGCGATGCGGCGATCGCCGCGGCCCGCAATGCCTTTGCGGCCGGCAGCTACGCCCGGACCACCTTCAAGGGCCTCGCGGCCGCCGCGGGCGTCGCACCCACCGTGCTGCGCAAGTACTACGACAACAAGGACGCCGTCTTCGCCGCAGCCCTGCGCCTGCCCACGGATCCCGTCGGAGCCGTGCCCACCCTCCTCGCCCCGGGCGTCGAGGGCCTGGGCGAGCGCCTCGTGCGCTTCACCCTCGACACCCTCGGGGATCCCCAGGTGCGGGACGACCTCATGTCCATGGCGCGCTCGGGAGCCTCGGCTGCCGCGCTCACCAAGTCCCTCCAGGACTACCTCGACACGACGGTCATCGATCGCGTCGTCTCCGCGGTCGGCGTGCCGGATGCGCGCATGCGCGTCGCGCTCATCTCGAGCTACCTCATCGGCGTGGCGGCGGGCCGCTACGTCATGCGCATCGAGCCCCTCGCCTCAGCCAACGAGGAGTACGTCGTACGCCTCGTCGCGCCCACGATCCAGGCGCTCCTCGATCCGAGGACGTCGCTGCCCAAGCCGAATTCCACGGGAGGATCACGATGATCGCGGTGATTGGCGCCGGTGCGATGGGCGAGGTCTTCGTCGCGGGTCTCCTGCGTGCCGGCACCGAGCCTCACCGCCTGGTCATCTGCGAGAAGCACGAGGAGCGTGCGCGCGAGGTGGCGCAGCGCCACGGCGTGAGATCCGTGACGCTGGAGGAGGCGGCGCGCGAGAGCGCGACGATCCTGCTCCTGGTGAAGCCGCAGGACATCCCCGGAGTGCTCGACGCGATTTCCCCGCACCTCGGCGACGGCACGGTGGTGATCTCGCTCGCCGCCGGCGTGCGTCTTGAGGTCCTTGAGTCGCGCCTGCCCCGTGCCGCCGTCGTCCGCGCGATGCCCAACACCCCGGCGCTTGTCGATCTGGGCATCACGGCGATCTCGCCAGGATCCAGTTGCTCCGCGCAGCAGGCGTCCTATGTCGAGACCCTGCTGTCCGCGGTGGGCCCGGTCGTGCGCGTGCCCGAGGACCTGCAGGACGCCGTCACCGCGACCTCCGGGTCCGGGCCGGCCTACGTCTTCGCGCTCATCGAGTCCATGGTTGCGGGGGCCGTCGATCTCGGCGTCGATCCCGAGGTTGCCCACCGCCTCGTGACGCAGACCGTCCTCGGTGCCGCCACCATGGCCTCCCAGCCCGGTGCCGACCCGGCGGCCCTGCGCGTCCAGGTGACCTCGCCCGGGGGCACCACCGCGGCGGCACTCGGGGTCTTCGAGGCGGGTGACCTGCCCGGTCTGGTCGCGCGTGCCATGCGCGCTGCCCGAGATCGCGGGCGGGAGCTCGGGGCGTGAGCGAGTCCGTCGCCCTG
>Ga0181556_1004305_pt1 | contig 11651 bp, 9 predicted proteins | sample 011ome_14_FD_148651 | JGI IMG/M metagenome (GOLD analysis project Ga0181556, IMG submission 148651) | Coastal salt marsh microbial communities from the Groves Creek Marsh, Skidaway Island, Georgia - 011505AT metaG (spades assembly) | ecosystem: Environmental > Aquatic > Marine > Intertidal zone >... | reverse complement strand
GCGGTTGGGGGCGCGTGCGCGGTGGTGGTGACGATCGCGCGCGATGATGGTGGATGTTTTTGTATGCTCCGTGTCGACGGGTGATGCGGTGGCGGTCGAGGGCGCGTGCGGTGGTGGAGGGCGACGGATCGCGCGGTCGCGGTTGGGGTCGATCGCGCTAGGGCTTTCGTCGCGGGTGATGATGATGGTGACTGACGGCGTGTGTGTTGTGTGATGACGTAGGCGCAACTTGCGGGCAAGGAATCCCCTTCTGCTGCTGATGTTAAGGCTGTCCTCGCGGGTGGTACGTCTCGTTCGCGATGCGATTTTGGATGCGATGACCGCGACGACGCGACGACGGTTTTGAACGCGCGCGACGACGGATGCGTGCGCTACTAAACAAACGCGTGTGTACTGACTCTGCCCTTTGTATTTTTCATTAATGTAACAGCCGCCGCTGAAGTCGATGACTCCAAGCTCAGCGCGTTCATGGCGGAAATTGAAGGCAAGGATGTTGCCGAATTGATTGCCGAAGGCAACAAGAAGCTCGCCTCTGTGCCGTCTGGCGGCGCGGGTCCGGCGGCCGCCGGCGGCGCCGCCGGTGGTGGTGCCGCCGCCGCTGCCGCGGCTCCGGAGGAGGAAGAGGAAGAGGAAGCCGACATGGACTTTGATCTCTTCGATTAATCTTCTTCTTGGCTCCGCCTTTCATCCAAGTTGACGTAGATAGACAGATTCAGTAGTCTTTTGACATGACGACAACACACAAAAAATCATTGCCAAATCTTCAGAACGCGCCTCGTCCTCTTTAACAACATGTCGACGCCGCCGACACCAACGCCACCACCATTGACGTTTCAAACGTTTCTGGAGAAGATGCGGCAACAAAGCGCCGGGTCGTTGGTGCGAGAAGTGAAAACGTTCATCGCGTCCATCGCCGACGCCGATGACGCCGACGCGCGCGCGTCTCGAGGAGGCGCGCAGAAACACGGCGTCGCCGTGCAAGCATTCTTAGCGCGCATCGAGGCATCGTTTGCGACGCATCCAGCGTGGAAAGGGAGCACGCCCGCTGAGCTCGACGCATCCGGGGAAGGTTTGGAAAAGTACATCATGACCAAGCTCTACACCAAGACGTTTGGGCGCGGCGCTCGAGACGCCGAGCGCGATGCCGCGTTGCACGCTCGCATCGCCGCCTTGCGCACGTTCATAGAAGCGAAACACCTAGATATCGCTGAGACGTCTCACGCCGCCGCGAGCTGGGCGCTCGCTGAGAGTGAGCTCGGAAAGATTAATCAATTCAAAGCGCCTCGGGACAAGTTGGTGTGCGTGTTGAATACGTGTCGAATTATCAACAACACGCTCACCACGAGACAAGGCTCGGATGGTGGTGCGGATGATTTTTTACCCGTGCTTATTTACGTCGTGTTGCGCGCGAACCCGCCGCAGTTGGAAAGCAACGTGCAATACATTACGCGCTTTCGCGCCGAGTCGCGCTTGGTGTCCGAGGCGGCGTACTTTTTTACGAATTTAATCAGCGCAGTGCAATTCTTGGGGCAAGCCACCGCGGCGGGATTCACGGGCATCGATCAAGAGATGTTTGATGGCGTCCTGCGCGAGGCTGGGGTTTTAGAACCCATAGATTTTAGCAGCAGCAGCAGCAGTACTAGTAGTAGCGAGGACGAGGCAGAGGACGAGGCTGACACCAAAGAAGAACCGCGCACGCCGCCGCAAACGATATCCGTCGAGGAAATGAGCGCGGCGTTAGACGCTTTAGGAAAACATACGAGCAGCAGCGGCACGAGCAGCAACACCAAGACAGCTGCACAGCCGTATACGCCGCAACCGCTGACGTCTCGCGCCGACGCGACGCCGACGCGTCGCTCGAGTCGGCGCGTGCCGTGGCGCACGACGGAGGACATCGAAGCCGAGGGTGCCACTGCACTCACCGCCCTCGACGTCGCGGGTAATTTATCCCTTCCAGAGTACAAGTTCTTGTACGCAAAGGTTGAAGATTTGACCGTGGGCGATGTCGCCGCGTTGCTTCACGATTATAAAGGCGTGGCGTTGCAATACGAGTCGCTCAGTCGGGGCGCGGCCAAGGTGCTCGCCGCGATTCACAACGATGACGACGACGAAAACGACTGTGAGCTGTAATTGTAATAATAAAAACGAAGAAGAACGTTTATTATCGCAGTTGTGAATGAAAATACATATTACATCTTCTTGCGCGCGGCTGCTGCTGCGGCGTGTTTAATCCGATGATGCGTCTGACGACTTGGGCAGCCACACGCTCGCGGCGACGCCGCCCCCGAGCATGGTTGCCACGACCGCTAACGACGCATCAGTAGGGACGTGAAACCCACCGAATTCAGCCACCATTTTCACACCGATAAACCCGAGCACGAGCGCTACGGCGGTTTGCAAATACTCCAACTCCCCGACGGCTTTCGACACCAACCCGTACAGTTGCCGCAAGCTGAGAATGGCAAACATATTGGACGTGTATACGATAAACGGATCTTTCGTCACTCCGAACACGGCCGGGATGGAATCCACGGCGAACACTACGTCGCTAACCTCTATCACAGCGAGCACCAATAATAACGGCGTCGCCATCTTTACCCCGTCGACAACTGTCCAAAAGTTGTCGCCGACGTATTCGTTGGAAACCGGGATTAAATTTGAACAAAACTTTACGATGGCATTCTCACCCATGTCCTCATCCTCTTCCTCATCACCTTCCGCGAGTAATTTGTAAGAGCTAAAAATCAAAATCCCCGCAAACACCAACAAAATCGGTTCAAAGTGTTCGATGATTTCCACCCCGGCGCCAATCATAAGCGCTCGCATCACGACGGCGCCCCAGATACCGTAGTTCAACACCCTATTCTGTCGCGCCACTGGAACCTTGAAATAATCAAACACCAGGACGAACACAAATAAGTTATCCACGCTCAAACTTTGCTCTAATAAATATCCCGCAAAATACTCGCTCGCCTTATCCGCGCCTTGCGTGGCGCCGACGAAAGCCCCAAACGCGCACGCCGCGCCCACGCAAGCTGCCACCGCCTTGACCTCATTCTCTTGTTTCTGCTCGAGTTCATCGATGGACATGCCAGTTACAAGTTCAAGTTCATCATCTGACGCCCGAGGATCGAGCATTCCGCGCGCCTTGACCGATGCCCGCCCGGTGCTCTGCTCTGACGCCTCTCGCGAGTAATCCAATCCTCGGCAAATCCCGCGCATCCCCGTCGCGCGCGCGCACGACGACGCCACCGCGCGGCTCGAACGCACCCCACCACTCGTCATCGTCGCGGTGGTCACCACCGCACCGCGAATCACCTTTCGTGGTCCGCGTGCGCGCGACGAATCCGATGATCGCCAGTGTCCCACGTCATCATCATGATTGTTCGTAGCCCTGAACGCGGTACGCGCGGGGACGACGACGACGGCGACCATGGGTGGATGGATTACCCCGCAAGCGTGTCCTACGTGACGTCCGCGACGGGGGCGATCGCGCGCGTTCGCGTCGACGTGTGACGGGCGATCGTTTCTTTTCGTTCATGGGTGTGCGTCCTTTGGGAGACACAAAAAATTGAGCTCGCGTGTGTTTGTGATTACAATGACGACGAATCTGCGCGACGTGACGATAAGAAATGATGCACGAGAATACCAGCGGCGACGGAGACGTTCAATGAATCCACGCCCGGGGCTTTACGCTGCGCGGCGGGGATTTTAACCAATCGATTGCACGCCCGTCGGACGTTTGTCCGCAAACCGGCGCCTTCGTTGCCCATGACTAACAATGTGGGTTGCGAAACGCGAACGAAATCGCGTACGTCTTCAGCGCGCGCCTCGGCGCTGGCACCGACAACGTCCCATCCTTCATCCCGAGCTTTGGCGAGGAATCGATGCATGACACCGGTTTGATGGACGACTTGCGCCTCCATCGCGCCCGCGCTCGCTTTGGATGTCGTGGCGTTGAACGGGGCGCTGTTTTTGGCGCAACAAATCACGCCATCAACGCCTAGAAAATGTGCGCTGCGAAGCATGGCGCCCAAATTCTGTGGGTCCACGATTTCATCGAGCGCCAACCACACCGGGGGCAAACCTTGCCCGTCCCAACGCGGCAAATCATCGAGCAAAGGCACGTCGAGCGCCTCGGCGTCGAGCACCACGCCCTGATGCGGCTTGTTGTCGCACAACATGTTTAAATCATGCTTACTCGCGTATTTCACCTCTATCTTAAGCTCCTGCGCCAAGCGTAAGACTTCAGCATCCGCGCCAGCGCCACCATCGCCATCTTGCACGTATAACGCGAACGATGTGCGGCGATTTTGTCGTAAAGCTTCGCGCACGGCGTTCGCCCCGTAGACAATTTCCCCAACCAACGACTCGGCGAGCGTCGGCCCTTTACCGAGTTCTTTTCGCATCGCCTTGCGGTCATAGCGCACAGTATCGCCACGGCCACGACGACGAGCGTCTTCTCGAGCCTGTGCGTCGTACCTCGCGCTCGCATCGCCGTATCCGTCGATGAATTCGTCGTCGTCGGCGGCGCGGGCGCGCGCGCGAGGCGGCGGCTTGGTGAACCCATTTTGTCTCGGTGACGACGATGACGACGGCGACGCGCGCGCGGCGGCACGCGAAGATGACTGCGCGTATCGCGATGATTGTCGTCGTTCGCCGCTCTCGTCGTTATCATCGTCGTCGTCGTTTAACCTCCACGACGCGTAGCAGCGCCTCGACCCATGATTCTGATGATGATGATTAAACTTCTTGCGCACGACGCGCGCGAACGCCCCCGAGTGTCTCACCACCGCGCGAAACATCACGCGTGCGGTTTGCTTTGCTTTGTGCGCGTGCGTGCGAGCGCGCGAGAGGCGTGAGATGCGGATGCGGTCGCGTCCCGAGCGGTGCGCTGTGGCGGCGCGTCACATCGAGGTGCGCCACCTCTCTCAAACACGACTCGACTCGCACGCGAGTGCTCGTCATGAGTCGAAGGTGCGTGTTGCGATGCGCGCGATGACGCGATGCGCGACGCGGCTGCGCGCCGTCGCCGCGGTGTCGGGAGATGTCATTGCGATGGATGATGATCTATGAGGGCGCGATGCGCTCAACGCCTATACGCGCGCGCCGCGTGGGTTCGCGCGCGCGTTCGCGCGCAGAGTTGATCATTCGCAATGTGCACGCGCGCGTTCGCGAGGCGCACGCCTCGGGGTGGTGTCGAGGGCGATGCGAGGCGCGGGTGACGCGTTTCGATCGCGCGCGCGCGCCGACGCGCGCGCCGACGAGGCTTTACGAGCGCGCGAGACTGACGATGTGCGCGACGCGTGACGACATACACAGGCCACCGAGTGGAAATCAAGATGGCTACGGGTCGAGCGGCGGGCGGGATCCGCGAGATCGACGGAGCGGACCTCCGCCGCACGCGCACCCGTATGGACGTCAAGGCGCTCCGGCGGCGTACGGCCAAGGCGCGCCCGCTCCCGCACAGACCGCGGCGGATTTGGCGAATTTGTTGCGACAAGTGAATGAAGCCATGGGTGGGGCGGTGGCGCAAGGCATGGTGGGGGCGCCGGTGGTGCAGCAGCATATGCAAGGGGGACAGTACGGTGGGCCTCCGGGACCTCCGGCGCAGCAGCCGCAGACGAATTCTAGAGGACCGACGCGCGTGATTTCAGGGGCTGATCCGCGCGCTCGGCGCACGGCGGCGGCAGGTGCGACAGCGAGTGCGATGGCACCGGCGCAAGGGCAAATGTTTGGCACTGGGCCTCCGTCGTACGGCGGGGCGCCACGCGGCGGGGCGCCGCCGCCGCCTCCAGCGATGGGGCAGCAGTACGGCGCGCCGCCTCTGCAGCAGTATGGCGCTCCACCGGCGCAATTTGGCGGCCCGCAACACTACGGCGGACCTCCCGGACCGCCTGGGCCACCGGTGCGCGGTCCAGGGTTGGGTGCCGCGAGCGGGCCGGGTTGGGACGGCGTAGGCGAACAGAGCGTCACAGAGTACATCATGTGTCCGAATGAGCACGCGGGTAAGGTTATCGGTCACGGTGGGGAAAAAATCAACGCTATTCAAACAGAATCAGGGGCGACGGTTAAAATCCAAAACCAGAGCGACGTCGGACCCGGGCAGCCGCGTAGGGTGACGATTACTGGACCGTCCGACCGCGTCGCCACGGCGTCTCGCATGGTGTACGCCATCATCGAGAGTACGACAAAGAGGGCGCCGACTTCGGCACCGCGACAAGAGACGAATAAAGCGGAGATTTTAGTCCCCGTGCAAGCGGCTGATTTTGGAAAAATTATCGGTCGTGGTGGAGAAACTATTCGTCGGTTGCAAGAGGAGAGTGGGGTGCGCATGCAAGTTGACCGTCCAAACTCGCAAGTCGTGATTTCTGGCGACCCGTCGGGGTGCGAGGTTGCGCGCACGCTCTTACAAGAAGTGATCGATGCAATCCCAGAGCCATCATCGGCGGGGACGACGACGGAGATTTCCGCCCAAGGGCAAGAGGGGCGGATCATCGGTAAGGGTGGGGAGAACATCAAATCCATGGCGGAGCAAACTGGGGCAAAGATAGTCATCGTGAAGGAAACGGGTATGGTGCGCATTTCCGGTAGTCCAGATAACGTGCAAGCGGCGATTGATACCGTCAACGCGTTCATTGAAACGCAATTGAATCCGGTACAGCGTCCAGGTGGTGGCGGCGGGGACTCTGAATACGTGCCGCAACACATCGGCGCGAGCGAACCCTCTTTGATCGAATACAAGCCGCTTTGGGAAACGCATCAAAGTCCCGAAGGCTACACTTATTACTACAACACCACCACAGGAGAGACGCAATGGGATGAACCCCCGGATTTCGATGGGAATCTCTAATCCTTTACGTCGCGTCTTTGTCGTTGACAAACTTGCGCGTTAGTTGCGCTCCTCGCTCATTTTGGCGTTGTAATCGCAAAATCATCGTAGGCTCACCTCAATCGAATATGACGCATACACATAACACGCCTCTTTATGCTCGCACGGCATCAATCGCGCCATTCGCGCGCATTTAAACAATCTATTTTATATAAAATCACCGTCAACAACTTTTCAACAGACACACCACACCAATTCCTCCTCACTCGTCCACTCCGTCCGGCGCGCGCCGCCAACGCGCGGTGCGCATGTCGCAATTGGCCATGACCGTTACGTGCGTCGTGTGTCGCGCATCGGGCGTCGATGCCTTCACGTCCTCCGACGATGGGTACTACGTCTGCGCGCGCTGTGGGACACAGAGCCAACACACCGCCGACGACTTCAACGCCACGCTCGACATCTCGCAAGACGGCGAAGGCTTACCCGGGGCGTCGATAGGCGCTGGTGGTTTACGTCGACGCGTGCTCAAGGCGCAGACGAAGGAAAAGGTGGTCAAGTCGAAGAAAAAGGATGAGCGAGTGAAGGATGCTAAGGCGTCGTGCGAGGCGTACGTGGCGAGCGCGCAAGCGTTATTAATCGCACAATGTGATGCGTTATCTCGCATGCCTGGGTGCGTGCGCAGTGGGGAGATGTTTGAAGTGACAGTGCGAGAGATTTGGTTTAGGTATATAGACGCGAGTGGGGTGCTTAGGGTTGATTTTGAGGATGAGCGCGAGATGTGGAGGCGCCGGCCGACCAAGGCGTTGCGCGTAAAAGACGACAACGTCGGAAAAGGTGGCGCAGAGGATGAGGATGATATGAGCGATGATGATGACGATAGTGATAACGACGATAGTGATGCTGATGGTTATGGCGATGGCGATGACGGTGTAAGTCGTCGTCGACGACGACGACGAAGGATGAGACAAAAGACGATGTCGACGTTGGCGTACTTGACACAACACGTACCCATGTACGCAACGTTAAGCGTGTTGTACGTTGCCGCAGCGAGGCATCGCGAAGCGATTTTACCGTTTGATTTGGCGAAAATGGCACTTGATGGGACGTTGCCGTATTTAAATGTATATGAGGTGATAAAATCAGCGTTGGGGGAGAGCGTCGTCGACGCTTTGCCTCGAGCGGATTGTTTCGTTCCACACGAGCGGCGGATACCGACGCCCATGATTGTCGTTTCTATGGCTGCGTACGTAGCAGCGAAAATCAAAGTAGAATTACCACCAGTCAATGCGCCGGCGCTCTTGTCACGCTATGTGCAGATGTTGAATTTGGATGAAGCTGTCGACGCCGCGGCGCAACGCATGTTGTCGTTGTATTTGCCGCCGACGTTGAAATACTTTCATTCTTCCGACTCTCGATGCGCGTACACGCCAGAATCGACAATTATGGCGTTACTTGTGCTGACGTTGAAGCTTATTTATGGATTAGACGGTCGTTCATCTACGGTCGAACGTACGCTGGAGCGCGTGAAAGTCAACAAGAATGGCGTAGGCCGCACCTCCATGAGAACGCTCCTCGCGGCGCCGCACTGCAAGCCAGTGGCGAATACTGGATGGACAACGTGGGCGCAAGCTACCAGTAAACTTGGCAAATTGACGTATCCGTGGACAACTGAAGACGCCCTCGCTCTGAGCGGTGAAGAGAAGGATGCGTACATACAATGGTGCAATCAAATTGTTTTCGCCGGCAGAACGCTGCCTTTTCCATTTGATCGGTTTGCAGAGAAGCTTCTCAATCAAGTTCCTAACGCGCGCAAACGTGGAAGCATGACACTAAAAGTGGCTCCACGACCCCCGCGCCCGTTTCAGACGCTTGAGGATCCAGTGTATAGCCCTCTGAAAGCCAAATGTGAGCTGATGAACATGTTTGAATCTCGTATAGTCGAGGCGACGGCGCTCGTGATACTTAAGGCCCGCACGCCTTCAGATTCATACGAAAACCACTTTTTCGCTTTCAAAAAGACGACAGAAGAAATGATTGAAGCTGTGATTGATCGAGTGAAACTCATCGCTACGCTGGAAATGAAGCGCGAGTTTGTCGCGCACCGCGTGGAGAAGAAGATGCGAGAGATGCGTTTTCAGTCCAATGAGATGTTGCTTTCTCTCGTCGGTGAAGTCGTCGATCGCACAAAAGCTGATGTGAATTACTTATCGCGTGTGCTTTTTGCGACTGGAAGTGGTGGGCCTAACAAGGCAAAACGCGTTGAGGTGTATCCAAAGACAAAGATGCTCGTGCGCGATTTTGCACTCGAACAAAAAAAGTCGATTGCAAAATCCTTCGCGGATGACAAAGAGCGCGCTAAATTGCTGGAAATCGTCGATGAAGTCCTACAAGACTTGCTCCGAGAACAGCGAACGCTCGATGTGTTGTTAAAACATGAACCAGAGTGGCAAGGTTTTGAAGTCGACGAAACGGTTGAGGATTTGAGCGCTCAACTTGAAAAGTTGTCAGTGCAGCGCGGCGCTGGGACATTCTTACAATGTGCACGCGATAAACCGCTCGCGCAGTTACCAGAAGAGTACGTTGAAATCGTACACGCTCTTTCACACGCTGTTTGGATTGAACCAGATAGTTTGCACGAAAATGTGCTCGAGTTGGAGCTACTTATGCTTAAAATTGAAGAAAATATTTCCTCTGAAATCGCATCCAGGTTGCATGAGGGTAAGAAGAAACGAACAAACATCACTCGTTGAGCGAACATGACGAATATTCGGCGTGAACGCTAGATAGATTTATAGACTAGCACATTTAGATATTAGATTGCAAATGGTAGCTATGAATGTTGTCCTCCCACGACGCCAACGCCTGCTTTCCAAGAACGAGAGCTTTCGAGTTTTGCGAGTTTGGATTGCGCTTTGAGCTTATCAACGTACGTTTGACTCTGACTCTTCACGCTCGATGCAGGTGCAGGAGGAGGTGTAAGAAAGCGGTCTCCATCGCTGTAATTGTCATCGCCGTCATCACGATTCGTTGCGGGTGAACGTTCATTCCACGCGCGCCGCCGGGATCCTGGCGTTGACTGCGAACGAGCAATACTCCGCGGCGTGCCCCCCATTGTCGCGTGTTCACTCACATCATCGGCATACACATCTGAACTTTCCGGAACTGGCGCTAAACCTAATCGAGAGAGCTTTTCCTCGGCGCTCATCTCGCCCATGGCTTTCAATAAATCTGAGCGCAGGATGGACGTAACGACTTTTGGCTCTTCTACGATATGTCTAGCGCTTTCCAAAGTTTTCCCATCTACGCGTGCTGTCTTCAATCCCTTGGGCTGAAGTATTGTCCCAGCACTAGAGCTTCGTTCGGAAAGCGCACTTTTTGAACGCTCCGCAGCCCATGAATTACCCTTCTCCTCCCACGGTTGCACGGCGATGACGCCGTTCTCAACGCGTTCATTCAAGTCGCTAATTTCTTGATTGACACGTTCGGCCGATACCCCAGCACGCTCTGCAACTGCAAAAAGACGATCAAGTTTACGCTCGTATGATGTTCGTTTTGGCGCGGTCCATCGCGTAGAATCCTTTTTCTTCCCTTCTTGTCTTACGTGGGACGTTTTCGTCGTGCGTTCGGCGTTTGACTTTTCCTTCGGCTCCAGTGCCCGTCGCTGATCTTCTCGTCTCGCCTCGCGGACTCGATTCTCTATAGACCGTTTCGGCTTTTCTTTCACTGGCGTCTCCTGTTCCTCTTCCTCGTCGCTTCTATTGTCTAATAATAACACATCTGGTTCCTCGCGAACCGACTGTAACCGCATGGAAGCCGGCCGCTCTCCGCCGCTCTGCACACGCTCTCGATCCACTCGTTCACCTTCGTACGTCCGACTCGCCGCGCGATACGCTGACATCGTGCTCGTCATCACAGGCTTCGCATGTCCCATAGACGGCAAAGTCGCCGCCAACGTGTCCCGCAACGCCCGCAACACCGCCGGGTCGACCCGCTCCTCGTCCTCATCCTCGTCTTCATCTTCCACCATCATCGGCGGTGGCGTCAATGCCGACGTCGATCGCAGCGCAGACTTTATCGGCATCTTCACATCTTCGCTCGCATCCCCATGGTCGTCATTATTATCGTCGACGACGACCGCGACGGGAGCCGCGACCGCAACCGCGACCGTCTCATCGCCAAACGAGACTTGCTTCACCACGCGACGCGTCGCCTCGGCCTCCTCCTCTCTTCGCACGTCAGCGCCCTCATCAACAACATCATCATCATCATCACGCTCGTCGTCGCGAGTGATGATGATCGTACCACCGCTCGCGCCATCGATCGACGTCTTAGAACACGCGCCACCCATGGCTGTTCAATGACTGAATGAATGCTATTTTCACCCGATGTGACGCCTACACACGCGCACGCGTCCGGCGACACAAAAACCAAATTCGCGCGCGACGCGACCGATGTGCGCCCGGCGCGCCGTCCGCGTCGACGCGCGTCGCGGCGAGCGAATGGCGTCGGGGCGCTGGGGCAACTGTTTTTATCTGTGCGCGACACCGTCGTCATCATAAAACCCATGCGTGTCGTACTGCATCGCGTGTGCGTGCCATGTGACGTTCAAATGTAGGGACCGCGAACCGTGCTCTATTTCTATCTGTTATTGGACATACGATACGTACTGTGAGGATATGTGGCTCGTGTGCGTGTACGTGTTGGTTTTATATGTGTGTGGTATTTTGGGTATTCTCGGACATACGACACGTACTGGCGCATGTAGTTGACCGATGGACTCGCGCGCGCTTTGGGACGAGGCCCACGCGCGGATGCGCGG
>Ga0181556_1004294_pt1 | contig 11671 bp, 19 predicted proteins | sample 011ome_14_FD_148651 | JGI IMG/M metagenome (GOLD analysis project Ga0181556, IMG submission 148651) | Coastal salt marsh microbial communities from the Groves Creek Marsh, Skidaway Island, Georgia - 011505AT metaG (spades assembly) | ecosystem: Environmental > Aquatic > Marine > Intertidal zone... | reverse complement strand
TTTTCTTGTACGGTGATCTATCTTAGCTCTTGCGATATAGAGAGTTGCCTTGCTGACATCATCCTGCGATGCTCTTTTCAGAGCATTCTTAATCGCATCAGTTTCGGCATGGAGAAAGATGGCATCAGGATTCTTTGCAAACTCAGCCTGAAAGGGATGGCTCTTCATTTGACTGAAGCCATACCCTAACACACTATTCTTGAGAATAAGACAAGCCGCAAGCCGACTCGACTTCACAGGTTCTATATCTTGAGCCAACCGGAAGAGGTTGTTAATGATACGACTGTCGCGATCGTTCCGCATTATCATGATATTCAGCCCAATATTCCTTACAAAGCGCTTCCCATTCAGCAGTCTTGGAATACGTTTGAATTCCTTCGACCCACGTCTCGACACTATCTGAGTCTGTATCGAATCCTTTACGCTTTAAGTCCCATCGAGCAATATCACGAGTGACATTGTAGATCATTTCATCATAATCAGACATCCATTTGCTCCACTTTGATTCCGCATTGACGAAGAAAATCCACCCCGGCTGAATCCCGGTACTGGACATGATAGAAAACTTCTGTAATACCACTTTGGTACATAATTTTGGAACAGTCCATACATGGGCCATGTGTAATAAAAGCCGTGGCACCATCACCATTTTCGCTTGATCTTGCTAATTTAGCAATCGCATTTGTTTCGGCGTGCAGAACTTCTTTTTTAGTTTTTAAGAGGGGGTGCAATAATTGTACGCCCCTGTCATCAAAAAATACTCGGTTCTCGCATTGATTATCCCAACCGCTTGGTGTTCCATTGTAACCGATACTGATAATGCGGTTATCCTTTACTATGACGCATCCGACCTTTGCACGGACGGCGGTACTACATTCGGCATAAACAAATGCTGCCTTCATATGTGCAATTTTATGCTTGTTCTGCATATCGTTTATCTCTAGCCTTCATTGCACTGGTATAAATGAAACCAGTTTTCTGCATAAACCTCTTAGCAAGTTCTTCCTGTAATTTATATGCCTCAGCTTCCCATGGCTGTTTTGCATATGGGATTGCCTTTTTCAGACGTTTACCTTTCCACACCTGCATCTGCTTAGGAAAGAAAATTTCATAGAGTTCACGCTTTGCCATTTGACGTACGTGAATCATCTCGTGACAAATGGTGAGAACCAAATTGAGATAGGTTTGTTCAGCACGAACCTCAATCTTGAACTCGCGTGGACAAAGGTTATCATCCATCCACTCACACCAGCCGTCGGCATCGAGCTTCCGTTTGATGATATAGTCGATTGATACAGCTCTGGCAAGCCGTGGACCAAGAACGATGGGCCCAATACAATCAGCAATATCCGCAATTAGCTCACGTTGGGTTTTAGACCCACCCTTGATGGTGATATCCATCATTATCCGGCCACCACGAGAACAAACCAAGCAGCGCCGAAGAGGGTGGTGAAGAAAGCAATGCTTCCAACGATTTCTATAACCTTAGCCATGTTCATCTCCTTAATCATTATGTATATACTACCACAGGCAAGGAAATATGTAAACAAAAAAATACAATTAAAAAAGTAATGAAATCAATTACTTAGCATTTTTTTTGCATTTTTACACCATAGGTGAGGTCTTTGAGAAAGAAATTTGGAATCGAACCCTGGAACCCACAGTGATGGAGGGTATCTGTAACCAGCTTATCAGCAGTCTGCTTTGAATTGGTGTGAGCAACATACTGTTTGTTCACACGGTCATAAATACGATACATACGTCCAGCTTTACGAATCTCATACATACTTAGCTGCCTCCAAAAATTTAAGATATTCATCCACTTTTTCACTATCTGCATCATTGAGTTCAATCTCACAAATACGTAACCATTCATTTCGCTTCAGGGGATCCATCATTTTTAACTGGCGAATAGCTTGCTGAAGTCTTTTCGGCCCGCCTTCTTTGTCATCCATTTCATATTTTCCTCTTCATCAAATCTTTCAGCAAATTCGGATTTATCCATAACTGGTCGATCATCCACAATATCACTCTGTGCCGATTGCTCTACGTTATAGAGTCTCATTTTGGCTCTGTCCACCCCAACAACAAACCGACGGTTCTGGGTTGGATCCCCATATCGGTTTTTGAGCTGTTTAATCATAATCTGACCAAGTTGTTCCATCTCTTCGGTAGAGATAAGAGCACACATAAAGTCGACCGTTGCTGGTAGGGCAAATGATTCGGATGTATCCTCAAGGCCAGGATCACTGTTGGTAAAACCAGTTCTGTTGAGCTGAGTCGCACTGACGATAGGTAGATTTTTCTCAACTGCCAACCCGCGAAGTTCCTCAGCAACGGCTTTGATGTAGGTATAACTGTTTACATTTGATCCATACTTGAGTCGGCTTGATGAGCACAGATTAATATAGTCGATGTAGACAATATCAGGTTGAAAGTTCTTTTTGAGACTCAGTTCGTTAAGCAGATGTCGGAAATGATTTGATCCGACCGTTGCAGTTGGAAATTCCTTAACGATGAGTTTACCCGAGGTCTTCTTCCTCAGTTTATTGATCTTGTCATCATAGATCTTTTTCGGAAATCCTTCGAGTTCATTAACAGGAATATTCAACAGATTTGAGTCAATCCGTTCGGCAATACGTTCCTCAGCCATTTCCAATGTGATATACAATACATTTTGGCCATTTAACATATTAGCCGCAGCCATATGACACATTGCGAGTGTTTTACCAACACCAGTACCAGCAATGAATACGTTTAGAGTTTTACGTGGCAGACCACCTTTGGTGATTGTATTAAAGTAGTCAAGATCGAACGGAATCCGATCTTCTTTCTTGTTGTAAAACTCAAATCGCTCTTCGGCATCTAGAAGAAAATCATGACCAATATGATCATCAAAAGACACACCAAGAGCATCAGCCAGTATAGTAGGTATTCCGCCCTTTTCCTTATTTTGGGATCGACCTTCAATGATCGAAATAGATTCCATAATTGCATTGTACACAGCCCTCTCTTGGCAGAATTGTTCCGTGTTATCAATGAGCCATGTCGAATCTTTTTTCTCAAAGGTAATTTGCTCAACATATTCAATCAGATTTTTAAAAATCTGTTCAGGTATATTTTCCTTTTTATTTAGTTCAATTAAAAGAGTTTCCTTGGTAGGAATGCCATTATACTTATCAATAAAATTATCAATTTCAGAGAACAGAAGCTTTTCAGTCTGATCTTGAAAATAATCATCCTTTAGGAAAGGAAGTACTCTCCTTGCATATGATTCATCATAGATCAGGTTGCTCAGTATCGTTTGTTCTATTCTCACTCTCTAATGCCTCCGTAATGATTTCAACCAATATATCACCCAACATGTTTTCAAACTCTTGCTGATCCTCAGGTGTGAGTTTGTCTACATTAAATTCAGATGGTGCCTCTACAATATCATACTCGAATTGCATAATGGCCTCATTTTTTTCTTCCTCGAGAAATTTTACCGTCTGATAATGATAAATTATACCATTCCACTTTTCCTCAGTCAATAGAACTCTAGCTAAATCTTCATTTTTATATTCGTCATAAAGTACTTCATACTTCGGCATTTTCGAACTCTTCTTCGACTGTATCCATATCATCGTCTCCTATTCCATAAAGGAATTCCTTTTGGGCCACCTTTTCCAATTGCTGTAGGATTTCATCCGTAAAATATTCTTCCGGGTTTTCATTAATAGCTTTACCGAAAACCTTACGACCATCGGGCAGTTCGTAACGAGTACTTACCTTTTTGATAATATCGTACTTTTCCGCAAGATCAAGCAAACCATAATAACGGTCAAGTCCGGTATCGTACCGCAGTTTGACCTCAACGTCTTTATTCTCTTTTGTAAAACGAGACTTGATCATACGGCAACGGATAATGTTACCGACAACATCCTTGCCATCCTTATCCTTCTTCTTGGATAGGAATACGATCTGTGAGGCGGTATATTTGAGACCAGAACCACCACCCATTTCCTTCATAGGTACATATGATCCAATAACATCATAGACGTGGTTTGTCACGATCAGTGGTACATTGACCTTTGCAAGCTTAAGATTGAGAACTCGGAATGTAGCCTTAATCAACTGCGCCTTGGTCATATCACGAGTTTCCTTGCCTTCCGTGGTATCCTCAACCTCCTTTGTGGTTGACATCTGGCCAAGTGAATCAAGGACCATAAGCATAGGCGGGCGATCGGCAATATCAGTCTTTGCGTAATTATCTAGGATCTGAATTGCAGTGTGTCGGAACTTTTGGATAGTTTCAGGCTCAGAGATAATAACTCGTTTTGAGTCAATGCCTCTTGATTCCATCATATCTTTGGTTACAGCTGCCTCAGTATCAAAATAGAAGCAAGCACCAGTGGGATTATCATCAAGGAAACGCTTGACCATGCCAATAGCAAAAAAAGTTTTTCCGGTTGCGCTTTCGCCAGCGAGCGCAAGTACTTTATTATTTGGTGCACCACCAAAAAGGGAGCCAGATAGAGCGGCGTTAAAAATATAAGAGCCGGTATCAATAGTATCCCCAAACTCACTGCTGCCCATTCCGTCAGCTGCGACATGAGTATTCTCGTCGTTTAGTTCTTTTACAATATTGCGAAAAAAGTCAGTCATCCACATCTCCTGTTAGAAGCAAAGTATAATGTATTTTATAATTTATTGTTGGAAAAGTCAACTCTTTTCCTGATTAGATCCATATGCAGTTACAGATTTATTCGGCCCAAAGGTACCATTATTTTTCAAAGATTCTTCGTTTTGTTTTTCACGAAGTGATTTATCATTGTATAATGGTTCCTGCCATTGTTCTTCCATTTCAGCTACCTCAACAGTAGGTTCTGGTTCATCAACGGCTTCTGGTTCTTCGTCTGTTTCGACCTGGACTTCTTGCCAGTTTTTAGCTACATTTACGGCTGTTTTAATCCTCTTTGGTTTTGCAAGAGACATATTGGCTGCAATTACCAAGAGAACAGCGAGTGGATCAAATACAAATATGATAGTTATAATAACCCAACGTACCGCCTCTTCAAGTACATTCTTATTTGTATCCTTATAGAAAAGAGCGGCAATATATTTAATAGGTCCAACTTCAGCTTCTAGTTGGAGCTGTTGTCTTTGTAATGGTTGTTTTTCATCTCTGAGTTGTTTAATGTTTTTGCTAGCCTCAGAAATAATTCCGGAGAGTGAGCTGCGTTCCACAGATTGGCTTTGGCGCACGGCGATGGCACCATCTTTTCCGCGGATACGATCATAGTTGATGAGCGTCTGAACTGCTGCATCGAGCTGTTTAATAACAAGTTCTGCATCTTTGATTCTCCGTTGCTCTTGTTCGATCTGTTGGTCGAGTGATTGAATCTCTAAAGAATTATCTCCTCCGACCAATGTCTGATCGATGTGAGCTTTGGATAGAAAACCAAAGATACCCATTGATGTTATAAACATCAGCACAATAACTGCTGCTGTCAAATAAGTCTTCAATAATCTAGGTGCTATTTTCCAATTTTGATAGAGCCAGGAGGCGGTAAGTAGTTTACCAACTTCTAGTACTCCACCCATAATAGCAATAGGTATTGCGGCAGCGGCAAAGATTGCCATTAAACCAACAATACTATACCATGCGGCAACACCAGAAATGGCGAGAGCCACAATAAGAGTTAACCAACCCATTTTATCCTCGAGTGATAGCTAAGACTTTATCAATCGTTGCCTGAACCTGAGGTGCTCGGTTTGGCCAATGTATATATTCTTTGTCAGATGTTTTGAGTAGATTGACGAGTAAAGGCATGACGATCTTTTCAAGCTCGGTTACCTTACCGGAAATTTCATCCTGAGCCTGTGCGATGGCTAGATTAAGATCATCCGATTCTTCTACATTACGTCGAGTCAGCAAAGTATCAAGCTTGTCCTCAAGCGGAGCAAGTGCGTTGAGTACGACTCGTGTTAAATCGTTCTCATCAATAGATGGCGGTGTGGATTCTGCTGAATCTTGATTTGCTTGGAATGTGGCTTCGTCTACTGCACTAAAGCCATAGTCCAGATTTGTATATTCTGCGGGTATATCAGCCAAAGAAATCCTCCAACGTATTTGTTTTTTCTACCGACCATCCAATAGCATCCAAAATATGGCGGATTGGATCGACATATGATTTATCAAATTGAGTATCATAGTCTATAAATCGTTTCAGATCAAACTCGGGTGGTAAAATAATAGGAAAGGCAATTACATTTTGTTTTGCCGGATTTGGCATTTTCAGATATGCAAATTTAACCTTATCGCCGTTTTTGATCTCTTCGTACTTATTATTTATATTCAACTCTTTTATCAGTTGATTATAGCGGCGAGATGCACGAACGTGAATGGGGACACCAACACCTTCTTTTTGCTTTTTCCATAGATTGGATACACCGCGAGGAAAGGCAACATCCTCTGGGTTTAGTTTTTGGAACTCACCTCTGGCGGTTTCAATGAATTTTTGTACCGCAAATTCATCCTCGTTCATGATAAGAGATAGAGTCTTTTCGATCAGTTTACGGCAGACCTGAGGAGTCGAGGATCGGACTGATTCAATGCCGGTAATTTTAATCTTTGGTTTGGCATATTGCACACCCTCATTATTAAGAACATTCGCAATATACCGTTTTTTACCAGTAAAGATAACCTTTGATGCAATGACCTCTCGTTTCATATGCATACGTTGGTCATAGGCATGCACATATTCCTTGAGAGTTTCATATGTTTTGGCAAGCAGAGGTTCGATTTTCTGTTCAGCAACCTTGTCGATGAATTTACAGATTTTATTCTGATCTGTTTCGTCAGGCATCACCTGGTTTACAAGGTCGCCCATACGAACATATAGGCTGTCGGTGTCGATTGCAATGACATAATCCACACCATCCGTTTTAAGCAGATTGTTGAGATATTTGTTGATTGTATCCTCGGCCCAACGAATTGTAAGCTGACCAGAAATGGTGATTGCCTCTGCCATGCGAATGTCATAGTATCGAAACCATTTATTCGACATCGCACCATAGAGAGAGTTCATCATAATTTTAACTGCCATTTGTTCATTATCGAACCTGGCAATATCTTTTTCGATCTGACCTCTCTCAAAGACCTGATCCTTGGCAGTATTTTCAAGTCGCTGTTTGGCATCAAGTGCTTTTTTCTTGACAACCGTACGCTCATTATAGAGACTGTCAACAATTTGTGGGAAAACACCATGTGATTTGGTACTGAACAATTGGCCAGTAGAGGCAACACATGTATCCTTGGGAATATTAAGATCGACTCGACGCAGTAGAGTTTCCACGTCCACACCAGGCAGTACGCCATCCATAATAGTTTCAGGTGACATATTATACTGCATGATGAGATGTGGATACAGGGAGTTCAAGTCAAATGAACAGACCCATTCGTGCATACCTTTTTGTGGATCCTTGACATACGCACCTTCAATGCGGCGATCCCCTGACACCTCGTCCTGTGGACTGAGAACAACATCATGTTTCTTGAGAACATTGTAGATGTATGTGTCCCAAATTTTCACCGATCCAAATGCAGTCACATATGCAGCATTTGCCTTATGAGCAAGAGTCAATGCAAGATCAATCAGACCGGTCTTTTCGTTCATGCGCTCGACAAGTTGAGTGTCCCGGATATTGTAGTCGATAAACTTCTGATGGTTTTCACGGTATAGAGCCGCAAGGGAGGAGTACTCGGAATAATCGAGTTTCTTTTCACCGAGCACCACATTTGCAATATTGTCGAGTTTATATGACTCCTGGTTGCCATAGGTATATCCAAACTTCTTGAACAGAAGCATGAAGTCAAGCTGCGTGGTACCAAGAATATTATACGTTGTATCACGAGCCTCAGGCTTGATATTAAAGATGGAAAATTTACGAGTTTGATCCTCACCAAGAACCCGAGCAACGCGATTGACAAGATATGGCATGTCAAACTCTTCGGAGTTCCAACCGCTGACAATATCTGGTACATTTTTCTGCCAGTGAGCCAGGAAACTCTTCAGCAGAACATATTCATCCTGGCATCGAATATATTCAATGCGTTTATCATGCACAATAGAATTATCTGCATCAAAGCCACCGATACCCCAAGTGTAGAAGGTATCATCAAGATTATTTTTGATTGTAATGGCAGTGACTGGTTGTTGGGCCAGAGAAGGCTGTGGAAACCCTTGATCGGATTGTACCTCAATGTCGATATAGGTGATATTCATCACCGAGGTATCTGGAATACATCCATTGGGAAATTTATCACCAATGAACTGAGCAACGTAGTCGCGATTGCCATAGATACGGAAGTTATCCGCCTCTGTCTCACGGATAAAATCCCGGCAATCCATCATACTGCCAGGTTGAATAGAGTCGACGGTATAACCATCGAGGGTACGATATTTTGTTTTATTACGAGTAGGAACGAAGAGGGTCGGTTGAAAGCGAACCTTCTCGACCACTCTCCGTTTCCCGTCATAGCCAACATACAGAATGTCGTTGGCCGTTCTCTCGACTGAAGTGTAGAATGTCACCATAGTCTAATTTATATCACGAAGCATGATAAAGGTCAATAGTTTCTACTCTTCGGTTAAGAATTCTTTTTTCCCTTCAATAGTCTGACCTCCGGCCGCGATTTTAATTTGGCGAGGCTTTTTACTATCTGGGATGATGTTTTTGAGTGAGATGATGAGCATACCGCTTTTAAGTTCCGCTCCCTCCACTTCGATAGTGTCGGCAAGAGTGAACTGTCGGGTAAAATGCCTGTTTGCAATTCCTCTGTGCAGTACATCTCCTGATTCTCCATCTTCCTTTTTCATATCTCCCTTAACTGTGATCTTGCTGTCTTGATAAACGACTTCAAGATCATCCTCCTCGAAACCAGCAACAGCTAGTTCGATCTGATAGCGATCGTCATCCAGGCTCCTAATATTATAGGGCGGATACGATTGAGGCCGAGTAAATGCATCTACCCGGTCAAGCGATTCAAGTTGTCTGAAAAAGCGGTCAAAGCCGACAAAGAATGGATCGAGATTGCGAAGATTCGCAACGTTTTGCGTAACCATAGTTACCTCCTAGTTAGCAAGGTTAATAGTAGAGGACCCATCAGGCATCCTCATTACTATATATAATCATTCTCCTTAAAAAGTCAATAGGGGAGCGGAAAAGTTGATGATAAGGAGAATGATATTTCCGCTCCCCTATTTTGATTATGCAGCTAGTGCGCGATAGCCTGCTGCAACGACTGCACGGGAAGGAGTACCGATACGGTAGAAGTTCCGTGTCTCGCCACCCTTGTTTGTACGAGCGTTGCTGTAAATAGCAACACCGACGTTCTGACGAAGATGGTTAATCAGTGCGGTCGGATTGGCAACGCCAAAACGTGCACGGATCTGCTTCACAGTAAGCTGCTCACCATTCTGTAGTGCGGTGAGAACGCGTTCAGTCTTTGTCATAATAATTCACTTTCTTTTCAGTTTCAAAATTGACAGTCTTGCTGTCTGACGCCTTTCGGAGTTTCGTCCCTACGGACTCATCAGAGACAGATTAATTATTATGTTTGTATACTACCATATATTATATTATTTGTAAATAAATTTTCTAATCTTTTTTAGTGGTGCCGGCGCACGGACTCGAACCGCGGACCTGAGGTTTACAAAACCCCTGCTCTACCAACTGAGCTACGCCGGCATCTAGACTACTTCAACAAATCCTCATGTTGCATATTTTTCTGACGCCGCAAGTTATTTTGTGTTGCACCATCTAATCGATCAAGACGATGCTCAATGCGCCTATGCCAAAAATAATCAATCACATTCACTACAACTAAGCAGATTACAGCAAGACTCAAAATAGTAATCGCATATTCCATAATTGTCTCCTTAAAAATGGCTCCTCAGGATGGATTCGAACCACCGACCGGACGGTTAACAGCCGTCTGCTCTACCGCTGAGCTACTGAGGAATAATTCAAAACCTTTCAGGTAACACTACCTCGAAATTATCAGGATCTAGCCAACGCTCTTCTCCGGTTTTAAGTGAGCGAATCGATTGTTGTCCAGGACGCAGGTCGGACTTCCATTCAGTCACTTCCCACATCTCACCATGCTCATGAACACGGTTTTTACCGTGTCGTGTCAAGCCACGGATTTTGATAATGTCACCCATGAATGATTGCTCCATGGTTTTCGAACCGACGAATCTCAAACTTGCTGTCCGGATTCATTTCGCTGAGAACCATCTCAAGCTCTGCAGCATTACCAAGATCACTTTCCTCAGCAACGACAACACCGTCTTTGAAGATTGCAAAACCGTTTTCCATAATCATCTCCTCATTCATCATATATACATACTACCACAAGCTGGTAATTATGTCAACCAAAAAACCACAATAATCCGGCACCGATAAACACGGCCCACCATAGCTTCAGCCCAAGTTTAAAGGCAGAGGCAATTACAGAAACCATAATGCCAAGGGTAAAGGCTCCAATGATGAGCCATTTTGCCACATCCCATGCGGCTTGCAAATCGCCTTCAAACATATCTTACTCCCAATCAAAGTTGAACTCGACAATCTTCTCGAGTTCCTTCACGAGTTCCCGACCGTAGTCAGTGAACAGGATGCCCTGTTTCCAAACCCAATGCTCAACATCCTGAGAGTGGTAAAAGGTCTCATCCTGTGTCATCCACCGAAGAGCCGTCTGGCGGTCACCAGCACCGAGCTCGATGTAGGACTGAACCTCCTCCTTGAACTTGGCGAGGAGATATGCTTCATTGCGAGCCTCCATCTCTTCACGGCGGTCCATCTCACGGCAGAGACCATCCCAGATGGCTTGCTTGTTGTCGTCATCCGACTGAGTCCAACCTTCGTAGAAGGCTTCGTGAGGGCGGAAGCCACGAGCATCTTTGTGGAGGTCAGAGATCAGTTCATCGCTGTAGGTGTACATGGTGTTTGTCTCCTTCATCATCATAGTTATATACTACCATCAAATCAGAAATATGTAAACAAAAAAGTGCAAAAAAATATGTAACAAAATCAACCACTTAGCATTTTTTTGCATTTTTTTGCTAACGTGTTGAAATGCAACAAAACTTTTTTGAACAAAGTTGTTTACTTTTTTTATAGCTTGGTATAGTATGGACATATGATGATTGATAAGGAGACATCTATGGAATACACCTACACCACGATGATTGATGTCATTAAGCGGATCGCAGAGGATGACAGCCCTCGCCACATCCGTCGTCAGCTCAACCGGCTGACCTCCGACGAGAAACGTAAGGTTCTTGACCTTATGAAATATGTCGAGATGGAAATCATCGATGCCCAGTAAGATCAAAATGAACAAACGTGTAGCTCTCGGCTACGGCATCATCGACGAGGATCAGACATATCTCGGTTCTCGTGGTGGGTTCAAGATCTATATGGATGACAGTACTGACAAGAACTACGTCGAGATCTGGGTCTACGATATGGACACCTCTAAGCGAATGAGATCAGCATTCGACAATGTGGTGACGACTCGGTTCAAGATTGTTGCTCACATCGAGCTGAGCAAGGACAAGCGCCATTGGCATGTGGATCTGACTCAGGTCGACTCTCGTTACCGTGGCCAGAAACTTGCCAA
>Ga0181556_1004284_pt1 | contig 11688 bp, 12 predicted proteins | sample 011ome_14_FD_148651 | JGI IMG/M metagenome (GOLD analysis project Ga0181556, IMG submission 148651) | Coastal salt marsh microbial communities from the Groves Creek Marsh, Skidaway Island, Georgia - 011505AT metaG (spades assembly) | ecosystem: Environmental > Aquatic > Marine > Intertidal zone... | reverse complement strand
CCGTGTGGCACACGCTTGGTGTTTGAACCCTGTATGTTTACCAGATTGCTGCCAGCGAACCGAGGTAGCAAGGAGGATCTATGAATATTATTAAGTCAACCGTTTTTGGTGCGGTTATTGCGGCAACGTCTTGTGCGACAGCAATGGCTGAAACCATCAAAGTTGGTATTTTGCATTCGTTGTCGGGAACGATGGCAATTTCAGCATCAACATTGAAAGACACAATGTTGATGCTGATCGAAGAGCAGAATGCCAAAGGTGGTGTTTTGGGCAAGCAGCTTGAAGCTGTGGTTGTGGACCCTGCTTCTGATTGGCCGACATTTGGAGCCAAAGCACGCGAATTGCTGACACAGCATGATGTTGCTGCAATGTTTGGATGTTGGACATCTGTTTCGCGTAAAAATGTATTGCCAGTCGTAGAAGAACTGAACGGCCTGCTGTTTACCCTGTTCAGTACGAAGGTGAAGAAAGTTCGAAAAACGTGTTTTACAACGGTGCTGCGCCAAACCAACAGGCGATCCCTGCAACGGATTATTTCCTAAATGATTTGGGCGTTGAAAAATTCGCGCTGTTGGGAACGGACTATGTCTATCCCCAAACAACAAACGCGATCCTGGAATCTTATCTGAAATCCAAAGGTATTGCCGATGATTCAATCTTGGTGAACTATACGCCCTTTGGTAACAGTGACTGGGCTGACATCGTGCAACAGGTTGTTGATCTGGGTGCGGATAGATCCAAGGATGGTGTTATTTCCACCATCAACGGCGACGCAAATATCGGTTTCTACGAAGAATTGGCAAGCGCTGGTGTGATGCCATTTGACATTCCTGTCGTTGCCTTTTCTTTGGGTGAAGAAGAACTGTCCACATTGGACACTGCCGATTTGGTGGGCCTCTTGGCGGCGTGGAACTATTTCCAATCAGCTGATACACCTGCCAACACCGAATGGGTGAAAAAATGGAAAGACCGTATGGGTCTGGAACGCGTCACAAACGACCCGATGGAGGCCCACTATATCGGGTTCAACATGTGGGTAAACGCGGTTGAGCAAGCCGGTACAACAGACGTCGACGCTGTGCGTCAGGCGATGTATGGTCAAACCTTCCCCAACCTGACAGGCGGCACCTCGGTTATGTTGCCAAACCACCACCTTGCGAAACCTGTTTTGATTGGTGAAATCAACGACATGGGTCAGTTTGATATCGTTTCACAAACATCCGAAGTGAACGGTGATGCATGGACCGATTTCTTGCCCGCATCGGCAAAACTGAAATCAGATTGGAAAAAACTGCAGTGCGGTAAATACGACACCACAACAAACACCTGTGTTCAGATCAAATCTGATTACTAATGTGAACTAGAATTTTGGGAAACGGCGGCCTTGGCCGCCGTTTTTTATTATATTGTAAAATTTGAAAAACCTACAGCTCTGTCAAACTTTTCATATAAATTATCTTTCGCTACTGTTTTGTCATACTGCTGAGATCAGTTGGTTTCATCACAATGTCAGGGAAATGCTATGTCAGAATTGGTTGTCATGTGGGATTGGTTGGCGTTTGCCGTGCGGTGGTTGCACGTCATTACAGCCATTGCTTGGATCGGATCCTCATTTTATTTTATCGCGCTTGATTTGGGCCTGCGCAAGGTTCCCGATCTGCCAGTGGGTGCGCATGGCGAAGAATGGCAGGTCCATGGCGGTGGATTTTACCACATACGCAAATATCTGGTGGCCCCCGAACAGATGCCCGAACATCTGACGTGGTTCAAATGGGAAAGCTATGCCACATGGCTGTCAGGCGCGGCGCTCTTGGCGGTTGTGTACTGGGCAGGCGGTGAATTGTATCTGATCGACCAGAACAAGGCGGAATTGTCCCTGTGGCAGGGGATTTTGATTTCCGCTGGATCGCTGGCAATTGGCTGGATTGTTTATGACATGCTGTGCAAACACGGTCCCAAAGATCACCCAACGGTGCTGATGGTTATTCTGTTTGTTTTGTTGGTGGTGATGGGCTGGGGATATAACCAGATTTTCACAGGTCGCGCGACGCTGCTGCATTTGGGTGCATTTACAGCAACGATTATGTCGGCCAATGTGTTCTTTATCATCATTCCCAACCAAAAAATTGTTGTGGCCGATTTGATGGCTGGGCGCGCGCCTGATCCCAAATACGGCAAAATCGCGAAACTGCGGTCAACGCATAACAATTACCTGACCTTGCCGGTGATTTTCCTGATGCTGTCCAATCACTATCCTTTGGCCTTTGCATCGGAATATAACTGGGTGATTGCGGGGCTGGTGTTTTTGATGGGCGTGACCATCCGTCATTATTTCAACACGAAACATGCGCGTGCGGGCAATCCGACATGGACCTGGGCGGTCACAGCGATTTTGTTCCTCTTGATTATGTGGATTTCTACGAACCCCTTGCAAAATCATAATACCGAGGATGCAAGCCTAAGCGAGCGGCAACAAATTTTTGCCGCCGCCCAAGGATTTGAAGATGCCCAAGACATCATTTTGGGCCGCTGTTCGATGTGCCATATGTCTGAACCCGTCTACGACGGGATCCGTCGCGCGCCCAAAAACGTGCATTTGGAAAATACCTATGACATCACCGCCTATGCGAAACAGATATACCTGCAATCGGGCGTAACCCATGCCATGCCACCCGCAAATGTGACATGGATGGAGGATGAAGAACGTCAAATCATCGTGGATTGGTACCGCAATGCAATGGATGACATGCCACTTAGTTTGGCGCTGAAATAAAAAAACCGCGACGCATAGGTCGCGGTTTTTCATTTAATGGATCACAAATTCTTACAACAGGCCGGCGTGGCGCATTGCTGCCTGAATTTTGTCTTTGGTCGGCTCGGTCAGTGGCGTCAGGGGCAGGCGCACGTCAGGGGCACATAGACCCAGCAGCGACATTGCATATTTGACACCCACCAAACCTGGTTCAGTGAAAATGGCCTGATGCAGGGGCATCAACCGATCCTGAATGTCCAGCGCGGTTTTGTAATCACCCGCCAGCGTCGCAGATTGCATTTGTGACAACAGCGCCGGTGCCACATTCGCAGTCACTGAAATGCAGCCAATGCCGCCTTGGGCGTTAAACCCATGCGCTGTCGCATCTTCGCCAGAAATTTGCAGGAAATCGGGGCCGCATGTGATCCGCTGTGCGCAGACGCGGGCCAAATCCCCTGTTGCATCCTTGACCCCGATAATACGGGGCAGTTTTGCCAATTCGCCCATGGTGTCGGGCGTCATATCGACCACAGAACGACCGGGGATATTATAAATCACGATGGGCAAATCAACCGCATCATGCAGCGCGGTGAAATGGGCAATCAAACCGGCTTGGGTCGGTTTGTTGTAATAGGGGGTCACAACCAAGGCCGCCGTTGCGCCAACAGATTTGGCGTGTTGCATGAAATGCAGGGATTCGGATGTATTATTCGATCCAGCACCCGCCACAACAGGAATGCGACCGGCGGCCGCCTTGACCACTTCGGACACGACCAATTCGTGTTCTTCATAGCTTAGCGTCGGGCTTTCGCCTGTGGTGCCAACGGGAACCAACCCATGGCTGCCTTGGTCGATGTGCCATTCGACCAACTTCTTCAATGTGTCCAGATCCATAGCGCCGTCTTTGAACGGCGTGACCAAAGCTGGCATAGAGCCTTTTAACATGACACGTCCTTTCTAATTTTGGCGGGCAGGGGCCCGGATGATCACCATTTCGCCGATCACCATAATGTTGGTTTCCGATCACGCGCAGCTGGTCTAAGCTGTCCACACCCTATCACGCGTTGAAAGCAAAATTGCAAGCCATGTTACGTTTATTTAGTACAATTCTTATTTTTATTTGTTCGACTGTTGCCGCCCAAGACGCACGTCGACCATTGGCGGTGGCGTTTGATGAAATGCGCGCAAAAAACTGGGCCGTGGCGCAAGATCTGGCTATCCAAGATGGGCAGCCCGCCTTGGATGTTGTAGTGTGGACCAAACTGCGCGCAGGCCAGGGCACCCCAGCCGAGGCGATCAATTTTCTGGCGCGTAACGGTGACTGGCCCGGTTTGCCCTATCTGCGTAAACGCAGTGAACCGACCTTTGATCAGGCGACTGCGGAACAAATCCTAACATTTTTTGCAACTGACCTGCCCCAAACCGCCGAGGGGGCATATCACTATGCGCGGGTATTAAAGCAACGCGGCCAAACAGACAAAGCGCGTCTGATTGTGCAAAATATCTGGGTCGACGCTGTGATGTCACAAGAGCTGCAGGATCGCTATGTTGCCGAGTTTGGTCCATGGATCAAAGAACTGCATGTGCCGCGCGCGATGGCATTGATGTGGCGCGATGAACACGGCGCAGTTGAACAGATGTACCCTTTGTTGGATGCCGGTCATCTCGCCTTGGCCAAAGCGCGGGTCGGCCTGCGCACCAAATCCGAAGGTGTTGATCCATTGATCGCGGCAGTCCCCGCGAATTTACGCAGCGAACCGGTTTTGGCGCATGCGCGATTTGAATGGCGATTGCGCGCTGGGTTGCGTGATAGCGCCGTTGCGCTGCTGGGCGAACAATCCAAATCTGCAATCAAATTGGGCACGCCGCAGGCATGGGCAAATTCGCGTGAGCGGATCGTTCGGGATATGATTTGGGATGGTAAATTCAGCAATGCCTATGATCTTATTCGTAGTCATCATTTGTCCCAAGGGGATGATTTCGCGACCTTTGAATGGTTGGCTGGGTTTATCGCGTTACGCAAGCTGAATAAACCCAAGGTTGCGCTTGATCATTTTTCCCGGTTTTTGACCGCAGTTGATACGCCTATTTCCTTGGGTCGTGGATATTATTGGCAGGGCCGCGCATTAGAGGCATTAAATCGTACCAGTGAGGCGCGCGACGCCTATGCACGCGGAGCACAGCATCAAACAAGTTACTATGGCATTTTGGCCGCCGAGCGGGTCGGCCAAACCTTTGGCCCGGAATTTACGGAATGGTCGGATTTGCCCGATTGGCGTCAGGCTGAATTTTTGGATGGATCAGTGTTCCAAGCGGCCGTATTGCTGTTTGCAGCCGATCAATTGCCATTGGGTGAACGGTTTTTAACCCATCTGGCCGAAACGCTGGATGAAACCGACACACTGCGCCTGACTGATTTTTTAGAGGAGGCACAGCGCCCCCATGTCTTGGTGATGTTGGGTAAACGGGCCGCCAGTATGGGTACCAATATCCCGCGCCCCTATTTTGCGTTGCATCCCATGATTAAACAAAAAACGAATGTGCCGCCTGAATTGTCATTGGCCATCGCACGCCGCGAAAGCGAATTTGATCATCTGGTGGTCTCGCCCGTGGGGGCGATGGGGTTGATGCAACTGATGCCCAAAACGGCCCAAGAAATGGCGGGCAAGGTGGGTGTTTCCTATTCCGCCGAACAACTGCGCCAAGACTGGGTGTATAACGCGCGTCTTGGCAATGCCTATCTGGCGGAACTGGGTGAACGGTTCGGGGGTAATCCTGTACTGATGTCGATTGCCTATAACGCGGGTCCGACGCGGGCCGAACGGTGGTCGGCCAAATTGGGTGATCCGCGCGGGCGCAACATCGATATCATAGATTGGGTGGAAATGATCCCGTTCACCGAAACGCGCAACTATGTGATGCGCGTCACTGAAAGCTTGCCGATTTACCGCGCACGTCTGGGGTTGGACCCCTTGCCCAAACCCTTTAGTCAGATGTTGCAGGGTTCAAGCCTGAAGCCGTTCGCGCCATAGGGAAAACAGCCCTGCGGCAACAACAATACTGGCGCCAATAATGACATTTGCCTCTAGTGTTTCACCGAACACAATCAGCCCGATGCCAGATGCAAAAACCAACTGCAAATAGGCAAAGGGTTGCACGGCGCTGGCTTCGGCCACTTCGTAACATTTGATCAGCAAAAAATGCCCCAAGGCACCGGATAGGCACAGCAGCCCCATCATCATCCAATCAGGCTGGGTCATGTTGGTAAAGTTCGGCAATCCCACCACCGTCATGATGATTGCCCCTGTCACACCGGTCCAGAAAAACGATGTGGCACTGCTGTCTTTGCGCGCCGCATAGCGTGTCAGCAATCCATAGATGGCAAACAGCAACGCCGCGATCAATGGTACAATGGCCGCAGGGGCAAAGACGCCAAAGCCAGGTTCCAGAATGATCAGCACGCCGATGAAACCGACAATAATCGCAATCCAGCGTTTCCATCCGACGGCTTCGCCCAAAATCGGACCAGATAGCGCGGCAATCAGCAGGGGATAGCTGGCAAATACCGCATGGCTTTCGATCAGGCCTAGCAATGTAAACCCTGTGACCATCACACAGATTTCAGTGGCTAGCAGCGACCCGCGGATGATTTGAACCACAGGTTGCGATGTTTTCGCCGCCGCGCGCAACCCGCCCGCTTTGCGCGCTGCCACTGTCATCACAAAAGCCGCAAAAAACCAATAACGCACCATTACAACCATCAACACGCTGTAATGTTCGGCCAAATGGCGCGACAGCCCGTCTTGGGCGGCAAATACGATGGTGGTGGCAATCATGTAATAAATGCCCAGTTTCGAATTGCTTTGCATGGTTATTCTTTCACTGCGGTGGTCATATGGCGTTTGCGTCCAAATCCTGATGTGCGGGTGACGCGAAATCCTGCTTGTTCTAGGTTGCGGCGGACAAATCCCGCGGCGGTATAGGTGGCGGCGGTGCCGCCCTGTTTTGTTTTGCAACCAACGGCGGACATTAAATCAGCATCCCACAGTTCGGGGTTTTTGGCGGGCGAAAATCCGTCCAAAAACCAGCAATCCGCCAGTCCATCCCATTGTGCGACGGTATCGCGTGCATCGCCTGTGATCAATGAAATGCGCGCCTGTTCGATTTCGGCGTAACCCTTGGCGATCAAGTCAGCCCACAGATCGCGCAGATCATCGGCGATCGCGGCCAGCTGTGGAAATTCCTGCTGGGCGCGGATCATATCGGTGGGCGCCATGGGATAGGCCTCGAATGTGGTGAAATGGAATTTACCCTGCTGCTGCGTGGCGCGCCATTCCAGCAGCGTGGTCAGAAAATTTAACCCCGTGCCAAACCCCAGTTCCGCAATATGCAGCCCATCGCAAAATCGGTCAGGCAACTGATTGCCTGCCAAAAACACATGGCGCGTTTCCTCTAACCCATTATCCAGCGAATAATAGGGATCATCAAAACGCGTTGATACAGGCACGCGATCGTCGCGCCATTCCAGATCTGCGGTTGTGGTGGGCATGAATAACCTTGTGAAACATGGGATTACACTCTAGACCACATTACCACTGAAATGGGGCTTGGCAATGGTTGAAATTACGGTACGCGGTGCAGGAATTTTTGGGCTGTCTATTGCATGGGCCTGCGTTCAGCGTGGCGCACGCGTGCAGGTCATTGACCCGTATGGGCCAGCCGCAGGGGCCAGTGGCGGCGTTGTGGGTGCATTGGCCCCCCATGTGCCCGAAAACTGGAACACCAAAAAACAATTTCAACGTGACAGTTTGGTCGCCGCGCGTGAATTTTGGCCGATGGTTGATGCAATTTCCGGCATTGATAGCGGATATTCACGGCTGGGCCGGTTGCAGCCGATCGCGGACGAAAAATCGTTGGATTTGGCGCAAAAAAGGATTGCAGGCGCACAAGAACATTGGGGCACATTGGCCCAGTGGGTGATTGTTGATCAGGTCCCAGATTGGGTGCCGCCCTGTCCGATGCGGCGGTGGATTTGGGATGATATGACCGCGCGGATTAATCCGCAAATGGCGTGCCTATCACTGGCCAAAGCCCTGCGGCACAAAGGATGCCCCATTATTGTGGATGGTGATGACAGGGGACAGGTCGTTTGGGCCACGGGTGCGCATGATTTATCCTATATTTCGCAACAAATTGGACAAGATGTCGGTCGCGGAGAGAAAGGCCAGGCGGCCGTCTTTGATCTGGATCTGCGCGATAGTCCGCAATTATACATCGACAGTTTGCATGTTACCCCGCATCGCGACGGTACGACGGCAATTGGATCCACCAGTGAACGCCATTACAATGATCCTGCGGAAACGGATCAGCTGTTGGATGCCCTGATTGCCAAAGCGCGCGCTTTGGTTCCTGTTTTGGCGAATGCGCCGGTATTGCGCGTTTGGGCGGGTGCGCGGCCGCGTGCCAAAACACGCGCACCAGTGTTGGGGTCGCATCCCGTTTATCGCGATGCGTTTATCGCCAATGGTGGGTTTAAAATTGGGTTTGGAATGGCCCTAGGGGTGGCTGAAGTTATGGCGGATTTGGTGGTTGACGGCATTGATCGCATCCCGGATGATTTCAGAACAGAACACTGGATCAAGGGATAGCCATGCCACAAATATCTGCCTTGGATCACATCGTTTTAACCGTATCCGATATGGATCAAGCCATTGCGTTTTATCAAACAGTTTTGGGTATGAGCCATCATTGTTTTACCGGGACTGATGGAACAAAACGCCATGCCGTGTCCTTTGGGTCGCAAAAAATAAATTTGCATCTGGCGGGGCAGGAATTTGCCCCCCATGCACAGGCCCCCACCGTTGGGTCGGGGGATGTGTGTTTGCTGTCTTTGGATCCGATTGACGCATGGTGCGCGCATTTGGCCGCCCATGATGTTGCCATTGAACAGGGGCCAATTAAGCGCACCGGTGCCACGGGGCCAATTGTGTCGGTCTATGTCCGTGATCCCGATGGCACCCTTATTGAAATTTCCAATCCGTTGTAACCCAGCGCTGCGCTATTGCGCCAAACAGGTCCGGTAGGCCTGCACCAAATCCGCCATCAGATCCAGATATGGGTTCGCATAGGTATTTGATGTTGCAAAAATCGGCGATACGATAATTGCAGGGATGCCATTGCGTTCAGCCAAACCCTGCGCAGTTTTCGCCTGTTCTGCGGGATCGATGATAAAGCATGCCACGGATTTTTGATCCAGTTCAGATAGGGTTTGTGCCATGCTGCGCGGCGTTAATTCTGTGGCCGCGGCGTCGGTCAGTGTAATGGTTTCAATATCACCCAAGCCAGATTGGAAATATCCATAGGCATCATGTGAAACGGCGATGTTGGTGTGCGTCATGACGCGCGGGGCATCCACTAGGATTTGGGACAGCGTCTGTTCAAATTGTGCGAAATTGCTGGCAAAGTGATCGGCATTTTCGGGATCGATTTGGCGCAATTCATCGCGCATCGCGGCGGCGATGGTGATGGCATTTGTCGGCGACAGCCAGACATGGGGATCCATCATGGTATCCGCTGCTGATGTATCATCCGCCGTTTCGGTACGGCCATGGTCGTCGTCGTGGTTATCGTCATGGGCATGATCGTGGTCGTGATCATGGTCTGCGTCTAAGGTGCGCCGATCCAGTGTGGGCAGGGCCGCAATATTATGGATCCGATCCCCCGCAACAGCCACCATGCGATCAAACAAACCTGGTGTCAGATCGGGGCCAACCACCCAAATCATATCCGCTTGGGCCACTGATTTGGCCTGACTGGGACGCAGTGTGACATGGTGTGGCGATTGATTGGGCCCCAACAGGGGGGACACGGTGACATGATCGCGACCGATTGCCTGTGCGATGCCAGCAATAGGTGGGATGTCAGTGGACACATGAATTTGATCGGCCAGCGTAGCAAAGGGAATGCAGCATGTCATTGCGCCAATAACCAGATATTTCATTCAATGATTTCCTGTTTTGATTGTTGCAGCTCACCTAATTGTTATGTTATAACATGTCAACATTACCGGAGAAGAAAATGCAATCGACCGCGTTTCAAGCCCACGACCACAGTAAATGTGTGACAACAGCCTTGCGGCGTGCCCAAGATACCTGCGCTGCGCGTCAGGTGCGTTTGACCCCCATTCGTCAACGGGTTTTGGAAATATTGTTGGAAAGCCATCGCGCCATGGGGGCCTATGATGTTTTGGGACGGCTCAGCGCCGAAGGGCTAGCTGATAAGCCGCCTGTTGCATATCGTGCGCTGAATTTTTTGCTGGAACAGGGGTTGGTGCATCGCATCGAAAAATTAAACGCCTATGTTGCTTGTGATTGCCCGATCGAAGATCACGCGCCGACATTTTTGATCTGTATGGCCTGCCATAAAGTGGCAGAAAGCCATAATTTTTCGCTAGACGATGTCCAAGACAGTTTGGCGACAGATGGCTTTACCGTTAGCCGTATCGTTGTCGAAGCCGAGGGCCTGTGCGCCCATTGCCACGAAGGTGAGAACGCGTGAGCGGGTTGTTATCATTACAAGATGTCGCTGTGCATTATGGGCAAGGCCCTGTTTTGCAATCGGTTGATTTAACCGTACGTGCGGGTGAAATTATTACCATCGTTGGGCCGAATGGATCGGGGAAATCATCGCTGCTGCGGGTGATGACCGGCGCGGTGCGGCCCAAACAGGGCCGTGTCCTGCGTCAGGCGGGGTTGCAGATTGGATATGTTCCGCAAAAATTGCGTTTGGACCCGACCTTTCCTATGACATTGCGGCGGTTTCTGGATCTGCCCCAACCCGTGGGGGATATCGATGCAGCGCAGGTCGCCGAACGGACAGGTATAACGGGGCATATGCACAAACAAATCGCGTCTTTGTCTGGGGGGCTGTTGCAACGGGGTATGTTGGCGCGTGCCATATTGCGCCGTCCTGATGTGTTGTTATTGGATGAACCCACCCAAGGATTGGACCAAGCTGGGTCTGCTGGGTTTTACGAATTGATAGAAGATTTGCGAAATGAATTGAATTGTGCCGTAGTCATGGTCAGTCATGATTTGCACGTTGTCATGAGTGCGTCAGATCGTGTCATTTGTTTGAATGGTCATATTTGTTGCCAAGGCGCGCCTGATGTCGTGTCAACAGCCCCAGAATATCGCGCGTTGTTTGGGCGTGGGACGCGTGGCACCATGGCGTTATATCGCCATGATCATGATCATCACCACGACCACGATCACAGTCACGACCATCAACATCACGCCGAACCGTCGCCAAAGTAGGAGCCCCCATGTATTTGGAATTTATGTGGATTGCGGCCTGCGCCGCTGTTGGTATGGCGATTATGGCTGGTATTTTGGGCTGTTTCGTCGTCTGGCGGCGCATGGCCTATTTCGGGGATGCGTTGTCGCATGCCTCGGTTTTGGGGGTGGCGGTATCCTTGGGATTTGGATTTTCGGTCTATCTTGGGGTGGCTGGGATTGCCTGTTTGGTTGCCATTTTGTTGTGGGGATTTGTGGGCAGCAAACATAGTGCCGACAGTTTGTTGGGGGTGATATCGCATGGAGCCTTGGCTATCGGTCTGATCGCCGCTGCGTTATGGGGAAATGGCATGTCATTAGAGGCCGTGTTGTTCGGTGATATTCTGGTGCTGGAATGGCGTGATGCGCTGTATATATGGGCTGGGGTTGGCGTCGTTGGCGGGTATGTTTTGTGGCGATGGCGGGCACTGATTTTATCAACCTTGGGGGATGATTTAGCCGCCTCGGAAGGGGTAGACGCGCAGCGAGAGCAGTTTTTTTTAGCGCTTGCTTTGGCGTTATTGGTGGGATTGGCGTTGCAGGTTGTTGGCGCGATTTTGATCACGGCATTTTTAATCATTCCTGCGGCCGCTGCGCGAACTG
>Ga0181556_1004279_pt1 | contig 11697 bp, 8 predicted proteins | sample 011ome_14_FD_148651 | JGI IMG/M metagenome (GOLD analysis project Ga0181556, IMG submission 148651) | Coastal salt marsh microbial communities from the Groves Creek Marsh, Skidaway Island, Georgia - 011505AT metaG (spades assembly) | ecosystem: Environmental > Aquatic > Marine > Intertidal zone >... | reverse complement strand
TGCTCCCGGCGTACATCACTCCCCCGCCCCCCGGACGTGCGTCATGACGCACGTGATCGAGTTCGACTCGGTGACCATCACCTACTCGGGAGCCGAGCGGCCCACACTGGCCCAGGTGGACCTCGCTATCGAGGAGGGCGAGCTGGTGCTCGTCATCGGCGAGACCGGCAGCGGCAAGTCGACCCTGCTGCGGGCGATCAACGGCCTCGTGCCCCACTTCACCGGCGGCACGCTCGCCGGCACGGTGCGCGTCGCCGGGCGCAACACCGCGACGCATCACCCCCGCGACCTCGCGGATGTCGTCGGCGTCGTACCCCAGGATCCGCTGTCGTCCTTCGTCACGGACACCGTCGAAGAGGAACTCGCCTACGGCATGGAGTGCCTCGGCGTCCCGGCGTCCACGATGCGCCGTCGCGTCGAGGAGACCCTCGACCTGCTCGGCCTCGCCGACGTCCGGGATCGTGCACTCCTGAGCCTGTCCGGCGGCCAGCGCCAGCGCGTCGCCATCGGCGCGGTGCTCACCGCGCATCCACGGGTCCTCGTGCTCGACGAGCCCACGAGCGCCCTCGATCCCGGCGCCGCGGAGGAGGTCCTCGCGGTCCTCCAGCGCCTCGTGCACGACCTCGGCGTGACCGTCGTCCTCGCGGAGCATCGACTCGAGCGCGTCCTGGAGTACGCCGATCGCGTCATCCATGTGCCCGGAGGCGCGAGGCCTCTCGTCGTCGGGGCTCCGGCGGACGTCATGGAGACCTCGCCCGTCGCGCCCCCCGTCGTGCGCCTGGGTCGTCTCGCGGCGTGGAGCCCGCTGCCGCTGTCGGTCCGGGACGCCCGACGTCAGGCGCGCCAACTCCGCGAGCGACTCCATCAACTGCCCGCCCGTGCTGTCGCGCCCACCGCCGAGCCGGCACCCGTCGTCTCCGTGGAGCGCACGCGCGCGTCGTACGGCGCCGTACCCGCCCTGCGCGGTGTCACCCTCGACATCGCCAAGGGCGAGATCGTCGCCCTCATGGGCCGCAACGGCGCGGGCAAGTCGACCCTGCTCTCCACCCTCGTCGGACTGCGTCGCCCCGATGCGGGGACGGTGCGCATCGACGGGGTCGACCCCGTCACGCTCACGGGCCCGCGTCTCATCGGCCGCATCGGCCTGGTGCCGCAGGACAGCACCGATCTGCTACAGCGCGACACGGTCGCCGCGGAGTGCGCCGACGCCGATCGCGACGCCGGAGTCGCGGCCGGCACCACGGCGGCCCTCCTCGCGCGCCTCGCTCCCGAGATCCCCGCCGACGCACACCCGCGCGACCTCTCCGAAGGACAGCGACTTGTCCTCGCACTCGCGGTCGTGCTCGTGGCGACGCCCGCCGTCCTCCTGCTCGACGAGCCCACGCGCGGCCTGGACTACCCGACCAAGGAGCGGCTCTCCGGGCTGCTGCGCGATCTCGCGGCAAGCGGCCACGCGATCGTCGTGGCCACGCACGACGTCGAGCTCGCGGCCGAGACCGCGACGCGCGTCGTCGTGCTGGCTGACGGTGAGGTGGTCGCCGACGGGCCCACCGCAGAGGTGGTGGTGGGCTCCCCCCTCTTCGCACCGCAGGTCGCCAAGGTGCTCGTGGGAGCGGACGGTGCCGACGTGCCACTCACGGTCACCGAGGTGCGCGAGGCACTGGCGGTGATCGGATGAGCGCGCACACCTCAGCCGTGCGCATGGGTGCGAAGTCATGGGCGGCCGTGACCCTCGCAACCGTCGTCGGCGTCATCGCCTTCGGCTGGCCCTTCCTCGCAGAGCCGGGCTCCACCGCGGTCGCGCACGCCGCGGATGCGCCGTGGATCTTCGCCGCGGTGGTCCCCCTCGTCCTGCTCGTCGTGCTCGCCCAGGTGGCCGACGGCGGCATGGACGCGAAGGCGATCGCGATCCTCGGGGTGCTCGCCGCGGTGATCTGCATCCTGCGTCCGCTGGGGGCCGGCACCGCCGGCCTCGAGCCGATCTGGTTCATCATCATCCTCGGCGGCCGGGCACTCGGTCCGGGCTTCGGCTTCTCGCTCGGCGCACTGTCGCTCGCAGCGTCGGCCCTCATCACCGGCGGCGTGGGGCCGTGGCTGCCCTTCCAGATGATCGCCGCGGCATGGGTCGGACTGGGTGCGGGAATGCTTCCGCCGCTGCGCGGTCGCGCCGAGATCGGCATGCTCGCGGCCTACGGGCTCGTCGCGTCCATGGGCTACGGATTGGTCATGAACCTGTGGTTCTGGCCCTTCCTCGGCGGCCTCGAGGCGACGGCGTACTCCCCCGCGATCCTCTTCGATCCGGGCGCACCCGTCTCGGAGAACCTCGCACGCTGGTTTGCCTTCTCGCTCGTCACGTCCCTCGGCTGGGATATCCCGCGGGGCATCCTCACCGCCGTACTCATCCTCATCGCGGGACGCCCGCTCCTCACCGCGCTCGCGCGCGCATCGCGTCGGGCCAACTTCTCGCCCGCCGTTGCCTTCGTCCCCCCGGCACCTGTCACCGCGCCACCTGTCCCCGCAGCACGCGAGGGTGCGACGAGGTGAAGGTCGTCGTCCTCGGCACCGGTGCAGCGGACGGCTGGCCCAGCCCCTTCTGCGGATGCATGTCCTGCGCGGACATGCGGCTGCGCAGGGAGGTGCGCACGCCCACCGCCGCGCTCGTCGACGACGTCATCCTCATCGACGCTGGGGCCACCGTCCCGTCAGCCGTCGCACGAGCGGGTGCGTCCCTGCGCGCGGTGCGCCACGTGCTCGTCACGCACGCGCATCCCGATCACCTCGATCCCGCCCTGCTGCTCTGGCTGGATTGGAATCCCACACCGCACACGGTGCACATCTGGGGGCCACCTGCCGTGGTGCGCGCCTGTCGCGACTGGATCGGACCGCGCACTCCCGTCGAGCTGCACGAGGTGGCACCCGGGGACGTCCTCACGCTCGCCACCGGCACCGAGAGCGGCGACTACCTCGCGCGCGTGATTCCTGCGCAGCACGAGGGTCGGACTCCGGACGAGGTCGCGGCCGAGGCCGTGCTCTACGACGTCCAGGCACCCGACGGGCAACGCCTGCTCTACGCCACGGACACCGGGCTCGTCGACGACATGGAGCCCTTCCGCGATGCGGCGTACGACGTGATCCTCATCGAGGAGACCTTCGGGGATCGCCTCGATCACGGCACCGGGCATCTCGATCTCGCGACGTTGCCGGTCATGCTCGCCCGACTCACCGACGTGAGTGCCCGCGTCGAGGGCACGGAGATCGTCGCCGTGCACCTGGGTCATCACAATCCCCCCGAGGCACTCCTGCGCGATCGGCTCGCCGCCCTCGGCGTGCGCCTGGTCGACGAGGGCACCGCGCTCGGCGTCGCACGGCGCGAGCTCATCCTGGGCGGTGCCCGCTCGGGCAAGTCGCGCGAAGCCGAGCGGCGTGCGCTGCGCTTCACGGACGTGACGTACGTCGCGACGGCAGCGGAGCGCCCCGGTGATGCTGACTGGGCCGCGCGCGTGGAGGCCCACCGCACGCGACGCCCCGCGCACTGGCGCACGACCGAGGGCCCGGATGCACTCATCCCGGCCCTGCGTGCGGCACGTCCCGGATCGGCTGTCCTCGTCGACTGCCTCACCCTCTGGCTCACGGGCGTGCTCGACGCCGCGTCCCCGGACTGGGAGGACGCCGCGGCGCTCGCGAGCGGGGCGCAGGCAGCCACCAAGGAGCTCATCGACGCGGTGTCCGCATGCCCGGCCACGGTGATCATGGTGAGCAACGAGGTCGGCATGGGCGTCGTCCCGGCCACGCGCGCGGGCAGGCTCTTCGCCGACCTGCTGGGCCGCGCGCACCAGGAGATCGGCACGGCGTGCGACCGTGTCACGTTCATGGTCGCCGGACGCGCCTTGGAGATCGGAGACGGCCGTGGTTGACGACGTGGCCGACGACACTGTCGACGGCGCCCCCGACGCCAGCGCGGAGACCGACGCGATCGCCGAGGTGGTGGCCCGCATCGACTGGCCCGATCGCGCGGTGGGCCAGGAGGCAGCCGCCCGCTGGTCATCGCTCACCAAGCCGGTCGGCGCACTCGGTCGCCTCGAGGACCTCGGCACCTGGTGGGCGTCCGTGACCGGCACCTGCCCTCCCGCTCCTCCGCAGCGGCCCGTGCTCGTGATCGTCGCCGGAGACCACGGGGTCGCGCGCACCGCACGCACCTCCGCGTACCCACCCGAGGTGACAGCGCAGATGGTGCGCACCTTCCTGGGCGAGCGCGCGGCCGCCAATGCCCTGGCCCGTCAGGTCGGGGCGCACGTGCGCGTCGTCGACGTTGCCGTGGATGCCCCCGCCGACTACGCCGACGACCTGGATCCGCGCGTCGCCGCAGAGCGCATCCGTCGCGCGAGCGGGTCCATCGACCGTGAGGATGCGATGACCCGCGAGGAGGCCGAGCGTGCCTTCCTCCTCGGCGTGACTCTCGCCGATCAGGAGATCGATGCGGGGGCGGACCTGCTCATCGTCGGCGACATGGGGATCGGCAACACCACGGCGTCGTCAGCGATCATCGGCCTGCTCGCACCGGCCGACCTGCTCTCGGTCGTGGGCCGCGGGACGGGCATCGATGATGCGACGTGGATGCGCAAGGCCGCGGCCGTGCGCGATGCGATGCGTCGCGGCAAGCCGCACAAGGCGTCGCCCCTCGACCTGCTCGCGACGATCGGCGGACCGGATCTCGCCACCATGGTGGGACTACTCCTCGGATCCGCCGCGCGGCGCACCCCGGTGATCCTCGACGGCACCGTCATCTCGGCTGCGGCGCTCGTCGCCCACCGCGCGTCCTACAAGTCGCGCGACTGGTGGCAGGCCGGGCATCGCTCCACCGAGCCCGCCCACTCCGCCGCGCTCAGCCGACTCGACCTCACGCCGCTGCTGGACCTGCAGATGCGCCTCGGCGAGGGTACGGGTGCCCTGCTGGCGCTCCCGCTCGTGTCCGCCGCCGCTGCGGCCCTCGGCGAGATGCTCACCTTCGAGGAAGCAGGTGTGAGCACCGCCTCGGAGTCCCCGGAGTGAGGTCCGCACGTCTGTCCTTGGGACTGCTCACGATCATCCCGGTCGGCGCCATCAGCGATGTCGACCGGCGCATGGCGCGCTCCGCGATGCTCTGGGCTCCGGCCGTCGGCATCCTGCTGGGAGCCCTCGGTGCAGCGGTGCTGCTCATTGTCCGCGCCCTGGTGCCGTCACCACTCGGGGCACTGCTCGCCGCGGCCCTCGCCCTCACGTCCCTGGCCTATCTCACGCGGGCCCTGCACCTCGACGGTCTCGCCGACACGGCGGATGCGCTCGGCAGCGGCAAGGAGGCGGCAGCAGCCCTCGACATCGCGCGTCGCGGGGACGTCGGCCCCTTCGGCGTCGTCACGCTGGTGCTCGCACTCCTGGTGCAGATCACCGCGCTCGCCGTCGCGATCGAGGCCGGGAAGGGCGCCATCGCGCTTCTCCTCGCCGTCGTGGCCGGGCGCGTGGCCATCGTCCTCGCCTGCATGCGCGGGATTCCGGCCGCACGACCCGAGGGACTCGGCGCCCTCGTCGCCGGCACCGTCCCGAGGTCCGCGGCCATCGCCTGGGCCCTGGCTCTCGCCATGGCCGCGGGACTCGCGACCATCTGGCTGACCGGGTCCGGTGCGTGGCTCGCGGCCCTGGCCGTGCTGGGCGCACTGGTGGTCTCCCTGCTCGTCGTGACCCGGGCGGTGCGACGGCTCGGCGGCATCACCGGTGACGTGCTCGGCGCTGCCGCGGAGATCGCTCAGGCAGCAGCCCTCGTGCTCCTCGCCGTGAGCGCTACGGTCAGCGCATGAGCCTGCGCGAGACACCCCTGCACTCCCGCCACGTCGCACTCGGCGCCAAGATGGCCGACTTCGGCGGATGGGACATGCCCATCGAGTACGCCGGCACAGTGGCCGAGCACACCGCGGTGCGCGAGGACGTCGGCGTCTTCGACGTCTCCCATATGGGATACACCGAGATCACCGGCCCGGGCGCGGTCGCGTGGCTCAATACGATCGTCGCCAACGACCTCGACCGCGTCGGTCCGGGCCAGGCGCAGTACAACTTGCTGTGCAATGACACCGGAGGCGTCATCGACGACCTCATCGTCTATCGCATCGACGACGACCACGCCTTCATCGTGCCGAATGCGAGCAACTCCGATGCCGTGGTCGCCGCGTTGAGTGCTGCCGCTGCAGGGTCAGGCGTCGACGTCGCCGACAAGCGCGAGGACTACGGGATCCTCGCCGTCCAAGGCCCGCGCTGCGATGCCGTACTCGAAGCCGTGGGCCTTCCGTGCGGACACGACTACATGAGCTTCACGCGCTCCACGTGGCACAACTCCCCGGTCGTGGTGTGCCGCACCGGCTACACCGGCGAGCGTGGCTACGAGATCATCGCGCCCGTCGCCGTCCTCGGTGATCTGTGGGATGCCGTCGTCGCGGCAGGAGCGGCCCCCGCGGGGCTCGGCGCCCGCGACACCCTGCGCACGGAGATGGGCTACCCCCTCCATGGCCATGAGCTCTCCTGGGACATCACGCCCGTGCAGGCAGGACTCGTGTGGGCCGTGGGCTGGGACAAGCCCGCCTTCGCCGGACGCGACGCTCTCGTCGCCGAGCGCGCGGCCGGTCCGCGTCGGCGCCTGCGCGGCCTCGTGGCCGCCGAGCGCGCCATCCCGCGCCCGGAGATGCCCGTGCTCTCGGTCGACGGCGTGGCCGTCGGGGAGACGACGAGCGGGACCTTCTCCCCCACCCTCAAGCAGGGCATCGGCCTCGCCCTCCTCGATCCCGGCATCAGCGAGGGCGACGAGGTGATCGTCGACGTGCGCGGCCGTCAGGCGCGCTTCACCGTCACGAAGCCGCCGTTCGTGCCGCCGCACGTCCGCTGACGGTGAAGCCGACGACGGTCATCGCCAGGATGGTCGTCACCCCGGCGACCGGCGCGACGAGCTCCCACCCGGTGGGCAGGGGGAAGAGCGAGAAGTACATGACGATGAGCACGATGATGACTCCGGCGAACGGGATGAGAGCGCCCGCGCGCGCACGCCCTCCGTTGCGCCAGAGGACCACCGCGGCAGCGACGCATGCGGCGCCGTACGCCGAGACGATGAGCACTCCGGCGTAGTCGCTCGTCAGCTCGAAGACGGAGAAGGGGACGGCGGCGGTCGGGAACATCGAGAGCACGACGATGACCGCTCCGATCCCCGCCGTGATGACGCTGCCGAGCACCGGCGTGGACCACCGCGGCGACAGGCGCCCCAACCGCGACGGGAGCACGCCGTCGCGCCCGAAGGCGAACATGACGCGACCGCCGGCGATCTGCGCGGCGATCATGCAGGCGAGCGAGCTCACGGCTCCGCCGAGCGTGATGAGGTCGCCCAGCGCGGTGGACACGTAGGTGTCGGCCATGTCACCCGGCAGCGAGGCGCTGTTGACGAAGGCCTGCATCTCGCTGGTCGACGTGCCGAAGGACCACACGCCGACCGCAGTGACGAGGATGTAGAAGACGTTGACGAGGACAGCGGTCGCGAGGATCGCCAGGGGGATGTTGCGCGTCGGATTGCGCGTCTCCTCGCCGGCCGCCGCAGCGCCCTCGAAGCCCGCCGTGGACAGGATCGCGAACGTCATCGCCAGGCCCAGGGCACCGGTCGAGACCCCGGACAGGCTGAACTCGGAGAAGTCCACCGACTGACCCTGGGGCCCGCCCACCGTAAGCAGGGTGATGAAGGTGATGACGACCGTGATGAAGATGAGCGTCATCGTGATCCCCTCCATGCTCAGCAGCAGGTGACCTGCGCGGCGCGCCGGTCGGATCGAGAAGAAGAGCGCGATGAGCAGGCCGAGGGCCATGAGGGTGAAGGTCGCGGGTGTCGACACGGTGATGCCGGTGATCGCCTCGATGAAACTCGCGGTGAAGATGCCGAACGACGATGCGGTGAGCGCCGTGAAGGTGCAGTACGCCGACAGCAGCCATAGACCCGAGATGGCTCCCGCGCGCGGGCCGAGCTCGAGTCCGATGAGCGTGTAGAGGGAACCCGCGACACCGTGCCGTCGCGTGAGGACGATGAAGGCGATCGCGATCGTCGCCAGCGGCACGAGTGCCATGAGATAGACGAGTGGCACCGCGCCGCCGACCTGCTCGGCCATCGCCTGCGGATTGAGACTGACCGACATACTCGGCCCGACGACCGCGAGCGACACGGCGATCGCGCCGAAGAGCCCGAGATTGCGGACCAGGGATGTGGGCACCGCGTCGGTGGAGGGGGCCGGGTCGCGTGACGTCGCCATGGCGTCGGACCCTAGCGGCCCCTGGATCGCGCACCCGCGCATCGATGCGACGCGTCCCCCGGCATGGCCTAGGGTCGTCGCCCATGACCAGCATCGCCCTCACCGCCGCACCCGTGACCACCCTCGACGTCGACGCCCTCATCGTGGGCATCACCGACGAGGGCAAGAAGCATGTCGAGGGCCCCCCGGCCTTGCCCGACGACGTGCGCATCTCCCTGGAGAAGGCCCTCGAGGCCCTGGGCGCGACCGGCAAGCTCGGCGAGATCACGCGCATCCCCGGGACGGGTCTGGTCAAGGCACGCATGATCGTGGCGATCGGCCTCGGCGACGTCCGCATCCTCGACGACGAGAAGGTCCGCCGGACGGCCGGCGCCGTGCTCCGCAGTCTCGCCGGCACCGGATCGGTCGGCATCGTCGTCACCTCCCCCGACGGACCGCGCATCGAGGCGGTCGCCGAGGGCGCGCTGCTCGGCAACTACTCCTTCCATGCCTTCCGTGGTGCGAGCGCCGCGAGCCAGCCCGCGCCCGTGCAGAAGATCCTCATCACCGGCGATCCCAAGGACAGCGAGCAGACCGACGCGCTCGCGCGCGCCCAGGTGATCGCGAACGCCGTCAACTACGCGCGCGACCTGGTCAATACGCCGCCCTCGGCGCTTCCCCCCGAGGAGATTGCCCAGCAGGCGATCGCGGCCGTGCGCAAGCTGCCCGTCCGCGTCGAGGTCTGGGACGAGGAGGCGCTGGCCCGCGATGAGTTCGGCGGCATCCTCGCGGTCGGGCAGGGCTCGGCCAATCCCCCACGACTCATCCGCCTGGAGTACTCCCCCAAGGGGGCCAAGCGCTCGGTCGCGCTCGTAGGCAAGGGCGTCACCTTCGACTCGGGCGGTCTCTCGCTCAAGCCGCCGAAGGCCATGGAGACGATGAAGTGCGACATGAGCGGCGCAGCTGCCGTCATCGCCGCGGTCGCCGCCATCGCGCGACTCAAGCTCAAGGTGCACGTCGTGGGCTGGATCCCCACGGTCGAGAACATGCCCGGCGGCCACGCGCAGCGTCCCGGTGACGTCATCACGATCTACGGCGGGCGCACGGTCGAGGTCCTCAACACCGACGCCGAGGGTCGCCTCATCCTCGCCGACGCCCTCGTCGCCGCCTCCGACGAGAAGCCCGACCTCATCGTCGACGCTGCCACGCTCACGGGCGCGCAGACGATCGCACTCGGCGATCGCACGTCGGGGATCATGGCCAACGACGACGACCTGCGCGCCGCCGTCTATGCCACGTCCCAGCGGGCCGGCGAGACCATGTGGCACATGCCCATCCCCGAGGAGTCGCGCGGCACCCTCGACTCCTCCATCGCCGACATCAAGAACATCGGCGATGGCAAGGGCGGCATGCTCAGCGCCGCCGCGTTCCTGCGCGAGTTCGTCCCCGCGGACCAGCCCTGGGCCCACCTCGACATCGCCGGCCCGGCGTTCAACGAGGGCGGCCCCTATGGCTACACCCCCAAGGGAGGCACGGGGGCCGCGGTGCGGACCTTCATCCAGGTCGCGGAGGACGTGGCCGGGGGCCAGCTGCCCTGACCGAGTCGCCCCCGGCGGTCCGGCCGCGAACTTGGGGTAGATCGCGCCCTCCCAGGGCGCTTTCCGCCCCGAGTTCGACCGGTGAAAGGATGCTCCTCACATCGAAGTGAGGGGAGCCGCCGTGCCTGAGGCCGACGTCGTCATCCTGGGAGGCGGCAGCGGGGGTTACGCCTGCGCGCTGCGGGCGTCGCAGCTCGGCCTCTCCGTCGTCCTCATCGAGAAGGGCAAGCTCGGCGGCACCTGCCTGCACCGCGGCTGCATCCCGACCAAGGCGCTCCTGCACGCCGCCGAGGTCGCCGACTCCGCCCGCGACAGCGAGGACTTCGGCGTCAAGGCCACCCTCGAGGGCATCGACATGCCCAAGGTCAACTCCTACCGCGACGGCGTGGTGGGTCGCCTCTACAAGGGCCTCCAGGGACTCGTGAAGAGCCGCAACGTCACCTACGTCGAGGGCGAGGGCCGGCTCACGTCGCCCAACACCGTGACGGTGGATGGCACGGCGTACACCGGCAAGGCCGTCGTCCTCGCCACCGGCTCCTACGCGCGCACGCTGCCCGGGCTGGAGATCGGCGGCAGGATCATGACCTCCGATCAGGCGCTCACCCTGGACTACGTCCCCGGCAAGGTCATCGTCCTCGGCGGCGGCGTGATCGGCGTGGAGTTCGCGAGCGTGTGGAAGTCCTTCGGCTCGGACGTCCACATCGTCGAGGGTCTCCCCCGGCTCGTGCCCGCGGAGGACGAGGCCATCTCCAAGGCCTTCGAGCGCGCCTACCGCAAGCGCAAGATCGACTTCACCACCGGCGTGCGCTTCCAGTCTGCGACCCAGGACGACTCCGGCGTGCACGTCACCCTCGAGAACGGCGAGACGCTCGACGGCGACATCCTGCTCGTGGCCGTCGGCCGCGGACCGCAGACCGAGGGCCTGGGCTTCGAGGACGCCGGCATCGCGATGGAGCGCGGCTGGGTCCTCGTCGACGAGCGGCTGCGCACCAACGTCCCCGGCGTGTACGCCGTCGGCGACATCACCCCCGGCCTGCAGCTCGCCCACCGCGGATTCCAGCAGGGGATCTTCGTCGCCGAGGAGCTCGGCGGCCTCTCCCCGCGTCCCATCCCTGACGTCGACATCCCCAAGGTCACCTACTCCGAGCCGGAGATCGGCTCCGTCGGACTCACCGAGGCCCAGGCCAAGGAGCAGTTCGGTTCCGACGGCGTCCAGGTCTACGAATACAACCTCGGCGGCAACGGCAAGAGCCAGATCCTCGCCACGACCGGCTTCATCAAGCTGGTGCAGCGCAAGGACGGTCCCGTCGTCGGCGTCCACATGATCGGCTCGCGCATCGGCGAGCAGATCGGCGAGGCGCAGCTCATCGTCAACTGGGAGGCATACCCCGAGGACGTCGCCGCCCTCGTCCATGCCCACCCCACCCAGAACGAAGCGATGGGCGAGGCCTTCCTCGCTCTCGCCGGCAAGCCCCTGCACGCCCACGCCTGACGCGAACGCTCGAAGGAGTCCCATGTCCGTCTCGGTCACCCTTCCCGCCCTCGGTGAGTCCGTCACCGAAGGCACCGTCACGCGCTGGCTCAAGCAGGTCGGCGACACCGTCGCCGCCGACGAGCCGCTGGTCGAGGTCTCCACCGACAAGGTCGACACCGAGATCCCCGCGCCAGCCGGTGGTGTGCTCCTCGCCATCCGCGTGCCCGAGGACACGACCGTCGCCGTCGGTGCCGAGCTCGCTGTCATCGGGGATCCCTCCGAGGCGGCAGGGTCCGCGGCTGCTCCCGCCCCCACACCCGCAGCCGCTCCGGTCCCCGAG
>Ga0181556_1004272_pt1 | contig 11717 bp, 10 predicted proteins | sample 011ome_14_FD_148651 | JGI IMG/M metagenome (GOLD analysis project Ga0181556, IMG submission 148651) | Coastal salt marsh microbial communities from the Groves Creek Marsh, Skidaway Island, Georgia - 011505AT metaG (spades assembly) | ecosystem: Environmental > Aquatic > Marine > Intertidal zone... | reverse complement strand
TTTGCGGGTGCTCGTAAAAGCCCGGCGAGGGCGGCACAATCACTGCACCGGCACGTGCCAGACGCAACATGTTTTCCAGATGAATCACCGAGAAAGGTGTTTCACGCGGCACCAGAATCAGTGATCGACGCTCCTTGAGCACCACATCCGCCGCCCGCTCAATCAGGTTATCTGCCAGGCCGGCGGCAATACTGGCCAGCGTGCCCATCGAGCACGGGCAAACCACCATGGCGTCCGGTGGATTCGAACCGGATGCCACTGGCGAGAACCAGGCATCGCGTCCGTAAACCAGTAGTTTGCCGGGACGATTCGGAAACTGTTGCTGCAGCAATTGCAGCGCTTCGTCTGGCGATGACGGCAGGCGCATGCTCAGCTCCTGCTGCGCGACCACTTGCGCTGCTTGCGAATAGATCAGCTCGACGGTGACGCCCGCCGACAGCAACGCGTCCAGCAAACGCAACCCATAGGGCAGGCCGGACGCACCAGTCCAGGCCAGGCAAACGCGTTGCGGGGTTGCTGCGGGGCGGTTAATCAGTTCAGTCATGGCTGGCTATTGTGCGGCAGATTTTCATTGCTGGCTACGCCACCGGCATTCGGCTGCATCAGCCAGGCAACCATCAGCCCGTTGAGCGATCCAAAAAATAACGCGGCGCCAAAAAACACCGGTGCCAATACCCATACGCCGGGGCTGGGCACCAGCCACGCTCGTACGATGAGTAACTGCGTCAGCATATGCGCCAGTGCCGCGACGATCGATAAAGTCACCGGGCCAAACCAACGCGGTTGCTGTCGCACCAACGGCTGAACCACAAAGAGCGCCAGCAGCGAGGCCAGTGCGCCACCCAGCGACAACACAAAGCCCGGTGCCAGAAACTGACCGACCAACAGGCTGACGGCCAGCACGCGTAGCAGCGTTACCCAGGCAGCCGTTGTCCAGTCGTAGCGTAGCAATACCAGCAGCGTAATGATGTTCGCCAAGCCGGGCTTAACCCCCGGCAACGGGCTGGGCACCGCCGATTCAACCAATGCAATGGCAATAGCAGCGGCCGTCAGCCGCGCAATACGGTGATCATCCGGGGTCAGGATCAGTCGGCGCAACATATTAGTAAGCCATCGACTCGTAGGTCGGTTGACCGCCCGTTAGGGTCAGACTGATGTGATTGGGGGCGCACAGCGCCATCTCACCAGGCCGTGTGAGCCAACCCTGGCGCACACAATACTGGCGGGGTCCCGGATCACTCACCACCCGGGCACGGCCTGATTCAATCCGGATCATCGTAGTGCCAATAGGGCCCGTTACGGAAACCGTGCGGTCTTCATTCAACGGATACGCCGCTACCAGCACACCATCACGACGCACTTGGGCCTGAGCCGCAGGACCAGACTGCCATAGCGATATCGAAAGCATTACCCAACCGGCAATACCGGCGAGCAACACCAAGGCATCACCGGGGCGCAGTAGCTTGCGAATTGTGTGTGGTAGGCGCCAGTTCACGATGGCGAACCAGAACGTCAGGCCGATTAGCAAACTGTGTCGCCAGCCACTCAGTCATCCAGACCGAGCGATGCTGACCACCCGTACAACCTATCGCTACCGTCAGATACGAGCGGTTGTCATGCCCATACTTGGGCAACCAGTCACTCACAAAACGCGCGATATCCTCGCGCAGTTTGAGGGCATCCGGCTGTGTTTCGAGAAAGGCCGCAACGGGCGCATCTTTACCGGTTAACGGGCGCAACAACGGATCGTAATGCGGATTTGGTAAGCAACGCACATCAAACATAATGTCCGCGTCACGCGGCACGCCGTGTTTAAAACCGAAAGACTCAAACACCAGCGTGAGGCCATCCTGACTATCCACCTTGAGAAATTCCCGAATCCAGGCACGCAGCACGGCAGGTTTCAGGTGGCTGGTATCCAGACGGTGTCCCATTTCGGCCACGGGTTCCAGCAAAGCACGCTCATGCCTTAGCGCTTCGCCCAAGGTCATGGTTTCACTGGTCAGCGGGTGAGCGCGACGCGTTTCGGAAAAACGTTGCAGCAATGTTTCATCACTGGCATCCAGGAACAACACGCTCACGTGGGCATCGCGACGCAAATCCTCCAAGGCTTTCGGCAAAGCTTCCAGCGAAGGTCCACTGCGCACATCCACCGCCACACCGATGCGGGTGTAACCATCCCGCCGCAAATGCCCCACCAATACGGGCAGCATATCGGCCGGCAGGTTATCGACGCAGTAATACCCCGCATCCTCGAGCACAGCGAGGGCGATTGATTTACCGGAGCCGGAAAGACCGCTAATGACGACAAGTTCCATGATGGGTTCAGTATAGCTGGGGAATGCGCCATAATGGTGACACGACGTCCAACGCAGAGGCCTTGCCTCAGGTGCACCATGAAACTGCTCGACTTGCCTTTTCTGGCGGAAGTAACCGCCCTTCGCCGCGACATCCACGCCCACCCGGAGTTGGCTTTTGAAGAAAGCCGCACGGCCGATGTGGTCGCCAAAGCCTTAGAAAGCTACGGCATCGAAGTACACCGCGGCCTGGCTGGCACCGGTGTGGTTGGCGTGATCAAGGCAGGCACTAGCAAGCGCATGATTGGTCTACGTGCCGACATGGATGCCCTGCCCATGCCCGAGCTCAACGAATTTCCACACCGCTCACGTCATGCCGGAAAAATGCACGCCTGCGGCCATGATGGTCATACTGCCATGTTGCTGGGTGCAGCCCGATATCTATCGGAGCACCGCGATTTCGATGGCACCGTGGTATTTATTTTCCAGCCCGCCGAAGAAGGCGAGGGCGGCGCGCGCGTCATGATTGAGCAGGGGCTGTTCAAACAGTTTCCGGTGGATGCGGTTTTTGGTTTACACAATTGGCCAGGGCTGCCCGTCGGCCAGATGGCCATCATGCCCGGCCCCGTTATGGCGGGCACCTGCGGCTTGGAAATTCTGATTCGCGGTCACGGCTGTCACGCCGCCATGCCCCACCAAGGGGTCGACACCATTCTGGTCGGCACGCAGATCGTTCAGGCACTGCAAAGCGTTATCTCACGCAACCTGCATCCTTGTGATGCGGGCGTGGTTTCCGTCACGCAATTTCACGCCGGTGATGCCTGGAATGTCATTCCGGAAGATGCCGTGCTACGCGGCACGATCCGTACCTTCAAGCCCGAAGTACAAGAGCTGGTCGAGCGACGCATTCAGGAAATCTGTACCGGCATTGCCGCCACCTACGGCGCTCAAATTGAGGTGCGGTTCGAACACCGCTACCCGCCTACCGTTAACAGCACGGCCGAGGCACACTTCTGCCAGAACGTGGCGACCCACCTGCTGGGCGCCGAGCACGTCATCAAAAATGAGCTACCCTCGATGGGCGCCGAAGACTTTGCCTTCATGCTGCTGGAAAAGCCGGGCTGCTATGTCTGGCTAGGCAATGGTCCGGGGGAAGGCGGTTGCACGTTACACAACCCCCACTACGACTTCAATGACGACATCACTGCGCTGGGTATTTCCTACTGGGTGGCGTTGACGCAGGAGTTTCTCGCGCAAACCACCTGACACCCGTGGATTAAAGTCCGGCGCGTAAATCAGCGGTAGACACGGAGACGCGCTGCTGTTTCTGCATGAACTCCAGCAACACAAAGCTGCGCTGCTCGCCATCTGTAATGTCGAAAACCCCCTCTAGTCCTAACAAGGGGCCACTGACGACACGAATACTATCGCCCGGTGTAAACAGTGCTTTTTTGACGTCTTGCGTCCGTACACGCACCGCCTCCAGCACGTCATCGGACACCACCGCGTAGGCCTGCCCAAAACGCACCAGGCCGGCAACTCCCATCGTCGAGCGAATCGGCCCCCAATTATCGTTACCCTCTTCCAGATGCAAAAACAGATAACGGGGGAACAGCGGTTCCATCTTCTTCAAGAGCTTGCCACGCTGCAACCGTTCGACTTCCATTAACGGTAAATAAGTCTCATAGCCTTGGCGGACGAGGTTCTCCAGCGCCCGCATTTCATTGCGGGGTTTGCTTTGAACGAGGTACCAAGCGCGCGCCATATTCCAAGCATTTTAACCATACACTTTTTCTATTCGCCAACCCATTGATTTACTTGACGTAGCGCTCGCAGACCCGTATTGTCACGGCTTGGATTGATGCCACGCGCCGATTTGAGCTCCTCAGCTTGCGGGCGCGTTAATAAATACTGCTAAAGCGATGGGATGCCGACCACCCGCCGCTTGCAGCTCCGCTGACCGGCGGGTTTGTTTTTTAAAGATGACTGGCTATGAACGCACTACAACCCCAGCTGCAACCCGATCGTACTGAAGAGATTCTGTCGCACCTTAAAGAGCGTGTTCTCGTGCTCGACGGCGCTATGGGCACGATGATTCAACGGCACAGCCTGACTGAAGCCGATTTCCGTGGCGAGCGCTTTGCGAACCATGCGCACGATCTCAAGGGCAACAACGACCTCCTATTGCTGACGCGCCCGGAAATTATTCAGGGCATCCACGAGCAATATCTGGCAGCGGGTGCCGACATCATTGAAACCAACACCTTCAATGCCACGCGCCTTTCCCAGTCGGACTACAAACTGGAAGAGATCGTTTACGAACTCAACGTCGCTGGCGCAGCCCTCGCGCGCGCAGCCTGTGACAAATACACCGCCCAGAACCCGGCGAAACCACGCCTGGTGGCCGGCGTTATCGGCCCAACGTCGCGTACCGCCTCAATCTCACCGGACGTCAATGACCCGGGCGCCCGTAACGTGACGTTTGACGACCTGGTCACCAACTACAAAGAAGCGGCCAACGGTCTGATCGACGGTGGCGCGGACATCCTGCTGATCGAAACCGTCTTTGATACGCTCAACGCCAAAGCGGCGGTGGTTGCCGTCGAACAGGTCTTTGTTGATCGTGGTCGCCGCTGGCCCGTGATGATCTCCGGCACCATTACCGATGCCTCCGGTCGCACCCTTTCCGGCCAGACCGCCGAAGCTTTCTGGATTTCACTGGCGCACGCCCGCCCGATCTCGATGGGCCTGAACTGTGCGCTCGGCGCCAAAGAGCTGCGCCCGCACGTTGAAACGCTGTCGCGCATCTGCCCGACTTATATTTCTGCTCACCCGAATGCCGGCCTGCCCAACGCCTTCGGTGGTTACGATGAAACACCGGAAATGCTGGCCGAAGATATCCGCGAGTGGGCCGTGCATGGCCTCGTGAATATCGTCGGCGGCTGTTGCGGCACCACGCCGGATCACATTCGCGCGATTGCCAATGCCGTTGCTGATGTCAAACCACGCCAACCGGCTGACGTACCCCACCGTCTGCGTCTCTCCGGCCTGGAGCCGTGCGAGATCGGCCCCGAGTCTTTCTTTGTTAACGTCGGTGAACGCACTAACGTGACCGGCTCGCGGGCTTTTGCCAAGATGATTCTGGAAAGCCGCTTCGACGACGCACTGGCCGTCGCTCGCCAGCAGGTTGAAAACGGCGCACAGGTCATCGACATCAACATGGATGAAGCGATGCTTGATTCGGAAGCCGCCATGGTGCGCTTCCTGCAACTGATCGCCTCGGAACCGGATATCTCCCGTGTGCCGATCATGATCGACTCGTCGAAGTGGTCGGTCATCGAAGCCGGTCTCAAGTGCATTCAGGGCAAGGGCATCGTTAACTCGATCTCGATGAAGGAAGGCGAAGCCGAATTCCTGCGTCAAGCACGCCTCGCCCGCCAGTATGGCGCGGCAGTCATCGTCATGGCCTTTGATGAAAAGGGTCAGGCCGATACCTTCCAGCGCAAAGTGGAAATCTGCGAACGCGCTTACAAGCTGCTGGTCGCCAATGACTTCCCGCCTGAAGACATCATCTTCGACCCGAACATCTTCGCCATCGCCACGGGTATCGCGGAGCACGATGGCTATGCCGTCGACTTTATCGAAGCCGTCCGCTGGATCAAGGCACATCTGCCCCACGCCAGCATTTCCGGCGGCGTCTCGAACGTATCGTTCTCGTTCCGTGGCAACGACCCGGTCCGCGAAGCGATTCACACGGTATTCCTCTACCACGCCATCCAGGCGGGTATGACCATGGGCATCGTCAACGCCGGTCAGCTTGGCGTCTTCGATCAGCTCGAAGCCGACTTGCGCGCCAAAGTTGAAGACGTGGTGCTGAACAAGCACCCGGGGGCCGGCGAGGCACTGGTCGAGATCGCACAGAACGTTAAAGGCAGCGCCAAAGAACGTGTCGAAGATCTGGCCTGGCGTAGCTGGCCAGTGGCTGAGCGCCTGAGCCATGCCATGGTGAAGGGCATTACCGACTACGTGGTGGCCGATACCGAAGAGTGTCGCGCCGCGCTGGCCGCAGCGGGTGAACCACCGCTGGCTGTGATTGAAGGGCCGCTGATGGCCGGCATGAATACCGTCGGCGATCTGTTCGGCGCCGGCAAAATGTTCCTGCCGCAGGTGGTGAAATCAGCGCGCGTGATGAAGCAGGCCGTGGCCCATCTGGTGCCTTTTATCGAAGAAGAAAAGGCTCGCACAGGTGCCGCTGCCAAAGGCAAACTGATCATCGCCACCGTTAAGGGTGACGTACACGATATCGGCAAGAATATTGTTGCCGTCGTGCTGGGCTGTAATGGCTACGAAGTCGTTGATCTGGGTGTGATGGTGCCTTGCGAACAAATTCTGAAAGCAGCGCGTGAACACAATGCGCAGGTGATTGGCCTCTCCGGCCTGATCACGCCGTCTCTAGAAGAGATGACGCACATCGCCAATGAAATGACGCGTCAGGGTTTTGATGTGCCGCTGATGATTGGTGGCGCCACCACCAGTCGTGCGCACACCGCCATTAAGATCGCGCCGAACTACGCGCATCCGGTGGTCTATGTCCCGGATGCCTCACGTGCCGTAGGCGTGGTCTCGAATCTGCTGTCGTCTGACGCCGCCAAGGTACAAGCCTACAAAGACGAGCTGGCCGCCGATTACGAAAAAGTACGGCAGCAGCACGCCAACAAGAAAGGCGTTACGCTGGTTTCGGCCGAGGCCGCCAGCGCTAATGCTTATGATGGCTTCGCGGGTGAATACGCCCACTATCAGCCAGTCGCCCCGCAACAAACCGGTGTTCAGGTGGTCGAACCCGCACTGGCAGAGCTGGTGCCTTACATCGACTGGAGCCCGTTCTTCCAGACCTGGGATCTTGCGGGTGCCTTCCCTGCCATTCTCGATGACAAAGTGGTCGGCGAAACAGCGCGCCAGGTCTATGCCGATGCACAGGACATGCTCAAGCAACTGGTCGATGAGCAATGGCTAAAAGCACGCGGTGTGTTCGGTCTCTTCCCGGCCAACCGGGTGGGTGATGATATCGAAATCTATACCGATGAGGCACGTCAGCACACCGGCATGATCTGGCACAACCTGCGCCAACAGCAGGAACGTCCAGCGGGCAAACCCAACTGGTGTCTGGCCGACTTTATTGCCGAGAAAAAACCATCAGGTACCACGCCGGATTGGATCGGCGGCTTTGCCGTGTCGTGCGGTGAAGGCATTGAGCCGCATCTGAAGCGCTTTGAAGCTGCCCATGATGATTACCGGTCGATCATGCTCAAATCACTGGCCGATCGCCTGGCCGAAGCCTTTGCCGAATGGCTGCACCGCGAGGTGCGCATGAAGCATTGGGGCTATGCGGCTGACGAAACGTTGGATAACGCCGCACTGATCAAGGAAGCTTATCAAGGCATCCGCCCGGCGCCAGGCTACCCGGCATGTCCGGATCACCTGGCTAAGCGTGGTCTGTTTGATCTACTGGACGTGCCCAAACTGGCTGGCATGACGCTCACCGAGTCCTGCGCCATGTGGCCCGCGGCTTCGGTCTCGGGCTTCTATCTAGCACATCCGGCCGCGCGGTATTTTGCCGTGGGCAAAATCGGTACGGATCAGCTGGAAGACTGGGCCCGCCGTTGTGGCCTGTCGGTTAGCGAAGCACAACGCTGGTTGGCGCCTAACCTCTAAGCCCGCCGCACAATACAGCCGCCGTAAGGCGGCTGTATTTCTTTAAGCGGCAAAGTCCTTGGGCGCTTCCCAGGTGATTTCTTTTTTCTCACGCTGCGCCTGCGTCAGCATTTTAATAAACGGCTGCGCTCGTACCGAAAGGCCGACGAGTTCGTGCGGCTCGATACCCACATCAGGAATCGGCAATTCTTCCCGCCGCTCGCGGCCTTCGCGCACCCGTTTCTCCTGTTCAATCATCGCCTGTAAACGCACCAGCGCTGGGCCCATGTCATCGACAATAATAACGCCCCGTTGTGTCGGCGTTTTGCCGATCACTTTGAGCAGCGCCCGCGCTACATCGTCAAACATCAACAAGTTAGCGGTCGCTTGTGAAAAAAACCGAACCAACATCGCATTCTCCCTGGTTAATCGGTGATCTTGAACCCGATGGCTACTGCTCCTTTATAATACGCCACACCCCAATAGTGAATAAAAATAGAGAGCTAACGCCATGCATATCCTTGAACCGCTCTTCGAACAGAATCGCCTCTGGTCTGAAAAAACACAGGCTGAGAGCCCTGAGTTCTTTAGCGATCTCGCTAAACTGCAAAAACCCGAGTATCTCTGGATCGGATGCTCCGATTCACGTGTACCGGCCAACCAGATCATGGGCTTGAAGCCTGGCGAAGTGTTTGTGCACCGAAATATTGCCAACGTGGTTGTTCATAGCGATCTGAACTGTTTATCCGTGGTGCAATATGCTGTTCAAGTGCTCCGCGTTAAGCACATCCTCGTCGTAGGTCATTACGGTTGTGGCGGTGTTAAAGCGGCACTGGATGGTTTGCGTGTTGGTCTGGCCGATAACTGGCTCCGCCACATTCACGATGTCAAACAAAAACATCAGGCCATTATCGATGCATCGCCCGAAGCGGAGCGTCACGACCGACTCTGTGAACTTAATGTTATTGAGCAGGTGCTTAATCTGGCGCAATCCACGGTTGTCTACGACGCCTGGGCTCGCGGCCAAGAGCTGTCTGTCCATGGCCTCATTTATGGCTTACAAGATGGTATTGTCAGCAACTTAAATATTTCCATTCACAGTCTAAACGCGATCTGCCCAGCGTATAACCACGCGCTGAGTCACTTCAGTACTGAGGCCTGATATGCGCCCGGCCAGCATGCAACGGACCTTGCTCGCTGGTGCTGTTGGTAATGCGATTGAGTTTTATGACTTTATCGTTTACGCCTATCTGGCCGGGTACTTTGCCGCGCAGTTCTTTCCAACGCATGATCCGGTTGCCGCGCTGCTCGCCAGTTATGGGGCTTTTGCTACGGGCATGATCATGCGCCCGGTGGGCGGCATTGTCTTCGGCAACATCGGTGATCGCATTGGACGCAAAGCGGCGCTGCAAATTTCCGTGCTGCTCATTGCCATACCCACCCTTTTGATTGGCCTGATGCCCACCTACGCCGTGATTGGTCTCTGGGCACCGGTGTTACTGATCATTTTACGGATGCTGCAGGGATTGTCCGTTGGGGGTGAATACTCTTCTTCCATCGTCTTCCTGATTGAGCATGCCCCGCAGAATCGTCGTGGCTTTGTCGGCGGCTTCAGTCCTATGGGGGCCTTTGGCGGCCTGCTGCTCGGCACGGTCGTGAGCTTTCTCTGCACTACGGCGCTGGGCAAAGCCGTGATGGCGGATTGGGGTTGGCGCGTCCCCTTCATCGCCAGCATCTTCCTGACCGGCATTGGCGTTGCCGCTCGTCGGGCACTGGCTCAGGACATCCTGAACAAAGACGAAGTATTGAAGTCTCCCGTGCGCGAAGCCTTCCGTCGTTACTGGCAGCCCATGGCAGCTATTGCGCTGGCCAACACCGCAACCGGTATCGTCTCTTTTGTCGGTTTCATGTATTGCGTCCCCTGGATGGTCAAAGAAGCCGGTGTCAGCACCACGCTTGCGCTGGCCATCAACATGTTTGGCCTACTCATGGTGAGCCTGCTGTCAGTCGCCGGCGGTCTGGTGGGTGATCGTTTTGGTCGCCTACGCATCAGCCGCTTTGGCGTTCTGATTCTCCTGCTCGGAGCCTGGCCCGCATTCAGCCTGTTCCGCACGGGCGATGTGATTGCCATGATGGCCGGCGGCCTGATCCTCGCCATCGGCCAGGGATTTTTCCTGGGTCCACTATCCGCCAGCATGGCAACGCTGCTGCCCAAACAAGTGCGCGTTACCGGTCTCTCTTTTGGTTACAGCCTCGCGGTCGGTGTGTTTGGTGGCTTGGCGCCCATGCTCACCGAGTATCTCATTGCGCGCTTTTCGCTGGCCATGGCGCCGGCCCTGGTGATTATGCTCGGCGCCCTCGTGTCGCTCATCACGCTGTGCCTGCATCCGCTGTGGCGCCACAACACCGGGCATCTGCCAGAAGATGACTTACCCGTCACCGCATCCCACGCAGCCTGATATGCAGCTCGGCATCGATCTCGGTGGCACTAAAATCGAAGCAGCCGTTCTTGATGCCGCCGGCAGTTTTCGGTTCCGCGAACGCATCGCAACGCCACAGGGTGACTACCAAGCCACCCTACAAGCCATTCACGCTTTAGTCCTCAGTGCCGAATCGGCCCTTCACGAATCCGTCACTGCTGTTGGCATTGGCCACCCCGGCTCGGCCAATCCCCTTGATGGCCGGATCCGGAATGCCAACTCAACCTGTCTTAACGGCCAGACCTTGCAGGCAGATTTACAGGCGTTATTAGCGCGGCCAGTCAAACTGGCTAATGATGCCGACTGCCTGGCCTTATCGGAAGCGACGGATGGTATCGCCAAAAACGGTCCTACCGTTTTCGGCGTCATTCTCGGCACAGGCGTGGGTGGCGGCTGGGTGATCAACGGTCGTTTACTGCAAGGGCCGAATGGACTCGCTGGCGAATGGGGCCACAATCCCTTACCGATTTCATTCGCCGATGAACTCCCCGGCCCCGCCTGTTACTGCGGCAAGCACGGCTGCATTGAGGCATGGCTATCCGGCCCCGCGCTCGTTGCCGATTATCAAAAGCAGACGCACGATAGAACCATCACTGATGTACCCGCACTTGTTAACGCAGCGGCTCACGGCAACCACAACGCACAGCTGGCGCTTGATCGTCATACCCAACGATTAGCACGCGCACTTGCCGTCATCATTAATGCCTGCGACCCGACAACCATTGTGCTGGGCGGTGGCGTCTCGCAACGCCCCGGACTCATTAACGATCTAAGCACGGCATTACCAGCGCATGTGTTCTTACCAGCTGGCACGCCATTACAAACCAAGATTTTATTGCCGACTTTTGGTGATAGCTCGGGCGTGCGCGGTGCCGCACGCCTGATTTAACACTCCAGCGGGTCCACTTCCACACCCCACCTTACCCCACCCGGCGCATGACCGCGCGTCATGCCCCGTCCGGCGCTGATCATCGGCAACCACTGATTTAAAAAGTTCTGTAGTGCAATGCGGCTGGGTGATTCGAGCAAAAGCTGGGCGCGCTCTCGACCCGCCAGTCGCACCATGCGCATGGGCACCGGGTCATAAATAAAGACTTCGGGGTGCTGCTCCTGTGGCACCAGGCCACGAATACGCTGCAGAAAATCGAGCACGTTGTCGATCTGTTTGGCTTCCGCCCGCACGATGGCCTGGGCCGCATACGGCGGGAAACCAGCTTGCTGTCGCGCAGTTAATTCAAGATCCAGAAAC
>Ga0181556_1004271_pt1 | contig 11719 bp, 10 predicted proteins | sample 011ome_14_FD_148651 | JGI IMG/M metagenome (GOLD analysis project Ga0181556, IMG submission 148651) | Coastal salt marsh microbial communities from the Groves Creek Marsh, Skidaway Island, Georgia - 011505AT metaG (spades assembly) | ecosystem: Environmental > Aquatic > Marine > Intertidal zone... | reverse complement strand
CCATTTAGCGAGAGATTGTCCGAAACAAGGCGTGTGTTTGCGATGCGGCGAGGAAGGACATCTCTCGAAAGAGTGTCCGAATAAAAAGAGTAAAGGCGACAAACGGAAGAAGAAATCGAAAGAAAACGACGACAATACTAATGAAGTTAAAAAGAGGAAAGGTGGAGACGATTTAGACGACGAAGAGCAGTTCTTACTCGGCGACGAGGACGATTTAGACGACGGCAATGAGGACGACGACGACGACGACGACGAAGAAGAAGAAGAAGACAAGAAAGGGAAGAAGAAGAAAAAAATAAAGAAGGTTGAGAAGGTTGTTCGATTCTGAGAAGTTCTAATTAAACAACGCTTAATAAACGCATGACGTGAGCCAACTTTTCAGCCTCTTCTTCGTCTTCTTTGTTTTCATTTTTATACGGCGTCTGTTGTATGAAGCGAGGCAGCGATACGTTCGCATCGTTCGCCTCTACTACTTTCTCCAAATATCTGCGAAGTTTCCCGTTTTCAGAGAGATCGTCGTCTTCATATCCACTTTTCCTTGTTTCGTCACCATCACCAAACGCGATCCATTCTCGAGGGTGAATGGATGTAAACTGCGGATTCTTCAAAGCTTTATACGGCGAATCGTCCACGAGTAAAATCTTGGTGTGCGTCCAAAAGATTCGCCGCCTCGTCTCTTTCAAAAACACCGGTTTCAACCCGTCGCCGAAAAACCCGACGCTCGTGCACTTATCCTGTCCCCACACGAACAACAACTTCTTCCTCCTCTCCTTTCCCCAGGCGTGATCGACGAGCATTTCCAGATTGTGCTTTTGCACGCTCGACCACACCGCGCATGTAAAATTTTCCAACAAAAAGTCTATAAAACCATCCAGGTGTGGGCGATTGTACACTTGAAAATTTCCCAATATCGTTGACAACTCTTCTTTTTCTTCTTCTGGTTTACTAGTCTTATTGCTGTTTCTGGTCCGTCGGCGTCGATCAAATAACACGCCGTTCAAATCGAGGACGAGTAATATGTCTTTCTTTTTCTTCTTTGTTGGATTCTTCTTTGGCATCATTATCAGCAAAATCGTCCGTCGTCGGTTTTCAATTTAACAGCAGCAGCAAAAATAGTGATCATCATCTTTTCGTGTGGTCGTCGTCCTTTTCATCATCATCATCATAATCGTTTTATCATCATCATCGTGTGAGCGAAAGAGCTTTTTTTTTATCAACAACATGGTTCTCTTTCTTCTCCTTTTACTCGTATAATGTGCTTTTGAAAATGAAGTGATTTGTGGTGTACTTGTTTCATTACAAAGACAGAAGTTTTATTTTTCCTAAGTCTGTGCTCTAGATTGTGATTTTTGGGAGAGAATTCTCTCTCTCAACTCTCACGTTTCACTTTAGTAGTGCGCTTCGCCTTAGCAGTTCGTGCAAAAAAAAGAAGTCAGTTGTTTGACAGCGCCGTCTGTGAGGAAGTGAAAGTCAGCAAACAGCACTGAAGAGGAGAAAGAGAACGTACATACTAACCACCTATACTAACGAATCACAGTAGACATTTCCGAGCAGGAAAGTACGATTCGTCGGGGACTCGAACCCCGCTATAACAGAAGGATTAGAAGAGATTCGACAGCAAGAGCAGAATGCTTACGTCTCAGCGGTTCTCTTATTGAGTAGAACTAGCTTTTTGACACAAAATAAGATTTAATAATAAAACCAAGATAAACCCTTCAAGACCAAAAAAAAAAGACCGTAAACCCTAAACCCTAGAAAAAGATCTCATCTCTTTGTTCCGGAAAAAGAAGATAAAGCAGCTTTTTCCTATAAATAAGAAATCAAATTGGGATCAAACCTTCCTCACTTCTATTCTTATTCTATTCTATCATCGCATCGCGTGAGATTAATACAGAACAAACAAAGAACAATGTTGGCGTTACAACAAAAACAGTGTGTTGTTCAAAGCAATGTTTCGATCCTCCGATCTAAAAATCAACAACAACAAAAATCATCATCACCACGACGTCAAAGCCGTCAATCAACTATAATAACTCGATCGTTGTTCAACTTTGCGCAAAAGCCGGCTAATCAAAAGAAAGTGGTCGTCATTACCGGCGCGTCCTCTGGTTTGGGTTTGTACACCACCAAAGCTTTGGTGGAAACCGGGGAGTATTGCGTCGTCATGGCGGTCCGTAACCCGGCGAAAGCGGAGGAAAAAGCGAAAGAGTTTGGTTTCCCGGCGGATGCCTATCACGTGATGGAGTGCGAGTTGGCGGATTTGGATTCGGTGCGATCGTTCGCGAAGAAGTTCTTGGCGTCGAGATACGTCCAAAACTTTTCGGCGTTGATCTGTAACGCGGCGTTGTATTTACCGAACGCGACGGTCCCGTCGTTTACGAAGCAAGGTTTCGAGGAGTGCGTCGGCGTGAACCACTTGGCGCACCACTTGTTGGCGTTGTTGTTGTTGGATAAACTCAGCGTTAACGCGAAAGCCGAGCAAAAGAGGTTAATCATCGTCGGTTCCGTCACTGGAAACACGAACACGTTGGCTGGCCAAGTCCCGCCGAGGGCGAATTTAGGAGACATGGAAGGCTTGAAAACCGGCTTTCGCGGCGGCGATAGAAACCAAAACGCGATGATTGACGGCGAACGATTCATCGGCGCCAAAGCGTACAAAGATTCCAAATTGTGCAACATGTTGGACATCAAAGAGTTTGCCCGACGATACGCGGACACTGGGGTGCAATTCTCCACCATGTACCCGGGTTGCATCGCCGAGTCCAACTTGTTCCGCAACCACACGCCGTTTTTCCAATGGTTGTTTCCGGTGATTCAAAAGAACGTCACCAAAGGTTACGTTTCGGAAACCGAAGCTGGTTTGCGTTTGGCGTCGTTGGTTATCGACCCGCAATACACCGAGCAAGGCGCGTACTGGTCGTGGAAGGGTGGCGGCGATCAGTTGATGGATAACTACTGGGATTCCGGAAACAGAGAGATTGCGTTCAACAACAAGCCGAGTAAGGAAGGCAGAGACATGGAAAAAGCGCAAGCGGTGTTTGACTACTCGAGCGCGCTGGTCGGCTACAAGCCGACCCCGACGATAAAGAAATTAGACACCGAGGCCATGGCTGCTCCGGCCAGATAAACTATATAACCTACATACAAACGCCCGCATTAACTACATCGACATCAATAACAACAACAAGTATAAAAAGAATAAAATATACCAGTAAGAGAGATTTTTATATAAAGCTTTTATACATACACACGCTACATAAATTTACACTAAACAAAAACCTCTTCTAATACTAACGCGTTCAATCCGAACGGCTCCTTCACTAACTTCTCGTGCTTCCATATCCTCACGATCCACTTATCTTCCGGACCTAATACTTCCAAGCCTTCGTGTTCGACGCGTTCGTCGAACTCCCCGGATTCAGTCGCCGGAAAAAACAACAAAGCGCTCCCTTTCCTCGGCACCACTTTTATATTCAAACGATTGAACACCGTTTCGCCCCCGGAACTTTCCGACTGATCGTTCAAATACACTAACAACGTCGCTAACGTTTGGCCGCCTCTCTCTGCGTCTTCTATTTGCGCCCCTCTGTTGGCGTCAAAGTGCGCCGCTAACCGTTGCCCGGGTTCGTACCGAATACACGTCGGCGCCTCGAACGTGTTCGGATTTGCTCCCGCTAACAACTTTCTCGTATTTCTAATCAACGTCTTTTCCCCATCGGACTGTCCTCCCAACACGCAACTGCTCGACGTTCGCATTTCTTGCAACTCTTTCTCTTTCTTCTGTTTCTCGAGCAACGAAAGCGCCACGGCGACGCCCAACGCGAACGCGTACGCGCCAACACCTCTCAAAAGAATAGGCAATCCAAACTCGTTCAAAACGGACGACCCGTACAAAATGTTCACCACGGCAAACCAGAACGCCGGGCCTCGCGCGGCTAACTCGACAGACGCCTTGAAATCGTTCGTCCATCCCGCGTACGCAATCGGAGACCGTTTTAGTTCGTTGGAATCTTTCGCCGCCTGTATGATACTCTCACACTCTCCAGAGGTTAAATAGTCATCGATGACGAATATATCCGGAGATTGGTGTATTTGGCGTAAATTATCGTAGTACCGGTCGATTTGGACGTGTCGGTCGAGGATGGCGGCAGAAGGAGAAGAAGAAGAAGATGATGATGTTGCAAAGTTGTATCCCGCATTCGCTTGGACGAGAAACACAGGAGTTCTCGTTGGCGGCGTTCTCGCCGAGGAGGAAGAAGAGGGAGAAGAAGAATCCGAGGAAGAAGGGAACGAAGAAACGCCGACGAGGAATTGATGCCGCGCGATGGACGAAGTTCCAGCCAGCATGATGATACAAAAAAAGGTGAGAAGAAGATGTTGGTTGTTCTTGTGAAGAAGGAAAGATGGGACAGACGACGAGTTTTGATATTGATATCTCCTACAGAGTAACTCTCTTTGATTTTTATTTACATACAAACAAAACTTTGATTTAAAAACAAAACTTATATTAAGCCTTGATGACTTTGGTAACTAAGAATCTCGTCATGTGTTGTCTGTGACCGTTTTTACGTCGGTAGTGCTTTTTCGGTCTGTATTTGAACACGATGACTTTCTCGTCTTTGTAGTTCTCTAACACCGTCGCTTCTACTCTCGCGCCTTTCACGTACGGTTGCCCAAACGTCGGTTTATCCGTGTCTCTCGTCGCTAAGACTCTCTCAAAAGCCACTTTGGAGCCTGGTTCCAAACCCGGTAAGGAGTGGCACTCGTAGTATCTGCCTTCGGAGACGAATTGTTGGGAGCCGCCGACTTCGATGATGGCGTCCCAGGCTGGCTTTTCGCCCGTCGATGGGGGGGTTTGGAAACCGATTTGGTTGATGGAAGAGGGCGTGGCGGAGACGGTGGTGCGGGAGATTTTTTGTTGAACTGTTTGCATGGATGAGAGAGAGTAATAAGAGGTGAGCGCGTGATGTGGGAAAGGGCAATTGCGAGACAGTCGACGCTCTCGAAAAGGATCGATGAAAATCTCTTTGCTTTTTGGATAAAGCTGCCCCCTGCTGCTTCAGGTTTTGGGGGCCGTCACCCTCGATTTTCTTCGGCGTTCACCCCTCCACGCGCGGAAATATTGGACCGATGCGACCCGCGCACCCTCGACGTTTCGAGAAAAACATAATCAACGCGCACTGTGTCGTCCAAAACCGTCGCGCGCGCGCTCGCCTCTCGCGTGAACCGAACGCACGCGTCGTCGTCGCCCGCGTTTTTGCGCGAAACTAAATTTTCGCGCTCAAAGGAGAAAATCGCGCGCTGAAAGAAGAAGAAAAAAAAATCGTAAACGAGACGACGCTCGCGCGATGCGAATTATATGCGCACCTCTGCTGTTCGTCGACGCGGTCGGAACACTCGTCCCGACTAACGCGGAGGATCGCAACGCGAATGCCATTTTTGTTTTAAGTGATGTCTAAGACTATTTTAATGCCGACTCTTCTGGCCCGTCTTTTTCTTGGTCTTGGTCTTTTTTCTTTTTTGGGGTGCTTTTGAGTCCAAAAACCCGAAAGAAAAGAAGAAAGAAAAAGTGCTCTCGTTCTACGCGGTGACTTTTAAAACGTTCTCTTCTATAAACAACTCTCCTTATTATACTACGGCATATTATTATTAAATCTCTCTCTATCTGACTTTCTCTCTTTAATTCATTCACGACAAACAGGCGGCGTAGACTTGTAAGTATCCGTCGGCGGCTTCGCTCACCGTCGTGACGCGAATGTTGTTTTGGTACTCCTCGAATCTCAAAACGACTTCGTCTAACATCGCCGGGATTTCCTCTGGTCTTCGGTAACTTCGTCCTCCGGCTTTGACTAACTCCGCGTGACCACTTCCGGATTGGTAAACTGTCGGCATACCGCTCGCTAACGCTTCCACGAGCGCGTTGGAACACGGCTCTAAATACGAAGCCGCGAGAAAGATGTCGTGTTCTCTCAACATCGGCGCGAGTTTTTCGCTCGTCACCGGCGGTAAGGTTTTGATGTTCTTAAACACCATCCCGTCTGGAACGTTCCCGCTGAAGAAAAACTCGTACTTGGTAAAGTCCAAGTTATCGTCCAACCATTTAAACGTTTTAAATCCTTTTCGTTCGCCGCTGGACCACGAGCTGGCCATAATTTTCGTCTTGCGTAATCTCGAAAACGGCTGTCTTCCTCGATTGTGGAAAATCGTATCGTCCACCGCGTTATTTACGATTTGTAAATACCCTTTCGGATCGTACCCTAACATCTTATTCATATCGTACGACCATTTACTCTGAAAAATAGACGCGCAGGCGAACTCGTTGTTAATCCAATACACTCGATCGTCCTCTCTCGCTCGATACGGCAAATTCGCCTCCTTCCTTGGATCTTTGTTATACCTCGCGGAATAATACGGCCCATCTAATCTGTGCACCAACTTTAACTTCTTCCCGCTCTTCAAAAACGCCTCTCGAAACGGGTCCACTTTAAACGTCACCGCGTTGGCCATGTAAATTTTCACCCCCGGCACGATGGCGTTCTCCACGACTTTAATCTTCCTCCTCCGAAACTCCTTCACCAACGCCATTAAAAATTGATTTCCACCACCCCAGGGAGGTTTCCGAAACACGTGGAACACGCCGATAGATTTCACCCCGAACGTTTTATCTGAATTCTCGTGCGCCGGATTGTGCGCCCCCGCGTTGGTTTCTCCTCCTAATCCTATTCCTATTCCATCGTACGTTCCGTCCCCATCATCTTTGCTCATATTCAAAAACCGACCGCGCTCTTCCGCGTTTCCCGTACCCACGAACGAAAATCCAGGTTGCCACTCGTTTTCCACGCCGAGTAAGTGCGTCAATTGTTTCTCTCGAAACGAAAGGTTCGAGTTCGAACGGCCGAAGAAGTGCGCGAAGTTTCCTCCTCGAAGCTGATGATGATTTTCCCCTCCTCGACCGTGCTGTTGGTGGTGAACAGGAGCAGCAGCATTCCTCCTCTCAAAATTCTCGCTGGTGTAGTAATAGAGACCAAAAATCGCGCCGACGAGAACGAGGAGGCGTTTTCGTCGCTTCGTGATGATTGCCCCCATTCGTGTTGTTATTTTATCGCGAAGTGTTTTGTGGCGAAATGCATCACTCCAAAAGCACTTGATGATGTTGAGCAGTCGCTCGAGCGCGGTCGCCTCGACGTCGTCGACGTCGTTACGTTGTTCAAAGGCTAAAACGCGACGACGAGCTGTTGTTAACAATATTGGAAGTTTCGTCGGCGCGAACGACGGGAGGAGAAGACCTTTATCGGCGGTTGAATCATCATCATCATCAGACGAAAAGTTCGTTCCAATCGATTACGAATCGCAAAACGCCCCGGGCGAAACCGCAAACGGCCGGTTCGGTCCGGACGCGATTCTTTTAATAGGGTTTACCCCGACCGAAAGAACAACTGTTCGAGAAATGCTGAACGATATGGGCGCGGATTTCATCGATTTGATCACGTGCACGAAAGAGATGTACGAAACTATGAGTTTGCGAGAGTGCATGGGGGTGACACAACGGGAGGAGGACGAAAAAGTGTTTTCAGTCGCCGGGGTGCAGACGAAGATTGTGATCATGAGCGGGATGATTGGAGCGGAAGTAGCGAGCGTGGTGGATGCGTTTTACGAATCACAGTTTAAGGATAACGCGCCGGCGTTCGCGTGCGCGGTGCCGAATAGCTGGGAGAAACCGATAAAGCAGACCGCAGAGGAGATCAGCGGAGACCACGCGGAAGCGACGAAGCAACGGAGCGCTTGACGGAGAAAGATCATCTTAATAATGATACTTTTAAGCGCGCAAAGATCTAGATACTTTAGTGTATACTACAAATATATTATATAGGTGGAATTCGTCTACTACTTTCGTTTCTTTTGATGATTTTGTTTGCGCTTGGACGACATGGCAGCGTTGACTTTTATCTCTTGTTCGTTGGGTCCGCATCGCAACGTGTTTCGCATGGCAGGATTTTTCATCTCTTCTCGCTTCTTCTTTCCGAACAGGTGCGCCGATGTACTTCCATGTGAACCATCAGCTTCCCACCAACTCGGTTGGGTCTTCCTTTTAGTGCCGTCGCCAATGGACGGTTTATCTTTTGGCACGGTAAACTCGTCGGCGCCTCCATCTTCATCTTTTTCTTCTCTTTTCTTTTTCTTCATATTCGATTTCTTTCCATTCTTCTCTTTTTCTTTTTCTTCTTCGACATCTCCTCCTCCTTGTTTTTCATCGTCGTCGTCGTCGTCGTCGTCTTCACCGCGCTCATCGATTGGTTCGTCGCCGTTACCAAATTTGTCTCGAAACTTGTTTTCTAATTCCGGCAACGCCTCGGCAGCTTTCGCTAAAATCTTCAAATTCGGATCGACAAACTGTTTCGCGTTGGCTAACAATTCGATTAAATCTTTTGCCAAAGGGGCAAACTTCCTCGTGAAAAAACTCAGAGCGCTCCCAACTTTCTCGTTTCTTCCAGCTCGGCCGATTCTGTGTTGATACTGCTCGATGCTTCCCGGGAAATCCCAATTGACCACGCACTCTAAACCGGCGACGTCCAAGCCTCGACCGGCGACGTCCGTAGCGACTAAGATTGGCGTTTTTCCAGCCTTGAAATCTTTCAAGGCCAACTCTCTCTTATCTTGACGCATTTCACCGTGTAACGTGGACACTTTTTCGCCGTGTTTGACCAACAAATCTTTCACAAACTTTACCGTTTTGATGCGATTGGTAAACACGAGCACGCGCGACCGAGCGCGACCGTCCTCTTTCCGTAAGTTATCGACATATTTCATCAACTTTCGCGATTTCTTGTGCTCAGCGCACACGTGAACGGTTTGAATAACTTTCGAGGCGCGTTGTACGAGTTCTTCCTTCCCTTTCTCGGCGTTTTGCGCCGATATGTCGACCGCGTTTGCACTCAAAGTCACCTTCTCGTAGTCTTTCTTCAACCACTTTCTGGCAATCTGTTTCACTTTCGCCGGAAAGGTCGCCGAAAATAAAGCCGTTTGTCTTTCTTTCGGTAGATTCTCGTACAGTTGCTCCAACTGAGGTTCAAAACCAAGCGCTAACATTCTATCGGCTTCGTCTAAAATGAAAATCTTACAATCGCCTAATCGATTCTCGCTCGCCGGAACGACTACGGATTTCCCCGACCCGTCGTCGCTTTTCTTGGTCCCACCGGCGTTAAAACATACCGTCGCACACAATCTCCCCGGCGTTCCAACCACTAAAACCCCTAACTTTGTCGGCGCTAACAAGCTCTCCTCTTGCTCTTGCTGATTCGTCCCGCCAACCACGCATACTAATTTCACCGGTGCCGCTCGTTTCAACTTATTCCCGACGCTCGCAATCTGCTGCGCCAATTCTCTCGTCGGCGCGACGATGAGACCATCGATCACATTCTTCCTACTGATAGCGTTGTTACTGCCGTTTTTCTTACCGTTCGTACTACTCATAAACTCCGCCACCCTCTTAATCACCACGTCGAACGCCGGCAACAAAAACGCCAACGTCTTCCCGCTCCCCGGCGGCGCCACGGATAAACAATCCGACGAGTTACTACACAAAGCCGCCCAGGACGATTTCTGTATCGGCGCTATCCGTCGATGACCGATTGTTTTCATCGCGTCGATGAAATACTCCGGGACGTTATTGTTTTGATTTTGTTCTTTATCTTCCTCCTCTTCGCTTTCCGACTTCTCTGATTCTTCATCGTCCGAGCCGCCACCCGTTTCCTCTCCTTTTCCTCCTCTTTCTCCCATCACGTTCTTCTCCATCTCCATCTTCACTTTCTTCCTCATCGCTTTCCTCGCCAACCTTTCCCTCTCCATCTTCCTCTTCTTCATTTTTTTCTCCGCCTCGTTCTGTTCGTCCTCCTCCGCCAACGCCGGCGGCAACGGAGGCGCGAAATTGCACATGCCGACGGTGTTTCGGTTTCTCCCTCGCTTCGCGCGGTTTCTGCGCTCGTTTTCGCCTTTCTTGTTCAGAGAGGCGAGACGTTTGGCGTTCTTTTTCGATTGCTTTCGCGCGAGGAAATCGACCGTCATTCTTCTTTAAAGAGCGGGAAAGAGAGCAGCGCGAGAGAAAAGTCTGACGTTTTTATCTTTTTACGATTTCTTTTCAACTCTTTTGTGCTACGTTTTTATCTACTTAATAGGAACTACTATATATAAGCGAATAAGCGATGCGCACGAGATGTATTATAAATCGCGCTGCTTCTGCTTCTGCTGCTTCTGCTGCTGCATTCTCTCTCTTTCTCTCTCTCTCGTGACTTCTCATTCTTTTTTTTAGAGAAAGTAATCCGGACATCGCTTTTGCGCTTGTTGCTCCTCGCCTCTTCTCGGCGCCGGATCAAACTGTAAGAAATTCGTCTCCATCGTCTCGCTTACCTCCATAATCGCCGCTTGATTTCCGCATCGATAGCAATAATTCGGCGCGCTAAATATCGTCACCAACGCCTTGTCGTGATGCCATAAAAACCCTTCCATGACCAACTGATGCGCGCGCGCGATTAACGTCAACCCGTTGTTGTGATTAAACTGCTCGGTAATATCTTGCCCAAAAGTATACCCCGCCCCTCTCGGGCTCATCCCCCACCCAGTTCTATCGTCAGGGTCCGACCACACTAAATCACACACCGGTCCTTCGTGCGGAACCTCCGCGAATCGATCAATCTTTCTCACCTGGTCGAGCGTATCGATGCTCGGACTTAACCCGCCGTGCGGGCAGAAAATCTGATTCTCGATGCACGCGGATAACGGCATGAAATCAAACAAATCCGTAAACGCTTTCCAAATCCCCGCGTGGCCGTATTTTCTCATGCACTCGTCGTAAAATCCATACACTTGCGTAATCTGTCGACTCTCGTGGTTTCCTCTGATTATGGTCACCCGATCGGGAAATCGGACTTTCAACGCCACCACTAACGTGACCGTTTCCACCGAATAATACCCACGATCGACGTAATCGCCCAAAAACAAGTAATTCGTATCCGGCGCGTACCCACCCATCTTAAACATCTCCATCATATCGTGAAACTGCCCGTGAATATCCCCGACAACAGTCACCGGCGAGCGAACGTTCGTGACGTTCGATTCTTCGCTGATTAACGCTCGCGCGCGATCGCACAAGCGCAACACGTCCGCTTCCGGCAAGAACTGGTGCTTCAACAACGTCTCAATCATCGAGTCGTAGGTTGGGTATTCCTCTAAACCTAAGCGCGCGTTCATTTTTTTCGTATTATACCCGTCAGTGTATATTTCCGCGATTGGTTATTTACTACAAGTCTCTCTTTGGAAAAACGACCCCGAGCCCCCGATGATGCGTAAAAAAATAATACTCTCTCTTGTGTATATATCGAGCAGACGTCAAGAATCTCTCTCTCTCCCTCTCTGCGTGTCTGTCTGTCTGATTAAAGGAGAGAGACTGCGCAGGAAAAAGTTTTTGATGCTACTCGCGTGAGGAGAGTTTGACGCGAGAGAAAAATGGCCGATCGTTTTTTATACATATTTCGAGAGAGCAGTCCGAAAAGTCTTCGTCTTCTCGTCTTCTGACTTTTTCACACTTTTTCTCTCCACTTTTTCTCTGCTCTCTTTCTTTCTTTCTTAGTCACATTAGAGAACGAGAGAGAGACGGAGAGAGAGAGAGAGAGTCTTTTCTTTCGTCGTTTGGGGAAGGAGGAGGAGGAATTATCCGGTGCGCTCT
>Ga0181556_1004260_pt1 | contig 11737 bp, 11 predicted proteins | sample 011ome_14_FD_148651 | JGI IMG/M metagenome (GOLD analysis project Ga0181556, IMG submission 148651) | Coastal salt marsh microbial communities from the Groves Creek Marsh, Skidaway Island, Georgia - 011505AT metaG (spades assembly) | ecosystem: Environmental > Aquatic > Marine > Intertidal zone... | reverse complement strand
TATGCTGAAAAAGCATATCACTTCTTCTTGCTATCGGCCCAACAGCTTCGTTTCGATCGCATAAAGAAGGTTCAACCATAAGTTCGCCTTCACATCTTTGAAGACAAAAGGTCTCCGCAATCCCTGAGGCGTAGAGTTTGGCCAGTTTTCTTCATACGAACATTACCCAAAACCAGAGCCTTCAGCTTTTCAATCGCTTCACCTCTCATGCTCAAAAGAAAAACCATAAAAACGCGCTGCAGATTGATTTTTCTCTCAGAACTCAATCACGCGTCGCAAGAGTAACTTTTCGTCTGGGGTCAGGATGAGGTACTATTCGAAATCCCATTTTTACCAATCTTTCAATGCAAGGCTTTGCCGTTTCTTCTCCCAACCGCTCTGGACCTGTATCAATGGCAACATGGCGTGTGCGAGAGAGTGTTTCAAAGCCACCGTCCAGTACTTCAGGTTCTGCACCTTCAGCATCCATTTTTAATAAAGTAACATCGCCAATTTGATGTTTGTCAGCTAATTGGTCAAGGGTTGTTGCCATTGCTGTGAAGGCCAAAGCATTTTCATCTGGTGGCAAAAAAATGGAACTATCCGCTCGCCCAGGCGACGAATAAAATTTTACTTCTGTTTCCTCACTCCACAGAATAGCACACTCACTCACAATTGACGGAAAAGACGCTGTATTAGATAAGTTACACTCGATAACATCAGGGTCGCCATCGAAGCCGTAAACCTTGGCTCCTAACTGAGCTGCAGCAATTGAAAAATCGCCTACATTCGCACCGATATCTATAACGGTATCATTCATCCCAACTGAAAAGGGTGCATTTAGGGCGAATTCAGCTGAGAGCCGCTTAATACGGTTCTCCCATCCGCGTCGGTAGCTCCGCCAAATTAAGGCTGCCGGTACACTTAATGTATGACCGGTCGTTGATAACTCAAACGCTGAACCGACTCTCTTGATTGAAACTGGCTTCAGCCCATCCACACCAAAACGAGAAATAATATTGTGCAAAAACAAGTGAGTACGGTTTTTCACACTCAGATTTAGTGTCATTTTTTCACCTTAAGGTTTTTTTGGATGTCCACAACACAATTGAAGCTTTTCACCTGCAATCAGCTTTGAGGAAAAGACATATCAACACCTTACTGAAAAGTCACTTTTATAATATTAATTTTAACTGAAAATTATCAGGTGTAAGACAAAAAGTATTACATACCCCGTCCACAATCCCCCTCTTCTGAGCGTCACTGATGCCTGCGGAGTAAAGCCCATAGGTCAGCTTATTGGCGGGCCTGCTTTCGGCCTTAACGAACTTACGACCGGCGCGCCTCTATGGCAGTTTGGAGCCCATAGAAAGCGATGCTGCGAAGGGGACGAAAGTCAGGTTAAGGGCGCACTCCATCTCGACTATCCCAAGCAACGCGGAAGCCTTGATAGCCTGTGGTGCTATCTGGCGAATTACCTGTGCGGGCTGCAATACGATATCTAAAGCAATAACTTTTGTGACACAGGGCCGACCCGCCTTTGACCAATTTGAAACCACGCATTTTCGCAAGTCTTGTTTTGACCTGTTTTTTGAGGGAACTCACCTTGAAGGGATCAGCTGACCATTCCCAGTTGTTTCCCACCATATTATACAAACCATAGCCGTTTGGCTTAAACGCCTTTGCGGGGGCGAGGCTTGTGTATCCATCTGCACCCGTGTTCGTATTTGGAAACGTACCCTGCCATATATTGCACGGAAACTGATCGGTATCATTTGGCTCCTGCTGTCCCCACGGGAATGGGACATCGCCAAGCCCACCCCGCGCAGCGTGCTCCCATTCGGCTTCTGTCGGCAGACGCCCACCCGCCCATTTTGCGTAGGCCGTGGCATCGTTCCAAGATATGTGCACGACGGGGTGATCCAGAGCTTGCTCTATAATGCTGCGGCCCTCTGCCCTTGGATCACGCCAATAGGCCCCATCCACTTTGCGCCACCACTCCAGCCCAGGAATGCCTTTGCTGTGGATATCTGTGCTCAAATCAGACCAAAAAACAAACGACCATCCAAACTTTTCAGCATCTGTTTGATAGCCTGTAGCTTTGACAAAACGCTCAAAATCGGCGTTGGTGACACAGGTCTTACCTAACCTGAAGGGCGCAATTTTGACTTTTCGCAGTGGCCCTTCACCATCATCCGCGATCTGTGGTGCGCGCGTGCCGACAAGCGCTGCACCGCCTGGAATCTCTACACTGTCCGCCGAGACATCAAATTCAGCGCACTCATCATATCTTGGCCGCGCTGACAGAGACCCTGCTGCGAGGCGGCTTGGTGTACAGCAGTTATTCGTCATGCAGTACCAACAGGCGTTTGGTCGGGCAACATGTCCTGCGGGCGGCTTGCAACATAACCCTGAAGTGTTGCCTGAATTTCTAGCGTTTGTGGCATATCGAACAGGTTTGTCATCTCGTCAGGATCAGCTTCCAGATCATAGAGTTCGCCCGCACCCGAGATCAAATCAACAGTAAGTTTGTGGGTGCGTGTGCGCACGGTGCGCAACTCCAACGCAACGCCCACACGCCCGGGAAGCAGACCCCATTCATTGCGTGCAAATGAACGCGTCGCATCCCCCTCAATCAAGGGGCGCAGGCTGCTGCCATGTTGTGTCAGCTGCGCCTCGGCATTCCCATAGTCACAGAAGGTCGCCCCCAGATCGAGCGTTGAAACAGGCTCATCCACCACTTTACCCGCTGGCACTCCTGGCCCTTTTACGATCATGGGTACTTTTAGAAGCCCTTCGTAGTGCATTGGGCCTTTCAGGATCAAACCATGATCCCCGAGCCAATCGCCGTGATCAGAGATATAGATGACAATCGTATTCTTATCCAGCTCTTGTTCCATAAGAACATTCATGATCCGGCCAATCTGATGGTCGATAAAGCTGATCTGGCCATAGGTGTTCGCGATAATCTCGCGCAATTGCTCATCCGTTTGGGGCGGAATACGACTGTAGGCTTTGCGGATGTCCGCAAACTTAGGATCAGCTGGTTCGCCTTCCATCGCCGCTTTGTGCCACCACGGCTTTCCCTCATAACTGCGCTCGCGGTTTTCGGGCAAGTCAACGTCTTTGGGGTCGTGCAACCTTGACCACGGCTCGGGGCAGTCAAACGGATGGTGCGGGTCGGGAAAGCTGACCCATGTGCAAAACGGCTTGTGCGCGTCCCGCCCGTGGCGCAGCCATTCAATCGCGCGGTCCGCCGTCCACGGCGTGTTGTGATAGGCGACGGGTAATTTTGAGTGCCAGACCTGTGCAGCACCTTTGGTGTCGCCCGCATTGTCCCACATCAGCTTGGTCCGCTCGTCGCCCTTACCATCCATGTGGTAGAACCGCTCATAGTGTTGGCCTGCAGGAGGCTTTTCAGGTGCCCACCAATTGTGGCCAACCAACATCAATTCAACATGCTCAAAGCCCATGTATGGGCCGTTCCAAGTGTCGGGATAGCTTGCAGAAGACCGCAAACACTCTGGTGTGCCGGTGGGTTCATACGTGTGATAAGTCGAAAAATGCGCCTTACCGAAATAACTTGTCTGATATCCAGCCGCAGCCATGGAGCCAGCAAAGCCTTTCTCCCCGATTTCAGCAGGCAGGTCTATGCCATTGTCATGGACACCGTGAGTACGGCACAACTGGCCCGTCAGGATCGATGCACGCGCTGGCTGGCAGACAACCGAGGGTGTGATGCAAGCGTCAAACACCGTTCCTTCACCCGCCAATTGGTCCAGATGCGGAGTTTTGATCTTGCGACCCTTGAAACCCATACAATCTGCACGGTGCTGGTCGGAGGAAATCAGAAGGATGTTCGGTGTGGTCATGGCGCAGCTTTCTTTGCTTTGCGTCCCGTGAAGAAGATAACGGCGACTGACATAAGGATAAAGGCAAGGGCGATCGGATTGTTGAAGAGAAAGAAGGGATCATTGCCCGTGGCGGAATAGGCCTGTCGTGCGGTTTCCTCCAAGGATTTGCCAAGGATGAAGGCGATCACAAAGGGCAGCGGAGAGATTGCGAGAACCCGCATAAAGTACCCAAGGACACCAAAACCCAAAGCAAACCATATCGCCTCAATTCGGGTTTCCTGCACGTAAATTGCAGTTAGTGTGAGCAACAGGACCGATGGCAACAATAGCTGTTTGGGGATCCTTATCATGAACCCCATGGAGCGCATGAACACGCCGCCAATAGTCCAGTTAAATAGGTTCGCGATTGTCATGCAGGTAAAGAGGCCAAAGGCCACTACAAGCTCTGGGTTGATCACATCAGGGGAGAACCGGAAAACCGATGGACCAGGGTTGAAGCCGCCAATCGTCTCGGTAGCGAGGATCAGAAATACCGCCGCTGCATTGCCTGGAATGCCCAGCGACAACACGGGAATGAGGTTAGCACCGGACACAGCACTATTTGCAGCCTCGGTCGCTGCAATCCCCTCAGGCGCGCCTTCACCGAAAGCCGCCGCATCAGCGTCTTTACTCTTTGCATATCGCGCCCGCGCTGTTGAATACCCCAAAGTTGCTGCGAGGGTGGAGCCAACACCAGGCAAGGCCCCGATCCCTGTACCGATAAGGGCGGATCGGGAAATATGTGGAAGAAGCCGTTTAATGTCTGGCCATCTTAGTTTTTGATCCCCCGTTTCAGGAACAACGATCGAGCGTTTGCCTTTGCGGCTCTCCTGCCAGGTCTCTTCCAGCCCTTTAAACACCGCGCCTATAATCAAAACCCCCAGAACAGCGGTCGTGATCGGAAAGCCCCGCGATAACTTGTCAGCGCCCATCGTCAATCGGGGGTAAAAATCCTCTCCCGTGCCGACGTAGACAGCAAGCAGCCCAAGTCCGATAGAGATCAGTCCTTTGCCGGGTGATCCGCCGATGACAGCCGCAATAAAGCTGAGCGACAGAATGAGAAGTCCGGTCTTTTCGGGCAGGTCCAGATAGGCCTCGACAAGAATGGCAAGGAACGGCGCACAGACAAAGAGCACGATGTCAGAGAATGTATCGCCCGATGCGGACGAGAAATGTGCAATGCGCAACGCTTTCTTTGCCTGACCCCATTGCGCCATGGGATAGCCATCCAATGTCGTCATAAATGCATCCGGTGTGCCGGGGGTATTGAACAGGATCGCAGGAACAGCACCGCCTATAGTCGCGCCTTTCATAATGCCAATCAAGAAACCCATGACCGGCAACAGGGCGTCAGGAGAATAGCCAAAGATCGAAATGAGAATAGGCAGTGAGATCGCCATAGCAAACGGGCCGGCGAGACCAGGTGTCGCCCCCACGAGGATCCCGAAAAGGAACCCTGACAGCACCATCATAACAGTAATCGAGACAGAAATTCCAAAGACGGTGAAGGCTTCTGGGCCTTGGAAAACCGCCAATACGCCAAGCCAGATATAATCGAGAACACCCATCAGACGTCCCCGTTTGGGGGTAAAAGCAGATCTTCAAAAGGAAGATCAAACATGGCGATCATTGCCAGAACAGCCAAAACCGCAGTCAGCAAACCGCGGAGAGAGAACCCGCGCTCCACGATGGCAATGATGCCAGCCACCATGAGAATGCCCCCCAATGAAAAGCCGATGTGTTTCCACCCCGCCGTTGCGCGCAGTAGGCGGTATTCGATCGGGTCGGTGCGGAATAGATTGGCAATTTCGGCACATAACGGTCCAGCAAAACGCATTACCAACAGGCTCAGAACCGTTACAGCAAATAGTTTGCCCATGAATAAGACATGGCTTCGCCTCAGGCTGGATTGATTTGGGCCGTTGCGTTCGAAAGCAACCAATAGCCCTCCGCCGACCAGGATAAAGCACGCGGCAATGGTGGGCGCCAAGGCATCGCCAATTGCAAACCGTCCGCGGACCTTCTCGACAATGCCGCTATCCGTGTCGAGAGGAATCCAGATGAATATCAGCAAGGCCGCAAAAACGATACAAAGCAGACCAATGTATAGGTTTGATCGCGAGGGTGCTAGCATTGGATTTCCTTCAGAGACACTGCGGGCGCCCGTTTCAGGACGCCCGCCTATCGTTCTGATTATTCTGAGGCTGCTTTGATCAATCCTTCGGATTCGTCATATCCCTTGGCCATCAGCGCATCCAGATCGGCACCTTTGATGATGCTCGGCCCGCCAAAGGCTTTTTTGATCAAGCCGCCCGCTTTGGTCTCAGGGTCCGAGACGATGCCGACAATGGCGTCGGTCAACGCTGTGCGCGCATCCTCTGGCAGCCCTGCTGGTGCTGCGAACATAAAGTAGCCGTCACTGTCATAAGTCACGCCAAGATCGGCGAAAGTGGGCGCGTCCGGTGTTTGAACCAACGGTGCGCTCAGCGCGGACGCGAGATTGACCAAGTCGCCCGCCGCAACACCTTTTGCCTGAATGCCAGCCATAAAACCGAGGTCCATATCCCCTGCGGTGACACCGTTCATCACGGCCTTACCGCCTTTGACGGAGACGATGTTGAACTCGACGCCTTGTGCTTTGCCCAAGAGGTAGGCCAGATCAGCCAAACGAGGGCTCATCACTCCAAAACGCAGCTGCTCACCCGCTTTTGCCGCGGCCACCACATCCTCGAAGCTGTTCCAGCCTTTGCTGGTTTGCGCGACAACGCCCATCTGGAACCCTGCAGTGGTGGTCAGGCCAGTAAAATCGGCTGGCTTCATGCCTGTTTTGGCGGAATACAAGTTGTATCCAAGAGATTCGGTGACCACCATGCCAATCACCGAGCCGTCATTTGACATGTTTTTCATCTCTACCAGAAGGTTCACACCGCCCTTGCCTGTCACCTGCTCCGGAATGAACTGCCACCCTGTTCGCGACTCCATTTCTTCAGCGATCAAGCGTGCCTGCGTATCAGCACCTCCCCCTGCTGCAAAAGCGATCATCAGCTTGATCGGGCCTGGCGGGGCCCAGTCGGCGGCGGTTGCAGATACCGCGGATACAGCAATACCAAGTGCCGCAACAGCGGCTGTAATAAGGTTTTTCATTGAGTCCTCCCTGACTTTCACTCTAGCAAGCCATAAGATAGTTGTTCAGTCAACAATTTAGTTGACGCGACAACTTTAGCGCGCGATCATTGCTGAAAGAGGTCTGATATGAATGATGAAACGCCCAAGGATTTCAATCCACAGCTCGCCCAACTCAGCAATTTTCTAACCTATCGAATCGCCCGCGTGCATCAAAAACTGAATGTGCAAGCCACAAGAATTCTGCATGATTCAGTAGGGCTCACTCTGAGCCAATGGCGTGTGATTGCTTTCGTCGGCGGCGCGGGAGAGGTCACCGCATCGGAGCTGGTTAAATATACTGCGATGGACAAGGGTCTTGTCAGTCGCAACGTCAAATCTCTCATTGAAAGTGGGCTTGTCTCCTCATCAAATCATGCAAATGACAGTCGAGTTCATGTCCTCAGCCTCACACAAAAGGGTCAGGGAATCTTTAATATAGCGCTGCCAAGAATGCGGCAACGACAGGAGAAGCTGGCAGAAAATGTCAGTGCAGACGACATCGCGGCATTCCGCCGTGTGCTGGAAATCCTTGAGAAAGCTTCTGAGGGAACGGGAATCTGATGCCGTCAAACCTGCTGGTCATTCTGTCTGACGAACACCAAGCGCGGGCCATGGGCTGCGCGGGCCATCCCTTTGTGCAAACCCCGCACCTTGATGCCCTCGCGGCACGGGGCATGCGGTTTACCGATGCCTACACCCCTTCGCCGATATGTGTGCCAGCGCGCGCGAGTTTTGCAACGGGGCGGCATGTGCATCAAACCCGTCTGTGGGACAATGCCATGCCCTATACAGGGCAAATTCCCGGCTGGGGGCACTGCCTTCAGGATGCGGGCGTTCCCGTTGAGAGTATTGGAAAACTTCACTACCGAAAAAATGGAGATCCTACGGGATTTGACCGCGAGCATATCCCGATGCATGTGGTCGGCGGGCACGGCATGGTCTGGGGCTCGATCCGCGCGCAAGCTGAACGCGTCTCGCCACCAACCCGTATGCTGGGGAAACACATCGGTACTGGAACGAGCAAATATACCGACTATGATCAGGCTGTGACTGCCAAGACTGTAGACTGGCTGTCGGCCCATAAGGACGATGATCAACCCTGGTGTCTTTATGTCGGCCTTGTGGCCCCGCATTTCCCGCTTGTCGTGCCACAGGAATTCTTTGACCTTTACCCGCCAGACAGTTTGCCTGCGCCAAAGATGAACCCCAAAGAAGGGTATGTGCGCCACCCTTGGGTTGAGCTTCAGAATGCTCAGATGGATAGCGAATCCCAATTTACATCAGATCAAGAGCGTCGTCATGCAGTGGCCGCCTATTTTGGTTTGGTGAGCTGGATGGATCACAACGTGGGCCGGCTAATGCAGGCGCTTGAAGAGCACGGGCTGACCGACAAGACCACAGTGATCTATTCATCAGATCACGGCGATAATGTTGGCGCGCGGGGACTTTGGGGAAAATCCAATTTCTATGAGGAATCGGTCGGAGTTCCAATGATCATGGCGGGGCCAGGCGTGGCTGTCGGAAAATGCGAGACGCCTGTAGATCTCCTCGATATCGCGGCAACAATCCCTGCTCATTTCGGGTTGGAGTTCCAAAGCGAAGGCTTGTCGCTGCCTGAGATCGCCGCTAATCCACCCGACCCTGAGCGCGTTGTTCTCAGCCAATATCACGCCGTTGGTGCGGTCTCGGCCGGATATATGTTGCGCAAAGGGCGATGGAAGCTGAACACCTATATCGGGTTTGAGCCAGAGCTGTTTGATTTGCAGAATGACCCTGAAGAGGCCACGAACCTTGCCGCTGATCCAGCTTTCGCAGCAATCGTAAGCGATCTCACCACAGAGCTGCGCCTCAGGGTCGATCCTGAAGCCGCCAACGTCCAAGCGTTTGCAGATCAAGCGGCCTTGGTCGAAAGCTATGGCGGGCGCGAGGCTGCACTGAATATGGGCGCGCCGGGTGCAACGCCGCCGCCTGCAACATGAGGCTGACAATCCTTGGATCTGGCTCCCCTGAAGCCTATGCGAGGCGTGCTTCCTCTGGGTTTCTTGTGGAAGTTGGTACTGACCGTATCTTGTTTGATTGCGGTGGTGGGGTTGTCGATAACCTTCTGCGCGCGGGCCATCTACCCAAGGACATAACACATCTGTTTTTCACCCATTACCACTCAGACCACATGATGGATTATGCGCGATTGGTTCATGCCGCGTGGGACGAGGGCGCACCGCCGTTGAAAGTCTTCGGACCAAGACCTTTGGCAAAGATCACAAACGGCTACTTCGGACGTGACGGCGTCTTGAACAACGATCTGCGCGCCCGTACGGAATTACCCCAAAGCCAGCAAGTCTGGGTCGCACGCGGTGGCAATTTACCACGCCCTTGGCCAGCGCCAGAAGTGACTGAAATCACCGCTGGCTTCACCTATCAAGGGGAGGGTTGGACGCTCGGATCAGCCAATGCCACCCACGCTCAGCCAATACTTGATTGCCTCGGTTTCTCTGTAGAGGCAGATGAAAAGAAGTTCGTCTACTCTGGCGATACCGGCATCAATGATGACATCACTAATTTATCCCGCGATGCCGATCTTTTGTTGCACTGGTGCTACCGCGGCACGGGAGAAATACTGCATCCCGCATTGCAAGCGTTCAGCCCCGATCCAGGCGATGTGGCAGACATGGCGCAAAGTGTTGGGGTAAAGAGGCTTTTGCTAAGCCACTTTCGCATTCACATGGATGATCCAGCTGCACATAAAATGGCGATGAATGATCTTTCAAAACGATTTGAAGGGCCGGCAGCTATTGTCGAAGATCTGGATGTTTTTGATATTTGAAAGCAGTAACCAGATGTCTGAACAGCCGTAGCGTGGTTACGCGCTTTTGGATAACCGGGATGGTCTCCGACATATGATGACCTACTTCAGAGTCTAATATCGCCGTTAAAAGTTTGCTGAGTAGCAGGTCGTAACGAGCCAGTCAGTGTCTATGAGAAACGTATCTTACTTGATGATGATCGAATGGTAGAAACCAAACGTTATGGGGAAGTAAGTATTTCGCTTATACATCCGCACCAATTTCGACTGTTGATTAAAGGTTTGCAAGGCCAGTCATTACCTCACTTGCAGCAAGCGACGGCTTTGTTCCGGCGGTCCTTCGTTCAGACCGCAGCGAACGTCCGCTTCCCGCCTTTCGGCACGCGCTGACAACATCCAATCCATCATGCAAATGCACATCGATCTCGCGCAGTATCTTAAGCGCATCCTCGTCCGAATACCGTTTCCAAGCCATCCCTTCTTCCTCCTGTGACACTCACATCGTGGCACATTTTTAAGGGCCAAGACAATTGTCGCGCAGCAGGTCTGACAAGGTGCCGTTTTGAGAAGAGCTTAAAATCATCCACTCGGAGTTCATAAAACGTGCTCGCTGCATTTATATGTGGATTTGGCTAACCATTCCGGGCAGATTTCGACGCCCCAACCCGGGGCATCAGTCACAACTGCCTGGCCGTTCGTGATGGTGAAAGGATCGTTCCGAAACAATTCACGTTGCCACGGGTAGTAGTCGTCTCCTTCGATGGAGAATTCCAAATAGCGGCCCGGATTGGGCACTGCGCGAAGCAGGTGCATGGTAAAAAGTGTGACCAGCGATAGGTTAGCCGCATGCGGCGTGCAAGGAAGCCCAGAAGCGTGACCCATGCGCGCAACTTGCATGCTGCGCAGCATGCCGCCTAGATAAAGGATATCGGGCTGGATAATATCCACAGCGCGCATCGCGATTATTCGCTTCCACTGCTGCAGATCCCAATCCTGCTCACCACCCGCTACGTCGATGGACAGATCGCGAGTGACTTCGGCGGTCTGCTCAAGTTCCCAATATGGGCAAGGTTCCTCGAAGTGTTCGTAACCGTTTGCCTCCAACATCCTCCCGATCTCCACCGCGCGGGCTGGACTAAAGCCGGAATTGCCATCCACCAGCAGCGCCGCGTCAGAACCCATTGCCTTGCGGATTACGGGAATAATCGCCTCGGTGCGGCCTTCCCACTCGTCTCGGTCCTGGCCGCACTCCGCGCCAACCCGCACTTTAAAAGCGTCAAAGCCGAAATCGTCGCGCAGGCTTTGCAACCTTAAGGCTTCGTCCTCAGGCGTGATGTCGCGTCGCATGGAAGATGCATAGGCCCTTAGCGGACCAGCTGAGCCACCCAGTAATTCAGTTACCGGCTTCTCGACAGCCTTGCCGCGCCAGTCCCAAACCGCGGTGTCCAAACCCGCCATGGCGCGACGCAGATAGGTACCAGGGAACTTGTGCTCGCGTAGTGGTATCTCGGCAATCATCTCTTCCAACGCGTCCATACCGCGTCCTAAGGCCCAGGGCGCGACCTGTCTGTGCAGGATCTCGCAGGTCAGGTCGCTACTGTACGTGGAAACTTGCCCCCAACCCATCGTGCCATCTTCAGCGGTGACCCGCACAAATCCGACAAGCGGCGTGCAGAATGTCTCAAGCCGGCGAATACGCGGCCCAGTGTCATCTTTACCAAGGGCTTCCGCAACTGGCACAGCGCCAGACATTGAATAAGGCGTGCTCATGCGTCCTCCAGAATAAGATCCGCGGCCCGATGCGCCAACATCATAGTTGGGGCATTGGTATTACCTGAGGTCAAATTGGGAAATACCGAGGCATCGACGACACGTAATCCTTGGATTCCATGGACTT